>Ga0306920_100000087_pt1 | contig 114991 bp, 182 predicted proteins | sample flu12Cox44000170_FD_204666 | JGI IMG/M metagenome (GOLD analysis project Ga0306920, IMG submission 204666) | Lab enrichment of tropical soil microbial communities from Luquillo Experimental Forest, Puerto Rico - flux4day.12C.oxic.44.000.170 (v2)... | ecosystem: Environmental > Terrestrial >...
CAACGCCGCAGAGGCCCCGGTGGGCGTCTACGGTCAGAACTGGGTGCAGGGAGTGCTCTCCGAGCACCTTCGCCCCCATCACGATGTTCGCCGGCTGGCCGGTGGTGACTGGGTCGTGGTTCAGCCTGACGGCTCGACTGAGTTCGTCCTGTGCTCCGACCTGATCTGGGTCTACACCGAAGACGGTCGCCTCGACGGTCGCTGCGGCCTTCGGGTCGACGCGGAGGGCTACGCCTGTGAGGGTCACCGCCAGGAGCGCGAGGGTTGGCTGAGCCTGTCAGAGGCTGAGAAGCTGGCCTGGGAGCGCCATCACGACGAGGACGCCTTCTGATGGCCCGCAACCCCCATCCCTTGTCGGGTGAGTACCGCACCCTGGCCTCTGGCCGGCAGGTCTGGATCGATGACCGCGGTGTGGCCCACTTCGTCACCCCCCAGGGCAACGTGAGCCATGGCCGCGACTGGGTCGACCAGGAGGATCCCCGCATTTCCAGGGCTGAGGACGCCCGCGACTACCCCGAGCCTGACGAGGCCAGGGAGTGGGGAGGTCTCGACATCCCCAGCTAGGCCCCAGGACATCCACCGCCAGCCCCCCGCCTGGGGGGCTTCGGCGCGTCTACATGAATGTTTTCTGAGAATCTGGCATGTGGCATGGGTATGCTCGCACTGGCCTGTACGGTGGAGACATGGCAAACGAACTGGTCAACAAGAGGGTCGCGGCCCTTCGCCCCATCACCTCTGGAGGGGTCTCCGACGAGGTCGAGATCCGCACGGGTCGCGTCTTCCTGGTCAGGGAGGACTGCTACCGCCCCGGCACCCAGGTGGCCTTGATTCACCCCGACAACGCCTTCGACGCCTACTCCAAGGTGCAGGTCGATGTCGAGGATCTGGAGGTGCAGGTCTGATGGCACGCACCGCGGCAATCAACCCCTCGCTCATCTCCGACCTCGTCCTCGTCAACACCTCTGCTGGCAAGGACTCCGAAGCCATGTTCGCCCACCTCGTTGACCTGCATCGGGCCGGCACGTTCGGCCCCGACGCCATCCTCCTGGGGGTCCACTGCGACCTGGAGAGGGCCGAGTGGGAGGGCACCAGGGAGCTTGCCATCGAGCAGGGCCGCATCCTGGGTGTCCCGGTGGTCTCGGTCAGGCGCCGCGGCACCTGGGACAAGGGCACGGTCAACCGCCAGGCCCGCCACCTGGAAGACCTGCCCGCCCAGGTCCGCAATCGCCGCTCCACCCTGCTGGCCCAGGGCAAGCCTGAGGTCAGCCCCTGGTTCGGTCGCAAGAGCCGCTACTGCACCTCCGACCAGAAGACGGCCCCGGTCAAGAGGCTGCTCTCCGAGCTTGCCGGCGTCAACCGGGCCGGTGAGGAGGCCAACCTGAACGACGAGGACCGCATCGTGGTGGAGAGCATCGCCGGTCTCATCCAGGCCCGTGCCGGTCGCCAGGGCCGCAAGGTCCGCATCCTGAACTGCCTGGGCCTCCGCGCCCAGGAGTCCGACGCTCGTGCCCACAAGCCTGAGTACGAGGTCGAGCGGTCGACCGGTGCGGTCGAGGTGCTCCGCTGGCACCCCATCCTGGCCTGGTCCGAGAGCCGGGTCTGGGACACCATCAAGGCTGCCGGCCTGCCCTGGCACTGGGCCTACGACGAGGGCATGGATCGCCTGTCCTGTGTCATCTGCCCCCTGGCCCGCCGCATCGACAACATCCGCGGTGCCATGCTCAACCCCGAACTGGCCCAGGAGTACCTGGCCCTGGAGGCCGAGGTCGGTCACACGATGCGGGAGGACGGCTTCACGGTGGCCCAGATCATCGAGGCTGCCGCCCGCCTGGGCCAGAAGGAGGGTCGCCTGGTCGCCTGATCACACACAACCGACTGCAACCGCCTGGAGCCGCCCTGAGGGCGGCTTCTGGCATTGTGGGGCCATGACCCCGCCCAAGGCCCCCAGGCCCACCAGGAGCCGTCCAGCCCCCTCTGCTGCCCCCCAGGACGAATCAGCCTCCCAGGACACCGCGGTGCCCGCCGTCCCCACCATCCCCCTGCCCTTCCCGGTGAATCGGTACCGGGTGATGTTCAGTGACGGGGATGTGATCGACTTCCTGAGCTACTCGGACCATTCCGGCATCAGGGAGGCCATGCTCGACGCCCACTACGGCCCCCGCGTCGGCAAGACGGCCCGTGCCCAGGGAGACCAGGACAAGAGGATCGAGGGCATCGCCCACCTGGGCCAGGAGTACATCCATACGCCAGCTTCCCCGTAGGATCGCTCCACAGCACCCCCTGGAGCCGCATACGGCCCGCCAGAAGGCATGGATGGGTGAACGGTCACATGTGACCTGTCTTGGCTCTACGGCCCGTACAGGCCCCTCTCAGGGCATCGACGCTCAGTCGTGGTTGTGCAGGCCGCGGTGCAGCCGCTCAGGGTCTTGCCGGCCCACTGTCACCCCGTGCCCATCCGGCCTCTCACTCTCCAGGTGTACCCGCAGCCGCACCCGCCAGGCCCGCCGGGCCTCTAACCACCCGGCATGCAACTCCTCCAGGTGCGAGTGCTCGTGCTCATGCCCGTCCCCGTGTGCCACCGGCCCACCCTAGCCCCAGGATCGGCCCAGTGCCCCAGAGTGCCTGAGCATTGCTCACCCCATGCCATACAAGGCCAAGAGCACAGCACCCAACACCACGAGCACCATGGGTAACTCAAGTCTCCCCTCATCATCCTCATAGCCTGGACCCCCAGTCACGAACACCTGTTCGCAACCCACCGAACACCTGTACCCCCTACCACGAACAGTTGTTCGCATGCTGTCGCATGAGTATGCATGCGTTGCATATGGACAGGGAGAAACCCTTATGGGACAAGGGCTGTTGTCGCATGCGTATGCATGCGTTGCATAGAGAACACCTGTTTGGGAACACCTGTTCGGTAGACCCCCCCTGCCTTACGAACGTGTGTTCGGGGCAGGCGTGCCAGGAGGTAGACTTAGTTGGAACATGCGTTCGCATGTAGTACCCCGAAGACTGGGATGGCTGTGGTGTGGGGTTCTGTGTAGTACCCGAAACGGGGTGTAGTACCTGACGGGGATCGGGGAGTGGAGGTGCTTGGGTGTAAGGCGTTGTGTAGTGTTGTGTATATGGCTCGCATCAACATCCACGTCCCTGACGACCTAGCTGAGCGGATCCGTACCGCTCACCGGAAGCTGAATGTGTCCCAGGTGTGCCAGGAGGCCCTACAAGCAGCCCTGGCGGCGCAGGAGCCTCGTACCTTCCACTTCAATACGACCAAGAGGGAACCGGAGGAGTGTGTACTGGAATGCCCGCTGTCCCCGGCGGGGGAGGACATGTGCGAGGGCTACGGGACTTGTGTGCGCCGGCATCCTGGCGTGGTACCAGCCCGGTACCGCCGGTATATCGGGACACCGCGGTGATCCGCTACGTGATCCACTACGTGAGCAAAAGCATGTAGGCTGGAGGGGCGAAAGGAGGACGACATGTCCGTAGACGAGCGCACCGGGGAGTGCGACATGGAGGAGCAGACCTTCACCATCAGCCTGGAGATCACCGTCACCGCCGCCAACCTGGACGAGGCCGACGACATGGCTCATGACATCCTGGACTGGGCCATCACCAACCACGGGGCCGCGGCGGCGGTGCTGGGCATCGAGGTGCAGGAGGAGGAAGATGCCTGAGCCGTACCCGGCTCCCTATCACTACGAGGAATGGCTGGGCTGGTGGCTGAAGCAGCCCCTAGCGGAGGTGGTCAAGGAGGTGGAGAAGATCTCCTGGCATGCACACTTGGTAAACAGACAAAAAGCCGCGGTGAAGGCCCTGGCGAAAAGGTTGGCCTAGACGCCAAACAGCCCCCCTGGGTAGGGGGGCTGTTTGCGCTAGGGGGTGCGGTGGATTACTTGAGCAGTTCGGCCAGGGCCTCGTCGGAGAGGTCGACGGCCAGCTTGACCCGCACCTTGGTCGCTTCGGACACCAGGGTGTCGATGACCTTGAGGAACCTCTGGCGCTGTTCGGTGTCGAGGTCGAAGCTCTCGATGCGACGATCAAAGGCTTGCAAGCCCTCTATCCCCACGATCAGGTGCCGTACCAGTTCCCCGTAGGTCAGGGTGTCGTCCATGAAGCGGGTGGGGCTGTTCTTGCCCCCCTTCTGGAGGGCGATCCTGACCGCCTGGGTCTGGACTTTGTAGCGGGCCGTCTTCTTGGTCGAGATCTTCGCCAGGGCGGCTTGCCAGGCCGTGCGGCTGCATCCCGCCGGCCTGTCCACCTCCTCACCGCGGGCCGCGGCGCACAGGGCCACCAGGACCGGCTTGGTCTTGCCCCGGTTCTCGGCATGCACCTCAAAGCTGGCCTCGTCCTGGCGCTCGGGCGGGGTCCAGGCCAGGGCGGTCAGCCGCTGGGAGGACAGGTAGGCCGGCAGGTAAGGAGTGCCGTCCTGCTTGGTCACGCTCCGCTCGTTCATCTGGGTCACGATGGCGTTGACGATGCGGCTGGTCTCGGAGCGGGCGATCTCCTCTGGCGTCGCCAGCAGGATCAGGTCGGCAAAGTCCCAGCGGTCGCCGTTGCCCCGCTCCTGGATGGTGGCGGCGTAGTCGATCACGGCCTCGATGGCGATGGTGTCGGTGTTGATGGTCACAGGGTCTCCTGGTCAGGGATGTCGTTGCCCTCCTGGTCGTGTATGGCCCCCAGGAGTGCGTTGACAGCCTGCTGGAGGGCACCCCCGGCGATGACCAGTTGGGCCACGGCCATGACGATCTGGGGGTTGTACTGGGTCTCGGGGTACTTGAACTGGGCCGCTTTGACGGCCTGGAGGACGTTGGCGATCAGGCCGTGGATGTAGAAGGCGCGGCCCTGGAGGTACGTCCAGGCGATGATCCAGTTCTCGGACAGCCCGTAGGTGTCGTCGGCCTCCACGTAGGTGAACACGTCGTCTTTCAGGATGACCCGGTAGTAGCGGATGGCCCAGTCCCGCTCCATGCGGACCTCGTGGTCTGGGGCGCTCTCGGAGATGTGGCCGTCCGAGATCAGGGCCTCGTCAAGCTCGTACCCCTTGAACCGGGCGTGGCCGGCGTCCATGTTGTTGACGGCCACAGTCAGCACGGTCAGGGCCATGCCGAACTCGCGGTCGGTGGTGAGTTCCCACTCACCGGTCCAGTTACCGTCGTTGTCGTAGATTCTTCTCATCGGGATTCTGCTTTCTGTTGATGGTTGTCTCCTGCGGTGGTGGTCTGATAGGTAGCTCACCCAGACTACCGGAAAAACCCCCGGTCCCGTGCCCAGTCAGGGCGGGGGTATTTTTTCCAGCCTGGAGACACAGAACGGCCCCTGGGGGAGCAGCTTCCCAGGGGCCGTTCGCTGTAGGGGGCGGTGTGGAAATGTTGGGCGTCAGTTGACCCTGGCGATGTGGCGGAACGGGATGGAGTGGTGAACGTTCTTGGTCTTGGTGGCGCCGCGGCTCTCGGAACCGTGGGGTTCGCCTACCCGCCCGCCCAGCTTCCTCTTCCCGGTGGGGGCCTTCAGGGTGATCTGCCGGCCCTTGATCCACTTGGCTGCCTTCCTGATGGAGTCGGGATCGGCGTCGAAGGTGTGGATCATGTCGGTGGTCTCAGGCTCCTGGTAATACCGCTGCCAGACCTTCTTGACCACGGTCCTGCGCCGGCCCGTGGAGGGCGACTTGACCATGACCTTCTTCTCCCTCAGGACTTTCGCCACCGTTGGCCCCACCCTGACCTCGATAACGCTCGGATCGGTACGCATCAGCGTCTGGGCCAGGACGCATTCCTCCCCGAAGGGGGTGGCCTGGGCCTTGATGCAATCGGCCTCCTCCAGGGTGAGGGTCTCGTCCTGGGTGGCGTCCTCCTGCTCGTAGCCCAGGAACCTCCTGGTGCTGCGGACGATCTTGAACGCCCCAGTAGTAGTGCGTGTACCAGGCACTTTGCCTCCTTGTGGTCTTGCGCTGCGGTTTGGGGAAGCCTATACAAAACGGACTCGTCCAGTGTCAAGTCGCCTGGGGATTTTCTCCGGAGCCGGCTTGTGGAATCCTCAGAGGTGGCTATGATGTAGGGGGCTACCTACCACACACAACGAAAGGCTCACATGATCCCGCTCCCTTCTCCCTTCCTGGTCATACCCCCCGATGGGTCCGACCCGGTCTACATCCACGAGGCCCCCGACGACCTCCAGCGCCGGCCCATGCTCGGAGTCACGCTCGTGACTCCCCGCGTCGCCCAGATGTGGCTGCACGCCGGCCAGCCCGTCTTCTACCCGGTGGTGATCCAGTGCCAGGACGATGACGCCATCTCCATGGTCGCCGGCCAGAAAATCCTGAAGGAGGCGGTGTCGTCGTCGCAGCCCACGCCGGCCGCGGTGGTGAAAATAGGAGAGCCTCAGGCTGATACCGCGGTGGCCGCGGTGGAAGCTATGAGAAAGGCCACGGGCGAGACTGAGTCCGTCCCCGACACTGCCGGCGACATCGAGGCGGTCATCCTCTCCGACGACGGCGGCGTCGTCCTGGGCGGGGCTGAGGCCCTGTGGGATCTCCGGACCAACAAGGTCATGCTGGTGCTGGTCATCAACCCGGCTGACCGGGCCAACCCCGACGTGGCCGCGGCCCCGTTCAACTAAAGGACGTACATGACCTACCAGGACGATCTCAAGGAGATCGAAGACAAGATGATCGGTCTGGCCCGCACCATGCGCGGGGCGCAGGGCAAGGACCGCAGCCTGTTCGTATTATCCGCCACCGTGCGCCGGCTGCGCCGGCTGCTGCGAGCTATGGAGCACGAGCTTGACTGGGCCGTGACCGATTTCCTGGACGGCTGGCCTGGCACCCCAGAGGGCTACAACAGCCTGGAGCGGGGCATGATCTTCAACCGCCCCTCCGATCACGACCGCTACGAGCAGGACGGTTCGCTCCAGGTGGTGGACGGCGCTCCAGAGTGGGTGGAAGAGAACACGACTCCGATCCCGGCCAAGCTGTTCAAGGACCGGGACACCAACGAGTACGCCTACTCCAAGGCCCTCAAGAATGCCAAGGAGATCATGGAGCGGGGCTACAAGGAGGCAGACGATGCCTCCCAGGCGGTGGCCTACAGCTATAGCTCCACCCAGGTAGTAACGGAGGATCAACTCCTGACGTGGTACCACCGGGGCCGCGGTCACCAGGACGAGATCGCTCTCAAGGAGGCCAGGCAGCGGGTTTGGGACGAGAGTGAAGCCCAGCATGCCCAGGAGCAGGCAGAGGCCCGCATGCCCAAGGAAGGCTGGAGCATCTTCGACTGGGAGACCGGGGAGCGTGTCGGCCCCGCCACCAACCAGCAGTACATGGAGTGGACCCGCAGACCATCGTACGAGGGCCAGCCTGGCCCGCCCGACGAGCCGATCCTGATCTCTCGGGAAGACCCTTCCGAGTTCATCGAGCGGGGCTGGCGCAGGGACAGCAGGAAGGTCAAGGAGGGGCGGAAATGGGTCCACAAGTTAAGTGCGCCGTACTCCCCACCTGACCAGCGTCCGGTGCGGGTGGGTCAGAACGAGCTACAGGAGGTGAGCAGCGATGAAGGTATTGAGTGAAGAGGTGGTCAAGCAGGCCACCCAGGCCCTGCTGTGGGCGCTGGAGCAGAACTTCCACGCCGACAAAATGAATGCCGCCGTCCACAACGCCGCGGTGCGATTTTCTCCCATCACCTTCCGCCTGGCTGAGGTGCTCGGGGCCATGGCTGAGGAACTGGAGTGGGACACCGACGCCCTGGGCCAGCACTGGGGCACCATCGCGGCGGTGCTGACCGACAAGGGCCAGTATGCCGAAGACCCTGGGCGTTGAACGAGACCGACAGGGTCAAGCGCCGCTACGGCCTGACCATGGAGATGTACCGGCTGCACAAAGGCAACCTCAAGACCGAGAGAGGGATCTTGGCCGACATTGTGTTCTGGCGCAAGGAACTGCGTCATACCCAGGCCCAGATCGACGCCATCGAGGAATGCCGCGCCGGCCTGTTGAGCCAGCGTCGGGCGCTGGTGGCGAAGCTGCGGGCGGTGGGAGTGCAGAAGAGCGCCATGAAGGCCGACATCGGTAGGAGCTACATGGTCGTGACCCAGGATCTAGAAGCGGTGGCAAGGAACCGCGGATAAGAAGGAGAAGCCCCGTCGAGGGCGCAGGAGGACTGCCGGCTAGCCTGGTGGTGTGCCTGGGCCATCCACCATGGCGTTCCTGGGGGCCATCCAGAAGGCCCGCGTGTCCCCCTGGCAGGGCGGCACCGGGGGGTTCAGGCCAGGGGGCCAGGTCAAGCACCGCACTCACGCCGACACCCAGAACCTTGTGCTGCCGCCGGCCCATCTGGGCACCCCGCCCAAACCGGTCAAGGCCAAGTAGATGCTGTCCAACCAGCAGTTCGGTGAGTTGGCCGGCGAGCTACGGGACAAGGGCGGGTTCTCGGTCAACATTCACACCGGGGAGCGGCCCACCAGCGGGGTCATGGTGTCGGACCTGCGGGGTGAGCGCAGCCAGCCTCTGGCTCGGACCTCGGGGGCTGACATCCAGTCCTTCGCGGAGGAGAACAAAGGCAAGCGCCTGCGAGGCCCGAACCGATACCTGGGCGGCTGGGCCGACACAGAGCAGAAGCCGTCCATGGCCTACATCGACCGCTCTACCCGCTATCCCGACACGCCGCACGGGCGGGCCAGGGGGTACGTGCGGATGGTGGCGAACTTCCAGAAATCGGCCTACGACGTTGGCAAGGGCAGCCTCATCCCCAACCCGGCGCTACCTCAGGATCAGCCCCGAAATCTGGAGAGGTCTATGCGTCGGATGCAGGGTCAGAACGTGCCGTGAGGGCCTCGTAGGCCCGCTTGGCCTCTGCGGCCTCGTCGGCGTTCATCGACGCCAGGGAGGTCACCTTCAGGGTGTCGTACTCCTCCTGCTCCCTGGGACTCATGTCCGACCGGGATCGCCGGCCATTGTGAGTCAGCCGCATCCAGGTGATGTAGTCGTCGTAGGGCATCAGTCCTCTACTTCCTTCCAGTTGGTGGGGTCGATCTCCTTGCCCCCGGCGAAATAGGCGTCGGGCATGTCGGGGATCTGGCTCATGTAATGGATGACCTTGATGGCCTTCTTGGAGGAGAGGAACTTGGCCGCTCCCCGGTCGGTCCAGTAGGCCATCTCTGCTGGCGCGAAGTCCTCCTTCGCCATGTTGGCCTTGACCTTCTCCCGCATCTCATCGATCTGAGGCTGGATCTGCCGGCGGCGGCGGAAGCCCTCCTTGACGTAGTCATCGATAGCCCCGCCTTCCCAACCCACGTCGCTGGTGAGGATCTTGCCCCAGATCAGCTTGCGACCCTGGCGGGTGTACATGTACTGGGCGCGGAGAGCCGGCCCCACCATGGCATACCGCTGGATCATGATGGCCTCGCTGATGCCCTCTCGTTCGCCGCGCTGCCACGCCTCTCCCAGGTAACCGGGATGCACCTCTGGATGGGTCCGGTAGAACTCCTCTTCCATCTGCTCGGGCGACATGGGCAGTAGGGCATTGGGGTCGTCCTTGGGAGCCTCCACGCTCGTGCAGTAGGCGTCTGCCACCACGAAGATCTCGTCGCAGGACAGCATCATGGCACTCCACGCCGCGGCCTCCCTGGGGGCCATGGGGCCTTCGGCGTGATAGACGGCGAATAGCTGCTTGCTGGCCCGCACGCAGGCGCAGAAACCCAGGAGGTCGCAGTCGAACTCGTCGGGGCTGTCCCCGAACTCTCTGACCTTGTCGATCTTCATGCGTCGGGTGATCTCCGCGATGGTGGAGAAGCGATCTTCGGTAGCCATGCCTCCAGTGTACAAAAAAATACCCCGGCTCCAGGGCGGGTGGAACCGGGGCATTTTCTGTTGTGACTACGGGGTTATGGCGTGCCCGCGCAGCTAGCAGCCATCATAGGGCGACCAGGGTGCCCTCCCGTCCCTCGCATACAGCATTTGGAAGGCGGCGTCCTGCTGCGCCCTGGAGGCCCCGCCAGGGGAGCCGGCCAGGCCCAGGCTGCTCCAGGTGCCCTGGAGGAAGCCGTAGATGTTGGACGAGCCGCTGCCGTTGCCTGACTCTCTCGTCGCCACGCACGCCTGGTAGCTCCCAGGAGCGCCATAGCTGTAGCTCCTGGTGACTGGGGCGGGTGCCGGGGGTATGTAGTGGGTGGTGGGTTGGACTCCTCCCGCAGCAGGCTTGGCTTGCGTCAGGTTGATGGATTGCCCACCACCCGATGCTCCAAGGTAGCTGGCCGGTGGGATAGTGAGGACTTGTCCAACCAGGATGAGGTTCGGGTCAGGGACGTGGTTGTAACTCGCGAGGTTGGGCCACGTCCTCCCGAACTTGATGCCCAAGGCCCACAGGGTGTCCCCGGCCACCACGGTGTACCTGGGGAGAGCCGGGGCCTGGGCTGTTACCAGGACGACTTTCGGGGGTGAACCACTGGCCGGGGCCACTGCGCTCACTGCTGGTAGGGAGGTGGCTGTCGCCACCGCGGTCGGTATCGCAAAGAGGCTGCCGGCCAGGCCGACAGCAGCTAGTAGAAGCCGCTTCACACGGACTCCTTTCGTATCGTTGCCCCTTCGGGTCGTACTGAGGTGGTCTGGGAGCGGGTACGCGTTGAATGCGGACCCTAGAGGGTCATAGGCACACCTCCTGGTTGGTAGTCACAACGGATGGGCGAGCGTAGCAGGGTGTGGTATCCTGGAAAAACCTTGGCTACTACCACGCTTACGGATCGGATTTTTGAAGATGTCCCGCACTCTCCCACCGCGGCAATACGGCGCTAAGCGCCCCTCTCGGTTCAAGGCCGAGATGGAGGAAGCTCAGCAAATCCAGATACCGGATTCAGCCCTCTACGCGGTGCCGCGCCCGGTGGACGTGGCCTACATCCGCCAGGAAATACTGGGGTGGTGGTCGAAACCAGATTATTGGCAGTACCACTACGCCATGCTGGGCCGGCGTCCCATCAAGGGTGCCCAGTCCTGGATGATGGACGCGGAAGGCACCCGCTGGTGGACAGAGGACACCTTCCGGCGGGCCGAACTGTTCTGGGTCTCTCCGGAGATGTCAGAGGTCATCGCCACGCTCTATCCCTCCATCCCTGAATGCGAACCGCAGCCACCCTGTGAGACCGGCTTCGTGGTCTTCGGCAAGGCCGTCCCCGGTACCGACGCCATGAACGGGGGGCCGATCTACACCACCGCCTTCGTGTGGGGGGATGTCCAGACCCTCCTGGGCGACTGCTACTCCATCGAGACCTACTGCCATCGGGACGCCCTCTACGCCTATGCCCTCATACCGGAGGGCAAGGAGCGGGAGCGGTTCACCAAGGAGGCCATGCCCCTCAAGCTGCATCCGACCGGTGGCTCCGAGTGGCCCAAAGGCACCATGTGGTCCGACTTCTCGGTGCTCGGCCAGGAGACCGCGGATCGCGAGGCGTCCATGATGGAGGACCGCAAGCTGCTGTCCTGCTTCTGGGCCTTGCTCGGCCAGAAGATCACTCTGGAGGAACGGTGGCAGCCTGACCGCCGTACCGCCCGCCAGTTCGCCAGGGGGGCCAAGAACGGCCCCTCCATCCCTCCCTGGGTCCGAGTCGTCCGCTTGCGGGAGCCGGCACCGCGGTCTCAGGACGCTGGCCGGGGGGAGGTGGAGTGGCGGTACCGGTGGCTGGTGTCTGAGCACTGGCGCAATCAGTACTACCCCTCCACCGGCCAGCACAGGCCCAAGCTCATCCACGCCTATCAGAAGGGACCAGCCGACAAGCCGCTGGTGGTCAGAGAGACCGTCAAGGCCCTTGTCCGTTGAGTGGTATGACAAGGAGGGCCGGCGCATCTCCATGTGGCGGGCCAGCGAACTCCTAGCTGATCTCGACTACAAGGTGCTCGCTCAGGATGTGTTCGTCATGACTGGCGAGCCGGTCATGGTCTCCACCGTCTGGCTCGGCCTGGATCACAACTGGAGGAGGACATTCCGCGAAGGCCCCTACCGCCCGCTCATCTTTGAGACCATGATCTTCGGTGGCACGCATGACCTGATGTGTTGGCGTGCTAGCACAGAGCAAGAGGCCCTTGAAGGCCACCGCGAAGCAGTAACGCTATTGCAACTTGAGCTAGGAGTTCTGGATGAGCCAGATGACGTACAGCACGACGAACACGGGGGTGATGCTGGTCCCCCAGGAGAGCGACAGAGTCCACACGCCGAAGGGTCTGCTGGTGACCAGGGCGGTGGAGATGGCGAGCGGTTGGATCGGCCAGATCATTGTTGACAAGGCCATCGTGTGGGAGAGCGACCCCCACGAGGACGAGAGGGACGCGGTGAACGAAGCCACCGCCAGGGTGGTTGAGAAGCTGAAGGCCCTGTTCGCTATCCAGCATCACGAGGAGGACTGATGGCGAAGGTAACCGCGGTTAAGTGTGACGCCTGCGACCATATCGACGTACCGAAGGACGGCAACGAGGTACCGGATAGCTGGCTCCTGGCCGACATCTACCAGGAGGGTGAGGGCGAGATCCTGAACGGCAAGATGTACTGCTCCTGGGCCTGCCTGGCCGACGTAGCTCAGCACAAGGCCAACCCGCCGGCCAAGAAGCGCAGGCGCCGCACCAGGGCCGAGATGGAGGCTGACGAGGCAGCCAAGGTGTCCTACGAGGCCCAGGCTGGTGCCTGAGGTACCTGACGATCTGGAGAGCTTCCCCCCAGTATCTGAACTGGGGGGAGCCATAGGCCGGCGAGCCAGTGTGGCTTGTCAGCAGGGCCAGCATGACCTGTGTACCGACGATGCCTGCCAGTGCCGGCACCACGAGAGGCTGTGGTATGACCACCCAACCGTCAATGTCTGACACCACGGGTGACATCCCTATCGACTACCACTACGTGGACTGGGAGCACCTTCAGAAGCATGTGGGCCGCGCCATCATGGACGGCGGCGTGCCCATGATGAACATCAAGGTGGCGAAGTTCCTGGAGGATCAGGCCAAGGATCTCCGCAGGACGGCTGACCGCCTGGAGACCGCGGCCAAGGCCATCAGGGGGGCAGGGAGATGATGCTCGGGGTACTGGTGCTGATCTGCGTGGCCGGCTACCTGCTCTACCGGGCCATGACCCGGTGACCAGGGACGAAGTCTTCGACATCATCTGCACCCTCATCGAGGAAGTCGCCCAGGACAGCAACTTCACCCAGGTGGAACCCAACGGGGTGGAGACCCTGGGTGAGCGCATCCTCGACGCCCTGGAGTCCATGGGTGAGGATCTGCTCGATCACCTGGACCCGCCTGCCGGCCTCAGGCGGTGGCTGGAATCCCACGGCCTCTCCCTGGTGGTCACCTCCGAGATCACTCCCCCACAGGTCTGGGAGGCTCTCCAGGAGGGGGAGGCCGCGGAAGCTGAACCCGTAGAGGAACGGCTAGAGATTGAGCCGACGCCCCAGTTGGGTCTTGGTGACTATGTCGAGTTCCAGACCGCCACCAGCGGCCCCAGGGGCCAGAGCCGGATGGGAGCCGGGTGGGTGGTGGCGATCTCGCCCAGGGACATCGAGGTGGAGTTCTCCCACGGTGGGGCCAGGATCATCCTCTTTCCTGGGGCTGACCTGATCAGGATCATCGACTCTCCAACTCCTTGACGAACCGCTCAAGCTCTTCCCTGGTGAACATGGTGCGAGCGCCCAGCTTGATCGGGTGTAGCTCCTTGTTCTGGACGTAGCGGTAGACCATGGCCTTGCTGATGCCGCCCAACATCCTGGCGGCGTCGTCGGCGCTGTAGAGCAGGGGAGCGTCCTCCACCGGAGCCGGTGGATCCGGCTCCGGTTCCTGGCTGCGGACCAGCCGGCGAGGCATCAGCGGCGAACGATCCGACGCTGTGGGGTTTCCGGCTCTGGCTCGGGCATCTGCTCTTCGGGGGTGGTGTTGAAGGCGAAGCCCTCAGCCGCGGTGGAGAACTTGGTGAGCCATTCGTCCAGGCCCACCATGAACCTCTCGCCAAAGGCGTCCAGGATGCCTCCCAGGCCCTCCAGGAACTCCTGGGCCGCACCTGTGTCTACAGGACCGGCTGTGACCACCTGGGGCCGCACAGGGGCCTCTGCTTCCTCTACAGAGCCTTGAGCCTCCAGGATGGCGACGATCATGTTCTCGCGAGCCTTGCGGGGGGCCAGACCCAGGCCCACGGCGATGTCCTTCACCTGGGCGTGGTTCATCTTCTCCAGGGTCTTGCGGTCGTAAACCGCGGTGGTGACGGGTTCGGCGTCCCTTGGTTCCTCCTGCACCTCATCGAGGTCGACCTCACCCTCTTCGGCCTCTTCCTCGCCTTCGTCGGCTTCCTCATCCTCGTCGCCGGCCTCTTCCTCGTCGCCCTCCTCGACACCCAGGACGGCCAGACCGTTGGTGAGATCCATGACCTTGACCCCGGCGTCGATGAACTTGCCGACGATGGTCTGAAGCTCGTCGTCCCGCTTGTCGTCCCAGAGCACCATCAGGGCCGACTGGGGGGCCTCAACCAGGACGGTCTCCATCTGGGTAAACACGTCGGTGACGAGGTACTGGTTCGCCGCCCCCTGGGCGATCTGGAGGTAGGCCCTCTTCTTCTTGTCCTCAGCGTTGGTGATGACCTCGTAGGTGATCTTGGACTTGCGGGCCATCTCGGCCAGGCTGCCCAGGGTGTCGCTGAACTCCTCCTGGGTCAGGGGGAAGACGAACTTGGCCGGCTCATCGGGCTTGATCGACTCGTTGATGAACTCCTCGATCAGATCGGTGGCCGGATCGGCCTCCATCTCCCCAGTACCCAGAAAGCCAATCGTGATTCCTTCGGGTGGTTTGCCTCGTGGCATTGCGCCTCCTATCGCGTGGGGGGTTCCGCCCACGACCCACCCTGGCACCTCCCAGGCGGTTCATGTGACGCCTGGGGGATTTCCTCCGGACCCCAGAAAGCAGAGGCCCTCCCGCTCGTTGGGGAGGGCCTCGCTACCGCACTATCACCGGGCTGGAAGGGAGATAGTGATGTGACGGTAACTCAATCGGGTACTACATGTCCAGCACTTACCTCCTCCGACCTCTCCCCAGTACCTCAGAGACCACCTTGTCCCGGTAGTGGCGCAGGGTGGTGTCCAGGGCGTGGATGAGCATGGCAACGCCGGCAGCACCCACCGCGATGAGCACCTTGGTCTGCCAGGGGCGGTGTTGTACCAGGAGCGCCAGGAGAGCACAGATCACCAGGCTGATGCCGGCCTTCCACCACGCCTGCTGGCGCAGGATGCCCAGGCGGATCATGACCTCTTTCCATAGCTCGGTCAGCCGGGTGGCCCCGAAGCCGATGAGCAGGGCGTAACCCAGGTCAGTCCCCACGGCTCATTTTTTCCGACGCCTCTTCGGAGGAACAGCCTCTCCCAGCACTTCCTGTGGCTCTGTCGTCCTGAACGACATGGGTGGCTTACCCTCGCGCCACTTCTCATCGGGCGGATTCGGTTCGTACTCTCCTGTCGGGCGAACCGAATAGATGCGTGGGGAACCACCACGGGTCTGTGCCCTGACACCCGCATACATCTCAGCATGTCCGTAATCTGATGTGAAGTAGGTGTGCTTGCCACCCTCTGCACCCAAGGCCAAAGCGACACCTGGCTCTCGCCTGGCACCCTCCTCAGGGGTCAGTTGCGACCCTGGCTCCATCTCGATATTGGTGCCGTGGTAGAACTGCTCAGGATTAAGTGCCCGGTGACTCACGGCCACAGGGTGGGATCGAGCGGCGGCGTGACGGCCCCAGAGGCGTAGGTGATGCTGTAGGTGCTCCCCATGGGCAGCCAACGGTACATTTCCATGTTCAGCCTGGCAATCCGCGGTGTGCGCCTGGGGTACTCGTAGCTGGCGTTGCTGGCCGGGTCCACCACAAAATCCCCCGTGGTTTGGGACTGGGAAGTGGCGTCCATATATGGCTGAGGCAAAGTGACGGTGGGGTCAGCCGGCTCCAGCATGGCCGCGTTCAGTAGGAACCGGGCCTGTTGGGCATAGGGGAACCGTATGAAGGGGTACATGGTGGTGGGCGAGATGCCCGTGCCGATGGGCGGCAAGCCTGGACTGACCTCCAGGGGTGGCTCTCCCAGAGAAAAATCCCCGCCAGATGGGGCAATGCTGTACCGCTGATATTGGTCGGTGATCTGGGCGTTGGTGGTCACTTCCTTCCAGGTGCCATCGGGGTAGTACCAGCGGAATCCCATCTGCATGAGGGCATTTGAGGGATCCATCACCGTCATGTACTGGGCGTAGACCGAGAAGTTGAATGGCATGCCTGCTTGCACCTGGAAGGGCTGCAAGTTGCCGTTCATAGCCGGCTGTGCCGGTTGCGGGAACCATACGCCGTTGACCCAGGAGCTACCCACACCGAACCACTGCTGATTCATGATGAACCAGGAGTAGACAGGATCGAACCAGGGCCTGGGCAGCGGTCCCTGGGTAGCTCCAGAAAACCAGCTACCAGGAGTGACACTGGAAAACCAGCCCAGGGGAGTGGGCGGGGGTGATGACCACGAGGACACCGTGCCAAACCACACCGTGGCTCCAGGTGAGGTGGCGTTGACCTGGAGGGCGGCATTGCCATAGACCGGCACCAGGGCCGTGGGATCTTCGACGGCCTCAGGCCGGTAGACCAAGGTGCAGGTTGGGTTGGTTGTGGGCTGCGTCGGGTCGGTGGCGTTGGTCAGCCCATCGAGGCCGATCAGCAGCCAGTTGGGTGGGGGCTGGAGATTGGGCGGCGGGTTGGCCGGGTTGATCCGGCTGAACGAGGTCAGGGTGTTCGGCAGCAGGTTCGACGCCGTGGGTTGGATCAGCACCTTGACATCGCGGGGGTAGTCGTAGACCGGGGTGTCGACGCCCACCTTGCTCGGGATGCACGGCCACAGGGCGCAGATGGTGATGTAGTGGGCCTCGTTGGCTGCCACCCCGCTGATGCGGACGCGGGGGTAGATCCAGTAGTAGCTGGCCGCGCCAGTGGGCACAGTGACCCCTGGTGGTGGCTCGGGGGGTGCCGCGGCGACAGGGCCTGGATAGGGGTTGACCACGCCCTGGAGGGTCATGACCGTCCAGTGGCCGGCGGTCTCAGTGAAGATCGACTCGCTCACGATCTGGAACGGGGTGCCGGTGCCGGCGTCACCCCAGAGGGACAGCCTCACCTGGCGGCTGACACTTGACCATATCTGGATGGTGAAGGTGGCATGCCCAGGTCCGTAGTACTGCGACATGAAGTCAGTGATCGGGATGCCAGCGGTGGTGAGGTAGATGTCCTGGGTGTAGGGCTGGAAGACGATGTAGTCGACGTAGTGGTTCTCGTTGGCAGCCGCGGCGGTGACGGTCAGGACGAGGTTGACGTTCACTGCGCCGGCTGGAGCCACCACGTTGGTGGCTGAGGCGGTCACAAGGCTGGCGGTGGTGTCGGTCGCGGCGGCGGTGCTCGTGCTGATGACGCCACCGCTGGCGTTGAGCCACTGGACTGCTATCGAGACCGCTCGCCCAGTGGTGGCTGCCTGGAACTGACCTGAGAAGTTGTAGGTCTGCCCCGCGGTCACCGCGGTCACGTTGTACAGGGTGGCCGTCATGTTGCCCGCCGCGACAGCATGCATCTGCATAACCTGGCCGCTGGCGAAGCTGATGGTGGTGTTGGCCCCCGCCCTCCAGTTGCCCACGGTGCCTCCGCTGAAGCTGGCACTGTCCCCGGTGACGGCATTACCGCTCAGAACCTGCATCCCGCTGTTGGTATAGGGCTGCTGGAACGTCGGGAAGGCAGTAAAAGTTTCCAGCGGGTTGGTGGTGTTGTAGGGAGCCGCGGTCAGGGTGGGGATCTGGGTCAGCACCACTCCCGTGTTGTTGCTGATGGCCGGGAAGTTGGTGCCAGTGGGAGGCCAGGTCTGCCAGGTACCCACGCTGGTAGCCATGACCCCGTCGTCACGAACCAGCAGTTCGTTGTAGCCATGGTGAGCAATCTGGGTGCTCGGGTAGCTCGACAGGGTCGTGACGAACTCGGTGATGCCCTGGGGCGAGCCTTTCAACTTGTAGAGATGGACAGCGTTCTCGACTAGCAGACGCTCCTGGTACATGCCCATCTCTGGCTCATGCACCAGGCCGAACTCCTGCATGAACAAGGGCAGTAACGACCCCGCACAGTTCAGGGGGTCATTGATTGAGGACAGGCTCTCTAGCTCGGTGCGTATGAAGTCGAACTGGAAACCAATCAACTGGAGGTATCGCTGTAAAGGCGGGGTGGGGCCGTCGACAGGCCATGGGTTATATTGGTCAACTAAGACCACGTCCATATCCCGGTAAGCCATAGGTAGCAGGTTGTAGAGCCGTGCCCCATAGCCCCAGTTGAGCGGCACCAGGGCGATGAGATCGGTACAACGAACCCACATGTTCTCCGAAAGGCTCCAGCCGAACATGGTGTAGTACTGGAACCCTTGTGGCAGGTAAAGGTCAGTGATGTGTTGCATGGCATCGACCACGATGGAGTCTTTAGGGTCACCGAAGACATTGGAAGGAGCCGCAGGAGGGTTATCCGCGAACTCGCTCAGATCGAAGACCTGGAAGCCGTCGTTCTCGTCCATGGGTAGGTTCCGCGGGTTCCGTACCAGGCGCAGATAGGCACAGTCTGTAGATGGCGGGGTGTTCCACTTGAGGTACAGGCTGGAGTAGCTCAATGGCATCGAGGTGAAAGGAGCTACCGAGAAGTCGGGCCTGACAGTGGCCGGGTCTGGGCCGAACTGGCCGACACTGTAGAAGCTGACCCCGTAGACGGCCATCAGATCCCCAGTGCCATCCAACACATGCACACCAGGGCCTGGCGGTCGACCCTGATGTCTTCGATGAACTGGATCATGGCCCCCTGGGGGCTGAGGCCCAGGAGTACGAGTTGATCCTCCATGTACTGATAGGCATACCAGCCCAGCATCGAGCCGCCGGGGAAGGGCATCTTGCAGTAGATGAAGCTCAGAATGTAGGAGAACTGTGCCGGCGTGAGATCGACCCAGAGGTTGCCGTTGCCATCGGTGTAGCCAGAGGCGAAGCCGCCGCTCATTTTCCAGCGCCGGCCATCTGGCCCGGTGAGGTTGTGATCGTTGGGATCGAGCTTCTGTGAGGCCAGGTAGGAGTTGATGATCCCTTGCACCTGGGAGGAGTTGAGGCCGGCTACCTTGGCCTGGGCCAGCGTGATCAGGTCATCGCCATCCACTGCCCCTGGAGCCGTGACCGGGCGGGTAAAGGGCCTGGCCCCGTCATGGCGCATGTACTGGGGGTGGTCGTCGCCCCCCAAGCCCGTCAGCATGAAGTGTCGGTGGTAATGCGACGGTGCCGGCGGTGGGGTGATGCAGTTGCGAGCGTCAACATGGCCTTCGGCCTTGCTGTTGTAGAGGTAGTTGATCGAGCGGCCCACCGTGTTGGACCCAGGTGTCATGAAGGGCTTCTGGCCCAGGATTTGCTCCAGGCTTATGATCTCGGTGTGAAGATCTTTGGTAACCGCGGCGGCGTCGAGGGTGAGGTCGACTGTGGTAGTAGTACCGTCCAGATTCTGGACGATGAAGATCTTGGTGCCATCCTGAGGCTGGTTCTGATAGGCAACAAAGTCGCGGATCGCCAGGGGATAACGCTGAGCGGCGGGGACAGGCGGTGGGGCCGGCATCAGATCCCCATTGCTATCCAGGTGAAGGACACCCATTGATTTGGCTGCCAGGAATAGTCATGTGAGAACTGGACCGTGGCTGATGACCCCGACACCCCCACCAGGGTCTGCTGGGCCTCGATCCAGTTGTAAGGCGGGCAGCCACCGCTCCCTTGGGGTGGCAGCTTGGTGATCTGGACCGACTGAACGACCTGACCGTAGGTGAGACCGAAGCCAAAGGTCACCCGGCCATTGCCATCGGTGCAGCCTGAGAAGAGGCCCCCGGTGATCCGCCAGGCAGTGGAGGACGATGACCCAAGCAGTGGAGTTCCGCCACGCGCCCCGGCCATGAGAGACTGGGTGGAGGCATTGATCATGCTCTGGATCTGCCCCTGGTTCAGGAAGCCGAAGCTACGTAACTGGCTCAGCGGTACGAGGTCTGCTGGCGCACTGCCGGCTACGCCTCCCACGGGCCGGCTGAAGCCTGGATACCCGGTGACTTGCATGTATTGGGGGTGGTCGTTACCGATCGCGTCTTCCAGGTTGCTGTGATGGAGATGAGTGTGGTTAGTCGGGGCCTTGTTGTTGTAGAGATACTGAATGGCCCCGCCGACTGATGTGAAAGGCGTGCCAAGGAAAGGGTTGGCTCCGACGATTTTCTCCAGGGCCACAATCTCGTCGTGACACTCATTAATGCTCAAGGCCCAGATAATGTCGGTGTAGTCGTGGAAGACCGTGAAGACCTTGATCGCGGCAGGGAAGGTCGCAGCCATTAGTAAATCACGCCTCCGGTAGCTGTCACGTTGATACCGCCTGGGTTTGCTTGAGGGATCTCATACGCCGCGGTGACGACATCAGCCAAGGTCTGAGGGCTGGCCTCTGCTCGGGAGCACACTGTCACGTTGACATAGTCCACGCCCTCGACTTCCATGACCGCGTGGTAGACGCTCGACAGGGTGATCCTGGAGCCGAAGTCCACTACCGAGAACAAGAAGAGGTTCTGGAGCGTCGCCGCCACCGCGCTCTGCACCGTGGATTGATGGTAGTTCGGCAGCACCGCCACGTTGGCTGTGATGTTGACCGGGACGTAGCCGGCTTGGAGCACTCCATTCTTGTTGTACTGAGGCGGCAGGATGACGATGGACACACCTACCATCTTCTTGTTATCCATCTGCCCAGTCATATTGGAGTTGGTGATCGAGGGGGCCAGAGCGTTCACTCGATTGATCAACGTGGGCACGTCTGCAATGAAGCTGCCGGCGGGGTGAATGTAGATGTTCACCGCGTTGTAGGCCGTGGAGATGGCAGCGGCCTTGGCAACGCTCGGGATGTTCAGCACCAAGGCGGCATAGTCGTCCAGTGCCACCGCTCGGTTGATCGCGGTGATCGATAGCGGAGCATGTGTACGAATATGGTCGGTGGTTTCGGCATCAGCCCCGCCGGTAGCCGGTTGAGAGTTGGTGACTGAACTGATCGCCTGTATACCCGTGACCAACTGATTGAGTGAGTTCGGGGCCACGTTGCCGATGGCTCCTCCACCCACCATGTAGCTGGCTGTGATGACTGCCCCAGGAGCCGGGATGCGCCCGGTCAGGTCATCCCCGAAGACGACGGTGACGACGCCGTTAGCGTCAACGGAGAGGGTGTACGCACTCTCGGTGGAAAAGGCGTCGATGATGCGCTGGTGGTATGTCCACATGACCGGGCCGCTGCCCTCATCAACGAATACCTGGACGGTTCCATCTACCACAGGAGTGTTGAAGAGGGTGTACATCTGATTGGGCGTGGCGTCTGAGATCCCTATGTTCTCACCTGCGGTGGTCTGGCCGTGCATGGCCGCGACCTGGCCGGTGTAGTTGTTTGGAGCCGCGGGTTGGTAGGTGATCGAGATGCTGACGCCGTTGGCCGGCACGTTGCCGTTGGTGCCGTTTCCGAACAAGACCGTGTTGCCATTGATGACGGTATAGACCTGGGAGCCGACGCCGCTACCCGGCACACCCACAAAGCTGTTGCCGGGGGCCAGGCTCCAGGCTGTGCCGCCCACCGTCACCGTCTGATTTCCGCCCCCGCCTGTGAAGTTGTAGAGAGGCCAGGGGATGGTGCCGGTGGTATCCCCCAGGTAGAACTGCTGATTTGCTGCTCCGCTGCTGGTGGTGTTGATCGCCGTGGAGACCGCGTCGCCATAGATCCACAGGTCTGCCACGGTCTCAAAGACGATGGGAGACCCGATCAGGAATGTCGACACCTGGGTGCTCTTGGGGATCAAAACCGGGGTAGGTGCCGGCGAGGAAATGGTGAACTGCAACCCTGGTGGCGCGAGGGGGTTCTTCGGATCACCTACCGTCGCAGCTACGTTGCCATGGGGCGTGTAGTCCAGCAGGGTGGCGATGTTGAGTATCGACTGGCGCTGTTGGGCGGTGGCAATAAACGCCTCGTTGGCGATCCGGTCGATATAGAACGACAGCACATCCCCGGTGTAGGCAAAGAGTTCCAGGAGCACTATTCCGAAGTCGCCAGGAGCGCGGTCGGTCCATTCCGGCAGATAGCTCGGGATCAAGGTCAGCATGTCGTTGACCAGGCTCGTGTAGTCCCGGCTGGTGTAGTCAATAGGGGGGACTGTCACACTCCCGCTGACGACATCAGCGATGGTGCTGATGGAGACTGGGGCGACACTCATACGGTTATCTCCACCTGGCTGCCGTTGAGGTTGACAGAGAACGTGTAGGTGGTGGGTGAGTTGCCCACCGTGAAGGAGATCATCATGATCACGATCCCTGAGTAGTTAGGCTCACTCTGGCGCACGAACTCGACTTCGGTGATCGTGATGTTCGGTTCGTAGGTGGCGATCTGCGTGTTGAAGTCCGCAATGATGTTCTGCTCTTCGATGGGGTCGTCGTTCTCAAAGACGAAGCGGTAGATGCCGACGCCATACGTAGGTCGCATGACCCGCTCTCCTGGGATGGTCAGCAGGATCGCCAGGATGTGATTGATGGCCCATCGCCGCGGATCGGCATCGAAGGCGACGGCCCCGGTGGAGTCGATCTGAAATGGTTGGGCGATCTCCCAGACCGGGGGAAGCTGGCGGAAGTTGGCCGGGACTATGAAGGTCACGTCAGCGCCCTCACCGTGAACCAGGCGTAGTAGCTACCAACCCTGCCGGCAAGGCCGTTGGTGGAGCAGTTGTGCTGGATATACAGCGTGTCGCCGGCTTTGCACGGCACGATGTCCTGAATCTGAACCACCATGATGGCCCCTCCAGTGGAGGTGGGAGTCCCGCTCCAGGCTTGCAGGGTGGTGTTGTGTACGAGTCGTATGTTGTACCACTGGCCGGCAGCGTTGGCATCAAATCCGACCTGAGAGAGGCAGAGATAGTCCGCAGCGTAAGGACAGACGAAGGTGTACGCGCTCCAGTTACTGCCATAGTCGATGGTGTCGAAGCCATAGGGATAGAGTGTGGTGCTGGTGTTGTAGGCCGCGTTGCGATGTGTCCGACCGCGGGCGACCTTGGTCGGATCAGCATTGCACCACTGGCGTACATCGGTCATGGCCGAAGCTGACGCGACCTGATAGAGCGGGATGTCGTAGGTGTTGGCTAGGGGGTTCTGCCCAGGGGTGCTCGTGCCGGGGAGGTACAGAAAATAGATCTGCCGCTGTGTCAGATCCATGCGAGCCACGACGAGGCCAGAACTGACACCGCTGACGGTCTTGTTGGAGTTGCTCTGCCCGAAGAACCCGTCGACCCAGACCGCTCCTGGCTGGATCGTCACCGTGCCACCGGAGATGGTGGCGGCTAGCTGGTTCTGATTACCAGGGACGACCCCACTTCCGTAGAACAGCCGCGCCATCTGTCGCCAGTTGGCCGGCGTAGCCATATTCCCAGGGGGCTGGTCAAATGGAAAGTAGGAGTCGAGCAGAGTCACAGGTCAGCCTCTTGTCGGAGATCCTCAGTGGTGCCGGCATGCTGACTCCACAGCCAGTCGGGCATGGTTTCCTCGTGAGGGGCCAGATCCGGCCCAGGGGGATATTCCTCGCCGGTCTCGGTGTTCACGAACTGACCCTCGTCGTTGACCTCATAGGTGACTACGCTGCCGGGGGCCTGCCCCCCGTCCACAGGCTCAGTGTCATCTGTGACACCGTGATCCCCGGTCCTGTCCCCGCTGTCACTCTCCATCCGAACGTCTTCTTTCCTTGAGTTACTGGCACAGGCGTCATCAACGAGACCGGCATTGAAATGCTGGAACCTGTAGGGAATCCGGCAGAGTTGGCCGGCGTGATGGTGTCGGCTGCTGTGATCGGGTTGGGCTGTTGGTCGGTCTGTCCCCATTGATAAGTCAGTGAGCAGGCCACGGTCTGAGCCACGCTCATGTCACTGAACTGGACGAGCAGGGTGCCATGCAGGAATCCCAGAGCCGCGTAGGGGATGCGAGCCACGCCGAAGCTGAACTGAGCGGTAGAGCTAGTGCCGACAGAGGTGGCCCCAGATTGGTTGGCTGTCCAGCGCAGCCCCGTGGCCGGGTTGATCAGGTTCCGTAAATCGAGGAGGGTGGTGCCGCCGCTCACCCCCCAGATGGGGATCTCCCAGATGTTGGTGTCCTGCTCAAAGCCCCCGGTCCCGTAATCCACCACGGTGTCGCGGTAGACCAGGGCCACGACCTCGTTGGCGAAGTTGACCTGGGCCACGATGGTGCCGTTGGTACCCACTGTAAAGGTCTGGTTGTTCTGTAGCTCGGCGTAGTACCCATGGATGAAGACCGCCCCGGTCTGCACCGTGACCACGCTGCCGGCGATGCTGGCGTTCATTTGGTTCAGGTAGTTGGCGAGGACACCATCCGCCATCCATAGCTGCGCCATCTTCCGCCACCGGGCCGCGTTGGCAGAGGCCCCATACCCTGGGTCGAACGGAAAGAACTCGTCAAAGTTGCCCATCAGAAGACAAGGTCGTTGGGATCGGCGGATGGGTGAGCAGCCTGAGTAGCAACATCGGCCTCCATGTGACCGGGGTACGACCCATGAGTGCTGGCGGTGTTCGCACGGTACCTGGAGTTGATGTCGTCGTTCCTGTGGGATGGCAACTGAGGCAAGCCGGTGACGGTGCGTAACGCCGCTCCCATACCGTGTGTTCGGTAGTACTTGGCGTCGTCGTACATCTGGATACCGTTCCTGACGGCCCCCATGATCGCCGGCTTGTTGAACTGCATCCCGTTGTTGTTGCGGTTCATGTACCGGCCCAGGCCGGTCTGGGCAAACTGGGTGCCGCGGTAGACGTTCCGGCTGGGATCATTGACCGGGCTGGTCGCGCCTACCTGGGGCATGGAACTGGGCATGCCAGTCAGAGGATGCAAGGGCGGGGCCTGGTCTCCTCCTGGGGCCTTGGGCGTGGCCCCGGCGGGGGCACCTCCTGCTTCCTCTCCTTCACCTCCTACCGGGTGAAAGAACCAGTCGGACATCGTTACCTCCAGGGGGGTGCGAGCTTACGGAGTTGGGTGGTGCGTCCGATACCTGGCTCGGCCCCCATCATCGCCTGCTCACGAGGGCTGTACTGGGGGACTAGCTCTAGCTGAGGGGCACCGCGGTCGTTCAGCACCATGGTGTCAAAAGGCACCGCGGTCATCATCTGGCGCTGGATGCCCCGCTCGGGCTGGAGCGTGGGCGGGTACATGTAGTCAGCCGGATCGATCCGCTCGCCCTTGTGGACCCCCCTGACATAAGACCTCTGATTGGCACGGTTCTTAATGGCGTCGAGGAGGCGGTCCTGTCTCCTGGTGTTGATGGTCCCCAGGTAGCCATCGGGCCACTGAGCGGCTGGCGTCTGGTTGTAGGCAGACCGCCTGGCATCCATGGCATCGCGGAAATACGGCCCGATGCCACCGCCACCGCCAACCGTGTTGGCGTTCCCAGGCGCGCCGTAGTTATACGGCGGCAGGTACTGCCATGGGGTGAAGACGCCCCTGGGCACGGGTTACCCGGTGATCGACTGGGCGTTGAAGAAGGAGCGCACCTCTTCTGAGCGGGAGTGGGCTGCCGGCAGAAGCTGCCCCATAAAATGGGCGTCCTGGGGATCCCTGGTGGACGCGTCTTTTTCTGACGTGACCATGTCGTAGGTGGGGCCATGCGGCTCCTTGAGGACGTGGTCCGCGTACTCGTACCCTCCTTCACCCTGCCCTGTGTTCATGGGGGCAGGGCCTTGGAAGACTCCGCGGTCGCTCATCCGAATGCATCCCCCTGGCCGGCACCGAAGCTGCCCTGGCGGGAGGGCGTCGAGGGCACGGGCCGTCCTCCCCCCTGGGTTGGCACCGGGGACTCCTGGGGCACCTTCATGGAGGGGGATACCGTGAGCCTGGCGTTCGCCATCTCGGGACCACCGCGGGTTCGGGGTGGGTGCGGCTCAGCCTGGACGCCGGCTGCCACGCCGGCCACGAAGTGGCTGCTGTCACCCAGGGGAGGCTTGGTGGCGGTCGGATATTCCGGTGGCACCCCCTTGGCTCGTCCTTCTGAACTCATGACTCGACCTCCTGCTATGGGGATCTGGACGTTGCCCTGGGCTGTCTGCTCAGCCCCGGCGAGGGCAGCTTCTCCACCAGGAGAGCCGGCATACGGAGGACTCCAGGAGCCGCCTGGACCGCCAGCCATACCCAGATGGCTGGAGGAAGCACCCATGCGGCGTCGTGCGCTGTGTCCAACTCTGCGTTGATCTGCCATACCCGAAAGCCTAGGGCGGGGCTACCGGCCCACCCTGACCAGCCGGCGGGTGGCGGTGGGGTCGAACTCGGTCCTGCCGTCCAGGGCGACGGCCACGTCCCTCTGGAACTGGGTCAGGCCCTCCGGATCGGCATCGACGGCGTGAGCTATGCGGGCCAGGCCGTAGGCCACCGCCAGGTCGTTGTTGGGGAAGTCGACGCCCCACCGCTTCAGCACCTCCTTGGACATCATCTCGCCTTTGAAGTTGCCGTTGCCGGTGACGAACTTCTTGAGTTGCTGAGGGGTGACGAGGGTCGGGTAGGCCCTCCGGTCGTCGGTGGCGAACTGGCCCAGCACGGCTAGCTTGATCGCTGCTCCCACCTCACCGGAGGCGTGTTGGCCGTAGCGTTCAGCCATCGAGTATCCCTCCATGGCGATGCCCTTGATCCAGTTGCCCCTGGTGTCCAGCTTCTCTAGCTCTGCGCCGATCTCGGTCATCAGCCGGCGCAGGCGTAGTACCCCCTTGGGCATGGTGCCTTTGGGCTTCCACGCCGCCACCAGGCCCCCGGTGGGCGACCAGGCCACCAGGGCACAGTTCTTGGATCCAGGATCAATCCCGATGTAGATGTCAGTCATGCCAGAACAACCTCACTGCCGGGACGCAGGGATCGCCCCCGTCTTCCCACTCAGCGTCCTCTTCCTCGCTGGAGGGCAGCCCATCATGAGTGTTACAGACAGGGCTAGAGCAGTACCCCTCCTTCATACCGATCTCCAGCCACTCGTCAAAGGTCAGAGTCAACCCAGAACCACCTGGCCCAGTCATTGCCGTGTTCGTCGGACCACTCGCGGCACTGGGGGCAGACTTCCAGGTGCCGCCGGATGAGTCGCTCATGAGCGTTGGCCGCTGAAGGCAGTCGTATGTCGGTCGTGAACACCATGTGAGGTGGCCCCTCGTTCGATTCCCACATCGGGTACCGCCCTAGCTTCTTCACCGCTGATCCTCTCGATCTCCCGGTTGACATACCAGGCTGCCTTCCTCAGATCCTCCACCGGGTCCACCCCATCCTTGAGGCCTGCCCGCCACAGGTACTTGATGGCGTTGCCCACGTTGAAGTTGTAGTGCTCCACGATGCGGATGCACTCGACACCTGATGGGTGGCTGCCGTAGTGCGGAGGATGATTGACTAGGTCGGTCATCGGTGCTCGGGGACTTCGTACTTGGCGTGGATGTCGGCATAGACCTGGGCTGTCTCCCTGGTGGCGTAGTTGCCTCCGCAGTACCCGCAGTACTCACACTCAAAGGAAAATCGCCCCAACATCTTGCCCTCCACCACCCAGGTTTTCACCACAGTTCATTCTCCAGGCGGATGAAGCGGTGCTCAGGACAGATACGGTCGCGACGGTTGCGGCGGATGCCCACCACGAACTGCCGCCGGCCCCAGCCGATGTACGGACGCCACCAGTAGGTCATGGCTTCATCCCTGACCTGCCGGTAGGGGGTGCTCTGTACGGAGTGATCGACCTCCACCCCACCTCGCCCTCATCGTTGATAATGCAACCCAAGTTCCTCTGCTGCCAGAGCATCCAAAGCGCAGCATCGGACTCCAACTCGTCCAGAACTCCATATATCTGGCGGGTTTCATCCTCCGTTATGCCTCTTCCCATCAACTGGTGGGCATCCTCAACGATTCGCTTGATTCGCAGCGCCGCTTCTTCGACTTCGTGGCTCATTGATAACGCCCCCCCCTTCTCGGCGTTCGGTGGCGGGGTCATGGAGTCGCCAATCGCACCACCACTTGCCTGGCGGCGATACCCGTGTCAGTGCCTAGCTGCTCCTTCAGGGAGGTCTGGAGGTGGATGAAGCACACCTCCTCCTCCCCGACGACGTACATGGCCTTGTTGGTACACGGCCCCTTCTTGGTCTGGCCTACACACTTGATCATGGCGCTCCTCGATCTGCTCGACGGTATCCAGGGTTCTTGGTATCGGTCCTCCTAGTGAGTTCTCGGCTCACCACCGCGGCGTCCCGCTCGGCTGACTCAAAGAGCATCTGCTTCAGCTTTCGCCTGGCGTAGTACAGCCTGAGGGCATCCCTCGCGGAACGAATCTCGGAGTCAGTCTCCATCGCCGCCCGCACCCAGGTGACCGCTTCGCTCGCTTTTTCAGGACGATTGCGTGTGAGGTACAACCCCTCCAGGCGTCGGATTTCCATCTCTGCATGGTGCTCAAATATCTCTTCGATGGCTAGCTGGTTCTGAAAATAATCACACCAGCGGGTGAACTTGACGAATAAATCCATGAGTTGCTTGTCGGTGAGGTCATCGATGTCAGTCCCCAGGGTGGGAGGCTGATGGTCTGGGGCCTGAGGTTCATCGATCCCCAGATCGGTGTAGACGGCGCGGCGCTGGCCGTTGACCATTCTCGCCAGCGTTTCCTTGAGATCGAGCGGGGGCCGGCGGCTGATCCGGCGACCGACGGATGAGGACTCGTCCTCCTGAGTTTGCATGCTTCTCCTCGTAGCGTTGGCAATCGGCACAACCGTTGAAGGGGCATGGTGGAACACGGCCCCCCTGGAGTGCCATGGTGATGCGGCTGCACTTGTCTAGTCGATCCGCGATGCGGTCTTCCTGGTACTGGACAATCATCTCCTTGGTGCGCTGGTTCCATTTGCACTCGTACAGGAAGAGCACCTCGTGGTACTTGCGGCTCATGTAGCAATAAAAATCACCTTGTCGAACGTGTGAGGGGAATGGGTGCCGGATGGAATCCCACAGCCCGTCGTAGTCTAGAAACTTCCTCGATTTTCCGTTGATGTGGAAGTCGTAGGTGTGCTGAGCGATCAGGTTGGGCGCTTCAAAGCGCAGCGTCCCCAGGCCCACGCTCTTGATCTCGATGATGGGGCCGTCCCAGGTGTCCAGCCCATCGGCATGCCCAGCCATGTGCAGGTTCTGGTTGAACAGAGGCACCTCGTGGTAGTCCAGGAACTGCCGCGGTCGATGACACTTCTCACACTCCTGGGGAGCTACCGCGGGGAAGGCGTAGTGGCACTCACGGCAATAAAATGTGCCAGCCAGCCGGCCTAGATCCCAGATCCTTTTTTGCCACTTGCGATGGATCTCGTTGCCTTCATCGAAGACCATCTGTAGCTGCCAGTAGCTGCCTGCCTGTTCAACACGCGCTACCCGCCCTGACAGCCGGTAGTAGCTGGCCCTGGGGCACCAGTCCGAATGGCTGATCTCCGATGGATGCAAGGCGTCGACTCTCAGCCCGTTCTCGCCGCCAGGCTGCAAGAGCAATCTTTGAACGTCCCCAAGGAGTCGGGTGGGCCTCTTGGTCGTGTCCAGGAGCGCCCTCAAGTTGGGGTCGATCACTGGCCGGCGGGACGATGTCCCCGGCCTGGAGAGCTTCCTCACGATGCTGTTGGCGGCGTGCTCGTGCTATCCGCCGACGTTCCCTTTCGCTGGTTCCGCCCCAGACGCCCCACCTCTCCCCGTTCTCGATGGCGTAGTCGAGACAAGCCTCCAGGACCGGGCAGCGGCCTGGGTGGTCCGGATGGGTTCCCAGGCACACGCTGCGTGCTTCCTGCACCTGGGTATTGTTGTGCTGGTGGTCGCTGTAGAAGAGATTTCCCGGTAGACCGTGGCACTTTGCGTGGGCGAGCCAGTCGGGGGATTTCCGCTCGTAGATCGCCGGCAGGGTCTGCCGCCTGTCCACGAAGAACCAGTTCGTGATAGTCGGATTCTGGGAGTGTGACCCAGTGTTCTCCACGTAGCTCAAAGCCGAGAATAGGGCGGCGGCACTCTGCCACTGCGTGGAGCCAGAGAGCGTGGAGGTCGTCGTAACGGAGCGTGATCGAGCTTCGATTGTCAGTGCGCTTGAACTCGATGAGTTCGTCATCGGTGCGCCCGTCGTTCTTGCGGCTCCAACCCGCACCAGAACGTGCGTTCTGAACTCCTCCAAACCTCGCCGTCCCCTTACGCTCCTGCTGCCTGGATAGCAGGAGCCGCCGTGCTCTCACTTCGCCTTCTGCCTTGTCAGCCGCCGGGGGGAGGGGCGAGACTCGTCCGGACGGCGTCCCTTGGTTAGTTGGTCACTAATAGCATCTCGCAGCTTCTGCTGCAAGGAAAGATCCCAACGGCACTGTTCCTCCAGGGCCGCACGTCCGTGCCAGGACTCACCGCCGAAGTGGTAGTAGGCCCCCTTGACCTGGAAGACTTCCAGGCTGAGGCCCAGGGTGACCAACTCCTTGGCCCCGTCGTAGCTCCCAGGAGGGACACTGGTCTCGTTGTGATCAAAGTAGAAGTCTACGACGGCCACCCGCTCAGGGGGATAGCTCTTGTTCTTCGCGGTCCGCGCCTTGATGGTGATTCCCACCTTGCGCTGGTTCTTGCGGTCCCCCTCAGTGAGCCAGTCGTCCCTACGAAGCTCCACCCTGGATGTCATCCAGTAGTTCTTGGCCCGTCCCCCTGGGGTCGTCCTGGGGTCACCGAACATGATCCCGATGCGCTCACGCCACTGGTTGACAATGAAGCAGGTTATGGCCCGATCATCCTCTACCAGGGAGCGTTTCATCGCGGTGTAGCTCTTCCTGAAGAACTTACCGATAAGCCTGGCGGCTAGCCCTACCTGGGTGTCGTCCATGGTGCCTTCGCCCTCGCTTATCGGTGATAGCGCCGGCATGGAGTCGATCACTAGAACGTCCGCGGTTCTGCTCTCTAGAACCGTGATAGCGGCGTTGCACGCTTCCTCTAAGACGTTGGTCTGCATCACCAGGATCTTGTCGGTGTTGCACCCCAGGAGGGTGGCCCAGGCCGGCACGAACTCCTCCGCGGCCACCCAGAAGGTCATGTGCTCGGGGTTGAGGGCCTGCTGGGCCGCGATGGTCTTGAGGATCAAGGTGGTCTTGCCTGAACTCTCGTCGCCGTATAGCTCGTGGAAGGCATTGGTCTGCCAGCCCCCGCCCAGGGCGGTGTCGAGGGCATAGCTCCCGGTGGTGATCCTGGGCAGGTCCGAGTAGCGGATCTGGCTGCCCCAGACCACGGTCTCAGGCCCCATCTCCTTGTTGATCTCGGCCATGACTGCCTCGATGGTCTTCCTGTCAGAAGACACGACTGGGCCTCCTTCGCTCTAGCTGGTCAGCCTTCTCCTGGGCTGTGATCCGGTCGCGGAACGGGCCACCCACGATGGCCCGGTTGGCGGTGTCGATCACGTAGTAGCTGTTGCCGCGGATCTCCACCTGATAGTGCTGGAGGACCGGGTTGTACCCGTCACTTCTTGGCACTCTTGGCCGTCGTCTTCTTGGCCGGGGCCTTCTTGGCCGGCTCTTCCTTCTTCTCCTCGCGCTTGCCGCCCTTGCCAAAAGGCGCGGCCCGCTTACCGCCAAAGGGTTCCTTCTTCTCAGCCATCAGCGGTTCTCCTTCTTGTTGTAGCCCTTGGTGGCCTTCTGGGGCTTGGCCTCGCCCTTCTTGCTCATCGGCTTGGCCCCCGATTCGCGGGTTTCGGCTGCCTCCCTGCCCATGGCGCTGCGCCGGCCTTTGCCCTGGGCCTGGGCGTTGGCGATAGACGCTGCCTTGCTCTTGGAATAACCCTGGTCTTTCAGAGCTTCGTAGGTATCGGGTTTTTTAACGGACGGTCCTGGGGACTTGCCTCCTGGCATGGATCACCTCACATTGCTCCAACTGAACTCACTGCTGCCGGATAGGGATTGGTCGGTTTCAAAGTGGCTGTCACCGCGGGGGTTGTCGGAGCGGGCGAACTTGACCGGCCCAGACGACTTCATGCCCACGGCGTTCAGCAGGGTGCCTGACTGCTCAAAGAGATCGCCGTTGTACCCGCAGTCGACACAGAGTGGCGCGGCCTCGATGCCCATCGGACCCTTGCGCCTGAAGAAGCTACCGCCGTTGCAGTGAGGGCAGCGCCCGCTGGTGCCCAGGCTGGCCGGGGCCTTCTCGATGTATCCCTGGCGGTTGACCCGCCGCCAGTTATCGTCAGCATCGCCTCCCGGCTGGGTCATCTCCGTCACCTCCTGGCGAGGCCCAGTCGGGGGGTACTCGGGTTGCCAGCGCACTGCCTTCTGGGGGTAGCCGTTGGTGGTGACTGAGGGTGGTGCGGGAGCCGCTGGCCTTCCGACAGCACCGCCCAGTGCCCTCTCCCACCAACCGACATCACTCATGAGTAAGCCTTCCTGCTGACGAATCTGCGCCAAGTGCTGCCTGGGTGCTGCTCTTTCCACGCCTGGCAGGCGACGCACTGGCTGAGGTGGTTGTTGACCAAGTTCTCCAGATGAGTCTGGCCTTCAGGCGGCATGACGGCCAGGATGAAGTGAGGTGGCAAGCCTTCCTTCCCCTGCACTGAATAGATCTTGCTCATTTCGCCTCGCTCCAGTTCTTACCGACCCCGATGGTGACCTCCAGGGGTACATCGAGGACTGGCCGGTCATCCAGGCGGATGTCCTCCATGGCCTCTCTGATAAACGGTATGGCCTCGTCCACCTCCCCCTCGTCGCACTCGATCACGAACTCGTCATGGATCTGAAGCACGAGATCGGCATGGAACTCCTGGAGGGCCTGGTGGACGCGGACGATGGCGATCTTCGCCAGGTCAGCCGCGGTGCCTTGTACTGGATGATTGACCGCCTGGCGCTCGGCATAGCTGCGGTCCTTGGGGTCTCGGGAAGAGATGTCTTTCAAACGTCTTTTTCGCCCATAGAGGGTCTCCACATAGCCGTGCTGGAGGCAGGACCGCTTGGTCACGGCCCCCCACCTCTTGACACCGGGGTAGGCCCGGTGCCAGGCGTCGTAGACGGCGCGAGCCTGTGCCTCACCGATGCCTGACATGTCCATGACCCTGGTAAATCCGCCCTCAAAAGCGAAGTTGAAGTTGCAGTTTTTTGCGATGGCCCGCTGTTCGACGCTGACATCGCCCTGGGGCACCCGGTAGACCAGGCTGGCCGTCTGGGTGTGGAGATCGAGACCGTGGGTGTAGGCGTACATCAGCATCTTGTCCCTGGTCATGTGGGCCAGGACGCGTAGCTCGATCTGGCTGTAGTCGGCCACGATGAGTAGCCGGCCAGGTGGGGCCACGAAAAGTTGTCGTATCAGGGTGGCCTCGACCGACTCCTTGTACCTGGCTGGGATGTTCTGGAGGTTGGGACCGCTGCACGAGAGTCTGCCCGTTCGGGCAACGGCCTGGTTGAAGCTGGCCCTGATCCGGCTGTCGTCATCGATGGTGGGGATGAACCCGGCCACATAGGTGCTGAGCAGCTTGTTCACGTCCTTGTACTCCAGGATCTTGCGCGGCTCCTGGTGCCGGCGAGCCAGGGACTTGAGGGCCTTGGCCGCGGTGGACCGCTGGCCGGTCTCGGTCATCCACAGGCAGGGCAGCTTCTTCTCGTCGTAGAGGAACCTGGCTAGCTGGTGGGTGCTGTTGAGATTGCCCGTGAAGCCGAGATCGCGGATGGTGCTGGTGACCTCAGCCAGTTGGGTCTCCAACTGGGGCCTCAGGGTCCGGAACCCCTCGATGTCGACGTAGGCCCCCGTCTGCTTCATGGCGAGTAGTACCCGAAGCACGTCCATCTCCAGGCGGAAGAGGTTGCCCAGTTTCGGCTTGTCCTCCAGGACGTGGTGGAGCTTCCACCACAGCATCCAGGCCATCTTGGCGTCGATGATCGAGTACCTCATGGCCCGCTTCCACTCGACGTTGTACGCTTCCTCGCCCAACTTCTCGGCGTACTTGTAGCCCAGGTAGTGCTTGGTGAGGGCCTCCAGCCGGTAGGACTGAAGGTTCTCGTTGATCAAGAACACCATGGTCATGATGTCGGCGTAGGGCGGGGGTGGGATCTTGCCCTCGTAGTACTTGGCGATGCTCAACAAGTCGAACCCGACGTTCTGATTGATCTTGCGCCGGCTGGAGAAGAACAACGGGCGCAGGGCCTCAAAAACATCGGCCCGATGTAGCTGCTGGCGTTTGTCGGGGTGCCCCATGGGTATGACGTGAGACACGCCTGGGCCGGCGAGGGATAGACACCAAACCTCGTTGGTTCGGGTGTCGAGGGCCGGCTTGTCCTTGTCAGCCGTCTTGCGGCATAGGTCGGAGCAGTAGGCCCGCCGCCTGGAAGAGATGGGGTTGCCACAGGCCAGGCAGGGCGAGGTCTGTTCCGCGTATCTCGATAGCACTCTCCGACCCGGTTGCAGCATGCGAACCCGCCGGCTACCGCGGGTCTCTACGTCGAAGGCGAACTCGGAAAATGCCGAGTAGATCTCCACCACTTCTCTTAGCTGCTCCATGGTGCGAATGGTGGCGATGGGGCCGCAGCCCCGCTCGACGGGCCGGCGCACACCTGGGCAGCCGGCCTCCACCCAGGACTCAAACTCGTGGAAGTCCTTGAGCTTCTTGATGGGTTGGGGGCGGTTCCGCGCCTCCCATTCGATCCTGATGGTCTCGGATCGATAGACCTGCTCGGTGGTGAAGCCGCGTGCCCCCCACTTGTACCTGGAGCGGTTGACCACGTTGCGGTCCCGCTCCCCCTCGCCAGTATCGTGATCCCCTTCGTGGTCGATGAGCAGGATGCAGCGCCGATGTTGCGCCCCGCCCCCGTAGTTCCAGTCCCCCGCAGTCTGTCCCGGTGTGATCCAGACAAGGTCACACTTCGGGATGTTGAGGGAAGGGGCCGGTGGCGGGTACCGGCCCCCTCCCCTTTCCGACACGACGGCGGGCCTTGCCGGCACCATCGTTCGGACCCTTACTCGTTGAAGGCATCGGCCACTTTTTGTAGCTCTGCCTTGGAAGCAACGTCGAGGGATGTGTCGTCCCAAAGACGGTCGTCAAACTTGGCGACCTCGTCTTCGGTCAATGCTTCAAAATCCCAGTCCTCTTTGAGGTCACGGATTTTTACGGGGCGGATCTGAGTGCGCTTGGAGTTCTTCGGTCCCTTCATGGCTACGGCGAAGTACCGGCCACTCAGGGATTCATCCTCAGAATACTCTTCCAGCATCTCGGTCACCGAGACACCACACTCAAACGTCACCAGGATGGGCGTGTCACCACCGCAGTCCAGGATGTTGAACCGGATGCGGGCCGCAGGCTTGGGATCGACACCGTCGAGCGGGCAATCCTCCTGGAGGCACACATAGCTGAGCCGGCTGCCTCTGGGCATCCACTCGCACCAATGCATCAAAAATGACGCATATGGGCCGTCCTCCAGGAACATGATCAGGCCCTCTTCGTCGGGCACCTTGTACAGCTTCGTCCACTGGGAGGGGGCGTTGGCCTTGGTGCGCTTGTAGCCACCCCAACCCTTGGCGACGGCCAGACCGCGGTCGTCATCGGCTTCGTCACGGGTAGGCCGGCGCTCGGAGGGATGGGGGCGGTTGGATCGGAGGGTGGAGGGCGGCTCCTCACGCCGCAGACGGCGGCGTCCTTCCTCCGGAGGGGCTTCGTCGTACTCTTCTGCTGGTCGCGGTCGAACCAGCCTTCTTGGCTGTGCCATGTTGGCTCCTTGCATGTGGTGGTACAGGGGACAGGGGTGCAGAGGACAGGAAGTCTTCGGCAATGTTGGGTGAGATCTCGCTCCATCGAGCGATCTGGGACAGTTCTTCTCGGGCTAGCCTCTCCACTTCGGTGATGACCAGTAGCTCTAGCTGGTCGATCCAGGAGGCCCTGGTCTCGCCCAGTGCGGCCCAGTCCTCATCGCTCCAGCCCATGTCGTGGTGGTCTGCCTCTGCTCCCACCTCGACGTGGACGGTCTCGTAATCGCGGACCCTCACGAGGTAGCGGATGTTCTTGGAGAGCTTCATAGCCACGACCTCCAGGCCGCTACCACCCGCCTGGTGAAGGCGGTCTCCACCAGGCGCGGTGGCTTGGGATCCAGGAGGCCCTCCTCCTTCGCTATCCGGACGATCCCTTCGATCTGCCGCCGAGTCCAGAGGCGACGACCGGCGTCACCCCTGGACCCAACGACCGGGGCGGTCTGATAGGTGTTGCGTGGTAGCCAGCCCTTCCGTATCCAGGCGCGGAGGGTGTTGCTGTCGCGGCCCAGGGCCTTCGCCAGGGCACCGATGGGGAACATCTCATACTCGACGCCCTTGACCCACTTCTTCAGGGGGTGGGCGTCCCAGGACTCTTCCTCCCTGGCCTGGGCCTTCTCGGCCTTGACCCGCTCCTGGCGCATCTCCAGGGACTCCCGGCGCTTGCGCTTGGAGCCGGGGTAGTACTCATCCTGGAGGGTGCCGAAGGCAGCCATGAGTTCGTGCTCGTAGTCGGGCCGGCAGAGGGCGCTCCCGGTCATGCCCGAACTGGCTTCCGATCTTCGTCCAACAGGAAGAAGCGATATGAAGTGACTGCTGGGAACATGCGGGCGAACTCGTCATCGTTGAGGCGGTTGTCGTAATAGGCAGCGGCGATCCGGCTCTCATCGGGGACGCGGATCTCTTCCGACATCTCCTCCCAGATGCCCTTTGACTCCAGGATTTCCTGGGCCACCTCCACGTCGATGTTCTTGGACACCACGCACAGGTTCTTCAAGAACTGGATGCGCTGGTCCCCCATCGGCTCTTCCAGATCCAGATAAATAGAGCCGTCTGAGGGATCCTTCTCTCCATATATTCCCAGGAGTTCCTTGAACCGGTCGGTGCCTCTCTTCAGCTTGGGTGCCAGCAGGGCATCCTGACGCTTGAGGGCGTACCACTCGCGCACCTCCTGGCGCAGGCCCTTGAGATCCAGCTTCGGCTTGGTCTTGGTCTTGGTTGCCATGCTGCTAAGGGTACAGAGGGGGTGTGACCGTTAACCCTCCACCGGGGATTGCCTCCGGTCGCTGGCGTTGCCAATCACGAACCAGGGGCGCTTCTCTGTCTCAGCACGTTGCAGGAGACGCTCAGTACCGCGGTTCATGGACATCCGGTCCATGAAGCACAGTACGACGTTGGGATCAGACCACTCCCCTACTTCCTGGTGCTTCAGGTGGCGGAACATGCTCACCTCGTGTTCTAACCCCTCCAGGGTGCCATTGTCCTGGATGGTGATGACCTCGCTCCATTCACGGGCCTGGGAGTTCAGGCCCGTGAGAAGGAGTCGGAGGATCAGGGTGTCTGAGGTAAGGCGGCTGCCGCAGAAAAGGTACTGAGGGCCGCGAAAGGTCATGGTTAGTCAGCTAGGCGAGGCAAGGGCAGGGCATGACACGGCGAGGCGAGTCGGCGGGGCACGGGTTGACTGGGCAGGAGATTGGTGGGTCGGTTTGGCGGGGCGAGGCGAGGCGCGGCACGGGCCGGCGCGGCGTGGCGAGTCGGCATGACTCGGCGGGATAAGACTCGGCGGGGCGTGGCGCGGGACGGCAAGTCGGGATGAGATGGGTGGACAGGGATGGGCGAGTCGGCTTGGCGAGGTCTGGCCTGGGTCGGCGTGATGCGGCAAGGGCAGTCGGCTGGGGTGGTTCGGGGCAAGGGGGGCAGGGACTGGAGTGTCGGCATGGCAAGGTCTGGCGAGGGCGCGGCTGGGTCGGAGCAGGCTTGGCGGGTCGGTCAGGGTGGGGTAGGCCGGGAAGGGGGGGACGAGGCGTGGCGAGTCGGCTGGGCCTGAGAGAGAAAAGAACGGGGATGGCGGGTCGGATTGGCTTGAGGGGGTCGGGCCGGAGATGTCGGAGCGGCTTGGCACGGGAAGGCGGGGATAGTCGGCTAGGCGAGGCCCGTAACGGCGAGGGATGGCTGGGGCAGGCGTGTCGGCACGGCAAGGGTTGGCAGGACGGGGCCGGGACGGGTGAGGCTAGTCGGCAGGGCCTGAGCGGGCACGGCCAGGGTCGGGTAGTCAGGGTTGTCGGAGCGAGTCGGCTGGGGGAGACATGGGTTGGCGAGTCAGCTAGGCGTGATCGGGTCAGGCACGGCAAGGAAAACGGCAAGTCGGTTTGGTTTGGTGTGAGGGGCGGTCTAAGCCGCCCCTCCCTGCTATGACGCGGTGGTGGCAAGCCGGCGCTTGCCGTTGGAGCGGGTGACGCTCCTGGAGTCGGTCGATTTTTCCCAGGAGGTTAGCTCGCAACGCCCGTCACCGCGGGCGCGGTCAGCCCATACGCCACCCAACTCGACGTACTCAAAAAGCTCCTGCCACAACTCCTGTGGCACCCAGTCGTTCAGCACCTTGATGGTGAAGGTGATGTCCAGGTCAGTGCATACGTCCACGAGGTTGATGGCGCTGCGCTTGCCTTGGGGGCCGCTGATGTGCTTGATGCGCTCCTCGCCCTTGATGTCAGGCTCGGTGCGGCCCAGGGGGATGTAGTAGTCAACGACTTCCACCCGCTCTATGAAGTAGCTCTTGAGGCCCTTCTTGGTTTTGTCGGGCTTGCCGGGGAAGGATTCCACGCCTGGGTAGAGGGCATTGCACGCCTCGTTCAGGGCAGCCTTGAGACAGCGACCCTCCCAGACCAGTTCACCGTTGATCTGCTTGAAGCCGTTGCCGGCCACGGCCTTCTTGGACACCTTGTCCACGATCTCATCGACCTGGGCGGCGCTCAGTTCATCCTTGTCGAGAACAGGGTCAAGACCCATTTCGACCATGGTCTCTTCGGCAATGCGGCTCATCTCGGAGGCGTTGTCGGTGATGCGGGCCTTGACGAAGGCGTGGATGGTGGCCCCGTCCTTGGGGATGCCACCGACCAGGGTGTTGATGTGGAGGGATCCGGTGTAGGTCGTCCACCGGGACTGGAACTTGAAAATATCGGATGCGGACATGGTGATTCCTTTCTATTGGGCTTCTTCTTCTTCGGCCCCATAGTTGGACAGCCACTCTTCGATGGCGGCTGCCAGGTCAGCCAACCTGTGAGCCAGGTTGGCCTCGTAGGGGATACTGTCGGCCTGGAGGTGCATCAGCAGCATGCGGGCGTGGTAGGCCGGTGACATGCCGTCGACACCGCCAGGTGTCTCGTTGATCGCTTCCACCTCTTCGCTTATGGGGCCGTTCTTCTGGGACAGGAGAGAAGACTTGAGGTGCGTCTTTTTGCCGCTCAGGGTCTGGGTGGCCCGCCTCTCGCTGAAGGACAGGAGCCGCTCAGAAGTCCAGCCCAGGGCCTTGGCGAGCCGCTCGATGGGCAGCTTGAGTTCCCGTGCTAGTTCGACACAATGAAGCTGATCCCATCGCGACAGGTCGTGACCCCTCCCGCTGTTGAGCATGCAGGCGTCGTAGAACATCTCGGCCTTGGTCCGGTAGTGACGCACGATGCAGGAGATGGTGGCGTCATCCCCGTAGACCTTCCGCTTGGCCCTGGCCCGGTGGACGCCGTCGACAATGACTTTGCCGCGGGTGACGATGATTGGGGGAGGTTCGTCCCCCTCGCCGGCATTGAAGGCTTCATATGCCTCCACCAGGGTGGAGATGTTAGTGGTGTCGATCCTGCGACGGGGATAGAGGGAAAGGTCTTCCTTGAGGCGGGCGACGGGGATTTCCTCGACGGGTTCTGCTGGTGTTCTCGGCATTATTTTCTCCTTTGGTTCGTCGGCATGGGACGGCTAGGCTTAGGCGGGGCTAGTCGGCTTGGATGGGTAGGGTGCAGCAGGGCGTGTCGGTCAGAATGGAGGTGGCTGGATCGAGAGTTGGCAAGTCGGGTGGGTCAAGCTTGATATCGGGTGCGGCATGGAACGTCGATCTGGCGCGGACTGATCTGGGATGAAACATGGCCTGGGCTGACGAGTCGGGATGGCTCGGCTCGGCATGGTCCGGTTAGGCATGTCGGTGTGAGCCGGAAGGACAAGGTCGGGTATGTCGGCTCGGAGGGATGGGATACGGCGTGACTTGGGAGGGTTTGTCGGCGTGGCTAGATCGGGCATGGTGCGGGTAGGCATGTCGGCTGGAGGCGGGTAGGGGCGGCCCGACGCGAGATGACCAGACGGGGCAGGGGTCGTCGGTATGGATCTGGACTGGACTGGCTTGTCGATTCGGATCCCTGCTCTAAGAGTAGAGCAGGTAGGAGCCAACTATATCTGACTGGTCCCCAAAAAATCGGTCAGGCTTCTGAGATCCAGCGTCAGATTTCCTCGGGTATTAATCCCCTTGCCGTCGACCACTGCTTCCGCCACCTTTTTCTTCTGGGCCAACAAGGCGTGTTGGTACTCCTCGATGCTCCCGGCGACCTGGATGGTCAGCAGGGTGACCTGGGGAAACTTGCTGCTCAGGCGGATGATCCTGCTCTGGCGTTGGGCGAACGCTCCGCTGCTCCAGGGCAAATCATACGATATGAGGTAGTTTGCTACAGGAAGATCCAATCCGATCCCGCCAGCATCGGAGGAGAGGAAGAGTCGGGTGTCAGGATCGGTGGCGAAGGTCTGCTTGGCCTTGTCCCGGTTGGTGATCGACACGGCCCCGGTGAAGAGCACCGACTTGGTCAGGCTCCTGGTGCGCTCGGCCACGATGTCGAGCATGTCCTTAAAGAAGCTGAAAAAAACGATCTTGTTCTCGGGGTGGGCTTCCAGGATCTCTCGGATCAGCCCTGGCTTGTCCTCTGTCCCCACCAAGGCATCCAGCTTGGGAGCCTTCTTGAGGCCCTCCAGCCTGCCGGCGGCGTGTAGCTCCTGGGCGTACTCGCTGCCCATGCGGTTGCCAGGTAGTACCCCGCGGTAGTGCGCCGCGGAGAGCCGCAGTAGCTCGGGGTGGTCAACCAACATCCTCATGCAGGTAATCTTCGACATGATCCGACCGCGGGCCTCGCCCTGCTCTTCACCGCGGTAGAAGCCACTCAGGCTGAAGTTCCCCCAGGTGTTCATGGCCTCAGCCAGTTCGGCCTCCAGGTCATGCACCATGCGCCGGTACAGCATCCTGGTGCCCTGGTCTGCTTCCACCAGGATGGGTGCCGGTGCCACTACCGCGGGTAGCTGGTCGGCTACCTCGCTCCTGGTGCGCCTGACCATGTGCTCGGACAGGAGCCGGTGCAGGGTGGGCAGGTTCCGATAGACCCTGACCCGGCCCCAGGGATCACGCTTGATGAAGGCGGCGTCGAAGGTCTTGAAGTTGCCCAGGACGGTGGGGTTGATCCAGGACATGATCGAGTAGACCTCTTCGGCCCGGTTCTCCACTGGCTGGCCCGTCAAGGCCCATTGGTAGGTGGCCTTGAGCCGCTTGATCTTCTTGGACCGCTGCGGCTTGAAGTTCTTGAACCACGTCGCCTCGTCGGCCACGATGAAGTCCCTAGGCAGCCGGGAGACTATCTCCCAGTCGTTGACCATCTGCTCGGGGTTGATGATGCAGTACTCACCCTCGCCGCGCTTGTACCGCTGGTACTGGGCCTCGCGCTGAGGGGCTGTGCCGTTGACCACGATCACGTTGGCGTCGGGGGCGAAGTCCTCGATCAACCTTTTCCACTGCAACTTGATGGAGGCAGGGCAGATGATCAGCCCCCCGCCCACCTGGCCGTCCTCGATCAGCTTTTCTACCGCGGCGATAGTGATAACTGTCTTGCCCAGGCCCATCTCGTAGGCCACCAGGAGGTGTTGCATGTCGATCATGGCGTCGACCGCTTCTTCCTGGAAGGGGTACAACGACCCCTTGAAGGTCATGCCCCGAACTCCTCTACCAGCACCGCCAGCACGTCATTCATGGCGTCGAGCCAACCCTGCTGATATTCATCGCTGACATGTCCCTGGTGCTTCTCGGCCTCCCGAACTTGTCTGGCGAGCCATTTCTGAAAGGCAGCCAGGTCACGATCAAAGGTCACCAGAACACCGCCGGGATGAGGGTGCCTTTAAACATCGCCCTTCAGTTCCTCTATCCGGTCCACTACCTTCTGGCGTTCTACCTGCGCCTGCTCACGCAGATACAGGAACAACTCCTCCATAGTGAAGTGGCGGATGGTGCCGTCCTCCAGGTGGGCGTCCACACAAGTGATCCTCACCAGAACACCGCCGGCACCGCGTACTCCAGGCCCTTGCGGACCTCGGCCGGTGATAGCTCGCCGGGATCCTTGCCACTCAGGCCCTGGTAGTTGAACACGGTCATGGGGATGCGATGGTGCCACTTCTCCTTGAGGAGCCGGCGCATCTCGGCCCGCCCGGCGCGGTCGTCGTCCAGGGCCAGGGTCAGGCGGTCACACCGTTCCACCAGGAGCTTCATCTGCATGTCGGACACCTGGCAGCCGAAGGCAGCCACGGCGGGGATGCCCAGGGTGTCCAAGTAAGCCACGTCCAATGGACTCTCCACCAGGAGGGGCCGGTTCCAGACGAGCACGTCAAGGCCGAACAAGGTGCGGCCCTTCTTGATGCCAGGGGGATGGTTGCGGATGTCGACCCCTTTGGTCTGCCAGCCCCACTTCTCACCACCTGGGGAGAAGATGGGGATAACCCAGGCAGCCTCCTCGTAGTCCCACCGAAGCTGGAATCGGTCGCAGACCTGGGGGGTCAGGTGCCGGCGGGCCAGGGCACGGGGCGGGGGTGGCCCGAACTCCTCCAGCCGACTCTCCACCGCCATGCCGATGGGTGGCTCCCAGGGGGCCTCATCATCGGAGAGATCAACATCGAACTGGCGGATCATCTTCCTGGCGTCCCACAGGCTCACGCCGGCTACGTCGATGATGAGCCTGGTCAGGGAGCCTGAGTACTCGCAAGAGAAGCAGTGCATGGCCCCTGAGTGCCGGTTGATCGACCAATGGTCTGGCCGGCGCTCTCGCTCCCCCGTCCTCTTCTCGTGCATGGGGCAGCGCGCCTGCACCTCGACGCCCAGGGACCGGATGTCCTCGATCCCGATGTGCTCCAGCAGATCCTCAATCACGGCTGGTCATGTCGTCGTCGTCTTTGTACTCGATCTCTTCGGTCTCCATGATGGAGCCGTGGTCAAGATCCACCAGGAGCATGACATCGTGGATGGGGCAGTTCCTGGAGGCGATGATCCGTAGCTTCAGGTCGTTGGGCTTGGCCTCCCCCTCCTCTTTCACCTCCTCCACTCCAAAAATAACATCGCTGTCCTGGGCGAAGCTGGAGGAATATCCTATGGAGTCGAGGGACAGCACGCCACGTTTTGCTTTCCAGGACAAGGCTTGCGTGGTTTGCACGATGGGGATCTCAGCCCGATCTGCCAGTTGCTTGAGAGAGCGGGTGATCGAGGTGAGGGCCTGGGGGCTGCCCTGGGGCACGTCCTGCTCGCTCTCCATCATGTAGGTGCCATCGATGAACACGACCTGGGGCTGGTGTACCGCGATCCTGGCGGCGATGGCCGACACGGTGGTGGTGCGGCCTGGGTCATGCACGAAGATCATGGGCTGCATGCCCTCCACGCCGTGCATCATCCGGCTCAGCTTCTTCCACTCCCAGTCCTCCATGGCACTCGGGTGCTGGAGGTGGGTCAGGCTGATGCCGGCGCGGAGGGCGTTGTACCGGGTGATCTGCTCCTGGTTGGTCATCTCAAAGCTGATGAACATGGTCTTGGCCCCTGCGGTGTGGGAGGCGATGTTCATCATCATGAGCAGCATGGACTTCTTCACCTTCTGGAGGCCCACCAGGGTCACTAGTTGACCCGCCTGGAGGCCCCAGGTGGCCCGGTCCATGGACGGGAACCCGGTGGGCCAGCCGGCGATGCCGGGGTTGGCTGCCAGAGAGCGGAACATCGCCATCTGCTCCTCCATGGTGTCAATGGCGTCTTGATCCAGTAGCTCGGTGACCTCCTGGTGGAGGCCCTCCAGGCCCGACGCCAGGAGCTTTACCGCGATGTCGGTCTCTTGGTTCTTGTACGGCTCGTTGACGCTATCGAGTATGTCACTGAGCAGGGCATAACGGCGCTGGTCGCGTAGCTGATCGATGTAGTAAGCCAGCGGCTCAGGGGTCTCGATCAGGGTGTTGCCGTACTCGTGCTGGAAGGCGTCCTCACTGGGGGATGAGCCGTAGCGGTTCCAGTGCTCCCGCATCCAGTCGAAGACGGCGGCGTTCTCGGGGTCCAAGAAGAAGGTGGTAGTGATGCCGGCGTGAGCCAGGGCATCAAAGTTACGGTCCTGGATGGTGCGGCATATAGCCTGCCACTCGATGTCAGGCATCAGGACACTGTAAGAGGAGTGTCAGGCCCGCAGAAGAACCCGTGAGGCCCGTAGGCGAACCGCTGTTCCTCCAGGCCGTAGTACACGCGTTGGACATCGGGCATGTAGCTCAGCGCCCTCCCCAGGCTCTGAGGGGTGTCGTAGGTGACGTAGCGCACCGGCCAGTTCTCCTGGGTGACCTTCTCCGACAGGGCCTTGGTGAAGGCGGGACCGCGGGTGGTGACCACGAGGTCGATGCGCCAGGGGGTGCGTTGGTTGAGTGACCACATCAGGGCCAGCGCCCGGTCTTGCACCTTCCAGTAGTCGACGGCTCGTCGGAACTGGCCGGTAGTGGTTGCCAGTCGCTCCAGGCCCCTGACCAGTCGGTGGTCTGGGAGGACCGCCACCAGGCCCTCCCAGACGAAGAAGACTCGGCCCTCTGCGTCAGTCCCGATCTGACCACGACGCATCGGCGTTCCTCACCCTGTAGTCCTCGCCATCCACGAGCACGACGATGCTGGATCCCTGGAGATGGCTGGACATCCCTTCGCCGTAGCGTTCATCCAGTTCATCAAGCGTCAGATTGGTGGTGATCAGAGTGGGTGTGCCGCGGTTATAGCGGTAGCGCATCAGGTCGAAGACGCGCTCGCCTGACCAACCTGACCCTGACCTATGTTCGCGGCCCAAATCATCCAGGAGCAGGAAGTGACACCGCTTGATGTAGCGAAGCTGATCGTTGATGTACTCGATCCGGTCCGCATCCTGGACGCGGAACATCTCCAGGTACAGGTCGATGTAGGTGGCTAGTTCAATGCACTCGATCTTGTGCTCAGTGTCCCTGGCCGCGGTTAGTACACAGCACGCCAGGTGGGTCTTACCGGTCCCGTTCTGGCCCATGAAGGTGATGCCCTTGCCAATGGCTCTCGCCAGGGCGATCCTGCCGATATAGCCCTCGACAGTATTCACTGCCTCCTTCAGGATTGGTGTACTGGCCTCAAACTGCTCCAGGGTCTTGCTGCGATAGTGCGGGAATACGTCGTTCATAGTTCCTCTCCCAGGAAGTTCCGGTTACAGGTACGGCAGTGGTAGCGTTGACGGTCAGGGAGCACGAGGTTCACCTGGCGTCCGTTGCGGGAGACACTATCTCGTTGCCCACAGAGGGGGCAGGGTGGCATCTCAGCTTTGGCCGCGGCTCGTTTGCGCTCGCCGGCCTGGTATTGCTCCCGTAGCTTGCGGGTTGCGATGCGCTCCTGGAGGTGCCGGCGGGTCCACTCCTGCCGCCAGTCGTAGTACACCTCCTTCCCTTCATGGATGCGCCGTCTGACCTCTTCGGTCATGCCGGCGAAAATCCCATAGGGGAAGTCCTGGTAGTTCGCCAGGGTCCAGCGGGTGCAGTCTCTGAACACCGGGCAGCGGACGCAGATGGCCTGGCAGGCAGCCAGGGCCTCGATGCTGGTGTCGAAGTACAACTCGTTGACACGACCGGTAGGGGTCAGGCAGCCTCGCCTGGGGTCGATGTCGAAGTCAGGGTCCAGTCGACCGCGGACCCAGAGCGGGGTGCGCCTGGTCATGCCGGGGAGTATGAACGGGGGGTGTGACGGCCAAGCCAGTAGTCACGGCCCTGGCCGGCGCTGTACCTCCGGTCGCCAGGATGGCGCTTCCGACGACTCTCCACCAAGGCAGCCAACTTGTCACGCCGGCCCAGGAAGACCACCCAGACTGGTTTGTCTGATCGCCGCCACCACTCAGGATGCCGGCCAAACTCCACCATCATCAACCTCATGGTGTTGAGGCTGATGCTGTGGTCGGACCTCCAGATCTTGAGGCCCCTTGCCAGGGCCTGCCAGTTCAACTGGGGCCGCATGTCTCCTGAGAAAACCGTGGGGAAAAAATCCCTCGCCAGGAGGCTGACTGGATTTTGGACAGACTCCGACTTAACTCCCAGGGAAGACACAGGAGACACCAATCCAGACAACTGTGCTTCGGCATCTCCATGCGCTCCGCGCATTACGATACCTACGGGTCGCCTGGCGGCGAGGGGGTTTTGGGGATTACCTCCCTTCCAACAAGAACAGGGGTCCGAGATCTCAAAGCCGATGTCGGTCCTCTCGATGTAGTCACCATCGAGGAGATGCCTCATCGCCGCCTCTGTTCTCCTGGTGGCGTGATGATCCTGGAAGGCTCTCTTGGCACCCTGCTCGATCAATCCGGCAGGGTCCAGCTTCACTAAACCCCTGCTCCCAGCCTTCTTCGACATCCAGGCCAGGAGCACATGCTCGGGGCCGTCACCCAGTTCCAGGCATGGTGGTACCAAGCCTTTGTCCACCCTCCACCTCCTCGATTCCAGCCCGCTCGGCCTGAGCCAGGGCGGTAACCCCGTACTTTGCACCCGCCCCAGGCGGCTGTCAAGCCCGAATCTCCGGAGATTTGGGCGCGCCTTTGTAACTACATGAGTGAAGCCGTTACCCCGGCGAAGATTGCAAATGGAGGCTGTTTTCTACAGCGCCGCCTACGACCGACTAGAGGCGCGGATCATTTACACGCACTTCCCCCGCCGGGTACCTTCTCCGGAAAAAACACTAGCGTAGTTCCGGACCCTCCGCAAGGGGGAGTTTTCCACAGGTTCCGCGGCCCTCCTAGCCTGGTTGGGGATGACCTACGTGGATGACCCCACCCTGGGGGAAGACGACCTGGAGCCAGGTGAGGATGGCCTCTCCGACGACCTGGCCCAGTACGCCCCGCCTGTCCTGGACCCCAACGACCAGCAGTTTGTGGACCGCCTTGTGGACAAGGTGTGGGAGTTCACGCTCATCTTCAGCGGGGTGGATATGTTCCCCTACCAGGAGACCCTGGGCCGGCGCATCATCGAGAGCGTCATCAGCGGAGATGGGGCCACTATCACTGGGGAATGCTCCCGCCAGAGCGGCAAGACAGAGGTCATCGCCAACGTCGCCGCCAGCCTGATGATCTTGTTACCGCGGTTAGCTGAGATGTTCCCTGACGTGGGCATGCTCGCGAAGTTCCGCAAGGGGGTCATGGTCGGTTGCTTCGCTCCAGTTGAGCAGCAGGTTGAGACTCTGTTTGGACGTGTGGTGGACCGTCTGACCTCAGAGCGGGCGCTGGAGATGCTGGAAGACCCAGAGATCGATGACGTGGTGCGCCCAGGGTCGCGGAAGGTCCGCTTGAAAAAATGCCAGAGCTTTTGCGCCATGCAGACCGCCAACCCCAGGGCCAAGATCGAGTCCAAGTCGTACCATGTCATCTTTGTAGACGAATCCCAGTCGGTGGACGAGTACGTTTTGAATAAATCCATCGCTCCGATGGGAGCCTTTTATTTGGCGACCATGGTCATGACCGGCACTCCTGACATCATTAAAGGGGCCTTCTTCAAGACCATCCAGATGAACCGGCGCATGGAGCTACGCCGGGGTGGCAAGAAGAACCACTTCCGGTTCGACTGGCACTACTGCGCCCGGTTCAACAAGAACTACGCGGCCTACATCCGCGGTGAGGCCATGCGGATCGGGGAGGACAGCGATGAGTTCAGGCTCAACTACAGGTTGGAGTGGCTCCTGGAACGGGGCATGTTGGTCACAGAGACTCGTATGGACGAGCTTGGTGACCCCACCATGCCCATCGTCCAGAGCTACTGGCGTTCTCCCCTGGTGGCCGGCATAGATTTTGCCCGCCGCATGGACTCCACCGTGGTCACGGTGCTTTTCGTAGACTGGGACCGACCGGACGAACTGGGGCTATACGACTGTCGCATCCTGAACTGGCTGGAGATGCACGGGGAAGAATGGGAGGATCAGTACTGGCGGATCGTGGATTTCTTCAGCAACTACTCCATCGTGGCCTGCGGCGTTGACGCTCAAGGAGTTGGCGACGTAGCTGCTGATCGGCTGAAGCGACTGCTGCCACGTATCCAGGTGGAACCACTGTCGTCACAGATCCAGGATCAAAGTGCCAGGTGGAAGCACCTCCAGCAGTTACTCCAGCGGGGCTTGCTGTCGTGGCCGGCGCATCCCAGGGCCAAGCGGACCAAGACCTGGCGTCGGTTCCGAACCCAGATGGTGGATGTGGAGAAGACTTACAAGGGTGCTCACCTCGTGGTAGCTGCCCCGAACGAGGCCGGCGTGCATGACGACTACGTCGATTCACTGTCCTGCGCCACCATCATGTCCCAGGTGTTGATGGTCCCTGAGGTTGAGATCCAGTCGACCCCGTGGGCGGCTGGGGCGCGTCGGGCGAGGACTGCTCGTCCTCGTCAGCGCCGACAGCCGGCTTAGCCGCGGCGTCGGAGCCGATGGCCCGGTTCATCGAGGTGTTATGTGCCCAGGTCTCGGACGCGCTCACGCCTCCAGGCTAGCTGGAGGCGTGTTCACCCTGGTACGTCGGTTTGGTGAGGGGAGATGGGGACTGGCTCGGCACGACGAGGTACGGCGAGGCATGGCCCGTCGGGTGGTCTAGGGGGGAAGTGCCGCACAGCCTAGCCTGAGATACAACCCGACGAGGGAGGAAAGCCGATGAGTTTGGCCCCCGAACCGCAGTTTCCCGAACGCGGCCGGTACGCCTACGACGAGACCATGGGGCCGAACGCCCCAGGTGGGCGCGGCCCGCTGCGATTCGAGGAGGGTTTGAGTACTGACACCGACATTCCCACCGACTTCCAGCGGGGCATGATCGAGTTCATGGTCAGCGCCCCTGGCCGCATAAATCACGTCGACCCTCAGGTGCAGTTCAAGATGCCCGACGAGACCATGCAGGAGCGGGCACACGTCGGCTCGGCAGCCTGGATCGACGCCCCCACAATGCTGGGTGAGTTCGCCCACGGCTCATTTACTGACCAGGCTGAGGTCCGCTACGAGGAGGTGTTCCGCTCGGGCGGTATCCAGAAGAGGCGGTCTCCCGAAGTCGTCACCGACTGATCATGGCCCTGGAGGAGGGCCGGAAGGTCCGCATCCTGACCCATGCTGTCCAGCACTACGGAGCCAACCCAGAGGAGGTCAAGACCGCCCTCGATGACCCGAACGTGGGTTGGGACGAGAAGCAGAGCGACAGGACACTCGGCCAGGCCGCGGCCATGTACGCCAACACCAAGGGCGGGAGGCACAACTGGTAATGGATCTTCGCCCAGACCTCTTCCCTGACCGCCGGCAAGAAGGCCGGCGCACCGCTCCCGTCAGTCACGCGGCTGAGGCCCAGGGTCCAGTCAGGGCCGGTCCCAGGGGTACGAGCCTGATAGCTGCCCAGTGCAAGCAGTGTGGCGCTGACGTGGTACGTGGCAGGGGGGCCTGGCGACACTCCACCTGGGGAGGGTCGTGAACAAACGCTCCAGCGTTCCTGGCCCTCATGAGATGGCCGCTATGGCCCAGGGCACTGGCACGCCGCGGCCTGCTCGTGCCGGCAGCTTCGACAAGGAGCCAGGCCAGTACACCCAAGAGGACTACCAGGCCCACGGCTGGCTCGATCCCAAGTGGTCCCAGGAGGAGCACTTCCCTACCCACGCCACGATGCAGGAGAAGCAGCGCACTCAGGGGAGGTTGGATCTAGGCCAACAACACACTCCCATCGACATGAAGCGCCAGGCGACCTGGGACGACCTCCCTGACCATGTTCGGGCCGGTGTCGAGGCCGATGTTCACAAGAGGCTCGGGCTGCACTTCGGTGACATCGTCCATCACTACGGAGCCGATCTCGACAACGCTTACATCCGCGCCCACAACCGCGGTTCCAACGTCGCTACCGGCCAGGACTACTACACCGGAGGGCCTGGTACTGACCAGCGTAGGAGCGGCCAGCTTGCTGCTCACCTGGGGCTGAACACCTCGACGGTCCACTACGCCAGGGCTGCCTTGAGTCACAACTCGGACCCTGACACCGACCTCAACCGCACGGGTCGGATCGCTCAGCAGTTGGTACACAACCCCGACATCAATCAGTTCCGAGATCCAGTGAAAGAACCTGAGGGCGAGTCGCCCCCGGTGGGCACAGGTGGGTTCCACACCACCGCCAGGAATGCAGCCAGGATCATCCACAACGAGGGATCTGGCGTCCACCCACTCGACGTACCGGGGGAGAGTGCCGGTGCCACCAAGTCGAGATCGAGGGGTGCCCCGGTACGCAGTGCTGTAGCTGCGTCGGACTGGGCGGTGAAGGCCGGCACCTACGGAGATGCCCAGGAGTTCCCCAGGGTGGTGGACGCCAACCCGGTGATCGACCGGCACGAGTGGCGTGGTGGTGCCGGCATCAAGGACTTCGGTGAGGACACCCGTGCCGATGTGATGAGCGGTAGCCACAACACCAAGGTTCACAACGTCGAGCATCCCTTTGAGCCTGGGGCGAGCATCGACGCCATGAACCTCTACTTCTCTCACGCCCTGAAGACCGCGGCTCAGCAGCGGGGCCTGCCCTCCCATGTGGCTCAACCGGTCCATTGGTACGAGCAGAAGATCACCTCCTACAGCAGCAAGAAGAAGGGGGCCAAGGCCCCCGACGAAGCGATGGTGAACCCGATCCTGCAAGCCAGGCAGCACGAGGCCCAACACGGCCAGCAAGGGAGTTTGTTCTGATGGCAGAGGTACACGACTACCCAACCCATGGTGTGAACGTCGAGTACATGGACGTGCAGACGCTGTGGAACGACCGGCGTGATCCACACGCCAGCCCGCTGTCGACCTCCCCCAGGCGGGAAGGTGGTCGCGCTCCCAAAATGAGTGACCTGGGCCAGGCCATCGACGGTGTGTATCGCGGTAACCCCACCCACCGTGCCGGCGATGAGTGACATTGGTGTCCAGCCCTTCGCCGGTTCACCGCCTCCTACCATCCTGGCGTCGTCGGTCCTCGCTAACCGGGTCAAGCCCCGACACGCCTCGATAGCCACCCAGTCTGAGACAGTGCAGCTTGCCAAGCAGGACGCCCGCCGCCAACTACGTCAGCAACAGCGCCGCCGGCTACCCATCACCCAGGAGAAGTACCTCAAGCAGGCTTCCCCGGTCACAGAGAAGTAAATGTCAATCCAGTTCCAGTCTCCCAGTTATAGAGCGGCATCCAGTGATCTAACGATCCAGATATCCCCGCTCGGGCTGGTTGAGCTAGCTGACGAAGAGTTTGAGGTGCATGGCCCCAGGCTCAATCGTTATGCCATGAACTGGGCCTTCTATCTGGGATACCACTGGGCGCAACGCCCAGACCTTGGTGATCCACAGCTTACGTTTAACTGGGTACGTGCTCTGAGCGATTTTACGACCAACTTTGTCTTCGGTAAGGGCGTGTCTTTCCGCTCCCCTGACGCTACGTCAGCCATTGTACCTACGCGGTTACAGAGGATCTGGGAGAAGGACAACAAGAAGGATTCCTTGCTCTGGGAGATGGGGAGTATGGGGTCGGTCACTGGCGACTGCTTCGTCAAAGTGGCTTACGAAGAACCCTGGGTGGACCCGTCCGGAATGCCGCACCCTGGACGGGTCCGCATCCTCCCTCTAAATAGCGCGTTCGCATTTCCAGAATGGCATCCCCATGATAGGAAGCGCCTGATCCGTTTTAAGTTGAAGTACAGATTTTGGGGGACAACTAGTGAGGGAACCCGTCAAGTTTTCACGTACACGGAGCTATTGACCGAAGAGCAGATCGAAGAGTACGTCAATGACGAACTCATCGACGCTAGGGAGAACCCTCTGGGTGAGATCCCTATCGTTCACATCAGCAACATGCCGATAGCCTCGTCCCCCTGGGGCATGCCCGACATACAGGACATCACACCGCTCAACCGGCAGTACAACGAAACGGCTACGGATATAGCCGACATCGTCAACTACCATGCCGCTCCGGTAACCGTGGTCATAGGGGCAAGAGCAAGCAACCTGGAGAAGGGCACACATCAGACGTGGAGCGTGCCGAACAAGGATGCGCGTGTCGAGAACTTGCTCTTCGACCCAAGGGGCATCGAGCAGGCCATCAAGCTGCTAGAGGTGCTCAAGAGCGCCATGCACGAAATGACCGGGGTGCCTAAAACGGCCCTTGGGGAGGAGCAAGCGATCTCCAACACCTCAGGCGTGGCCCTGGCGATCCAGTACCAGCCGTTGATGAATCGCTTCAAGCTGAAGTCCACCCAGTACGGGGAGGGCATCGCAGAGATCAACCGGTTGGCGCTGAAGACCATGTTCATGAAGGAGCCTGAGACCCTCACCTGGAACGACACCTTCGACCCACCCATGCGGGATGACTCGCTTCCGATGCTGGACCCCATGGACCCGGTGAGCTACGAGAACACCTGTCACTTCCAGCCCCCGCTGCCGGTGGACAAGCTGGTGCTGCTCAACGAGCTACAGGTCAAGATGGCCCTGGGTCTGGAGTCCAAGCGTGGTGCCCTGGAGGAACTGGGGGAGGAGTTCCCCGACGAGAAGCTGGAGGAACTCTTCAAGGAGCTTGTTGCCGACGCGGAGCAACAGGCTGCTCTGGAGATGCTGCGCGCCCAGGTGGCCTCCCTCATCACCAACATGACCGGTATGGTCAGCCCCGAAGGCCCTCAGCCCATGCCGCCCCCGCCGGCCAGCGCCCAGGGGAACAGTGGCAAGGGCAACGGCAACGGTGGTGTCAAGTCAGCCGGCGGTCCCCAGGTGAACACCGCTCCCGCCGCCAAGATCGCCCAGGCTCCTGGTCTAGACCTCAAAGACAACGCCGACGTGGCGAAGATGTACCAACGGATCGTGACCTTGGCCCATGGCACCACGATCCCCCAACGACGACTCCCAGAGGAGGATGAATCGTGACCGCGGTTGAACCTGACCCCAACGCAGCGCCCCCTGAAGGCGATCCACCCGCGCCTGACCCCAACACCATCACGGTCCCGGTCACCCCGCCGCCGGCCACCAGCGGCAATCGGAACCAACGCACTAGTGAAGAGCCGCCCCAGGCGTTTACCCAGGAGGATGTCGAGCGCATCCGCCAGGAAGAGCGTGCTCGGGTGCTGGCAGAGCAGACCCGTGCGGACGGCCTGGAAAATGAACTGGCCCAGTTCCGCAAGGCTGAGGAGGACCGGCAGGCCGCGGAGGCCAAGACCCAACGGGATGCCGCCAGGGTGGCGAAGAAAAAAGAAGAGGAAGAGATGGAACTCCGCGACCTCATCCAGAAGAAGGATGAGGAGTGGGAGGCCCGCCTCCTGGAGGAGCGCCAGGAGAGGGAAAGAGCCTTTGCCCTCCTGGAGCAAGAGCGTCATCACGCCTCTCTCCAGACCTACATGGCTCAGCGCATGGCAGAGCAGGGCGACAATATCGTCCCCATTCTTCGTGACCTCGTGGGCGGTAACAGCAAGGAAGAGATCGACTCTTCCATCGCCATGCTCGTCCAAAAATCCGAACACATGAAAAGTGACAGCGTCCAGGCCATGAGAAATCTCCAGGCCGGTCGTCCCATGGTTGGCGTAACCGCGCCCCCAGTCGGTCCTATGGAATCCAGTCAAACAAGCCGTACCTATACGGCAGATGAACTCAAGGCGATGTCCGCGGAAGATTACGCTTCTCAACGAGAAGATCTCTTGCGTGCAGCGTCAGCTAGTCGTAGAGGACAGTGAGGTAGTACCCGAAATAAGGAGGTTGGCTAGTGCCATCCAGCATCACAGGAACCCCGCTGCTGAGTGCCAGCCCCACGGGCTACCCAGGGACGAACTCGCAGCTTTCGCCGGCCATCCAGGTGATCTGGAGCAAGGAGATCCTGTTCCAGAGCATGCCTGTGCTCAGATATGAGCAGTTTGCGGTGAAAAAGACCGAGTTGGGCGTTCAGCCTGGACTCCAGGTGAACTTCATGAGATATAATAACCTAGGAGATGCATCACAACTCGTTGAAGGTGTACGAATGCAGACGGCAGCCCTTACGGCATCACAATATGCCATCACAGTGGCTGAGCAGGGCTACGCCGTGGCCGTGAGCGAGTTGCTCCTGAACGCCAGCTTCGATGACGTGATGGCCTCGTCCTCGCGGCTCCTGGGCAGGAACATGGCGAAGTATCTGGACGGCAGCGCCAGGGACACCCTGTACGCCGCCTCTAGCGCCATCTTCGGCTACCAGCTTCCCGCTCCTACCGCTACCAGGACACCGCTGTCGCCCTACGACGCTGGCACCGTGGCAGCGAACTACAGCGCCCTGGCCGGCACCTTCTACATGTCGGTGAACGTCAGCAAGGACGCCGTCGAGACCCTGGCGACCAAGAACGTCCCCAGGATCGGTGAGACCTACGTCTGCTTCATCGACCCTCACCAGTCCCGCCGCCTGCGTGACAACCCTGAGTTCATCGAGATGACGAAATACGCCAGTGCGGGAAACTTCATGATAGGCGAGATCGGTCGTCTAAATGACGTAGTATACATTGAAACTACGCAGGTTCGTCAGTACGCCATCAACACCGGGCCTCCAGGCATGGGCGCGGTCACCAATGCCGGCGTCGTCCACGGGGCCATGTACCTGGGGGACAATGCGTTTGGTCATGCTATTGCGTTGCCTGTCGAGCTACGTGATGGTGGTGTATTGGATTTCGGTAGAGAACATGCACTTTGTTGGTATGCCATCTGGGGATTCGGTTTGATAACAGATCAAAGTGTAGTAATAGCCTGGACAAACTAGGAAATGCCACGAGGTACACCGCAACGAGGGGATTTCACTGGCTCTGAGCGTCAGCGGCTGACTGAGGAGAAGGCCGCTGAGCTAGCTGATCGTCAGCAGGAGATCGGCCTGGTTAATCAGGTGGATGTCGTCCGCGAAGAGCAGGGCATCTTTGATCCTGAGACCGGCCAGGTCATGGAGCTATCTCCGGAAGCTGAGCAGAGGATCCGTCAGCTTGAGGAACCAGTCACGGTCGACACCGATCCAATCCTGGACCCGGCGGTACCGGTCCCAGGTTATGACCCAATGAGGGATCTCCAGCCAGTGGGCATACAGCAGCAAACCAGGGTCATGACCAGGAATCCTCTGGAGGTGGAAGACCTGGGTCCAGAGCCGGTGACCGTCGAGGACGAGTACCGCGTTATCAGGGTCAACACCGACATCGAGGACATGACCTACGGCATCGGTACCAGCTATACCTTCCTGAGAGGCCGGCGCTACCGGGTGTCCAAGCATCTCTACCAATGGCTGGAGAGCCGCGGTGTCATCTACCACTGAGCCAGAGCTACAGGAACGAACCTGCGCCAAGTGTGGGGCCACTGACACTGAGCCGCACCACGTTCAGTATGTCGCTCTGAAGCATCCGGTGACTGGTGAGGGGACCGACCTCTCGGTGTCTAAGCACGTCCAGTGCTGTGCCGAAGACGGGTGCCCGATCTGCTCGGCTGATGTCGAGCGCGCCGCCCAGGATGGCACTGATCCTTCCCGGCTCAGGGACTTTCTCCAGAACCGTCCCCCTGATCATCTGGCGAAGCTGTCCAAACTCGGAGTCGCTACTGTCGACCAGGAGGGGTAGTGAGCAATCTCGTTCAAACCGAGAGCAATAACCTCCTGGCGGCTAGCTCGGGCCAGGCTTCTTATGTGGCCGTGGTCCCGCCGGTCATGGTGGCTCTGGTGACTGTGATGGGCACAGCCAGCACTCCTGGTACGGAGGTAGTGAACTCAGGTGGTAGTCAGTACGCCCGCCAACAGATCACCTTCGCGGTTCCCAGTGGTGGCACCATCACCTCCAACAATGCCCTGACGTTCGTCAATATGCCGGCGACCACAATCGTGGGCATCGATGAGTTTGACAGTGCCACGACGCCAGTCAGGCGTTGGTTCGGTGCGCTCTCCACAATCAAATCGACCAACCAAGGTGACACCTTCTCGGTCTCGGTAGGGTCGTACTCAAAAGCGATGAGCTAGTGGCGGTCGTCGGCGCGGCGGTCACCATGTCGGCCACGACCTCCATGGTCGTCACGGGCAACTCGCACATCACCACGCCCACGTTGCTCCAGCAGATCACCGCGGTTGTCGACCAAGACCCAGCTTTGATCGGTGCCCAGGGTTATGTGGACGAGGTGTATACGACGCGGTTGGTGGGGGACATCAACTAGCTCTGCACGCATCCGAAGATATTGATGCTGCTGCCTTTCTCCTTGATGGTGAAGGCTTGAGCGGTATATCCAGGTGGGCACGTCATCCCTGCCGGCCCCGGTGGTCCCTCTGGCCCCTGCGGCCCTCGTGGCCCTACAGCCCCCGCTGGACCCTGAATACCACTAGCCCCGGCGGGTCCGGTCTCACCTGTGGCACCGGCAGGCCCAGGAGGGCCAGGAGGTCCGGTACTTCCAGGCGGGCCAACTGCACCCGTCCCACCCGTCGCTCCAGTGCCGCCCGTTGCGCCCGTTGCTCCAGTGCCGCCCGTCGCTCCTGCCTGACCCGTTGAGCCGGTGGCCCCTGTTCCTCCTGTTGCTCCCACGCCTCCCGTCTGGCCCGTAGCTCCTGTGCTTCCAGTTCCGCCTCCACTGCCTGAGCTTGAGCTTCCGTTGGTTCCAGCGGTTCCGGTTGCACCTTTGTCCCCTTTCGGTCCTGGTGGTCCCGCCGGCCCTGCTGGCCCCGCTGGCCCTGCCTGTCCCGCCGGCCCTACTACGACGGCTGGCTCTGGCTTGGGTGCTGGTGTGCTGCCATAGGCCAGGAAGAGTGATGACGTTAGAAGCAGCCCCCCGGCCAAGATGAGCCAGAACCAGCCGGTGAGGAAGAGTCTGCCGATCCTACGAAGGATTCTCATCTGGTCTTGGTCTTGGTGGTTCGATGCCGTGCTTCGCCAGCATGACCATCAGTTCGTAGTTGTGTTCTTCCGCCTGGATCCGTAACTTTCGTTCGTCAGCCAACATCGAGTTCACAGTGTCCAGATCTTCCTTGGCGGCTTTACGCTCCTTACTACGAACTGATCTGACTGCCAGGAAAATGCCCCCAACGGCAGTGACGATCCCGGCAATACCGGTGAGCAGTGCGACGAGATCGGCTACGTCAATGTGTCAAGCCTCATCTACGTGATAGGGGATTCCCAGGTACTTTTCCAAGTGGCTGGTCCGGTCAGACCGTCCACCGATAGTCCCTTTTCAGATTGGTACTGCCGGCAGATCGAGTAGCTCTGATCGCCATACTGTCCATCAACTGAGATCGACCAACCGCGGTCCCGCATCCTCTGTTGCCACGTCCGTACATTCGTCGTATCCACGCCGCCGTAGAAGCCGGAATGGCATTTTGGATCAGGGTCTGGCCTCCCCAGGTAGTGGTCTGAGGGATAAGGAAATGGGGGAGCAGGAACGCCCCCCGTACCCCCTGATGGTGGTTGTGATGGTTGCGGAGGTGCTGGCGAGCCGCCGGCCATCGCCACGACCTCCGAGATGGGGAACCCGTTCCCACAGTCGGAGTGACCGCCCCCTGCGGCTCCTAACTGGCGGTGTTGGCAGACACCTCGCCCGCTGCCCTGGGCCTGGGCGTCGGAGAGGATGGTGAGAGGGATGCCAAACGCCTTGGACTCCTCAGCCAACCAGGACGCCACGTTCTGGAGCATGTTGGGATGCCTGTGCCACTCGGCGTTGTCCCAGGCGGCAAAGGCACACATCTCTATCTGGCAGGCCACCGGGTTGAAGTTCGCGCACGTCCAGCTTTTATTGCCCCTGGAGACATACTCCCCCACGGTGTTGACCTTGTCATCAGCACCCGTATGGCTGCTCACGCCGGCACTGGGGGACTGAAAAAACGAGCCAAGGCTCTCGATAGTTCTCGATCCTTCAGCGGTATGCAGCACCAGCAATCTGACTGCTGCCCCACCCCTAGATGAATAGTTCGGACTGGGTATCCAGATGCGCTTGAGCGCCATAGCTACTCCTCGTCGGGTGTGGTGTCCCCGTGGCTCTGCTCTTCGGCAGGTTCGGGGGCCGGCGTGACTTCGATCCTTTCTTCGTGAGCGATCTCAGTACCTTCTTCGGTAACGAGTTCAGTCTCAGTCTCGTGGGAGATACCGGGCTGGGGTTCGGCGGGGGGTTCGGTAGTGGACATGGTTACTCCTTACTGGGTCTGCCAGCTAATGGTGTCGAGGAATAGCTGCCCTGTCGTGTTGAGGGCGGGAAACCGTAAGTAGATATTGCCATCTGTGTGTACGTCGACCCGGTACACCCGCGTTGGGATGACATCCTCGACGGCGAACTGGGTGGTGTTATGAGTGGGCGCTCCCACCGGACAGGTGGTGATGATCGATAGGTCAGGAGGGTTAGCGCCTGGGTAGTAGACCTCACCGCGTAACTGCACCCGGCCCCAGGCGTCAGACAGGTACTGGCATGTCGATCCAGCCACTACGGCCCAGGGCGATGTCAGTGCCGGCAGGGGCTGCCAGAGTGGAGATGTTGGTGTGGCTCCAGCCGGCCCAGTAGATCCCACTGGTCCCTGTGCTCCAGTTGGTCCGACAACACCTTGAGGACCGGCAGGCCCAGTCGGTCCTGTTAGGCCGGTAGGCCCCTGGGGGCCAGCAGCAATGTTCAGGGTCTGCCAGGCGGTGCCGTTCCACCAGTAGACGACGTAGCTGGTAGTACCGACCAGCCAGACCATGCCTGCCTGGGCGGGGGTGGGAGCCGCTGGCAGATGACTGGTGTCAGGCACCACCGCGGCGACGGTGAAGCCGCCTGGAGGACCGTGGAATCCTGTAGGACCGATGGGACCAGCCGGCCCGGTTGGTCCCTGCACCCCGCCGGCACCTTGAGGCCCTGGTTGTCCTGGGGGACCAGGCGCACCAGGGATGGTGATCTCGATCACTTCGGTAGTCGGCCCGGTGACCGTGATGTCACTCATAGCTGCCTCGCTGTCCGATGGTCAGGGCCAGGTTGGTCTTTGGGTCCAGTGGCCGGCTGATGTTGGGGTCGACGTTGAAGAAGCCGCGCATGATGCGGTCCTGTACTCCGCTGGCGGTGTAGGTGGCAAAGAGGTCGTACAGGTAAGACCGCCCGATGCCCCAGAACCCGACTGCCTGCACCGCTCCTGGAAAGTTGCCCTGGCTGAAGTAGGTCAGCGAGTCCGCAGCAGTGATATGAAGGGCGATAGTGGCCCCGTCACTCAGGATCGTGCAGCGACTGGAGGCGGCGTCGAGGCGCATCACCAGGACGAAGTTTTGGTTCCGAATCTCCATGACAGCGGCGCTCATTGGCACCAGGAGGTTGGTGGTGGCATCCTTGATCGCCACTGTCCTCTGCCAGTCGGCCCAGGAGTCGAGATAGAAGTCGTAGATTCCTAACGGCAAGGTTTTCTCCCCTGAGACATGAGTGGCGTGGTTATCGCTCGTTCTGGCTCCCAGCCCAGTCTGATCCGGCCCCTGAGAACGAGATAGGTCACGCTGCATCTGGCATCTTCTGCCCATGCTGCGAGATGCTTGGTTTCACCCCAGGCTGTGATCAGGATGGCCCCAGACTTGTTCCTTCTGTTTTCCTTCCAAGTGGCCCACCGGCAGTTGTCGGGAGAGTAGGGACCATCGTTGTCGATGCGTTCGATGGTGAGATCTTCCTCATACCCGTGAGACAACGCCCAGGTCATGAAGGTGCGAAAATCACGCCACTCGGGACAGACTGTGATTCCCCGGCCTCCGTAACGGTGGTAGTGGCTGTTCTTTGGATTGTCACAACGGGTCAGGATGCCAGTCCAGCATCGGTGGAGCTTGGTACGTGACCAACCGTGCGTGCTGTTCGTTGCCCTGACGCGCTCATCTCGGAAACACCCGCATGATTTCGATTTACCTGATCGGAGATTCCCCAGGTAGACGTACTTTTCGTTGCCACAACGGCAACGACACAACACCTTCTGGTTCGTGCGTCTGTCCTGGATGGCAGGGTCTATCACTGTCCACCACCCGAACTGCTGAGAGATGCCCATACTCGTATCATATATCTACCATGTCAGGGTCTGCACGAAGAAGTCCTGTTGCTGGGCGTCATTGACGACCTCTTCCGCCTTTATCTGCTCGCCCAGAGCACTGATTGTTAAATAACTGCCATGTACGAATCCCTGCTTCTCGTACTTTGTAACTCTGTAGACCGTGTTGTCATAAGAGAACCGGTCGCGGAAGTGTGCAGCGGTGTAGAGCGGGCTGGTACGGAACCGGTCCATGGCCGCGGTTACCTGGAAGCAGATGCTGGCCGTGGATAGCACATAGAAGCCTTGGTCAGTGTCCTGGGGATCATCCTGACGAAAGTCCACGAACATGACCGGCAGCACTACCGGGGGATACCAGGCGCGGCTCGGGCCTTCATCATAGACTTCGTTCTTGGATGAGGACATGGCGTCGTACTCGGCCCATAGCACGTTCTCGCCCCAGTACCGCTGGTAGTTCTGCATGACTTCGTTCATGCGTATGATCTGATCCTTCTGGAACCAGGCCGGCGTGTAGAGGGGCATCAGCTACTTATTCCCATAGCGTCTTCTGGCCTGAGTCCCGTCGCTTGACCTGGCCTCTGATCTTGGTGAGCCGGTCGTTGACTTGCTTCGCCTCTTCCTGTTGGTAGGGATGGAAGTTCTCCCCTACTCCCTTCCACCTAGGTGTGTCTTCTCGCCTGCCCTCCATCACCCGCCCAGTGGGGACGTGTTGCCAGACATCAGGCTTGAGTTCGGGCATGACCTTGTTGGCGAAGTGCTCACCGGCTTCGGTACGTAGCGGGGAGTGGATCGGTAGGGTCTCCTGGCCGAAGTCCCAGTGGTGGGCTGACTTCATCAGCGCACTGGCGAGGCCCCTGGCTGGGTTCCTGGAGGCGGCGCTCGGCTTGTCGCCGGCCTGGTAGTTCTGCACCATCGTGATCTCACCGGGATGGCTTATGTTCCGCTCCTCTCCAGGCCCCCTTCTCCAGTCCAGGCTGGCTGCCTCTTCGGGGTACTTGGGGTCCGACACGTCCAGGGCCGAGAGATGGTGCTCTCGCTTGGAGGAGGAGAAGTCCAGCATGAAGCCGCGGGCCAGGTGGGTGGCGAAGGGGTGAGCCATGCTCTCCATGCCGGGAATCGCCAACTGGTGAGGATGGACATGGTTGGCAAACTGAGTGCTGTTGAGGTTCTCGGGAGCTACCACCAACCCACCCAGCCTGTATTCAAAGTTGTGTACTGCCACCAATACCCGGTGCCGGTCTTGGGATCTACATCTCTTGTCGGGTCGACGTTCAGACTGGGCTGGAGGGCCACGTAGCGGTGGTTCTGGTAGTCGATGAGATCCTGGACCGCGTAGTTGCGAGTGGGATCCCAGGTGCCCTGATAGGTGTACATCTTCTGGGTCACATCGATCTCTGGCATCTCCCGCTGGGGCCAGGTGATGTCGTCGTACTCCTTCGACCGGTAGATGGGCACGAGCCTCTTGGTAGTGCGCGACACGCGGCGTAGCCGGCTCTGGGTGATGCGGTAGAGGCCCACTCCCAGGGCTGCTGACAACGCCTTGTACTGGGCGTCGAGGGCATCGATCATTCGCATGATCTGATTCCATGACTGGCTTATGGGAATGGTGACCCCGTCAGGGGTGTGGACATCATGTTGCTGTGCGAGTCCGGTGGCGATGTCCCAAAGCGCCATGATCGTGACCAGGATCGAGACCGGGTACTCCTCGACTTCGCTCAGCATGTGGGGTGCCGGCGTGCCGTAGGTGATGGGCTGTCCGGTAGTACCCAGAGGAGGTGGATAGATCGGCGGGTAGCCGGTATCGATCTGGCCCTCCCACTGCTGATCCATTCCGTAGGTGTGCTGGATGAAGGCCGTCCGCACGTAGAGATCCATCTCGGGTGGCAGCAAGTCGCGGTAGTAGGTGCCCTGAGCCACCATGAGGATGCCGACTGATGGGGCGTTGGCGAAGACCAGGACGCCGCCGTGCTCGTCCAGGATGAAGTCGGTACCCAGAACAGCCTGGGTAGTACCTCCCGCGGTGGTGTCGGTCAAGACCACCTGGAGATTGGGTGACGACACGTTCTCGACAGGAAGCTCAAACCGAAAGGCCACACCGGAGCAGGTCTGCCGGCAGATGAAAGGCCGGGGCAGATCCCGAAGTCGCAGTCTCGCCATCTGTGCGATCCGCTGTGTCGAGGAGGGGTCGACGGGCGGATACGGCAACCCCTGATCGGTATCGGGGTACTGCCCCGGCTGGCCTGCCGTGGTGTCAGTCGGGTTCGGAAGTCCGGAGACCGGCCCAGTCATCGACACACCTCAAGGCTAGGTCTGGGTGGTCAGGGGGGACGCGACACCCTGACCTAGCATTGACCTCATCCGGCCCGCTAACGCCGGTCAAGCAGTGCAGCCAGAAAATGCCCAGTTCTTGTGAGGAAAAATGCCTTCCTCGTCGTTCGACTGCGTCAAAAAATCAGACGTGGACAAACTGGGAAAAGTCATCGCCCAATATCAGAGGATGTCCAAGGCAGGCACGGTCAGGAAGGCGGCAAGAGGGGCCGGCGGGACACTTTGCAACAACATGGCGAGCATGATCAAGGGTGAACCCACCCTCAGGGATTACCACTCTCTGGCTGACTCTCTCCGCGTCTGGCAGGACGAGGGCAACGTCCACGTTGGCCTCCATCCGGACCACCCGATGATCCAGCAGGCCGAAGCGATGCATCAGAACTTCCCGGTCTCCGACGCGGCGATGGATCTGGCGAAGCAGAGCGGTGAGATCGAGGACGAGTTCATCGCGAGATTGCAGAACGAGTCGCGGGCCTGGTATCAGAAGTTCCTGGGCATGAAGGGTGCGCTCGGATGACCATGACTCCCCCGCCCAACGATGTAGTACCCAATCCTCCTTTCCTGGGCCTCTACACCGAAGAGGACATGGGCCTCAAGAATCTGCTCCAGGGGATCATGGTCAGTGACCTCAATGCCCCCAACGAGACCCGCCCGGTGCCGGTGTGGTTTCACAACCCAGAGCGTGAGGAAAGGCGCATCACATACCCGAACATTACGATCCGGTTCGACGGTGAACGGGTGGCCCACGAGCGCGAGCACCGCGGTTGGGTGCAGATCGCTTACTACTACCTTCAGTGGACCCCCTTCGATCCTCAGATGAAGGATCTTCCCTCCATCGAATACCCCCTGCCGATGGACTTCGATTACACGGTCACCGCCAGCGCCAGGATCAACCAGCACATCTCCCAGATCTCGGGCCACCTGGCGATGAGCAAGCTGCATCCGCGCTTCGCTCAGATGACCTGTCCCGCCGGCACGGTACGCCGGATCACCGTGCTCGGCACGACCCGTGCCAACAGCCTCGATCAGGACAAGCGGATCTTCCGGCAGATCTACCAGATCCGCGTCTGCACTGAGATCGAGGACATGGTCACCACTCTCACTACCAGGGTGCGCCAGGCCGTCCTGCGGATCATGGACATGGACTCCCCGCAGCACCAACTGTGGGGTCCAGCAAATATCAGCGCCATCGCTCCAGGCGGTTATCTCGACTCTGGAATACCCGGCCAGTACAAAGCATCGGAGGAATAGCCAATGCCAACCTTGACCAGGCCAGGGGTCTACGTCGACATGTCGGCGTTCCCCACCTACGTCAGTGCCTCGCCGGGTACGGCGGCGGCATGCTTCGTAGGACCGTGCCCTCGTGGCCCGCTGGTTCCCACTCGTGTCAACTCCTGGAGAGAGTTCACCTCCTGGTTCGGAGGGTTTGAGACCGCCTTCCCGCCTAGCAATCTGCACTTGGCGGTGTACAGCTTCTTCTCTGCCGGCGGCACCAGCGCCGTGATCATCCGCGCCTATCGTCTGGACGCCTCAGGTCCGACCATCGCCCAGTCGTCGTTCAACGACCAGGCCACCACCGCGGTACCGACGCTTCAGATCAACGCCTCCAATCCTGGGGCCTGGGGCAACAACCTGTGGATCGACATCCTGCCTGGCAATGTCAAGACCTCCCTGGGGGAGGTGGAGACCTTCACCATCGTGGTGAAGTACCAGGGCAACGGTCCTACGAATGTCGTAGAGACCTGGCCGGATCTGTCCATGACCCAGGGGTCCACCAACCTGGGCCAGGCGAACTATGCGATCCCTATCGTCAACAACCCCTGGACCGGGTCGAAGTACATCAACCTGACCGACCTGAGCGCCGCCCTTCCCACGAGTCGCAGTGTCACTGACGGTGTGACCACGACGGCGTCGACCGCGATCACGTCGGCCACGGCCAACTTCACCGAGTCCGATGAGGGCGGCACGATCACCGGTCCAGGCATTCCACCTGGCACGGTGATCACCGAGATGACCAGCGCCACGGCTGCGACTATCTCCAACCCGGCGACGGCCACCGCCACGGCTGTGCATTTCACCATCACGCCACCACCCTGGATCGACAACCCGGCCCCTACCGCGGCCAGTGTCAACCTGACCGGTGGTGGCGACGGCTCACCTATCACCTTCCAGGATCAGTTCACGGCTCTCCAGAAGCTGGACATGTATCCGGATCAGCCATTCGTGATCAACCTGCCGGGGTACACCACGGGAGCAGACATCTCCAGCGTGATCGGCTACGCCGTGCAGCGCGGCAATGCCTTTGTGGTTGTCGACTCCATCCCTGGTGCCACTCCAGCGGCCATGGTGACCTACGCCAATCAGATGTCGGCTAGCCCCCAGGCTGCTATCTACTACCCCCAGGTGCAGATCTCCGATCCGTACTCCTCGACTCCAGGGGTGACCAGGATGGTGCCTCCAGGAGGCTTCGTCGTCGGGAAGTACATCGACACCGACGCCAGGAGAGGGGTGCAGAAAGCGCCCGCCGGCCTGGGAGCCACACTGCTCGGAGCCTTTGGCTTGGAATACACATGCACCAACGCGGACCAGGGCAACTTGACTCAGGCCAATGTCAACTGCCTGATCTCGGTGCCTGGCTCAGGCGTGGTGATCTGGGGTGCTCGCACCCTGTCGCCTTACCTTGTCACCCGGTACGTGTCGGTGGAAAGGACGCTGATTTACCTGTCCACCGAGATGACGGCCATGGTCAAGTTCGCTGTCTTTGAGCCGAACGACTGGGTGCTTTGGAACTCGATCACTTCGATCCTCAGTCAGTTCTTGACATCGTTCTGGCAGAGCGGTGGCCTCCAGGGCACGAGCGCCGCGGAGGCGTTCTACGTCAACTGTGACGCCACCATCAACACGCCCCAGAGCATTCAGCAGGGCATCGTCAACATCGAGGTCGGTGTGGCACTCCAGTACCCAGCCGAGTTCGTCGTCATCGCCATCGGCCAATGGGCTGGCGGTCAGAGCGTCAGCGTCACGACCGGTTAGGAGGAACCATGACCACACGTCCCTTGAACAGTGATCCGCTCAGGAACTTCCGGTTCCTGGTCACTATCACCTCGCCTAACTCCACCGCGGTTCCTACGACCATCAGTCGGATGGGGTTCATGGCAGTCTCTGGCTTGAGTGTCAACAACGAAGTTATCCCCTATAGAGAGGGTGGTAACAACACGACTACTCGTAAGATGCCAGGGCAATCAGACTTCGGTCCATTGACTCTTACGAGAGGCTTTCTGGCCGTGCCAGTTAATGGTGGAAACGGCGGTACTACCGAGATCTACAACTGGTTCCAGATGATCTTCGCCGTGGCTGGTGGCGGAGGAAGCGGTACGGAGGCACCGGGAATGAACTTCAGGACCGGTGTCACCATCGACGTGCTCCAGCACCCGATCACTAAAACTGGCTATGCAGCAGGCGTCGACAATCCTCCTGCTATCAAGGCCAGATTTGGAGTCTATAACGCCTGGCCCATGGGCTACAGCTTCAGTGATCTGGAAGCGGGTGGCAATGCAGTGTTTATCGAGAATCTCACCCTTGCTCACGAGGGATTTGCCTTGCTTACCACCGCTAACCCGTCCGATCCGACCAGCTTCGTCAACCCCGCTAAGTTCCCATGAGCGATCCGCTGGCTGAGTTCACCGCCACTGTCGTTGATGACCCAGAGAAGATCAACGCTATTGCCAAGGAAGTCACCAAGGCTCCGGTGCCGTTGATGCCGCCCCTGCCGGCTGACACGGTGACCCTCCCAGGTGGCTTCCTGGACGACGACGGCAAGCTGCACACAGAGGCCCGTATCCGCGAGATCAACGGCTCCGACGAGGAGGCCATGGCTCGTGAGCTACGCAGCCCAACAGTGAACGTGCCCAAGGTGGTGGATCTCATTCTCAAGCGGTGCGTGCTGTCGGTAGGGGACATCGAGTCGACCCCCAAGCTGCTCGGCAGGATGCTGACCGGTGACCGGGCCGCTCTCATGTTGGCGATCCGCGTTCTGACCTTTGGCAACGACTGGGAGGTGCCTGACTTTCCCTGCCGGCTGTGTGGTCAGAACTTCGGTTGCGTTGTCGAGTTGGACTCCTCCATCGAGGTCAAGAAGATGGAGAACCCCATAGTGCAGGACATCGAGGTGACCCTGCGTAACGGCCACCTGGCCCTGGTACACATGCTCACCGGGGACGTGCAGCTTGAGATGGTGGGTGACGGCAACAGGACCGGCCCAGAAGAGGCGACCATTGCTATCGACCGCTCCATCCGCTCGCTTGATGGCAATCCAGTGATGGGTCACATCGCCCAGAAGATGAGCATGGCTGACCGGCGCAAGATCATCGAAGCCATGACCGAAGCGCAGCCTGGCCCGCGGATGGAGGAGGTGATGGTCACATGCACCGAGTGCGGGCGGGAGGCCGGTTATCAGATCTCTCTCGTAGATCTCTTTCGTTAGGGATCTCACCACTCTCGACCTTCTCTACCTCCAGTACCGGAGAATCTCTGAGCATTTCCCCGGTTGGAATCTGTCTGAGATTAAGCACATGCCCTACCCAGAGCGACAGCACTGGGTCGAAGTCGTCCTGGAGAAATAAGTGCCACCTGATGGCTACGGCATAGGGCTGTTCGACTCCAAAGGCCCAGAGCGTTTTGCCGAGTCCATCGGCAAGATCACCTCTGCCCTGACCGGGGTCCAGAGCGCCTTCAATACCTTCGGATCGTCGGCCCAGAAGAGCATCAGCAGCATCACTCAGCTTGTCGACAGCCTGACCAAGAGCATGGCTGGTCTTCAGAAGCAGATCCAGGGTGTGCAAGGGTCCATGGGTGGGATGGGTGGCGGCGGCGGTGGTGGCGGCGCCGGTGCTGCTACTGCGGGCGGTGGGAGTGGTGGGACTGGCTCTTCCGGCTCTACCCAGGGCCTCTGGCTGCCAGGCAGCATGCGTGGTAATGCCGGTGGTTTCAACCAGGGTCCGCTCGACACCGGCCAGGGCACTCAGCCTGATGGCAGCGCCGTGGCGTCCCAGCTTAAAGACACCTGGGCCAAGATGACAGAGGGCAGCGCCGACGACGCTAAGGCCCTGGCTGGCTCGGGTAACAAGATGACGACCAGCGGCAATGGTGGTCAAGGTGGTGGAGGTCTGGGTGGACCGGCCTCCATGATCTCGGGTGCTATCGGATCAGCCGCCAACGTCCTGTCCTCCTCCGCGGCCCAGAATCTGATCGCCAGCGCCGTCCAGGGCCAGTTCATCGGGGCCTCACTCGGGCCGTCCTTCGGCAAGATGACCATGGGTCAGCAGCAGGGCGCGTACGTCATTCCTAAGGGTACCTTTGCTCAGAGTGCCGCCGACTACGGCCAGGCCAACATGTACATGGCGAACTACATGGGTGCTGACCCCTTCGGTGGTCAGAGTGTCGCCGGCCAGAACTCTGCTGCCTTCAACCGGAGCGCGCAGCAACTCATGACCATGATGCCTTCCATGACCCGCCAGCAGGCCATGGTGGCGACGAATCAGATGCAGCAGCCAGGGACGCTTAACGCCGGTCTGATGTTCGGCTTGAACTTCAAACCAGGCGGCAAGGCCATGGACATCACGTCCCAGTACAGCATGATCTATCAGAAGCTGTTTGCCGGCTTCCCAGGTGGTGCGCCTTCGGGTGATCAGTTTGAGTCGTACATGGCTCCTGGTGGCCCAGGAGAGAACAACCTGGCTGCCCTGGGTATCACGCCAGGGAGCGACGGTTACTCCGGATTCATGCAGTACGCCCGTGCCAGGATCGGGATGAAGTCCCAGGGCAAGGACATCACCAAGGTGGATCTTGGCACCAAGCAAGGGGCCAAGGCTGCCGGCTTCGGTCAGACCGCGGCCTACGCTCAGCTTCAGGCCCAGTCGGCCAAGTCACGCATGGAGTCGGTGGCTGAGCCTGGTATTGCCGGTGCAGCTAAGAATCTGAATGATGCTGCTGCTGCACTGCTGAAAGCCGCTACTCCGCTGTCGGCTTTAGGTGGTGGCCTCATCGGCAAGATCTTCGGCGGGTCCGGTGGTCTGCTCGGAGGCATCACCTCAAAGATCCCTGGCATGGGCATGGCTACAGGCATGCTCGGACATCTCCCAGGTGTCGGCGGGATCATCAAGAGCATCTTCCAGCAGGGCGGTGAGGTACCAGGAACCGGCCCTCAGTTGGCCGTCGTCCATGGCGGTGAGTTCGTTCTCACCAAAGAAGATGTCGAGAAGATGAAGGGCAAGAAAGGCGGTCATGGTGGAGGGGGCGGTGTCGGTCTCCTGGGTGCCGGTGGAGGTGGTAAGGGAGGGGACAAGACCATCTTCCATCTCTTGGCCGGCAAGCCTTCTGACAACGAGGTTTCGACCACTGTCCTGGGCATGTTGTTCTCCGCTCCCCCTAGTGGCTCTCTCATCGCGGGGTTGACGAAACCGGGTGGAGCGCAGCACGGGGCTGGGAAGGCCGCGGCCCCGGCTCAGGGTGGTGGTAAAGGCAATGCTGGTGTAACTGCCCTGGGGGGCATGGATCGTATTCTGTCAAGCCTTGGTATCCAGCCGGGTAGTCCTCAAGCCTCCAACCTTTCCTTCTTATTGGGTGGCGGCGCTGCTGGTGGTGGAGGAGGTGGAGGGCCGGCTACCACGAGCGCAGGAACAGCGTCGAATGCCAAAGGGGGAGGAGCCTGGAACTACAAATCGGCTGGCATTGGGCCGAATGACCTGTCTGGGATGTTCCTGGGAACGGGTGGTGGAGCAGCCAGCCAGACCTCTGACGGTTCTGGGAGTGGATCCGGTGGCTCGGGCGGGACAGGGTCTGGCACGCCAACCAAGTTGACCGGTAGTGGTAACGCCCAGCAGGCATACAACTTCTTCTTGGGCAAGGGCTTGAAGGACTACATGGCAGCCGGCATCCTGGGCAACCTGGCCCAGGAGTCCAGCATCAACCCTGGTTCGGCCCAAGCTGGCGGTCCTGGCCGTGGTATTGCCCAGTGGTCAGTGGGTGGTAGGTGGGACACGTTGGTGGCCTGGGCCAAGGCCCAGAACCGTGATCCCAACAGCCTCCAGACCCAGTTGGACTTCATGTGGTCGCAGGAGTTGAACGGCACTGAGGCCGGCTCCCTGGCAGCGTTGAAGGGAACCACTGATGTCACCTCTGCCACCACTTCGTTTGAACAGACCTACGAACGAGCCGGCATCCCGGCCATGTCCAACCGGATCAAGTTCGCCCAGAATATCTTGTCGTCCAAGGGTGCTGGTTTCGCCCGTGGCACCCAGCTTGTAGCTCGTACTCAGCTAGCTCTGCTGCACCGCGGTGAGGCTGTGGTGCCTGCGGCTGACAACTACTCGTCCTCTCCCTACAACAAGGGTGGGGCGCAGGGTGGCAGCCCTATCGTGCAACTGAACTTCAAACCTGGCTCGGTGGTGCTCCAGGTGCCGGCCAACTCCTCCCAGAAGGACATGGACAACCTCGCCAAGCAGTTCATAGCCGCGGTCTCCAAGCCTCAGAATCTGATGGCAGTGAGGAGTTCGTGATGCCGCAGATCCGCATCATCCAGAACCCTGCTGATGTATCGGGCAGTCCTACCGCCAAAACGCCTGCGTCCACGACCCCTCCTCCCACGACCCCTGTGGGTCAGCAGGCATACAACGTGGCGAAGACTTGTATAGGAACGTGGTACGGGTGGGGCGGTAACGGTCCCCCAGGGAGTGGCTATGCCAGTGGGCAGCCACATGACGGTACTGGCTTCGACTGCTCGGGCCTCATGGTCTACGCCTACAACACCGGCCCAGGTGCTCCTGGTGTGACCCTGGGCGGGCGCACGGTGGCTGAGTTCTGGAACAACAACACCAGCTTGACCACGGCGGTCGACTACTTGGGGGCAGACAAGGGCCTCACCGCGGCTCAGCTTGAGCAGAAGCTGTCGGTGGGGGATCTCCTGTGCTTCGGCCCCCCTGGCTTCGCTGATCCTTCCTCCGGTCACGTAGTCATGTATGCCGGCAACGGTCGAACCATCGAGGCCCCTCAATCCACCCAGAAGGTCTTTGAGGGACCGATGTATGCACCTGGGACTCCTGGTGTACCAACGGACTTGTTCCTGGGAGCAAAGCGCCCCACGGGAGAGGGGTACACCCCTGGTGGTAGTGGTGGTGGTGGAGGAGGTAGTTCTTCCCAGGGTAGTGGTAACAGTCAGAGCACCACGGGGGCGACATGGCAGCAGGAGGCCGCGGCTCAGCAGGCGATCATCGCCAAACTCCCTGACCCACGGGACAACCTGCCCTTTTCCAAGTTCTTCCAGATGATGCACATGAAGCCAGGCAACACGCTCGTCCGCGGTGGGATGGCAGACCTGACCACCAAGCAGTTCCGCCTGTACTTCATGATGAACCCACAGCAGATCTCGATGGGTTCCAACATCGATACCTCCAACCTGACCTCGCCGTTGCAACAGGATCCCACCAACATGCAGTTCGGCGGCTACTGGGTGACCAACCAAACGGTCAGCTTCACCATCTATTTCAACCGCATGTACGAGGTGGCCTATGGCGGTGCCAAGGGGCCATCGGAAATCGGATGTCGTTGGGACATTCGCGCTCTGGAGCGACTTGTCGGGATCTTTGACGCCTCCACTAAAGGCGGGGCCAACGTGGGAGTAGGTAACTACGGGGCCGGCGGCTACCCACCCATGACCTATCCGCTCCAGGTGGTCTTCGGTGGGGCGAACTCCTACTCGTTCCAGGGCACCATCGCCTCTCTCGACTACACCTACACCCTCTTCAACTACAACATGGTCCCCATCGAGGCGTATGCCGACATCTCGGTGATGCGGATCTACCAGCCCTCCATGTCCAGCCCTGATCTCGTCAACAGCTTGCCGATGACAGCTTCGGTGGGAGGCCAGTATCTATCTTCGGTCAAGGCCACTCAGTCCACCTCGTCTGCGACCCAACAGTTCAACCTGAAGAAGGGCAGCGGATCATGATCGTCCAAGGTTCTCGGTACATGGGCCAGCCGGTTATCACGGTGCCCACCGCACCCACCGTGACGGGGATCTGGAAGGGTCAGTCCATCATTGACATCTCCCAGGACACGGCGGTAGCTGTGTTCGGTGGCCCACCCGCTGGCCCCAGTGCCTTCGCCTACTACACCGTGGTGGACGGTGACCGCTTCGACGTGATCTCCTACAAGGTCTATGGCCTTCCGGACTATTGGTGGCGCATCGCCAACGCCAACCCAGAGATCTTCTATCCGGACCTCCTTGTCACTGGCTCGATCATCAGGATCCCCACCTCGATATGACCGTCAATGTCGTCGCCCTTCCGATCTTCGATCCTGGTGGCATCGCGGCCAAGAAGACGGTCAACACCATCAAGGTGATGATGACAGAGGGTATGCACGACACCGCGGTCATCACTCTGCGAGCAGAGCCGACTAACGCTCCGGAGTTACAGCCAGGCACCCCCGTAAAGATGCAGTACGGCTGGAGTCCGGTCGACACCGATTGGTTTTTTGGCTATGTCGACCACATCGAGAACCACTATGACAAGTCTCTGCCCGATCAATCTACCTTTGAGGACGTGGTCTGCCTGGGGGCCAGCTACGCCTTGAAGGATCCCTTCACAGGGGCCTGGACGAATGTGCAGGCGTCGAGCCTGGTACAGCGTATGGCTGGGCAGTTCTTCCTGTCGACCCTGATCGAGAACGATGACTACACCTGGCCGCAGCTATCAAACCCTGGCTCGTCAGCCTGGTCGTACCTTGTGCAGCTTGCCAACAAGGTGGGCTACAGCCTGGCTTGTAACAAGACGATGCTCCGCTTCATCTCCGTTGATACCGGCGTGAAGGCTTACGGTCCCAGTATGCCGGTGTTCAAGACCAGGAACACCGCCCCCAATATCGCCTACCAAGGCATCACCTCCTTCCAGTCTGTCACGGGTGAGTCGTTCACTACCGCGGGTGCTACCAGCGCCGTCCGTACCATCGCTGGCCTTGATCTCAACTCGGGTCGGATCATCGGGGCAGTGAATGATGGTGAGGACATGACCATCCTGGGTCAGAACTCGGTGTACCCCTTCTTTAGTCAGCAGATCTCCAGCCTCGTGGTCAATAGCCAGAGCAGTGCCCATGGCACTCTGGCCGGCATGGCTGAATACAACCGGTTCAACTACAAGGCCCAGGCCACGCTGACCGGCATGACCGTGGTCAGGCAAGGCATGCCCATCGTGCTCAACGGGATCGATGCCGACAATGACGGGGTGTGGTGGGTACACGAGGTCGTTCACAAGATCTCGACAGTGGGCTACTCCATGGACACTGTCCTGGGTCGTGACTCCAAGGGTGACAGTGGCATGCGCCCGGTTCAAACCCCAGGCGTAGCCTTCTCCCCTCAGAACCCCTTGCCTTATGCCGTGGGCAATCCCCCTCCTACCAAGCTCGTGAACAATCGCTGGCGCGCCGCTTACAACTCCAATGTCAACGTCAGTTAGCCCGACTCCACTCTTTCACCCTGGCGTTTATGCAGCCAAGGTTTACGCCAACAATGACCCGCTGCACCAGCACCGGATTCAGATGTACATCCCCCAGGTCTTCGGTGTCCAGCCGGTTAAGATCTGGGCACCTCCGGTTACCCAGGTGGCCGCGGTGCCGGCAGTTGGCAGCGTGGTGTGGTGCCTGTTCCAGGGTGCCGACTCCTCCTACCCCACATACCTACCCCAGCAGTCCGGAGGCGGCGGCAGCGCCGGTCCAACGGGTCCAACCGGTCCCGTAGGTCAGCCAGGCCCTCAGGGGCCGGCAGGCCCCCCAGGAGCTACTGGAGTTACAGGAGCAGTCGGCCCGGTCGGTCCTACCGGGCCATCGGGTGGACCCCCAGGCCCCACCGGACCAGCCGGCCCTCAGGGAATACCGGGTGTCACCGGAGCGACTGGGGCCGCAGGAACCACGGGTGCCACAGGAAGCGCAGGCCCAGCCGGTCCTACCGGTGCAACTGGCCCACTTGGCGGTCCTACCGGACCCACCGGACCCATGGGGCCTCCTGGCTCCATGTACACCCAGACCCTCGTCAACCCCACCACGGCTGGCTCTCCGTACCTGATCACTCACAACCTGAACAACACCACGCCCATGGTGCAGCTATACGACGCGGTCAACGGGCGGATGCTCGACGCCGAGATCACGGTGGTGAGTGCCAACTCCATCTCGATCACCTTCAATGTCACCCCACCCGACAGTGTGACCGTGGTGGCGGCGAATGGCACCAGTGGTGGCACGGGTCCGACTGGGCCAGCCGGTCCTGCTGGCGCGACCGGTGTCGCTGGCCCCACTGGTCCCACCGGAGCTACTGGAACTCAGGGCGCTCAGGGTACTCCAGGTGTCGCCGGCCCGACTGGGCCAACGGGGGTAGCTGGAGTCACGGGGCCGGTTGGACCCGCGGGAGCGGCGGGACCGACAGGCCCGACTGGAGCGGCCTCAACGGTGCCTGGGCCTACTGGCCCCGCCGGCCCCACTGGGCCTCAAGGTCTGCCTGGGACACCCACGCCGACGAGCAACTTGCGGGCCTACCGGAATGCTGCTGGCACTATTCCCACCACCTGGAGCCAGGTTCGTTACGATGTCATCAACTGGGATACCGATAGCGCATACAACACCGGTACTGGTGCCTATACCGTTCCTAGAGCAGGTCGCTATCTAGTTGATGCTCAGATCCAGGCCCCGGCTACTGGTAACCGTCAGCAAATAGGTCTTGCTATCTACCTGAATGGCGTGATGACCGCTGACGGTGTCACTGGGTTTTCCGGTAATGCCGGTGACCAGATGTCGATTGAGATGTCCGACACCTTGACATGTGCGGTTGGCGACTCGATCACCTTCCAGGCGTATGCATCTGCCACCCTCAACGTCAGCACCGGCACCACGAACACCTATGCCACTATCGACCTCGTCGGTGGAGGTGGTCCGACCGGGGCCGCTGGTCCCACCGGGGCTACGGGTGCTACCGGTGCTGCCTCCAGTGTGCCAGGCCCCACCGGTCCTACAGGTGCAGTAGGAGCGCCCGGTCCTACAGGCCCCGCTGGTGTCACAGGTTCTGTTGGCCCTACCGGGCCTACAGGTGCAGCCTCGATAGTGCCTGGCCCTACCGGTCCTACCGGGGTCGGTGCCACAGGTCCGACTGGCGCTACTGGCGCGGCCTCCACCATCCCTGGACCGGTGGGTCCAACTGGCCCTCCTGGCATCGCCTATCACCAAACGATCACCGGCCCAACAACAGCCGGCTCCCCGTACTACATCGCCCACGGTCTCAACTCGCTCTATCCCATCGTGCAGCTATGGGACGCCACGACTGGAGGTCTGCTTCAGGCTGAGGTCGCGGTCGTAGATGCCAACACCGTGAGCGTGACGTTCCGAGTCACGCCCCCGAACAACGTCAACGTGGTGGTGGGTGCCGGCGTGGGGCAGGCAGGAGGAACGGGAGGGACTCAGACCCTTGGCTACACCTACACCCAGTCATCCGCGGCTACCACCTGGACGATCTCGCACGGTCTCTCCTTCTATCCCAATGTCACCGTGGTCGACTCCACAGGAAATGAGATCTTCCCTGGGAACGTGCAATATCCCAGTAGTTCCACGGTTCAACTGACCTTCTCGGCTGCCGTAGGCGGCTCGGCATATCTGAGTTAGGAGCTAGCCATGCCTGTCTATTACGGTGCCGTCGACCTCAGCCAGAACGAGCTTCGTAACGCCAAGGTTCAGAACCTGGGCAGCGCCCCTGCTTCTCCGACTACCGGCCAGCTTTACTACAACTCCACCCAGAACGTCCTCTACTGGTGGAACGGCACGGTCTGGATCTCGGCAGCGGGCGCGACCATATCGGCCACTACCACGACGCTGGCTATCGGCGGTGCCAACACGCCTGGTGTGTCGACACAGCCCAGTGCCGGCGACCACGCCCATGGCATGCCGGCCTTCGGTGGCACGGTGGTGGCCGAGACCAGCTATGGCCTCGCCAGCGCGCTCGGCAGTGCTACCACCCTGCCGCACTCCGATCACACCCACGGCACACCAGCCCTGACCACCAACAACCCGGTCATTCAGGCCATTGGTGATGCACAAGCGGTAGGTGTCTCGGCCTTCCCATCGCATGATGACCACCGGCACGGCATGCCAGGCTTCGCCGCCCCTACGGCACAGACCTCGTTCGGCCTGGCGACTGCCACCGGTAGCGCCGTCACCGTTCCTCACTCCGATCACGCGCACGGCACGCCCGCTCTCCCTGCCGTGAACGCCCTGGCTACCACCACCGGGGCGCTCAACATGCAGGCGTTCCAGATCAACAACATGGCCGATCCCACCAACCCCCAGGATGCGGCCACCAAGAACTACGTGGACGGTGCCATCAACGGCCTGTCCTGGAAGGCCCCCTGCGTCGCCGCCACCACGGCCAACATCGCTCTGACTGGCACGCAGACTATTGACGGCGTGGCCGTGGTGGCCGGTAACCGGGTCTTGGTCAAGAATCAGACCACGGCCTCAGGCAATGGCATCTACGTGGTGGCGGCTGGGGCCTGGGCCAGGGCTGCTGACTCCACTACTGCGGCCCAGTTGGAGAACGAGGCCACCTACATCGACCAGGGCACTACCCAGGCCGGCACGGGCTGGACGATGACCACCCCGTTGCCGATCACGGTGGGTACTACCAGCCTGACCTACGCCCAGTTCTCGGGAGCCGGCACCTACAGCGCCGGCAATGGCCTGACTCTCACTGGCAACGTCTTCGCCGTAGGGGCAGGCACGGGCATCCTGTCGACGGCGGGCCAGGTTGCTGTCGACACGACGGTGATCGCCACCCAGGCGTTCGTGAACACCGCGGTCACCGGTATGGCGAAGAAGTACGCCGGGGCCTTGAACGGCTCGGCCTCGCCTGAGACCATTACCCACAACCTCAACACCCAGGACATCACGGTCATGGTTCACAACAGCGCATCGCCCTATCAGTTCGTCCAGGTGGACTGGGCAGCCCTTAGCGTCAACACTGTGCAGATCACCTACAACCCTGCGCTTGGTGCAGGCTGGCGCGTGGTGGTGGTGGGCTAATGCCCCGCTCCTACGGCATCACTAACATCGCCCCCTACGCCGCGGCCCCGGCAGTCGGCCCAGCCGGCGACACCTACTACAACACCGGGACCAAGGGCCTGTACATCTCGGACGGCACGGCCTGGAATCAGATCCAGGCCGGGGGAGGAACAACCGGTCCCACGGGACCGGCGGGTGCAGCCGGTGCGGCGTACGTGGACGTGGCTTCGACCGCTCCACCTCCAGCTACACCCACCATCAATCCGCCCAACGGCTTGCTCTGGGTTGACACCAGTACCACGCCCTCCTGGACGACGTACCTCATTCCTGGACCCACGGGAGCCACGGGACCGACCGGAGCTACCGGTCCCTACGGTGCCGAGTTCGACGGTGGTAACCAGACCAACGTCGACAACAACACCCTGACTCGGGCCGGGGTCTACATCGGCACTGATGGCAACGGCAATGCGCCCCCGTTCCCCGCTGGTCAGTACGTGCTAGAAGTCCATGCGGTGAATGGGAACAGTGTCATCGAGCAGCGGGCCACCCATGTCAACCAGCCCAACTACATCGCCACCCGTCAGTACAGCAGTGGGGCCTGGGGGCCTTGGCGAATATCCATGCCGAATGTCAGTCGTTACAGCTGTCGGGTTTATCGTACTGCTGCCTTTACCTTCACCACAGCTAATACTCAGTACGTGATCCCTTGGGATACCAAGGCTTGGGATCCTGACAACTGTGTCAATATCAGTAATGGTACGTACACCTGTCCGGTAGCCGGTCTTTATCTGGTTCGTGCTTCGGTTTCGTACAGTGCTGGAGGTGCGCTTCAAACTGTAGTGAGGATTCTGGTGAACGGGACGATTGACACCGTTGTCATAGGATACATGGGAATCGTAAGTGCCTTTGCTATGGAGGCTGTCGCTACCTTGACCTGCAACGCAAACGACGCCATTACTACGGCAGGTCAATGCAATACCGCTAATACGGCAATGCGTGGTGGAACTTCTGAGTCGTATATGGCTGTTATCTATCTCGGACAGTTTGGAGTGGGCTGATGGCGGTTTTGAAGTACTACGACCAACCCTCTGCCACCTACGTCACCCTGCCTGGCCTGCCAGGGGCGCAGGGACCAACCGGTGCGGCTGGACCCACGGGGCCGACTGGAGCGACCGGTACCGCCAGCCAGGTCAGTTGCCGGGCGCACCGGGCTGCTGCCTACAGCATTCTAACTTCGTTGTCCCCTCTGGCCTGGGATGTCGTTGATTTGGATACCAACGGCGCTTACAACACCTCCACTGGGGCATACACGATCCCCGTGGCTGGTAGATACCGTGTCTCCGGTCAGATCATGGGGACAGTGGCCGGAACCAATCAACTCCAGGTTTCAATCTATAGAAACGGAGTGTTGTTCTGCAATCAACAGTCTGCTGCGGTTACTACTGCTCAAAACCTGTGGGCACAGGCTATCGACACTGTTAACTGTTCGGTGGGCGACACCATAACCTTCCAGGTTAACGCCACCACTCAGGTGGGATTGAACCCCAGCCCCTACAACAGCTTTATGACCATCGACCTGCTGGGCGCAGGCGTCGGCCCCACGGGTGCGGTTGGTCCGACCGGCCCCAGTGGCACCATCACCGACAGCGGCTGGCACTGGGTCAACGGTCCTGGTGAGCCGACATCATCTTCGGCAACCTATGACACTGCTGGTAACTCCTGGAGTGCGCCCAGGTTCCGACGTGATGCGGCGGGGTGCGTGTTTCTGGATGGGCTGTTTGGAGGTGTTCCAGCCGGTCCCATCACTTTTTTCACCCTTCCCCCAGGGTATCGGCCTGCTTATGAGCTTAGGTTTGAAACAACGCCAGGGGTTTACATACGGGTATTGCCCACTGGTGATGTGATCTGTGCTGCTAACTCAGTACCTGCAAGTTACAACGCCTTGAACGGCGTGACCTTCATGGCTGAGGATTACCAGTCCATCAACTGGACGTACCCCACGCCTCAGAACGGCTGGACGAACCTGGGCCAGGGCTGTGCGCCTCTCCGTTACTTCCTGGACTCTGCCGGTGACGCTCATCTGTCCGGTGTGATCACAGGAGGGGCAGCCGCCAACACCATCTTCATGACATCGTTCACTTGGGACTTCGATCAGATCTTTGCTGCGGCGTGCGCTCCTGGTAGTGGAACATCTACTTGTCGAATCGATTGTCATGCCAGTGGAGGCATCAACACCAACGGTTATATCGGTGGTGGTACGAACGCCTGGGTGTCGCTGGACGGGATCGTCATATCCAACGTCGGCGGGACGTGGTGGGCACCCGCTCTGTCGAACAGTTGGGTGAACTACGGAGGTGGTTGGGCAGGACTGGGATTCTCGATCAACAAGAACGGTGTGGTCAGTATGCGGGGGCTGGTCAGGAGTGGGACGACAACCGGGGGCACTCTTATCGCTGCGGCGGGAGCGATTCCCTATCCTCCCACTTATCAGATTCCGTTCTTTCAATCAGCTAACGCAGGTCAAGCCCGATGTGATGCCGCAACAAACGGTGGTATCACCTTCCAACAGTTCTTCAGTGGTGGAACCAATGGTTATGTGGCCGTACAGGGCCGTTGGCTCACTGAAGCATCGGAAGGATCAGGGGCCAGTCAACAGGGAGCTATTGGACCCACGGGGGCAACAGGACCGGCAGGGGCGTCCTCGCCTCTGTCTTCGTGGGTCCAGACCCTGACTGCCCCCACCGCGGTGTCTTCGCCCTACACCATCACTCATAATCTGGGCACTACCAATGTCCTGGTGCAGATGTATGACGCGGTGACCACTCAGCAAGTCCAGGCCCAGGTCAGCGTGCTGAACAATAATCAGATCCAGGTCAGCGTCGCCACCAACATGCCCAACAACGTGAATGTGGTGATCATGGGGGCACCTACTTCACCGATCTCGCTCTTTCCAGGGGATCTCGCCACCAAGGCGTACGTGGATGCTCGTACTCCCAACCTGCCGGCTCCTATCACATCAGGCTCAGGAGTCAACAGCTTCACTGACGCCCTGGGAGATGTATGGGTGGCTGCCAATGGCGTGTATAACGGAGCCTGGAAACGGGCCACTGACGTGATGCACTCCAGGGTGACCAGGAATAGTGCTTTCAACATCACCACCACTATCACCCACCTCGGCATGGATGGGGTGATCAACGACCCCTATGGAATCTACGCATCTGGTTGGACGGTCCCCATCGGTGGTGTCTGGTTGCTCGGTGGTGTTGCAGGTATGAATACCATTGCCAATGGTTGGTTCCGGTTCAGGTACTACCTGAACAGTGTTTTTCAGAGTTTTCTTGGCTTGATCAGCCTGAGTACCGCCATAGGCGGGGTTTGCAGCTTCACTTCAATGCCACTGAAACTCAATGCTGGTGATATCGTACAGATTTTTGCTGACGGTAGTGCTACTACTGCATTGCTTACTGGTGTGAACTACACCACTGCTTCGCTTGACTACCTGGGGGCAGGATGACACTTCTCGATTACGCCAACTGGGTGCCGTTGCCTGCTCCTCTGGCAGCAGCCGCACCTTTCTCTAGCTTTACTTCTCCTGATGGGGAGGTGTGGGTAGCTAAGGGTGGGATAGCCGGTGGAGCCTGGCGTCGGGCCAGGGATGTGTTGCATGTTTTCATCAGTCGGACAGGAACTGCGGCTCTTGCTGGCAATAACTCCTTAATCCCTTACGACACTGTTCAGGCTGACCCGATGGGACTCGGCATCACTAGTAACGGATTCTCTTGCCCCATTGCCGGGTCTTACCAGATACACGGTCAGTACATGTACACTTCCACTGCGGTCAATCAACCGTACTCTTTGGGTATCTGGAGAAATGGTGCTGCACAGAGACTGGGAGAGATCGCTCTGTCGAATGCTTCTGGCAATGTGGTTTGCGCCACCGTTGATGGCACCATGAGCGACTTGAGTGCCGGTGATCTCATGCAGATTTATACCAACTATTCACCGGCTATATCTGCGTCTGGCGGCGTCGCTTACACCCACATGACCGCCAGGTATATAGGAGGGCACTCATGATCACCAGCCCTCGTCCGGTAGCCCTGCAAAATAGTGGCGACATCTACCAGGAGCTTGGCCCCAACTATTCCAGCCAGGAGCTACTGGTCACGGCTGCCCTGCGGACGGCCATGATCCCTGGTGACGAGATCGTGGCTGAGGTGCGGCCACCCATCTGTCTGGAGCCATTCCCACCGCGGTACGGCTACCCGTCTTACCAGGAGCGCCAGGACAGCATCGAGGCAGTGCTCGATGTGAACCGGAGCTACCCTCCGAACCGGAGGTGGGATCTTAGTGGAGGGGTCGCGGGCTGGCAGGGTGCAGCGCGTAACGTGGGCGTTGAGGAGGTGTGGTAATGACTTTGCATGTCGGTCATGGCATTGGGGGCACGCCCCAGGGCATCGGTCCTATAGGCGACCTCGCGCCGCCGGCTCGCCCCATGCATGGCCGCGTCGTCGGCCTCATCCCCATGTTGAAGTTCGCGGGCGACGTTGTCGGCCCCCTGGCTCAGGCTCGTACCAACGCCAGGAAGAACGCCAGGGACTTCAATGACACCGAGACCACTCGCATCGAGGGCCAGGCCGGCGGCAAGACGATCCATACCGGTGGCCCCAGGGGAGGCGGTCCCAAGCCATTCAACGTGGGCATGGCCGGCGGTGGCCGAACATCCACGACAAGCGCGCAGGCGGCGGAAGACGAGGCGAGGGAGGCACGGGCCAAGCAAGCTGGCCGGGAGAACCGGGCCGCTTACACCCGCTGGATGGGCACGTCCAGGCGACCACCGCGTCAGCCCTGGGGTGGCGAGCCTGAGGCTGAGACTCCTTTCAGTGAGGAGTACGAGCCGAAGCACATGAAGAAGCCGCCCAGGAAGACCATGGACACATCCAACATGAGAGATTGGACACCCTGATGGCTGAGAACAAAGACCGCAGCATGAACGCCGAACTCATCGACGGGATGGTCGACGGGACGTACAAGCGCGTCATTATGGGCCGGTCGCTCTACCCAGACCCTGATCGCCGGCTCCAGCGGGCCGACAGGCTCGACCTGAACCATGGCTACGGGGGCTATGGCATCTGCGAGGCTCCGGAGAAGCGCACCCCAGATGGGCGCTTCACTCACGACTTGGGGTTCATCCCGCCTGAGGCGGGGCGGGTGGTTTAGATTCCACGGTTACTTGTCTGCCGGGAGTGCATGACGATTGAGCAACTCCCGCTCTATGACGGGCCTCCCCAGCTTGAGGCCAGCGACCCCCTTCTGGATAACATCGTGCGCCGGCATGTTCAGAAGCACGGTGACATGAAGACAGACAGCGCCGCCCTCCTGGTGGCGTCGGAAGACTCCTGTACCTGCCCCTCGTGCAAGGGCCGCGCCGGCAGTTTCTGGGATGTCCATCGCACTGAGGTGCTCTCGGGCCTCAAGGAGCGGTGGACAGGGTTCCATCCGGAGTTCTATGCGACGAAGGACACCTATCGGGAAGACGCCATGCGGTGCTTCAACCTGCACCGCCGGCCTCAGGGCACCGACTGCATCGACTACCGGGACGATAATCGCAAGCTGTCGGGTAGGAACTGGCCCCAGGACAAGGCGGTCTACCTCTGTGATTTCTGCCCGGTGAAGACCGCGGTGGACACAGCCATCCGGCACGCGGCTGGCATGTACAAGAGAGCGCCAGGCGAAGTTGACTGAGATGAACGGCTCGGAGCCGACGCCCCAGGAGGTCGTGACCCTCTTCCTCATCGTGATCGACCTGGATGGCTCTTCTAGAGCGATCCTGAACACCGAAGAGCGGTTCATGGCCCAGCGTCAGGCCACCCCGAAGGATGTCTACCCGGCGGTGGCGAACGTGCTGGCCGATTTCCAGGGCCTCAAGACCGCGGAGGCCATGGTCAGTTTCCAGATGCAGATGGCCCGCTCTGCCCAGGAGGCGAGTCAGGCGGCTGCCAGTCGACAGGAGGACAAGTGAGCTACGCCGACATCGCCGCCCTTGCCAAGGATGAAGCGTTCCAAGAGCGGGTCAAGGTCAGCGCCACCATCGATTGCCAGACCCATCTGGACGATCCCAACCGGGCTGACTGGTCGAACCTGGCCTACGACACTCTGCGGGGTGCGGATCATGTGATGGACACCTTCATCCGGTTCGTGGCGCAGACTACCGGTATTGCGGACGGCTATCTACCTACCATTGATCAGACGACGATCACCGACGAGGCCATCTCGACCGCGGTCGATGCGGCCTACCCCATCATCGCCAGCCTGTGGTACAACCCAGACGGCACCCCTTGGGGCGGGGCTATGCACCCACCTGTTGGGGAGGAGGTGCCGCCCATCGAGGAAGTGCCCCCTGCCATCACGTCATTTGATCCCATCAGTGGTGGGGCAGACACCCTGGTCACCATCATCGGGGTGGGCCTGACCAACACGGCCAGGGTGAACATTGGCGCTGACTGCGGCAATTTGACCGTGGTCGATGACACCCAGGTGACCTGCACCATCGCCAACCCCAGGCCCTCCAAGGGGTTCTACGACGTGATAGTCGAGATCAACGCCATCAACTACACCGCGGCCACCCAGTTCCAGATCACCTGAGAACTGTCTCTAGAGGCCCCTGTGGCCCCCTGTGACCGCCTACAGCCGACTTTGGGTAGTCCAGCCCTCTGTCCACTGGTAGGCGTCCTGGAGGGGCACTGAGGGGCTGTGATCGTGGCCGCAGTTCCACTGTCCAGACCAGCGGTCCTGGAGGCAAGGCGGCGGGGAGTCAGCCACCTGGAACTTGCGCCCTGAGGGCCGTAGCTCCTGACTAGTGACGATCCCCTTCTGAGTCGCCATCAGGTGTAGGTGAAGCTGGCTGCCTTGTAGGCGTTGCCGTTGGGTCCGGACACCGACACTCCCGTGATCCCTGGGCACTCACCAGGAGGAGCGACACAGGTGATCGAGGTGGCACTGACCACTACCACGCTGGTCGCGGCCCGCCCGCCCATGGTCACGGTGCAGCCGGCGGCGAAGCCGGTGCCAGTCAAGGTCAGGGCTGTGGCAGACCTCGTGCCTCCGGTGGCTGGGGCCACGGTGGTCAAGGTCGAAGTCGAGGCTGGCACCAGGCCCGCCACCGCGGTTAGCTGGTTGGTGACCAGGGTCTGCTCGGCGGTCCACCTGTTCTTGAACGACCCGTTGGTGCCAGTGCCAGGGTTGAGGTTGGCGGTGTTGGCAGAGCAGTCGGTGCGGTTGGCGTTGGCCGGCGGGGACGTGTTGGGAGCGTCAGGGAAGGGCACTGGGCTGATCGGCACCCCGGTGGGCTGGGTTACGGTCCCCCCAGGGGAGGTGCTGTACCCGCTGCCGTCCTGGGGAGCGGTGTTCTGATAGCGAGCTACGGGCTGTACCGGTAGCTCCTGAGGGTAGAAGTGGGTGACGAAGCTCATGGCGTGGTCCCCACGACGGTGATGTCCCGGTTGAGGTTGTCGGCGCGGCCCTGGAGCCTGGCCTGCTCGACAGCCAGGCTGGCGTTGGCAGTCGAGGTGCGGCTCACGGCTCCGGTGGGCGGTACGTCAGTGAAGGAGGACTGCCCGCCGGCCCCGTTGGTGTTGCCCACCAGGGGAGAGGAACTCCAGGTGGTCTTGGCCGGGTCCACGATGGAGATGAGGAAGGGGTTGCCAGGGGAGTTGGGCGTGCCACTGCCGGCCACGGTGTAGAGGGCGGCGGCGTTCTGATTGGCCGGCAACTCCAGGGGGTGGATCTGATACGGACCCTGGTAGGGCGCGGCCATCAGGCGTTGGCTTTCTCAGCCGCCTTGGCAGCCTTCTCTTCCTCCCGCTTGGCCTTGGCCTCAGCCTGCTTGGCCGCGTGCTCGTGGAAGTCACTGCTGCCACCTTCCAGGCGAGGATCGTCGCTGATGTCAGCTACGACCTCCTGGACGTTGTCCTGGTGCTCCTGGATGGCTGCCTCTGCCTGGGCCTTGCGCTCGTCGGAGATCGGGGCGTCAGGGTCGACGGCCACGTTCCCGGTGGCGACGATGGCGCTGGCTGCCGCGGTGTTTGCCGGTAGCTCATAGGGGGAGATGACTTGCTTGTAGGGGTCGACATACTCGGGCTGAGGCGGGGGAGTTTCCGCTTGCTGCTCTACCTCGGCCTCAGCCTGGTGGGTCGTCCTGCGATGGGGTGCGTGCTCTTGGTCGTCTGCCATGCCCTAAGTCTTACCCACCGCCTCCTGCTCCCCTGTGTCACTCGATGCCCAAGGGTCTTCGGTGGCCGTCCCGAAAATCATGGCCGGCGTGGTCTCCAAAAATGGCTGCATCATGCAGGACTGATGGATCTTGGCCCTGACGAGGCCCTGGGGCAGGGGGACGTGGCCCACCCAGTCTAGGGTGAGGGGCCAGTTCACCCCAGGAGTGAGCACCAGGGCACCCAGGTGCTTGATGCAGGATCTGGCCGGCGGTTCGGGCCGGCGGTCGATCAGGTAGGCATCCGGCCAGTCACATGGCTCTCGCCAGTCGCACACTACGCTTGACTCTATGCCAGAACTCGCGGCTGCCCCAGAGCTACTTGGTGCCGGCGCTGAGGGTGCCGGTGCTGGCGGGATGGGCGAGATGGGAGGCATGGACTTCAACGACATGCCCTTCCAGAAAATCGCTGGTCAGATGGGCGGCAAGCTCGTCCACGCGGCCATGGGAGCCATCGGTACCCACGGTGGTGACCAGGAGACCGCCAACATCGGGCCTGTCGGCAAGATCACCTGACGCGAAGCGGCCCCCCGAAGGGGGCCACTTGCATGGCTACACATGGCTACCACACCATGACCGCAGCGAACCGTCCCGAAAGGAGGATGGATCCCGGTGATGTCAGAGTACCAGATTTTTTGGCTAGGCAAGTCGTATGGGGCTGAGCAGGTGGGGCTAGGCCAGTCGGTTAGGATGCTTGCCGCGCAAGCACCCGGCGGGGGATCGTGACCTCAGTACCGTCAGCCTTGCGACGAATGTGCTCGTTGACCACGACCTGGCCGCTCTTCAAGTTGTACCTCTCCATGAACTCCTGGAGGCAGCGGCGAGCCAGGGTCTGCTGGACGTACTGGTAGGGCCAGTCGTTGAGATCTCGTGAGATCTCCATGATCCCCATACCGCCCAGGAACATCTCAACGATGACCTCGTCGCGGATCTGATTCTCGTCCCACTTGGACATGGGCGTGTCGGAGCAGTCTTCGCTACACCAAAACACGAACCGTCCTATGCGGCGACGCCAGCCCATGAACGCACCGCAGCAGCGGCAGCGCATCTCCTGGAGTTCCTCACCGTCCTGCGAGGTGCGGGTCTCGGGCATCAGCTTGCCTTCCTGAGGGCGGCGATGACCTCATCCAGGTAGCTGGCTGGGAACACTGCACCGGACATGTTCTGCCCGGTGGGGATCAGGTTGATGCCCACTCTGATGTAGTCATCAGAGGTGCCAGTCGGGATGCGGGTGATCCTGACCTCTCTGTTGTCGCCCAGCTTGACCCGGCTCACGATCTTGGGCGGGCGGATCGTCCGGACAGGGGTCTTCTTACTTTCTGACATGGTAAACGCGGTCTTTCTCTATCAGTTGGAGGTGGTCTGGGCCTTTGATGTGAGCCGACACAGTGGTCTCACGGTAGTTGCCGTGCTTGTCAATCCAGCGGCGCTTGTGCTCTCGCACTCGCCAGCGGTGGCTCCAGATGACAGTCTGGGGGACGTGGTCTGGATCAGTGTGTTGGGGTGGCCGGTCGACGGGCCGTAGCTCCACGACAGTCACCTCTGACAGCGGACTGTTGGCCCGCTTGAGCCGCTTCCGCATGGGCCGGTCAGCCGGCATGCGGAAGGGGATCTGCTCCTGCACGAACTCCCAGAGGGAGAGCAGGAAGGCGTTGAATCGGTTGAGGGAGAAGGCGTAGCTCTCCCGGTGTCGGTCGTAGTCTTCCCTGGCTCCTGGCAACTGGCCGGCGTCGCCATGGAACTCCACCGTTTCGGCGGTGCTGCCGATGTCCTCGATGGTCAGGTTCTGAACCTTGGTTCCCCACTCCCACTGGGTGATGTGCAGGAGGGGCAGCCCTCCGGTGAGGTTGACCACCTCTTCCTTGCTCGACTGGGCGTACTCCTTCTGATTGACCTCATCCAGTTCGTCGTAGGCATCGGAGAACTCGGAGATGATTACTGCTCCCCGCTCTTCGGACCAAAGGATGGCCTTGATCGAAGTCACCTTGCCGCGGGCGTCGAGGATGTGCAGCGGTCGCTCCAGGTAGATGAAACCGCGGGGGCAGGGGAGATCCTGGGGGAGGATTACCTCGTGCTCGTGGGCCTCGTAGGCGTCGGTGAAGTCCCAGAGGCGGGAGATGATCTCCCGTCGCACGTAGAAAGTCTCGGCGCTGTCGAGCCGGCTGGTCAGGTACTTGTCGACCTTCCACGGCTTGCCTCGCCGCCCGGTCTGGGGGTCGTAGTCCCGCATGTGAGCGTGCTTGTCGACCATGCCCTGGAAGGTATGGATGAACCCACCGCGGTATTGGCTGCGCTCCCACCAGCGACAGAGCTTGACCTGTTCCTCCAGGACATCGATAGGTCTATACACCGTACTCATCGTCGCCCCCTGTAGTGTCTGAGGGCAGCCAGGATGATCCCGGTGGAGAAGCCGATGACGGCTACGATGATGGCGGTGTCGCTCACGACGCCTCCCTCTCCTGGGCATTCAAGGTGTCGCGGCAGAGCTTGGCTTCCCTGTAGTTCATGAAGAAGTCGTCGTACTGCTCTTCACCTCTCATGAGGAACCAGCAGGTATAGAAGTGGATCTCGCCACCAGGGCAGAGGTAGCCCTTCGCGCCTGTGTCAATGGCCCAGCGGCGCTCGTTGCATTCCTCTCGATGGTGCTGAGCATTGCGCCCCAGGCGTACCGGGTGCGGGTTCTCACACCATGTCTGATTGTCGTCGTCCCGATGGATCTCCCAGAGGTTGCTCACGGCCACACCGCCTGGGGGCGAGCCTCGATCAGCTTGAGGCGGTCCTTGTCGAAGGGCACCCACACCGGCTGGCCGGTGCGCTCGCACTCTTCCAGCACCCGGTAGTAGCGGTCGTACTGCCGGCGGAAGTAGCTCCGCTTGACGAGGTACCACACCGCCAGGAAGGGCAGGATCAGGATGGTGAAGACCCAGGTGACCCCGGTGAAGAGGGGGCCGATGGCGCTATTGACCAGGAAGCTGGGGTACCACTGCTCCCAGCGGACCTTGGCCTCGTACATGAGGCCCTGGGCACCCCAGGGGTCCATGTAGCGGCCCAGGACGGCCTTGCCGTTGATCTGGCGGTAGGAGGGAGCGGGCGGGTCCATGTCCCCCCGCACGTCCAGCCAGTAGTCCTGGCTGGAGTGGAGGAAGTCCCGGTACAGGTCTTGTGGTAGTTGCTGCTTTGCCATGTCTCTAAGGTATCACATCTCGACAGGTATACGTGAGCATTTCTATGCTGCATCCTCACCGTCGAGGAAGGATGTGACCTCAGTCCAGCGGTCGGATGCCTTCTTCAGCACCGCCTTCTCCTGGCTTTCCTTGGCTTCAGCCGCCCGCCACTTGTCGGGGTCGCGGAAGGACTCCACCGACGCGGTGATCAGCGCGGCCAGGGTGGCCGGGTCCAGGGCGTCTAGCTCCCAGGACTGCTGTCCGAAACGCTGGATGTAGCCGGCGAATCTGGCATCGGTGGTCTTGGCCGGGTTGGGGGGCGGGTTGTACTGCTGCACCTGATTCATGTTCAGGGCAATGCGGCTGACGATCAGCGGTGGGACTTGCCCGGTGGTGTCGGGGATCATCAAGTTGTCGTTGATGTGATCCCAGATCTCGTACTCGTAGCCGTCCCACTCGTCCTTGTCATCCTCATCGAACCAAAAGTCGAGGCCATCCTCGCCCTGGTGCTCGCGGTACCAATCCCTGGTGATGAACAGTTCCAGTCGCTCGCGGATGTCCCTGGTCATGTCGATACCGGAGGGGTCATGGTCCCCCAGGTGTAGTACCACCACCCGCTGGCCGGCGTTGAGGTACTCACGCAGGCGCTGGGCCGCACCCCAGATCTCTGACTGGGATGTGTAACCGCGGCAGGAGAAGTAGTCCACGTCGAGGCCGGGGCACACGGCGTCGAGGACACCAACCAGGGCGTCCTTCTCGATCCAGACCTCGATCCGCACGGGCTGGTCTGCCCACTTCTCGATGCGGTACTGCCGGCTCACTGCCTCCACGATCTCGGCAGGGCTGTTCCAGTGGGGCAGGCTCCGCACGTTGCGAGTGCGGTCCACGATGTAGTCCCAGTCGAGGTAGCCGGCCAGCCTGGCGTCGTTGATGACCCCGCCCAGTCGTTTGTAGTCCTTGTCAGTGTTGGGGATGAGACCGCGGGCCACAAACTGGTAGTAAAGCTGGCGCAGGGTCAGGTCGAACCCCTGGGCCTGGTACTGGGCACAGATGGCGTTGGCCTCTCGGATGATCCGCAGTGACTCACCGCGGAACTGCTTGGGCACATAGGTGATGCGGCTCATCGGGCTGGCTCTCCGTCGATGGACACGGTGACGATGATGTCAACGCGCTGGGGTGGATGGTCGTACTTGTCCATGGACCGGATCATGCGGCTGCCGATCCACGCCTTGATGTGGAGGAACAGGGCATCCACGGCCTCGCCCGACAGGGTGCGGTCAGGCCCGTCACGCTTGATGGCTTCGGGCATGCGCTCAGCTTCAAACGCCATGACGGGGCCTTCCTGGAGGCACAGGTTGTCCAGGTCAAACTGTTGCATCGGTCCCTTCCTTGTTCTGTGATCCAGGGATGAAGCGCCGGCCCTTGCCGGCCATGCGGACACCGAACTGGTAGCCGCAGCGCAGGCCGCAGAAGAGGTCGTCGTGATAGTCGGCGTTCTCTTCGGCGCGCTCTTGCTCTCGCAGTTCCTGTCCGCACCATGCACAGGTGTCGGGCAGGTTGGAGGCCCCGAAGGGCCTCCACTCTGGCTTGCGATTCATGACCGTGCCTTCTCCACTTCCTCCAGGGCACACACAGCGTGAACTAGGATCCAGCCTGTGTCACGGTTGCCTTCGCGGTAGTAACCGCGGTCGTAGCCGATGGACTCAGCGCAGATGCGGCAGGAGCGTTGGGCATCGGCGCGGGTGAGGGCGCAGTCGCTGTGGGAGCAGGGGTCCACGCATGGACCCCACTCGCTCCCCGGCTCGGGCAGGTAGCCGGCAGCCATTACAGCTTCACTCCGCGGCTGGCGACGATCTCGACCTTGGCCGTCCTGTCGGCCCCCTCAGCCCAGATCCACTCGACGCTGCCGTCCACGCGGGACACGGTTACGTCGGTAGCGCCCTGGGGGAGGAGCTTGACGAGGTAGCGGGTAAGGTTGCCGCCCGCCTTCTTCATGTTGGCCTTGGCCTCTTCGACCGTCGAGCCGATGCCCCAGTAGTTAGGGCAGAGGGCGACGTAGATTCTTTCCACGCGGGTTCTCCTTGTTGTGGTAGTGGTGTAACCTGTTGACATACATCTTATCACACATGCATGTGGAAGCGGCAGCGGATTTTTGTGACGCATGTCACACCGATTCACTCACATGGCACCGCTCGCTCCTGTATACTGGAGTCATGGCAACTACCACCACCAAGAAGGATGTCATCCGCTTCATCGTGGATGTGCGTCCCAGTAAGTACAGCGACCATGGCCGGCTTGAGGCTGTCGCCTACCCCGTCATCATCGAGGAGGACGGCAAGATCCGCAACTGCCAGTGGTCTGGACTCGGAGACCGCGGTGCGGATTTCGCAGACCTTCGTGTCGAGGGTTGGGTCGACCGTGACTGCTCCAACAAGGAGGACTTCTACTGGGGTCTCGGCTGGCACAACGCCGTCGAGTACCGGGAGGTCTTCTCCATTGACGAGCGGCGAGCCGCCAGTATGGCTAAGACTCTGCGGCGCATCAACAACAAACTCGATGCTCTCAACAAGGAGCGCGGTTATCCCCAGGACTATGCACAGTTCCTCAGCTATCTCGCCATCGCCATGGGTGCCAAGGGCACCGCGGTCTTTGGCCGGCGGGTGGAAAGCTCGGGTCATGGCTGGAGCTACGACGACAGCGAGTACCGCTGGATGGACATCAACGCTCTGCGCTGCCACTTCCAGGGCAAGCTACGAGAATGGAGGGGTGACGATTGAGCACCTACGAAGAGCAGTTCCCCAAGCACCTTGGCCCTCCCCCCATCCCGAATGGGGGGTCGGTCAAGCTGCACGACAACACCAAGCCCACCTATCTGCTCCAGATCGACAGCGGTGCCTTCATGGCGATGTGGGAGCACATGGAGGCTGAGGCCAAGCATCGGTTCCCCACCCATGAGACCTATGCCTTCGCTCGCGCTTACCTGCGGGCCGTCCAGGCCATGCGGGACTGCTACTGGGCCAACCACGAGGCTCCTGACGCTCCCAAGCCACCTGTCCGCAAGCTGGTCAGGAAGGCGCGCCAGTGACCGATCCTGTCACCATCGACACCCCGCACGGCCCGGTCACCATGCCCTGGCCCCAGGCTGAGGGCATCGCCTACTGCATCGAGCGGTTCGCCGCCCAGGGCAAGGAGAGCACCTGGCATCCCAACGAGTGCGGCTGCTGCTACTCGGTCCACGAACTCACCCATCACCCGGTCGATGGCTACGTCATCAGCAAGGATGGCGGCATCGACTGGATCGATGTCGACGGTGGGGCACACCCGGTGCCTGGAAAATCTGGGAGCAAAGAGGTGCCGGCTGAGTAGTACCTTAAAGGGATGACGAGCCAACTCGTGCCATCCCCCATCGAACCTAGCCGACTAACCTTCGGGAAGCACGTTTTCTAGCATGCCGAGACACGCCTCCAGATGGAGGCGTGTCTCGTATAGCTGGTCTAGCTGGAACTCCCGGTTCCCGCCGGTCTGCCGGTACCGGGAGAGGGCCTGGCCCATGGACATCAGGGCCACGTCGACCTCGTTGACGATCTCAGCCTCTCTCAGGGAGGCTGAGCGGTCTCTGGCCTTCTTCCAGAAGCCGGTCTCGCGCCGGTCCCGTCGCCAGGTTTTAAGAGCCGACGCCACTCTTGCCCACCCTCACCAGTATGCGCCTGGATGGTGCCTCTGGCTTGGGTAGCTCGGTGATGGTGGCAAGCTCGGGCTGCCTCTTCAGCTTGGCCCGCTCCCGGTCGCGCTGACGCTTAGCCTTGGCCCGCTCCAGAGCCTTCTGCTTGGCCCTGTCAGCCGCCCTGGCTTCCTTTGACCCAGGTGGCAAACCGTCCTTCCGCGGACGCCCACGAGGCCGTACAGGCCCCTCTGGGCGGTTCCTGACACTCCCAGGCGGCGGTATGGAAAACGCAGTCTTGGTGAAGGCGTGCCGCGGCCCGAACTTGGTCCGAGATCCCGGCGTGTTGAAGTCCAGGGTGGCTGGCCCCTCTCCTGGGGCCGGCAGGACGTACTGGGGGTTGGGGCGCTGCTGCACCACGACCTTGAAGCTGCTGTCACCCATCAGGGCCAGGGCATCCTCGACATGGACTGGAAGACCGTTCGTCGGCCCTACGTTGAACATCGAGTTCGCCCATGCCTTGACATCTTCCTGGGTCTTGATGACCTTGTTCAGGAGGCCCTTCACCCTGATACCTAGTCGCTCTAGCTCGGGCAGCGTCCGGTCGAACGCTGCCAGTAGCTCCAGGGCGTTCTGGCGCAGCTTGTCGACCTTGGCTGGATCGGAGGAGACCTCCATGCCAGGCCAGATGGTGGCGGTGTTCTTGAACCACGTCCAGGTGTCACCGTCGAAGACGGGGATGTAGCCCATCCTCCCTAGCTTGATCGTTCCGTTGAAGCCGGTGATTTTTTGCCAAGCCTCAGTTCCGTTCAACTCCACGCTCCAGATCAATAGCTCTAGCGGCCACGTCATGCCAGTCTTTCTCCAGGGGAGAGTCGCTGAGGATACGAGGTTCCTTCCCTCGTAGCCAGACGCCAACCGCGAAAGCGTTGGATTTTTTCCGGAGCATGATACCCAGTCCTCGCCTCCAAGGGGGAGTGATCTCCCTGGTGACTGCCACCGAGACCGGTCGCTGCCACGGGTTCGGCTGGCCGCGCCAGCGATAGAAGACCCACCAGGAAGAGGTGTTGTCAGGAACTGAGGAGGCGTCCGGAAGACTGGGTAGTACCCATCGGTTTTCCTCCGGATCGTCGTAGGCGGGGTCTGGGTGGATCTCCATGCAGAGCCTTGTCATTTTCCTCTAGGGCAGTGTCGATCAGAGCCAAAAGATCGTCAATACGCCCTTTGGTCTCAGCAGCCTTTTTTGCTGGCTCGCACTTCTTCTTCACCATGGCTACTCCCCGACAATGCTGCCCCAACCACCATGACCGTAGGGATAACCGTTCAACACGGCATTGATGTACTGCCCAGGAGAGCGAACCCGCTTGAACCGGGTCCAGATACCAGGGGGCACTTGGTCGTAATGCCAGGGAGTTCCATCGCGAAAGATGACCTCCAGCCGGCGTTCGGACTGAGAATAACGGGCCTGGAGTGTCCTGGGCCGCGGTGGGTTGATCGTCCTGGTGGGCCAGTAATAGTCCCAATCGGGGCTGGGACTGGGGCTGAATGGCCCCTGCATGCCCTTCGCTTCGCCATAGCCAGGTTCCCAGGGGGCTTCGGCAACATCCTCTGCTACGTCAGGTAGGGGAGATCTCGGAAGTGGCGCTCCCATGGCGCGCTGGTCTCGCACCGATTGTCGCCGCTGCCTCTCTTCCCGCTCAGTGCGGTAGGAGATGCCCTTTTCCCGGTAGAGTCGCTCGCCTTTTACCTTGGCGAAGCTGACGCCTCGACGGCGCGCCTCACCCCGCATGGACTCCCCCGCCGGCATGGGCCTAAGGAGAAGTCAAGCCGGGGATCGCCGGTCTCATGGTGGGGACTTGCGCCCCGGCGCTGTTGGTGACGAGTTCCTTCTGGGTCATCCAGCCCCCGAAGGGGTCGACGGCGTTGACCGTCGTCGGGGTGTTGGGGTACGTCGGGATCGAGGTGGCCCCGTTGATGAGGTCGGTGATCGGTCCCACACCAGGGAAGACGACCCCGGTGACGTATGGCGTGCCAGGCGGGTTGGGGGCAGTCGGCATGGTGCCACCCCCGGTGCCAGCCGAGTTCTGAGCGGTCCACGCGCGCCAATCCGCGACACCCATGTCAGTCACCTCTCTTCAGAAGGTTCATAGCTCCAGGTTAGGCTGAGGGTGCAGGAGGGCCAGTGTCACCTGGCCCTCCTACGAAGAAGAGGCTGCTCAGGCGTACAACCGGGCTGCTCTAGCCGTCTGGGGCGAGTTCGCCCTCCTCAACGAGGTTTGATCCTTCCTTCACTCGCATCACGGGTGTGCCCTTTTCTTGGGCCAGTCTTGCTCGCACGAGGTATAGCTCCTGGAGCACCTCGTCAATGAGGTCGATCTGCCGGCCCCGGTCTTCCTCTGCCTTCACCTCGCCCAGGTCGACCAAGACCTGATCGAGGCGGTGCTGCCAGGAGCGGATCGGTGTCCTGGCCTTGGTGGCCGGCGTCTGATGGTTCAGGTTGAAGTGGGCCTGCACGTCGGCTTCGACCGCGGTGTTGCAGAGGTAGCACCAGCCGGTCGTCACCTGGGTTTCAGACACGGCATTCAGCCTAGGTGGCCGTGATGGCGCGACCTGGGGCACCTAGGCTTGAGGCGTGTCGATCCCGTTTTCTACTGCACAGTTTGAGAAAAAACCCAACCCAAAAATGCCGGCGACGACGGTTCGTCTGGACAAGCTCGACGCCACTCAGTTGAAGCTGGACCCCAAGAAGGTGCAGAGCATCGCCCAGAAGGGTGCTGCTGACGGCACCGACCCCGTGGTGGCGAAGCACAACGGCAGGTACAAGGTCTTGGACGGCCACCATCGGGTGGGTGGGGCCATCGAGCGGGGTGACACCAAGATCCGAGTCAGGCGGGTCAAGTGATGGCGCGCACTTCTGGCCGCAGCCGCATATATGAGAGGGAAGTGGCTAGAACCCCCAAGGCCACCAACATCAGCCAGTTCTACGACTCAGCCAACGGCTCTCGCAACCCTGGCATCTGGCCCAGCCTGCTGCGGCGCTCCTGGGAGATGCGCCACGGGCAGACTTACCCCTACCCCCACGGCCAGGACAACTGGAAGCTGCGCCCCAGTGACGCCAGAGCCGGCCAGTACAACTCATGAGCCAGAGCGTTCTGGGCCGGCAGTGGTTCCACGGCACTGATGTCGACCTAGGCGAGGCCACCCACGTCGAGCCGGGTCATGGTGGCGGTGAGGCCAGCAAGTTCTTCGGAGGCGGGCAGACATCGGGGCGGGTCTACGCCGCTACCACCGCGGAGGGAGCCGCCCGCTACGGCCAGCACGTCTACCAAGTTCAGCCGGCGAGAGGCTCCAGGGGCAGGGAGGACACCGACGCCACCTACATGTTCGGGAAGGAGGGTCACCCTGGCATCGGGGCTGCTTCCTTCAAGTCGCCCATGAAGATTATGGGCAAGGTGGAAGGTGCTACCTATGCGCCCGTGATCCCCCACCAGGAGCGGCTGGAGAACCTGCGCTGGCTGCGAGACCAGGGCCACGAGATCTCGCCTGAGGGCCAGGAGTTCCTGAGGCAGCACGGGCCATGAGCGTGGCTTTTATCACCGTCGAGGGCGTGCTCGGGGATCACAGCGTCCTCCATGGCTTCTATCCCATCGTGGACGGGGTCAAGCTGGCCCACGCCCTGGGCACGGGCTATCGCCTGGTCTTCGGCACTGTCCAGGCTGACCAGGCCGCGGTGACCCACTGGCTCTATATCAACGGCATGACTCAGCCGCACTTCTATCAGGATCTCTTGACCAGGGAGGCGAGATGGACCGACCTGTCCGACTCTTATCTGCGCGCAGAGCACGCCGCTCACCTGAGGCGAGTTGGGGCTGACCTGGGCCTGGTGGTGTCGGCTGACCCGGCCACGATCCTCCTGGTGAGTGAGCTAGGCGTGCCGGCGCTGCTGTTCACCAACCCGGCCTACCGATGGGGCGAGTACCGCCCTGACCGTAAGAGGTTGCCCAAGCCATGGCAGGACATCGATGACGAGATGGTTCGTCAGATGGAGCTAAGGGCCGGCGACCCCCGGCTCAAGGAGTACGAAGGAGAGCAAGTATGAGTGCAGGAGCACTGTCTAACAAGCAGTTCAATACGGAGCGGTCAATGCTCTCCCAAGGTAATGACGATGAGATGATGACACGGGTTAGAGGTATCCAGAACATGACCTCTAACATCTATCGGCCTAGCTTCTCTCAGGACTTTACACAGGTCCGTTCGATGCCATCTGGCACCCAGTTTGCCGGCAGTGGCGGTGGGAGTGACGAGGGGGAGTAAGTGAGCCAGGAAGCCCCCTGGGGATGGGATTCATACACCCACGTTGAAGTCATCCCCAAGCCACCTCCCACCAGATGGCACTGGCGCATTGGCCCAGTCACCGAGAAGCTGTTCAAACCAGAGCCTGGTCCCCCAGGACACCCCCCAACAGGAAGCGAGGACGTAACCGTGCAACTGACCGCTGACCAGCAGGTCGAACTCTCTATCACCGGACAGGACAACTATGGCAACCCTGTCGAGATCACTGGCAACACCCAGTGGTTGTCGTCGGACGAAACCATCGTGACGCTCACCGTCCACGACCCCTCTCACGCCACGGCGGTAGCTGTCGGCCCGGTGGGATCCGCGGCGGTGAAGGTCACCAACGATGTCAACAACGACGGGACCGGTGACTACATCGGCTCGCTGGCCGTTGACGTGGTGGCTGGCGTGATGACTGAGATCGCCGTCGTGGCTGGTACACCGGAGGACAAGCCGGCCTGACATGAGCCAGCGGGCACTCAGTCCTGAGCAGTTCGCCGGCTATACGGACCTGCGCGAGCACGTTGAGGGAGAGCATGGCTACCAGCCCTGGGGCCAGCTTCACCCTGGAGGTACGGTGCTTCGCCAGGCGCACGAGGAGCTACATCGTGAGCCATCTAGCCCTAAGTCCTGACCAGTTCCAGTTCACCAAGGCCAGTCCTGGGAGTATGGGCAAAGACCTTGACGAGTACCATCGGCTCGATGTCCTGGGTACCGGCAGCAGCATGCTCTGGCATCACAAGACCGGCGTGATCGGCAATATCGGGGTGCCAGAAGATCTCCAGCGCCGCGGTGTCGCTACCCAGATGTGGCAGGAGGGCCATCGTATTGCCGGCGAGACCAGGGGCGTGCGACCTCCCCGGCACTCGACTGATCGGACCAAGGCCGGCGACGCCTGGGCGCGCTCGGTCAGCAAGCGAGTGCCCAAGCTGCGGGCCTGGCCTGAGCCAGGTGACTGATGAGCCACGAAGCCCTGGGTGAGCAGTTTGAGGACTACCGGGGTGGGCACCAACCCAACCCTGAAGGCCCACCCATGCACGACCTCACCCAGAAAGGCAGCATGCTGGAGGGGTCCGATGTGTACGAGCACCCGCACTACTTCGTAGGCACTGAGCACCCCCAGGAGTCCATACGCCAGATCCGGCGCTCTCGTGGCAGCCCCAACCATATGGCGACCATCTACCGGGCCGCTCCCAGGGGTGTCGGTCACATCAACCACGGCGACTGGGTGACGCTGTCAGCCGGGTACGCGGCAGAGCACGCTAAGCACCCCACCGACCCCAAACAGGACTGGCCTACGATCAAGGCCCAGGTGCCGGCACATCACGTTAAGTTTGCCGGCGACGACCTTAATGAGTTCGGCTATTACGGTCCATCGACCGCAGCCCAGGTGCATAGAGACCCACTTCAGGAGTCATGAATCATGAGTCGTGAAGCATTAAACGAGGAGCAGTTCGCTTGTCCTAACTGCGGCCAGTCGCACAGCTACGACGAGGACAACAGGGTCTTCGGTAGCCAGGGCTGTGCTCAGTGTGGCCGCACCCGCCCGTACCTGGCGCGACCCACCAAGGAAGGCACCATCGCTACCGGTACCAAACGCGGGGGCAGCCCCTCCTGGATGGACCCCAAGTACACCCTGGTTCGTAAGGAAGGCAACGTCCATAAGGCACTGGCCTTGGAAGGCCCCAGCACAGGCCAGTACATTCATGGCGAGGGCCGCACCGCTCAGGGGGCCATCAACGATGTCATGGGCCAGATGGCGAAAAAGCAGGGTGCCAAGTGGTGGCCCACCACGTCGGCCTGGCATAACGAGGTCGACAAGCGCAACCGGGAGATCGAAGGATGGTAGAGCTTTACTTTGGCGGCGGGGAGGTGCCCACCTGGAGGAAGCTACTGGCTCAGGAGCATGTCCCCCACATCGGGATCAACTACCTGCACCTCCAGCCGCGGTTGCCCCAGGAGAAGCCATGGACCCTCGCCGGCCATTTCCCAGAGGATGCCAAGCTGTTCCTGGTCTCGGGAGCGAGCGGGACTGAGAAGAAGGGCTGGAGCATCGCCCAGCACGAGGAGTTCCTGGCCGGCTACTTCGACTTCGTCAGGCGCAACGTCGACCGCCTGGCCTGGTTCACCGAATACGACCCCCTGGGGCCTGGCCTGGAATGGGTCTTGGCCCAACGCCAGGTGTGGGCTGGTCTGGCGGATGAGAAGTTCGTGCCGGTGTGGCACGAGACCTGGGGTGCTCCCCTTCTACGGTCGATGGTCGAGGAGCACCCCAACCTGGGCGTGCCTCCTATCACGCCGCGAACGCAGAACGTACTGGGGGGCCTGGTCAGGCGCACGAGGATTAGCTTGCACGGGCTGTCCTTCAACCACCCCTATGATGAGCCTGGCGGTCTCTTCAGCACCATTGTCTCGTCGTCCTGGATCTCCCCCACCCGGTACGGCGAGACAGTGGTCTGGGATCACAACCGCCTACGGCGCTACCCGGCTGACGAGAAGGAGAAGATCCGCCGCCGGCACGCCCAGGACTTCGTCTTGGCCGGCTTCGACGCCGACAAGATCCTGGCCGATGACAACCGGGAGGTGGCGAGGTACACCATCTGGGCCTGGCGACGGCTGGAGGAGAGCATGGAGGGGGCTGTGAGTTACTCACGCAGCAACGGGCATAGTCCGGATAACGGTTCGGAGCCAGTCAAGGTACTTGGTCACACTGCCCTGGAACTGCGCTCAAACGGGTCAGGCCATCGCCAGGTGATGCCGGTGTTCGACTTCCACCCGGTGACCTCTGTCGTGCCTAACCCAGACGGTGCCGGAACGGTTGAAGTCACGAGTCAGGTGGCGGTGTCATCCCAGGTCAGCGTGCGTTGCTGCGACTCGTGCTCCCTGGCGGTCGTGTGTCCTCTGCACGAGCCTGGTTCTCAGTGCAAGTACTCGATCCCCATCGAGATCCGCAATCGTGACCAACTCTTGGGCATCCTGCACAGCCTCCTGGAGCTTCAAGGCCAGAGGATCGCCTTCGGTCGGTTCTCCGAAGAGCTTCAGGGGGGCTACCCCGACGCTAATCTCAGTGCCGAACTGGATCGCTTCATGAAGATGACCCAGAGTGTCAAGGAGATCCAGGACAACCGTGACTTCCTCAAGGTCACCGTGGAGGGGCGAGCGCAAGCCGGCGTTCTTTCAAGGCTCTTCGGCGCTGAACGGGCAGAGACCTTGCGTCGAGTCGACCCTGACCGCGCAGAGGATGCCATCCGGCGCACGATGCAGTAGGACGGTCTACTGGCTGCTGTTTCTGGCGGCGACCGCGGTCACAGTGGTCGCGGGGTTCGCACTCGGTGTATTCCTCGCGATCTGGTTCTCCTAGGCGGGTCCATGTAGATCTGGTCGACATGGGCCACGGCCCGAATCCACTGGCCCTGGGTGCCCCGCTCGTCGCAATAGCGGCACCAGGCCAACCAGGCGAAGTGCCTGGCTCGCCACAGCCGCCAGCGCCAGTGCAGCCACTTCAATCCGGTAACCGTTTTCCTTTGATCTCGGAGGAGGACACTGCCGCCTGGTGAAAGTAGTCAGCGATATCGAGTTGCTGCTGGTAGGTGTCAGGGTCCAGATCGTCAGCCATGAGATCCAGCACGGTCAGGATGGCATTGGTGTAGGCATGAAGGGCGCTTGAGGCGTAGGGGTCTTTCAGCCGGATCACCACCGCATCATCCACAGGGGTGCCATCCAGCTTGGTCACCACATATTTCGCTCCAACCTCAGCCCAGTCATCAGCGGTCATGAATGGGAGTCTGACAGGATGAGCCGGCGAACCGCGGCCGGCGGGGATTACCTCCGGAGGTAATCCCCGGTGTCACATGGTGGCGCTAGAGCCGTCTTTACAGTGGGGGCATGACCGCCAAGATCATCCTCCAGGGCGGGCCGCTCGACGGCGAGCAGCAGATCGTCCTGGATCTGAACACCACGCCTGGGTATCAGATGCTCTTCAGCCTTCCCCACTATCAAGTCTTTGCCGGCGATGCCCAGACGGTGAACGCCCTGGGCCTCCAGGTGATCTACGCCTACGTGGGGCCAGGCCCTGGGCCTGGGGGCGGCGACACCTGGACGAAGTCGGGGATCTATCAGTACGTGGCCGGCACCTCCACCGCGCCGGCCCCGCCTCCCATCACCCCAGGAGTTCCCCCTCAACAGGGACCGGCGATCTGGATGGGCGTGAATGGCACCTTGACCGTAAATGCCAACGACCCCTCGCCTGGCGTGCAGCTTTTCGGGGAGGGGGACATGACGGTCGACGGCACCCAGATAGCGGTCGACTACGCCACCATCGGCCTGATAGCCGAGACCTCCATGTCAATCACCCGTGCCGATTGGGGGGCCACGGTAGCGATGACCGGCACCACCAGCATGACCGTCACACCGGACTAGGAGAAAATATGACTCAGGGACTGCTGGAATCAGCAGACATTTTCAACCGCGTCGTCAACACCAAGGATCTCAAGATCACGCCCTGGGAGCGAGAGCGGCTCCAGCCGGCCAGCTACGAGATGGCGCTCGGCTCCAGGTTCCTGATCTTCGACCCCCTGGTGGAGGTGATCGATCCTCTCAAGCTGGGCGACTACACCCGCTGGGTCAACATCGATGACGACGAGCAGCCCTGGTACGACGCCGGCTACTACCTGCTGCGCCCCGGCGAGTTCATCCTGGGGTCCAGCGTCGAGACCTTCACCTTCCCCGCGGACCTGGCCGGCGAGCTAACCGGCAAGTCGAGCATCGGACGCCTGGGCCTCCAGGTGCATGCCACCGCCGGCTTCTTCGACCCTGGCTTCAGCGGTACGGCCACCCTGGAGATCTCCAACATCAGCCCCTGCGCCATCAAGCTGTGGCCTGGCCTCCTGGTGGCCCAGATGCGGTTCGTGACCATGTCCAGGCCCTCAGAGTGGGCCTACGGTCACCCGTCGAGGAACAGCCACTACCAGGGCCAGAGCGGGGCCACGCCCAGCCGCTACGGCCAGGCCCCGGTGGGCCAGCTACAGCTACCTGGGATCGACTGGGACCAGTATGAGCATGCACAACGGCGCGGGACTTGACATCTCCTGCGGGTGCTTCGCCGGCACCCACGAGAGCTTTGACGCCTTTCGGATCATGCTCTCTCAGGCAGCCGGCTATGGCATCAGGGACTTTCGCCCCCAGGGCGGGCCGGTTCTACCCAACCTCGACTGGGGCAGCTTCAGTGAGGGCGACCTCCTGGGTGACTGGCCCTACGGTGCTCCGGACGACCCTCTCATTATCCTCCTGGCTCACCACGAGAACGCCGGCAGAATCCAGGTGCAGCACGCCAGCTATCTGGCGGATCGCCTGGAGGAACTGTCCGCGGTCCTCCTGGGGTTTCCCGACATGCGCTGGGCGCTGATGACTCAGCAGTTCGTCCGCGGTCTGCGTTACGCCGTCAACAATCACATGGATGTAGTGTTCCAGTAATGTCTCGATCCCGTGATGAGTACGAGAGCCGGCTCGACGCCGCCTCCTCAGCCCACCGACACGATCCTCTCCGCGATGCCGCCCACGAGGTGGTCGTGGCCTGGGAGGCTGAGGACAACCAGGAGAAGAACGACCTGTCTGATCGTATCTGGAGCGCCATCAGCCGGCTGGCCGGCGTCCTGGTGAACCAGAAGCGGGGGGACATCCCGGTGCCAGAGGTGGAGGTCACCGAGTCGTCCCTGCGGAATGCCTACGGTGATGTCGGGTCTACATACGAACGCTCGTCCTTGCCTGTGGTTTCCCCTGAGAGGCCCCCAGAAGGCCGCAGGAGCGGCGCAAAAAATGTTTCCGACCAGCGATACCAAACCGCCTTTATTTCGGAAGCACGGGCTTCTATGGGCCAGCCCAGCTACGAGGACGCCCTGGCCCTCCTGGGCCAGTACGTGAAGCTGACCTTCAACGTGGACTGGCGTCCCGCCAAGGGCGTGCTGACCGATGTGGTCGAAAATGCCGGCAAGACCCATCTGCTGCTCGACAACTACCGGGAGCGGGTCTACCCCCTCAACGCTATCCAGTCCATCGAGGTGCTCCCTCACGAGCCTGGCGATCACCCCTCGACGCCATGAAGTGGCTGAGCCTGATGCCTGAGGAGCTAGAGCCTGGGGACTTCGTCTTCAACCGGTTCATCGAGAGCATCGAGCCGGTGGAGTCAGCGATGGAGTGCCTGATCGTCTTTGAGGATGGCAGTGACAGGCGATGGCCCTGGCAGGCCCCGGTCAGAGCGGGCCGTTCAGAGGGGCTGGGGCCGGCGACAGAGGACGTGGTGATCAAGGGAGAGTTCTTGTGAGCATTCAGGACGCCTGGAAGGCGTTTGACGACATGCTGGCCTCGCACGAGGGGCACCAATGGAAGCAGATCGGTCGCTGCGTGTACTGCCATGACTGCGATGTTCGCCTCTACCAGGGCACCATCCCCAAGGGCCAGGCTCAGCACCGCCAGATGCCGCGTGAACCAAAGGCGACCACCGAGATGCGAAAGCGATGGGGCAAGGAATGACGGTTGGCCTGGTCATGATCGTGAAGGACGAGTCGGCCATCCTGCCGCGGTTGGCTGACAGCGTGAAGGATCATGTTGATTACTGGACCGTGATCGACACCGGTAGCACCGATGACACCATCGAGACCGCCAAGAGGGTCTTCGCCCCGGTGCCAGGACAGGTGCTGTTCCACGAGTTCGACGGCTTCGGCCCCAGTCGGACCTTCGCCCTCCAGAATGCTGAGACCCACACTGATTGGATGCTGTGTCTGTGCGCGGACGAGACCTTCCATGGTCACGTCGAGGTCGATGACAGCGTCGACATCATCGAGGCAGAACAGCACAACGGCGACCTTCGGTTCTTCCTGCCCAGGCTGCTCAAGTCTGGCCGCGGTTGGGAGTCGCGGGGCCGCTCCCACGAGTACTACTTCAGCCCCCTGGGATCAGGAACCTGGCCGGCGAGGACCGACAGCTTCTACGTCGAGCACCATGGTGATGGTCATGACCGACCCAACAAGTTCCGCCGCGACGCGGAGCTACTGCTGATGGACTGGGCTGAGGACAGTGAGAATCCCAGGACCGCCTTCTATCTGGCCCAGACCTACGACAACAACGGCGAGCCGGCGGAAGCAGTGGGTTGGTACCGTCAGCGCATCAACCTGGGCGGGTGGGACGAGGAGACCTTCTTCGCCAAGTTCCGACTGGGCGTGTGCTTGCTCAACCTGGGAGCCAAGCAGGAGGGCTGCGGCTTCCTCTGGGAAGCCTGGGCCAGCAAGCCGCATCGAGCGGAGCCGATGGTGGCCCTGAGCGAGCACTACCGGCTGAGTGAGCAGTGGATCCTGGCCTGGCATGTCGCCAATCTGGCTCAGGAGCATTACGACCCTGCCGCCACTGGTCTGTTCGTGGATACCTCGATGGAGTGGCGGGTGACCTACGAGATCTCCATCAGCGCCTGGTACGCCTGCCAGAAGGAATGGGGCAAGCTGGCGCTCAATCGCCTGCTGTCACGCGATGACATCCCTGAGCCGTTCTACTCCTCGATCCGTTCCAATCAGGAGTTCTACTTCTCGTGAGCTTCACATGCCCACGCTGCAACATGACCAGCCACAATCCTCACGACGAGGAGGAGGGGTATTGTGCTGCTTGCAAGACCTGGACCGCCCCACCCTGGGGTATCGTCTGGCCTTTTGTCACCAGCGAAAGCCGGCCCAGAACGGATAGGTCAGAGGACGTAGCTCCTCCTCCAGCAGACGCTCCTTCTCCTTCCAGCGAGGAGAGTCCCGCCAGATCGGCAGACCGCGGTAGCCCCCAGTAGCGGTAGCGACCTCCTGGGGGTCGAAGAGAGGATGCAGCGCCGGCATGGCGTTGACGTGGGCGATGTGCTTGTCGATCTGGGTGCGGAGGAACTGCCCGTAGAGGTCGCAGCACAGCACCAGCGGGTAGGGCGTCGGTGCCGGTCCAGGAGGAACGTCAATGTAGGCGGCGATGCCAGGGATCTGCTGGCGCAGGTACTCGGGTGTCTCGATGCGCCCGCCGTGTGGCTTGAGGACAACGTCCATGTCGGTCGCCATCTCGGGCGAGGTATGGATGAGGATGCCCTGCACGAACTTGGAGCGGCTGGTGTCGAACAGGCACACCAGCCCGGTCCCCAAGCTGGAGCGCACCCTCACGATGTCTCCTGGTTGGATGTCTTTCACTGTCACACTCATATCAAGGAGACTTGTGCCCCTAGGTGTCAAAAGAACCCCCAGATCTTTTGTGAGATCTGGGGGTTCTCAGGTTTGTCGACCGGGGTTGGGTGGGGGTGGTCTGGTGAGGTCAGGTCAGTCGACTTCGTAAGTCATGAGTAGCGTAGCCGGTCGTACTTGCGCCCCAGGCGAGCGACGACCTCCAGGGCCTCTTCGCTGGGGTTCTCGATGTCACGCTTGCCATGCTCTGCGGCCTCCGCATGCGAGTCGAACAGGGGTGCATGCTCCTCGACTAGATCCAACTCCCCGAAGTCGAACAGGCCCAAGCTGGCAAGCAGGCGCAGCCCCAGGAGGTCATGGGCGTGGTCGTGCTTCTTGCTGACCGCGGCCCAGCCATGGCAGATGACCTCTGGTGTGGCATGACAGTGGAATGCCTGGGGTGGCTGGTCCGCGGTGGGGGCGTCGTAGCCGGCCAACCGGTCGTACTCGGACTCGGCCCACACCCCGCTGGGCACGTCCCGCCGGTAGGGGCAGGAGGTGCAGGACTCCTTACGGATGTCAGTCATTGTGAAACCCCCGGTTGTGATGCTCGGCTGACTGCTGCGCCAGCTTCTCTGTCTCGTCCTCCCAGAACTCTCCGCATATGTCGCAGGTCAGCTTGTAGACGGTCTTGGTGATCGGCGTGGGGGCGATGGTCACATGGTTGGTGGGGTTCTCCCGGTTGTAGTTCGTCATGTCCCGGCGAACGTCCCGCCGTGGCGCTTGACGAGGTGTTCAAAGTACAGGTCTTTGCGTGAGTCTCCGTCCCGCTCAACCGTTACCACCACGCCGTTCAGTTGGAACGGGAAGATGTCACTGCCAGCCTCACCGCGCTCAAAGGCTTCGTGCATGGCGTCCTGGTTCGGCCAGAGCCAGGCTTGCGTGCCACGCCGCTGGCATGCCTTCACGAATGCCTCTGCCCTGACCTGGGCAGGCCGGTATCTCTTGTCGAGGAACGACGGGTTGTGGAAATCAAAGATCAGCATTAGCTCTATCTCCTCACCCGACGTACCGTGCGGGCCATGTGGTGGCCGTCGGCCTGAAACTCGGCCAGGACGGTGTCGGTCTCGCGGACGATGGCACGAGCGGGGACACCGTCGTAGCGGGTGCGCTCACGGGCGTGGGTGATGGTGGTGGACTCGGTGTTGGGGTAATCCCCGGCGTCTTGCCATTCGCCTTCGACATAGCGTTGGACGGCGTAGGTGACATGGTTAGGCATTTGGAATCTCCACTTCGATGGCGGCATGGGCCTGGGCGAGGTACTTGGCCTGATCCTCTTCGCTGAGCGAGACATTCTTGTAGCCCCTGGGGCCAAGATCACCTCGCTTGTACCTCTCAGTCTCAGTGGGGAGGACGGCGTAGGTTCTGACTGTCTCTCCACCAGATGAAATGTGTACCTCAACCTGAACCACGATGAGGTTATGGCGCTCAAACCATTCGTTCTCAGCGAGGAAGAAGTTGACTTGTTTGCTGATAAAAACAGAAACCTCAGGCATGGCTGTATGCCTCCACGTACTCGTTGTACTCGGATGTAGTGGTCATGCGTTGTCCTTTCGATAGACGGTGATTACGGAGTGGTTGGTGCAGTGGAACTCCACCTTGGTGATCTCGGGCAGCAGGCCCAGAGATTGCTCGGCCAGGCCCAGGAGGTGATCCTTGACAGGGCCGTCAGCGAGGGCCTGGGAGTGACCGCGGCCATGGTCCCAGGTGGTGACGCTGACGTGGTACTTCGGCGCTGCTTCCTTCTCGGCCTCTGCGTCGAGGTAGGTGACGGTGTCCTTGGCGTCGGCCAGGGTGGGGCACCATGTGTAGTGGCGAGCCTGGGGATCGCCCAGGTTCTTGAGCCGCCACTGGGTGCCGACAGCGCGGTCCCACTTCTTCTCGACAATGAAGCCGTCAGAGGTGTACACGCCGGCCTTGACCTTCTTCCAGGTGCGCTCAGTAGTCATTGTGACCAACCGTTACGGCCCAGGCGTGGCCCATGTTGACGATGTCACGCACCCGCTCCGCGGATACGTCTTCGTCCTGGGCAGCGGCGATGTCGAGGACGGCCTCAGCCATCAGGGCGCTCTGAATGCGCTCCCCCAGGAGCTTGAATGCCGGCCCCCACTCCTTTTCGATGTTCAAGCGAGCGAGATGCGTCAGCTTCATGTAACGCTCGGTGTCTTTCACTGCGGTCCTTTCGTGGTAGATGTAGCAAGAATCAGTATAGCGGAGCGAGCGGTCTTATGTTGGCGGGTCCAGAGACCGCTCAAAGGCCCGTACAAGGGCTAGCTCGTCAGGATGACCACTGGTAGCAAAGGCAGCCTCAGCAGCCGCCTGGCGGGCACGTAGGTAGGCCACAGGGTCTTTCTGACGACTGGCGACGTGGTGCTCGTGGTCGACTGTGCGATCAGCCCGCACGTCAGCGGCGCGACGACGGGACATGTATCCCCCTCTCCTGGAGCTATTCGGTCAGGGACTTGATCAGTGCCAGGTTGTTGAGGCGGTGCTGCTCTTGGCGCACTTCATCGAGGTCACGCTTGCAGTGTTCGCAGCGGCTCATGCCACCCACCTCTTCACTGACTCGTGGATCTTGGCGAGATCCTGCTTGGTCTTGTAGCCGCTCTCGTTGCGGTAGTAGACCACGCCCTGGCGAACCGCGGTGATGGTGCAGACATCGGAGCGGTAGCCCACCTCTGCATTGACGAAGATGATGTAGCGGGAGTGCTCAAACTGCATGCCGACGCGAGGGATGATGTGCAGCCGCCAGGCGTGCTCGGGGGCGAAGTCAGGGCTGGGCAGGCCGGTGCTGGCGATCATCTCCAGCGAGCAGTTGGTGTCGTTCAGCCACGCCGGCAAGGCATTGGCCTCGTCATCGGTCAGGAGAATGCCTTCGATGATGTTCATGACTGCTTCCCCACCTCCTTGATGACGTGTTTGTAGATTCCGAACTGATGATCCAGGACATGCCAGGCAGTGAGATCATCGAATGAGTCATTGAGAAGGGGAGCATCGGCTCCGACGAAATGCTCAGAGATCAAATGCTCAACCAGGGCAGTGTGTTCCTGTGACTCCGACTCCTGCCCCTCATCGGCGTGGTCGTAGAACCATTCCGGCTTGTTGGGGGTCAGGAACAGGTGATAGCCGGTGGTGTTGCTGGTCTTGACCCAGGCTTCTCCTGGCCGGCGCGTGCCGGCGAACTTGGCCCGGTCGACGTAATGCTCGATCTCGTCGTCCCTCCAGTGACCCTCAGGGAACCGGTAATAGATGCGCTTGGCCGTCGTCCTGGTGATGGGCAGAGCCAGGAGGTGGAACTGCCAGCGAGGCAGGCCCTTGAGGGACTCGCACCCACACACGTCGTCGTAGGCGCAGTCGCCCTGGATGTAGAGGAAGTCGCTCATGACTCCACCACTTTCCAGCCGAAGCTGTGCCAGCGAGCGGCGGTCGGGGTCTTGAGGCCCTTGAGGTTGATGTGACGACCCCGGTTGGGGTGGGTGGCGGATCCGATGATGATGCTGGCGTCCCCCTGGCTGGCGGGCCAGCACAGGTCGTAGCGCAGCATGTCTATCGGGAACTCGCCCTCACCGGTCACGGTGAACTCGATGGCGTTCTGCGCCGCCTCGATGAGTTTGTCCTTCTGGCGTTGGGTGAGTTTGGTGGTCATGGTGGTGTTCCTTTCGTGGTAGCTGTCTACAGTGTAGCGGACTCACATGGGTTTGTGGCATCACGCATGTGAGAAAGATCCAGTAGCTGGATGGTGTCCATGTTGTCCATGGCGTCGAGAGTCTCGCCGTCGACCTCAAAGACCACGAGGTCGACCGCGGCCCCCCAGGTGCCGGTAGCGGTGTCCAGGTAGACCTTGACGGTCTTGGGTGCCGGCGTGAGTTCAACCTCCCAGTCGCTCATCGCTTGGCCTTCCCTGCGGCCTCACGAGCCGCCCTCAGGATGTCGGGATCCAGCCCCTTCATCTCTTCCGCGTCCTTCAGGACTTGACGTGCAGCTTCCTGGCGAGACACATCCATGACTCGCATCCAGTTGTTGATGGCAGCCTCGACGTAGTCCTGACAGTCGAGGATGTGCATGGCGCGGCGCATGGTGTTCATGACTCTTCTCCTTCCTGGTTGGTGGTGGTAGCGGTGTTGCCGATGATGCGGTCGACGGCCTGGCTGGCGAGGTTGGCAGCCTCAAAGATCAGGCCCTTGTCTTCCTTGAGGGCCTTGAGCCAGTGGGCGATGTAGGCCGCGGAGTTGTCCAGGTGAGCCTCCTGGGGGATGCCGGCATGGCCGCAGAGGAATGCGGCCCCGATCTCGGCCACCAGTTCCTCAAACGAGTAGTTCTTGTCCCCGAAGGCCCCGAAGGTGCCCTTCTTGATGCCCTCACGGGCCTCGCGGCTGTCGTGGCCGGTGCTGTGGACTAGCTCGTGGTACAGGGTGCTGTAGAGGCCAGCAGGGGTCTCAAACTGCGCCCTGGTGGGCATCTGGACATGGTCCGCGGCGGGCCGGTAGAACGCCTGGTTGCCACCCCAGCCCAGCGAGGGGCCATTCGCCAGGTAGTCAGCCACGAGCGCCTCAGCGGCCTCGATGGGATCGACATCCTCCGCGACCTCCACCTGGGGCAGGCGGGCATCCTCAGCCCAGTCAGCCTGCTCCTGGTTGAACACCGTGAACTGGCGCAGGGTGCGGTAGCCCTTGGTCTCGGGATCCCCGTCCTCATTGGTGACGACGTTGCCGGCCTCGTCCTTGACCTGGAAGGCACCGCTGATGGTGCGGTTGATGGTGACGCCCTTCTCACCGCCGCGGACCTGGCCTCCACGCTCCTGGATCTGGCGGTAGGTGCCCCAGTACTTGGAGGTGTAGCCCTTGCTCAGAGCGGTCAGCCACAGCACCAGGATGTTGGTGCCGCCGTACAGCTTGAGCGTGGACAGCGAGGTGGGCATGTCGCCCGCGACGTTCACCCAGTCCTTGTGCCAGGCCACGGTGCCAGCCTCCAGGCCGGCGATGATCTGATCGACGGTCTCCTGGCGAGCGTCGCGAACAGGCTTGTCGGTGGTCCGACCGCGGTAGGCCGGCTTGCGGTTTTTGGTGGTAGTGGTGCGTGCCATGTCTCAAGTATACACGACAGCGAGCACTTGCATGTCACTTTCTTCGATTTCTTCGCCGGCCTTTGGAGTTGTTCTGCCGCGGGTTCCCGATATGCCAGCACGAGCAGAAGCCGCACCGGTCCCTGAACGCATGCGCGAGCGAGCCGCGAGAGCGCATGGCGCTCGCGGCCTCCTCAGCGTCTCTCTTGGTGGCGAACTGCCTTTTTCCCGTAGGGCAGTCGCTGCCCTCAGTCGCCATTGGACTGCGGGTCGTGCTGGGCGCACCAGCGGTGAAACCACAGGTCTTGCTCGATGCTGCGCCTGGTGGCACCACCAGTATGGGTGGCCCAGCCGCACGAGCACTCCACGTCCCAGCCCCAGGTGCCCCGCATGGTGGCGGTATGGGGCATGCGCTCGATATGGCCTTGACCATCCCAGGCGTACACGAACCAGCGGCCGCGATGCGCCTTCATCACTTCGGCGCGGGTGGTCACTTGTTCACCACCTCACCAACGGCCTCCCACACCGCGTCATCAACACTGTCAGGCCGGCAGTGCTGTGGGTAGCTGAATCGACGGTCGCGCTTGCCGGCCTGAGTGACGACATAGCCTTGCACCGAGATGCGTGGCTCAGTCTCCCCAGGCAGGAAGCTGACCTCGATATAGCTGGCGTGCGCCCGCAGGCTCTCAGCGCCATAGGTGAGGCAGGCAGGACCGTAGTCAGGGGCGTCCCAGTTGAAGTGGTACTCGACGGTGGGGGTGGGCAGGAGGCTCACTTGGTCACCGTCCTGCCCGTGAAGGCGTTGCGAACCTCGCCGCAACGGGTGCATGTGGTCGTGGAGTCACGCCAGTCGTTCTTGTCCTGGGGGTCAGGCTTGAAGTCGTGGGTCCAGGGGGCGCAGGCCATCACGCCACCCAGCCCTTGTTCTTGGCAGCCTGGCGGATCAGGCGAGCGCCCAGGTCGGTCTTGCTGATGACCGAGACACTCTCGTCCTCGCGGTGCAGGACGTAGGCGTCCTTGTACTCCTCGACGTAGCCGCCGGCCCACCAGTCACCAGTGGAGACAGGGGTGAGGAACAGCTTGGTGCGGCCCTCCTCGACAGCGAGGCGGTTGACCTCGTGGATCACGTCCAGCCATTCGCCTGGGCCGATGTGCTTGCCCTGGGCGTCGAATGCCTTGCCATTGGAGCGGAAGTGCGCCTTCTTGGGCGGGAGCGCATCCTCTGGCCCATGGGCGATGGCCCGCAGCACCAGGACGCGACCATTGGTCATGGGATCGCGCTCTTCGTAGGTGAAGACCTCCAGCGGGTGCTCCACGATGGGGTCACCAGGCCAGGTGCTCTCGTAGATGCGGTGGCGGATGTCTTCGGCCCACTTCTTGCGGCCCTCGATCACGATGTCGGGGCAGGGGTCGATCAGCGCCGCCCGCGAGTCCACGAAGTACTGGAGCGCATCCGCGGTGCTGCGAGCGTCGATGTCAGCGAGGACATCGCCGTCCTGGTCGATGATGTTCACATGGATGATGGGGTGGTAGGCCATGGAGTAAGTGTACCTCAGCTTTCGGTGTTGTGCAGGTTAGAGCGAGCAGTTGCCTGCCGCCAGTTGAAGATCACCTCGCGGATGCGAGTCTCGGTGGGGCGCAGGGGCCAGCGGTCGATGAGCCGCCAGCCATGGCGCTGGTTGTTGCGTAGCTCAGCGTCGGTCCAGCGACCCAGGCGGATCTCAGGGACCGCGGTGCCGGCGAAGGTCTTGGCGACGAGGCACCAGCGGAGTGAGGAGGTCATGCCAGGCATGCTACAGGCCAGCGACAGGTGAGCGAGAGCATTCGCATGTGTCATTCGTCACAGGTGCAAGCGAGCAGTCGCCTGTGACCTCGTGCTCGATTGCCCTGAGAGGCCCCTGTACGCCTCTCTGAGGCCGGCGACCCCCTCTGAGCACCAACCACCCTCGCGTGACCGCTAGCGAGCCTCCTGGGGCAAATGGAGGTCGTCAGCGATGGCGAGAAACCCTTACAGGACAAGGCGAAACCAGCGATTCAGCGGGTACACAAACGTGCTCGCACTCACATGTCATATCGTGTGCATCGAGCACCCGCGGCAGACCCAAGAGGATATTCCTGAAAGGTTCCTAAGAATCACAGGTATCTGCTCGCACTCACCTGTGGGTCGGTATAGTGGAGCCATGACCTACCGCTACCACAACGAGAGCAACACCGAGCCTTCTGTCGAGGTCACCGACCTCCCCGAGTCCACCCTCACCTACGAGGGTGAGACCATCACCATCACCCGCCGGTTCCGCCCTGGCTACGACTACGACTACACCAACAGCTACTCCGGTGAGACCTCCACGCTTCACTCGGATGCCTGGGAGGTCTGGGAGGCTGCCATCGACGGTCGCCGGTTCCAGGGGCTGACCTCTGACAAGAATGCCCAGGACGCCATCGCACGGGCCAAGAGGGCCATCGACCGCTGCAACGCTGACGAGGCCGTCTACCCCTCTCTCCAGAGCTACGTGGGCCGCGTCGAGGTTGAGCTTGGCCCCGCCATTAAGGACGAGGCTGGCAAGTGGCACAAGGAGGTCATCTCCACCAACCTCACCCCTGCCGGCCAGGTCAAGGTCGGTGACCACGTCGTCACCTACACCCGCGGCTACTGGCGGCGGGTCGTGGTCAGCAAGATTGGCCGCAAGAACATCGAGGTCGCCTACGTCACCAGCGTCGGTGGGCAGATCACCCGCAAGAGTGTCGCCCAGGACAGCGTGTACAAGGAGGTGGTCGCCTGACATATTCTCCTGGTCCGCATGCACTTTGCCCCTTGTGCATGCGGACCATGCTGTACACTGGCACTGCTACCACAACCGCCCAGGAGGGCCACCATGACCACTACCTTCAAACTCCCCTTCGATGACACTGTTCGGATCAGCAGCAAGTGCCGGTTCGTCCTGGTGCGTCAGCACAACCAGGACGGCGCGAAGCCGTTCGTGGTTCGCCGCTCCGATGACCGAGCCGCCTTGGTCAAGCTGTACGACCCCGCCACTGACTACCTGATCGACCAGGCCCGCGGGTTCGTCACCTACCACTTCAATGGCCGCGAGTACACCTGGGACGGCATCGAGGGGCGCGACCTCTACGGTGCGGCCCCCTTCGTGGTCTATCGCAAGGCTGGTGCGTGATGACCGAGATCGAGATCACTGGCATCGACCGCGACGAGGGATCTGTCGTGGTCTTCATTGGCACCGTGATTGAGACTGGCACGCCAGTGCTCGTCGCGGTCGACCATCGGCCCGCCCAGGACATCGCTGAGGCCCTGTCCTGGGGTGATGCCCCCATCGTCCTGGCACCCTCCTGGGCGATCCTGGGAGGCTCGTGATGGCCTACCAAGTCAACCCTGACCCCTCGTACTGGGATGAGCCTGACACCGCCTGCATGCCCTGCCGCGGTCAGGGCTGGATCGTCCAGGAGAATGACCAGGGCGCGCCGGCCTCCTGGGCTGAGTGCCCCTACTGCCATGGCAGTGGCACCTCGTCCTGGGTGGCAGTGAAGCGTGAGAAGAGGCTGAGCCGGTTCACGAGCCGGCGCAAGGTCATCGCCGGCCTGGCCGCGGTGCTCCTGCTCACTGGCAACCTGTGGCCCTCCATCGACGGGGGTGGCTCCGACTTCGGGGCGTACATGTTCGTGCTGCACATCCTGCTCTTCATCGGTCTGGCCTTCGCCTGGGCGGCTTCGCCCCCGCGTCGCCAGGTCGACCCCCAGGCCCCTCAGCGCCATGCTCCTGGCTTCACCATCAACCGCGAGCGCACCGCCCTGGGCCTCTTCGCTGGCTTCCTGGGCATCCGGAGCCTGATCGGCCGCGGCCAGGACAGGCCCTTCTGATGGCCTCCTACCCCTACGACGACTGCGGGTCAGGCTGGCCCAGGGACTTCCCCGAGTACGGGATGAGCACCCAGGAGGGTGACATCGCCGTGCATCGCATGGTCACCCTGGTCACGACCGAGATCAAGATGGGCCGGTGCCGGCGCATCGAGCTAGAGGGTCGCGTCAAGCTGGGCGTGGCCTGGGTCGGCGGCCTGGGCCATCACGAGGTGCTCGATACCGTCCCCCAGGACTACATCGAGGACGCCATCAACCGGGCCTGCCTGGTGGCAGGTTGGGAACGTCTGGTGAGGGAGGTGAACTGACATGCATGTTCATTGCCATGGCACCCAGTGCATCAGCGCCTACGCCTGTGTCTGTGACTGCCGAGAGTGCCGCGGTGCAGGAGCCTGGGAGGCTCGTGCCTCATGCCGGCACTGCGGTGGCGACATCTTCCAGAGCACGGTCCTGAGCGGGGACGAGGGGCCTGCCCCCTGGTGGCACAGCAGTGCTCACGGCCCCAGGGCCTGCTACAACCCCGAGCCGTGACGAGAGTCACATGTGAATGCTCACGGTCGCCTGCCACCGTCCGGTACGGTGGCAGGCGTGACCCCGTTGGGACTCCGAGACTGGACGACCCCTGGGAAATCTTTTCCTGAAAAGTTTCTAAAAGTGAGCAGACACATGTGCTCCATGCCCTACCATGGGGACATGGCACGCACATTCCCCAACAAATACGCTGCTCAATGCACCGAGTGCGGGCAGCGCGTCGACGTAGGTGAGGGCCTGACCCAGGCCAACCCCGGCTCTGGCCCCAAGTGGCTGACCACCCACAAGGTCTGCCCCCAGCACGCCCCTGAGGCCCTGGCCGCTCCCGCCTCCACCCACATCTCCTACCCGCCCACCGATGAGCAGGCCACGGCCATCAAGATCTTCGCCTGCGGTGAGGATCTCGTCCTCCAGGCCGGGGCCGGTGCCGGCAAGACCAGCACTCTCAAGTTCCTGGCTCAGCACGCTCTCGCCAATGGCCGGGTGGGCCAGTATCTGGCCTACAACCGGGCCATCGTGGCTGATGTCAAGTCCAGCATGCCTGGCAGTGTGTCCTGCAACACCAACCACTCCCTGGCCTACGCGACCACTGGTGCCCCGCTGGCTGACCGCCTCCCCCAGGACGGTGAGGGCGGCAAGGGCATGCCCCGCCAGTCCAACAACGAGGTCGCCAAGATCCTGGGCCTCAAGAGCCTGAGCATCCCTGGTCATGGCAAGGTTGAGGGCCGCACGCTGGCCGCTGGCTGGCTCGCCAGCAAGACCCTGAGCATGGTCGACAAGTTCTGCCACTCGGCTGACACTGAGATCTCCACGAAGCACCTCGACTACGTCGAGGGCATCGATGAGACTGACGACGATGGCAGCCGCCACTTCGACAACAACAACCTGCTCGCCAAGCACCTCCTGCCCTTCGCCCGCAAGGCTTGGCAGGACATGACCACCACCACCGCCGATGGGGGTCGCCTTCGCACCACCCACGACGCCTACTTCAAGCAGTGGAGCCTGTCTGGCCCGGTGATCAACAAGGACTTCATCCTCCTGGATGAGGCCCAGGACGCTGATCCGGTCATGGTCGAAGTGATCAAGTTCAACCGGGACCGCGGTGTCCAGGTGGTCGTGGTCGGTGACGAGCAGCAAGTGCTGTACGAATGGCGCGGGGCCGTCAACGCCATGGCCGAGTTTGAGGCCCTGGGGGCCAAGGTCGCCTTCCTGAGCCAGAGCTTCCGCTTCGGTGACGCGGTGGCTGAGGTCGCCAATGGCCTCCTGGGTCGTCTGGATGCCCGCCTCCGCATCAAGGGCTTCGGCAAGGTCGCCAGCCAGGTTGGCCCGGTTCACTCGCCT
>Ga0306920_100000088_pt1 | contig 114946 bp, 103 predicted proteins | sample flu12Cox44000170_FD_204666 | JGI IMG/M metagenome (GOLD analysis project Ga0306920, IMG submission 204666) | Lab enrichment of tropical soil microbial communities from Luquillo Experimental Forest, Puerto Rico - flux4day.12C.oxic.44.000.170 (v2)... | ecosystem: Environmental > Terrestrial >...
CATGTCGATCTTCTCGAGCTGGCTGGCGGCGCCGAACTCGGGCGTCATCACGTACATCGGCACGTCCACCAGCGGCACGATGGCGGCGTCGCCCTGGCCGATGCCGGAGGTCTCGACGATGATCAGGTCGAAGCCGGCGAGCTTGGTTGCGGCCAGCACGTCGGGCAGGGCCTGGCTGATCTCGGAACCCGCGTCGCGCGTGGCCAGCGAGCGCATGTAGACCTTGGGCTGGCTGTCGGCCCACGGCGAGATCGCGTTCATGCGGATGCGGTCGCCCAGCAGCGCGCCGCCGCTCTTGCGGCGCGACGGGTCGATCGAGATCACGGCGATGTGCAGGCGGTCACGCTGGTCGAGGCGGAAGCGGCGGATCAGCTCGTCGGTCAGCGAGGACTTGCCTGCGCCGCCGGTGCCGGTGATGCCGACGACCGGCGTCCGGATGGCCTCGGCCGCCTCGTGCACCGCGGCGACGCGGTCGGCCGGGAGGGCCTTGTTCTCGAGCGCCGTGATCAGCTGCGCCAGCTTGCGCCAGGCCTGCGGGCCGTGGCCGCGCAGCTCGTCGAGCTTGGCGGGCGCGAAGGACGAGATGTCCTTGTCGCACTGCATCACCATTTCGCCGATCATGCCCTGCAGGCCCATGCGCTGGCCGTCCTCGGGGCTGTAGATGCGCACGCCCTTGTCGGCAAGCGCGCGGATCTCGGCCGGCACGATCACGCCGCCGCCGCCGCCGAACACCTGGATGTGCTCGCCGCCGCGCTCGCGCAGCAGGTCGACCATGTAGGCGAAGTACTCGTTGTGGCCGCCCTGGTAGCTGCTGACGGCGATGCCTTGCACGTCCTCCTGCAGCGCGGCGGTGACCACTTCATCCACCGAGCGGTTGTGGCCCAGGTGGATCACCTCGGCGCCCATGCCCTGCAGGATGCGGCGCATGATGTTGATGGCGGCGTCGTGGCCGTCGAACAGGCTGGCCGCGGTCACGAAGCGCACCTTGTGGGCGGGCTTGTAGTTGGCGAGGGCCTTGAATTCTGCGGAGAGGTCGGTCATGGCGGTGGGGATGTCGGAGGGGTGGGCGACAAGGACGCAAGTATCCGGCGAATTGACGTTTACGTAAACGTCAATTTGAGCCGGCGCCGCACGCCGGCGCAGGCCCGAGTGTGACCTTCCCGACACACCTTTGGGTTTCCACTGCCCGCAACCGGGTCGTCCGGCCGGGGTGGACTGTTACGCTCGCGCACTGTGAGCTTCCTCGCCATCGACATCGGCAACACGCGCCTGAAATGGGCCCTGTTCGCGCAACCCGTTCCCGGCCAGCCGCCCGTGCGCCACGGCGCCGTGTTCCTCGAGACCATCGACGAACTCGCCGAGACCGACTGGGCCAGCCTGCCGCCGCCCGACCACATGCTCGGCTGCGTGGTGGCGGGCGAGGCGGTGCGGCGCCGCGTCGAGGAGCAGATGGAGTTGTGGGACGTGGTCCCGCGCTGGGTGGTGCCGAGGCCGGCCGAGGCCGGCGTCACCAACGGCTACGACCACCCGTCGCGCCTGGGCGCCGACCGCTGGGTCGCGCTGGTGGGCGCCCGCGCGCGCATCGCCGCGGAGGCGGCCGCCACCGGACAGCCGCCGCGCCCGGTGCTGGTGGTGATGGTGGGCACCGCGGTCACGGTCGACGCGCTGGACGCCGCCGGCCGCTTCCTGGGCGGCCTGATCCTGCCGGGCTTCGGCCTGATGCTGCGTGCGCTCGAGATGGGCACCGCCGGCCTGAAGGTGCCCACCGGCGAGACCATGGAGTTCCCGACCAACACCAGCGACGCGCTGATGTCCGGCGGCGTGTTCGCGATCGCCGGCGCGGTCGAGCGCCAGCACAAGCGCCTCGCGGCGCGTGCCGGCCGGCCGCCCAAGGTGCTGATCGCGGGCGGCGCCGCCGTGAAGCTGGCGCCCGCACTCGACGTCGAGTTCGAGATCGTCGACGGGCTGCTTTTCGAGGGCCTCGTGCAAATGGAAGCAGCCCGCGTCGCTGGCTGAGCGAGGCGGGCTGCGCGGATCCGGCGCGCCGGATCCGTCGGGGCGACCAGGGTCAGAAGCCGAACGACGCGCCGATCGTGTAGCTGTTGACGACGGCGGTCGACGAGCCGAAGGTCGGCACCTGCGAGGTGATCCGGGTGTTGTCCCAGTCGCCCTCGATCTTGACGTTCTTGGCCAGCTGGTAGGTCACGCCCAGGCCGTAATACGGGTGCCAGCCGTTCTTGGACTGCTCGCCCGCGGCGGTGCCCAGGCTGTAGTCCACCTTGCTGGTGCCGTAGGCGGCGCCGGCGCGGGCCACGCCGCCCCAGCCGCTGCCGAAGTCCGGACGGTAGGCGCCGCCCAGGCCCCAGTACGAATCCTTGGCGGTGGACGAGACGCCGGTGCCCGAGCCCTTGAATTTGCCGAGGTCGAAGTAGGTCAGTTCGGCGGCCCACGGCGTGCCGGGCAGCTGGTAGCCGCCGTTGATCTTCCAGGCGAAGTCGGACTTGTCGCAGCTGGTGATGACGCCGCTGGCCACCGAGGCGTCGCAGGCGTGGTTGGCGTGGCTCTGTCCGAGGTTGATGCCCACGTAGGTCTGGGCGAAGGCCGAGCCGCTGGCCAGGGAGATCACGGCGACGGCGCCGACGATGAGAGTCTTTTTCACGATAGGAATCCTCAAATAAGTGCTCCGGGGAGCGACAAGGAAATCCTACCTAGGGGTTTGCCCTTGCTGGCTTAAAAAGTCGGTCAGGAGCAACACAAACAGGTGAATCTGTGGTAAAGGCGGCTTTACCTCGAATTTGCGGAACTTTCGGCCGCGCAGGGTCTTTCCGGACGGCGAAAAAAAGGCGCCGGACTCGCGTCGGGCGCCTTTCTTGGCTGGTTTGGCTGAGGAGTGAGGGCTGACTTGGTGTCAGATGTGGCGCAACTGGACGCGCGCCGTCTCGCTGATGCCCATCGCGCCGAACATCAGCGCGACCAGGCGGTGCGTCTCGTGGAACACGATCTCGCGGCCCTCGGCGTGGCGTTGCGACACCCAGTTGAGCAGGTCGCCGGCGGCCACGAAGTCGACGCGCATCAGCAGCGCGCACGAGATGCGGATCACGCGCGAGTCGCCCACCTGCGCGCTCAGGCGGCCCAGCAGCTCGGACAGGTCGCCCGACAGCTGGCCTGCCAGCTCGAGCGAGGTGATCTGCACCGGGGCGGGGGGCGCCTCCTCGTTGAGCATCGAGGTGTCCATGAAGCTGGTCGTGGCCTCGCCGACCACCGACAGCGACAGCGGCTGGGTGTTGTGCGTGCTGCCGCTCAGCTGGGCCTTGCAGCGCGAGTTCTCCCAGCTCGGAGGGGACACCTCGAAGGTGACGCAGTAGTCGATCGCGACCTCGTCGAACTGGTCGGGCCGGTGGGCCAGGCGCAGCGCCTCCAGGCGCAGCATCCAGTAGATCGGGTCGACGTCGCGCACGCCCGTGGGGGCGAGATCCTGCAGCACCGAGAACAGCTTGTCGCCGGCGATCCACTCCAGCGACAGCGCCTGCTTGGACCAGCCGACGAACAGCTTGTGCAGCCGGCCGGCGCCCTCGGCGTCGATCGTCGCGAGCGCCGTCCAGTCCATGACCCAGGGCGAGGGCAGCTGCATCGACAGCGCGTCCAGCCGCGAGACGGCGTCGCCGTCGAGGCTGGGTGGGCAGACCCAGCCGATGCCGCCCTTGTTCTGGCCCGCTTCCGGCTTCTTGGTGGCCTGGGCGAGCTGCTTGGGCAGCGAGAACCACTGCGGCGCCGAGCGATGGAAGCGCTCGACGTAGTCCATCGTGATCGCCTCGAACTTCGCCTGCTGGCCGATCGCGCGGTACAGGTCGAACAGCACCAGCCAGGTCTCGTCGTGGTCGCGGCGCTCGCCGCGCGGGCCGGTCAGCGCCTGCAGCGCCTTCTCGCAGCCGGCGAAGTCGCCGCCCGCGAACGCGATCACGGCCTCGTCGAGCGCCTCGTCGTGCACGACCTCGCTGACCTCGACCTTCTCGCCGCCGCCCAGATCCGCGCTGCGGGCGGTGGCCGAGGCGCGCGGCGCCGGCGCGCCGGCCGCGTACGGATTGACGTTCGCGGGCGCCGGCGCCGCGAACGGCGCGGCAGGCGGCGGGAACGGCGTGGCCGTGAACTCGAGCGGCGCGAGCGCGGGCGGCGGGCTCGCCTTGGGCGGCGCGAACAGCGGATCCACGTCGCCCGTGTAAGGCATCGTGTTGGGGAAATTGCGCGTCGTCAGCCCGGCGTCGTGCGGCGGCTCCGAGGGCATGTCCAGCGCGTCGAACTGCAGCGGGCCGCCGTCCAGGCGCGCGACCGTCTCGTGGTCGTCGTCCTGCTTGAGCGGCACCGGCAGCGTCGCCGTCTGTTCCTCGGGGTCGAAGATCGTGGTGGTCAGGATCGGCGGCGGCGGGCCGGGCGGCATCGCCGGACCGGTGCGCGCGGCCGGCTTGGCGGCGGCGGCAGGCGTGCCGCCGGCCGACACCTGCGAGGTGGCGCCGACCATCTGGCGCTCGATGGCGTCGATCTTGGCCTTGATGCCCACGCTCTGCATGGACGACTGCGTGGAGCGCGGCTCGAGGCCCTCGTCCATGCGCGACGACTGCATCGTCAGCGCCGCCGCCTGTTCGCCCGACAGGCCCTCGCGGCGGATGCGGCGCAGCGTGTCGAGCTCGCGCTTGCGCACGTAGTCGTTGCGGCGCTTGCGTTCGATCATGGCCTTCATCTCGGCCTTGTCGAACTCGTTGGCCTGGATGTCCGTCTCGCGCGGCGTCATGCCGACGAGCTCCCGCGCCGGCGCCGCGACCTTGCGCGCCATGCGCCGGAACAAGCCTCCGCCGCCGCCTTCGTCCTTGTCTTTATCGGACATCGCGTTGCGGCCTGTGGCTGGGGAGGGAGTCGGTCGACGGGATCAGGTCAGTCTCCGAACATCTTCTGCTTCATCTCGCGGCGCTGCTGGGCCTCGAGCGACAGCGTGGCCGTCGGGCGCGCGAGCAGCCGGCCGAGGCCGATCGGCTCGCCGGTCTCGTCGCAGTAGCCGTAGTCGCCCGCGTCGATGCGGCTGATCGACTGCGAGATCTTCTTCAGCAGCTTGCGCTCGCGGTCGCGCGTGCGCAGTTCGAGGGCATGTTCTTCCTCGATGGTGGCGCGGTCGGCCGGATCGGGGACGATCGAGGTGTCCTCGCGCAGGTGCTCGGTGGTCTCGCCGGCGTTCGACAGCAGGTCGTCCTTCAGGGACTGGAGCTTGGCGCGGAAGAATTCCAGCTGCTTCTCGCCCATGTACTCGCTGTCCGGCATCGCCAGCAGCTCGGGTTCGGTCAGGTCCTTGCCCGCCTTGGACTTCCAGGCAGATGCCAGCTTCGTGTCGGTAGCAGAGGATTTTGCGGCGTTCATCGGTTCTATGTCGGCCTTTGCGGAAGGCTTCTTGAGAGAAGGGCTCGCGGCGGTGCTGTCGTCCGCGGACGAGGAAACCTTGGCGGCCGTCCTGGCGCGCGCTTTCGGCGCAGCGGCGGCGGCGCCGGTTGCCGTGGCGGTGCTGGATGCCGGCGTCTTGGCCGAAGTCTTGGTCACGGTCGGTCTCCTCGCGAAGGGTCGCTCGGAAGGCTGTTATACCCGCAGCGAGCAACAGTGGGTAGTTGTTCTAACGCGGGGCTGACCTTGCAAAAAGGCGGGCCGATTGTAGCCATGATGCACCACGCCGCCGGAAACGACGTCGCCGGGTGGCGCGGGCGCGGCAAGACGGATGCCTAGACGAGGCAGCCTTCCAGGCCCTGCAGCAGGATTTCCTTGGGCAGGTCGATGCCGATGAAGACGAGCTTGCTGGCCTTCTTCTCGCCCGGCGCCCACTTCGGGCCCAGGTCGCTGCCCATCATCTGGTGCACGCCCTGGAAGATCACCTTGCGGTCGCTGCCCTTCATGAACAGCACGCCCTTGTAGCGCAGCATCTTGGGGCCGTAGACCTGGACGATCGCGGCGAGGAAGTCCTCCAGCTTGGTCGGGCTGAAGGCGCGCTCGGACTTGAAGGCGAACGACTTCACGTCGTCGTCGTGGGCGTGGTGGTGCGGGTGGTCGCAGGCCTCGCCCGGGCCGTGGTCGTGGCCCTCGTGGCCGTGGTGGTGATCGTGGCCCTGGACGGTCAGGAACTCGGGGTCGATCTCCAGCGTGGCGTTCAGGTTGAAGCCCTTGAGGTCGAACACCTGGGACAGCGGCACCTCGCCGAAGTGCACCTTCTCGATCGGCGCGCGCGGGTTCATGTGGCGCAGGCGGTGCGTCAGCGCGTCGACGGCGGCCGCGTCGACCAGGTCGGTCTTGGTCAGGAAGATCCGGTCGGCGAAGCCGACCTGCATGCGCGCCTCCTGGCGGGTGTCGAGCTGCTCTTCGGCGTGCTTGGCGTCCACCAGCGTCAGGACGGAGTCCAGCAGGTAGCTCTCGGCGACCTCGTCGTCCATGAAGAAGGTCTGGGCGACCGGGCCCGGGTCGGCCAGGCCGGTGGTCTCGATGACGACGCGCTCGAAGTCGAGCTCGCCCTTGCGGCGGCGCTCGGCCAGCAGCGACAGCGTGGCGCGCAGGTCTTCCCGGATCGTGCAGCAGACGCAGCCGTTGGACAGCTGCATGATCTGCTCCTGGGTGTCGCTCACCAGGATATCGTTGTCGATGTTCTCCTCGCCGAACTCGTTCTCGATGACGGCGATCTTCTGGCCGTGCGCCTCGGTCAGGACGCGCTTGAGCAGCGTGGTCTTGCCCGAGCCGAGGAAGCCGGTCAGGATGGTGGCGGGGATGAGCGTGTCGGCCATGGTTTCTCGGGGATCGTTGCGTGGGCGCGGCCCGCTGGCGGGTCGCCGGTACGGGCAAATGGGGGCGGCGAACTCTCTTTCAAGCCGGCTGGACTGTCAAGAATGATTCGACGTGATTTGCTATTCTCGCGGTTCTGCCACTCCCGACACAGCCATAGTGTCTGATCCCCAGCCTGGTCGACCCGGCCGCTCCGCGCGAGCGAACGCCGACGGCGACAAGCCCAGCCTGTTCGAACGCCTGGTCGAGTTCCTGTCTCCCGGGCCAGACTCGCGCGCCGAACTCATCGAAACCCTGGCCGACGCCGAGCAGCGCTCGCTGATCGAGCCCGAGTCGCGCGCCATGCTCGAAGGCGTGCTGCGCATGGCCGACATGACCGCCGGCGACGTCATGGTGGCCGCGCCGCGCATGGACCTGCTGGCCATCGACGCCCCCTACGACGAGCTCCTGGCCGCCGTCATCGGCACCGGCCACTCGCGCTTCCCGGTCTGGGAGGGCCAGCGCGAGAACATCATCGGCACGCTGATGGCCAAGGATCTGCTCAAGCTGCAGCGCGCGCCCGAGCTGAACCTGCGCACGCTGCTGCGGCCGGCCGTGTTCGTGCCGGAGTCCAAGAACCTGAACGAGCTGCTGCGCGAGTTCCGCAGCAACCGCAACCATCTGGCCATCGTCATCGACGAGTTCGGCAACACCGCCGGCCTGATCACGATCGAGGACGTGCTCGAGGAGATCGTCGGCGAGATCGAGGACGAGTTCGACGAGGCCGACGCCGAGAGCGGCGTCTACGCCCTGGCCGACGGCAGCCTGCGGGTGGCCGGCAACGCGTCGATTGCCGAGGTCAACCACGCGCTGGGCGTCGCGCTGCCGGAGGACGCCTTCGACACCATCGGCGGCCTCGTCGCCCACGAGCTGGGCCACGTGCCGCGCCGCGGCGAGACGACGCAGCTGGGCGGCCTGCAGTTCTCCGTGATGCTGACGCGCGGCGGCGCCGTGCGCTGGTTCAAGGTGACGCGTCCGGCGCCCGAGGGTGCGGCGTCCGCCTCCGAAGAGCTCGGCGGGTGAGCCGCGCCCGGCCCGATCGCCGCGGCCCGCCGGCTCCGTTCGTGAGCGGCTGGCTGGCGTTCGCGCTCGCGCTGCTGGCCGGCGTCGGCCAGGCGGCGTCGTTCGCTCCGACCGAGTTCTGGTGGCTGCAGATCCTGTCCGCCGGCGCGCTGGTGGCGCTGCTGGCCGACGCGGGCGCGCGCGCGGCCGCGGCGTGCGCGTGGGCTTTCGGCTTCGGCTGGCTGGGCGCCGGCTTCTGGTGGCTCTACATCAGCCTGCACGTCTACGGCTACCTGCCGGCGTGGCTGTCGGCGCTGGCCGTGGCGGTGCTGGCGGCGCTGCTGGCGCTCTACTACGCGATCGCCGGCTGGCTGTGGGTGCGGCTGCGGCGCAACCGGCCGCTGGTCGACGCGGCGCTGTTCTCGGCCGTGTGGCTGATGGCCGAGCTGGCGCGCGGGCAGTTCCTGACCGGCTTCCCGTGGATCGCCGGCGGCTACGCGCACACCTCCGGGCCGCTGGCGGCGTGGGCGCCGTACGTGGGCGTCTACGGCATCGGCGCGCTGGCGGCGTTCGTCGCGGCGGCCGTCGCGCTGGTGCTGCTGAAGCAGCGCGGGCCGCAGACGCGCGCGCCGCTGTTCACGCTGAGCCCGCTGCTGGTGCCGGCCGCGGTGCTGGTCGCCGGACTCGCGCTGCCGCAGGCCTTCACGCGCTCGACGGGCATGCTCAGCGTCTCGCTGCTGCAGCCGAACGTGGCGCAGAACGACAAGTTCGAGGAAGCGCACGTGCTGCAGGCGCTCGCCTGGCACGTCGTCAAGCTGCGCGACGCGCCGGGGCAGCTGGTGGTGACGCCGGAGTCGTCGCTGCCGATCCTGCCGGCGATGATCCCGCGCGAGACGTGGCTGGACTACCAGAAGCCGTTCAACAAGACGGGCCGGTCGGCGCTGGTGGGCGTGTTCACCGGCGACGACGAGCGCGGCTACACCAACTCGCTGGTGGGCCTGGACACGACGCACCACATGACCGACGGCACGTTCTACCGCTACGGCAAGCGCCACCTGCTGCCGTTCGGCGAGTACGTGCCGCCCGGCTTCCATTGGTTCGTCGACATGATGAGGATCCCGATCGGCGACCAGGCCGCGGGCGTCGACAAGGCGCCGTTCCAGGTCGGCGCGCAGCGCGTGCGGCCGCTGATCTGCTACGAGGATCTGTTCGGCGAGGACTTCGCGCCATCCATGGTCGGCCCGCAAGCCGCGACCCTGATGGCCAACGCCACCAACCTGGCGTGGTTCGGCAAGCGCATGATCCAGGACCAGCACCTGCAGTTCTCGCGCATGCGCTCGCTCGAGTTCCAGCGCGGCCAGGTGCGCGCCACCAACACCGGCGCCACCGCCGTCATCGACTGGCAGGGCCGCGTCACCGCGCGCCTGGCGCCGGACGTCGAGGGCGAGCTCGACGCCGACGTCGAGGGCCGCATCGGCGACACGCCGTACGCGGTCTGGCTGTCCAGGCTGCGCCTGTGGCCGCTGTGGGGGCTGGCGCTGGCGCAGATCCTGTTCGCCCTGGCCATGCCGCGCCGCCGCTGACGGCGATCTGGCATTCTTGCCGGATGCCGATCCGCCGCCTCGCCCCGATACTCGCGTCGCTCGCGCTGGCCGGCTGCGCCATGCGGCCGTACTCGCCCAGCGGCGTGCCCGCCGGCGCGCCGCGCGAGGACGTCCTGCGCATCATGGGGCCGCCGACCGCGACGTACACGATGCCCGACGACCACGAGCGCCTCGAGTACAACCGCATGCCGTTCGGCAAGCAGACCTTCATGATCGACCTGGACGCCGCCGGCCGCGTGGCGCACTGGGAGAACGTGCTGGACGAGAACCACTTCGCCGCGATCCAGCCGGGCATGGACGCCCACGACGTGCTGCGCCTGATCGGCCCGCCCAGCTTCACCTGGCAGTACCACCTGCCCGCGCCGGGCGGCAGCACGTGGCTGTACCGGTTCCAGACGATCCAGCGCTGCGTCGTGTTCGAGGTCTCGTTCGACGCCGTCACCGGCAAGGTGCTCGAAGGCGACTACCCGTCCGACCCCGGTTGCCCGGACGAATGGATGTGAGCATCGGCGCCCCGTCTCGCCGCACGTAAAATCGTCCGTTCGACCGCGCGCGACCCGTCGCGCGCGGCCCTGCCTCCGGCCGCCGCGGCCCCATCGACTCCGCCATGCTGACCTTCCAGCAAATCATTCTTCGCCTGCAGGACTACTGGGACAAGCAGGGCTGCGCGCTGCTGCAGCCCTACGACATGGAGGTCGGCGCCGGCACCAGCCACACCGCCACCTTCCTGCGCGCCCTGGGCCCCGAGCCCTGGAAGGCCGCCTACGTGCAGCCCAGCCGCCGCCCCAAGGACGGCCGCTATGGCGAGAACCCGAACCGCCTGCAGCACTACTACCAGTACCAGGTCGTGCTCAAGCCGGCGCCGGCCAACATCCTCGAGCTGTACCTCGGCTCGCTGGAGGCGCTCGGCTTCGACCTGAAGAAGAACGACGTCCGCTTCGTCGAGGACGACTGGGAGAACCCGACGCTCGGCTGCTGGGGCCTGGGCTGGGAGGTCTGGCTCAACGGCATGGAGGTGACGCAGTTCACCTACTTCCAGCAGGTGGGCGGCATCGACTGCAAGCCCATCACGGGCGAGATCACCTACGGCCTCGAACGCCTGGCGATGTACATCCAGGGCAAGGAGAGCCTGTTCGACCTCGAATGGACGCCGGGCGTGACCTACCGCGACGTGTTCCACCAGAACGAGGTGGAGCAGAGCACCTACAACTTCGAGCACTCCGACGTCGCGTTCCTGCTGCAGGCGTTCGGCGAGTACGAGAAGATGTCAAAGCACCTGATGGAGCACCAGCTCGCGCTGCCCGCCTACGAGCAGCTGCTCAAGGCCGGCCACACGTTCAACCTGCTGGACGCGCGCGGCGCGATCAGCGTCACCGAACGCGCCGCCTACATCGGCCGCATCCGCAACCTGGCGCGAGCCGTCGCGCAGAGCTACCTCGAGAGCCGCGCGCGCCTCGGCTTCCCGATGGCGCCCAAGGCCTGGGCCGACGAGGTCGTCGCCCAGATCGAAAAGAAGAAGCAGGCAGCCTGAACATGAGTGCGCAAGACACCAAGAACCTCCTCGTCGAACTGGTCTGCGAGGAACTGCCGCCCAAGGCGCTGAAGAAGCTGGGCGAGTCCTTCGCCGCCACGCTGGTCGCCAGCCTGCACGGTGCCGGGCTGGTCGGCGCCGACGCGGTCGCCACCTCGTTCGCGTCGCCGCGCCGGCTCGGCGTGCACGTGCGGGGCGTCGCCGCCAAGGCCGCCGACCGCGCGCTGCAGCAGAAGCTGATGCCCGCGGCCGTCGCGTTCGACAAGGACGGCAATCCTTCGCCCGCGCTGATCAAGAAGCTGGGCTCGCTGGGCTTCGGCCCCGAGGCCGTGCCGTCGCTCAAGCGCCTGCCGGACGGCAAGGCCGAGAGCCTGTTCGTCGATTCCACCGTGGCCGGCGCGACGCTGGCCGAGGGCCTGCAGAAGGCGATCGACGAGACGTTGGCCAGGCTGCCGATCCCCAAGGTCATGGCCTACCAGCTGGCCGACGGCTGGACCGACGTCAAGTTCGTGCGTCCCGCGCATCGGCTGGTCGCGCTGCACGGCGCCGACGTCGTGCCCGTCACCGCGCTGGGCCTGGCCGCCGATCGCATCACGCAGGGCCACCGCTTCGAGGCCAGGGCCGCCACGATCACCGTGCGCGACGCCGACAGCCACGCCGCGCAGCTCAAGGACGAGGGCGCCGTCATCGCGCCGTTCGCCGAGCGCCGCGCCGAGATCGTGCGCCAGCTGACGGCGGCCGCGGCCAAGGAGGGCCTGAAGCCGATCGACGACGACGCGCTGCTCGACGAGGTCACCGCGCTGGTGGAGCGCCCCAACGTGCTGACCTGCCGCTTCGAGGAGGACTTCCTCGCGGTGCCGCAGGAGTGCCTCATCCTCACGATGAAGGCCAACCAGAAGTACTTCCCGCTGCTGGACGCGGCGGGCAAGCTGACCAACAAGTTCCTCGTCGTCAGCAACATCCGGCCGGACGACCCGAGCGCCGTCATCCAGGGCAACGAGCGCGTCGTGCGCCCGCGCCTGGCCGACGCCAAGTTCTTCTTCGACCAGGATCGCAGGAAGTCGCTGGCCGACCGCGTGCCGGCGCTGGCCAAGGTGGTCTACCACGGCAAGCTGGGCAGCCAGGGCGAGCGCGTCGAGCGCGTGCGCCAGATCGCGCGCGCCATCGCGGCCGAGCTCGGCGACCACGGGCTCGTCGACCAGGCCGACACCGCCGCGCGCCTCGCGAAGGCCGACCTCGTCACCGACATGGTGGGCGAGTTCCCCGAACTGCAGGGCATCATGGGCGGCTACTACGCGCGCCACGACGGCCTGGGCGAGACGGTCGCCGACGCGATCGAGGACCACTACAAGCCGCGCTTCGCCGGCGACGCGCTGCCGCGCAACCGCGCCGGCCTGGTCGTCGCGCTGGCCGACAAGCTCGAGACGCTGGTGGGCCTGTTCGGCATCGGCCAGGTGCCCACGGGCGACAAGGATCCGTTCGCGCTGCGCCGCCATGCGCTGGGCGTGATCCGCATGCTGGTCGAGGCGGCGCTGCCGCTGGACCTGGACACGCTGCTGGCGCTGTCGGTGCCGGCGTTCGGCTCGCTGATCGCCGATCCGCGCGCCGCGGTGTCGGCCTTCGTCGTCGACCGCCTCGCGGGCAGCCTGCGCGAGCAGGGCTATTCGGCGCACGAGGTCGACGCCGTGCTGGCGCTCGGCGTGCAGCGCCTGGCCGACATCCCGCGCCGCCTCGAGGCCGTGCGCGCCTTCGCCGCGCTGCCTGAAGCCGCGGCGCTTGCCGCCGCCAACAAGCGCATCTCCAACATCCTGAAGAAGAGCGCGGACCCGGTCCAGGCCAAGGCCGACCCGGCGCTGTTCTCCGAGGACGCCGAACGTGCGTTGTGGACGGACGTCGCCACGGTGCGCCGCTCAGCCGACGTGTTGTTTGAGTCCGGCGACTACACCAGCAGCCTCAAGGCGCTTGCCGCGCTGCGTGCGCCGGTCGACAGGTTCTTCGACGACGTGATGGTCAACGCCGACGACCCGAAGGTGCGTGCCAACCGGCTGGGCCTGCTGGCCACGCTGCACGGCGTGATGAACCGCGTCGCCGACCTTTCCCGCCTGTCCGCCTGATCGCCTGACCGCATCGAGAGGCCCCGAGGATGCCCATGCAAACCCCCAAGCTCGTGATCACCGGCCGCGACGGCATCCTCAACTTCTTCCGCAGCGATCACGTGAAGGCGCCCGAGGAGTGGCAGCCGATCCCCGGCGCGCTGGAGGCGGTCGCGCGGCTGAACCATGCGGGCTGGCACGTGGTGGTGGCGACCAACCAGTCGGGCATCGGCCGCGGCATGATCGACATGACCTCGGTCAACGCCGTGCACCAGCACATGATGAAGCTGCTGTCGGAGAAGGGCGGCCGCATCGACGCTGTGTTCTTCTGTCCGCACGCGGCCACCGAGCAGTGCGACTGCCGCAAGCCCGCGCCCGGCCTGATGCACGACATCGGCGAGCGCTACGGCGTCGAGCTCGGCACCGTGCCCATGGTGTGCGACACGCTGCGCGACCTCGAGGCCGCCAGGGCCGCCGGCTGCCAGCCGCACCTGGTGCGCAGCGGGCGCGCCGCCGAGGTCGACGACGCCACCATCGCGCAGTGGCTCGAGGCCGTGCCGGGCACCACGGTGCATGCGGACCTGTCAGCGTTCGCCGCGCACGTCACCGGCAACTGAGAACAACGAACACCGCAAGGCATGACCAAGGCCCTCTCCGTCGTCCGCTCCATCCTGTTCCTGGCCTACATGGCGATCACGGTGATCCCGTGGGGCTTCGTCGTGTGCGTCTGCTCGCCGTTCCTGAGCAGCGACGCCGTCTACACCTGGTGCATCAACTGGGTGAAGCTCGCGCACCACGGCGCGCGCTGGATCTGCGGCGTGAAGTGGCGCGTGACCGGCATGGAGAACCTGCCGACCGCGCAGCAGGCGACGGCAGCCGTGATCCTGGCGTCCAAGCACCAGTCGACGTGGGAGACCTTCGCGCTCCCGTCGCTGATGCCGCACCCGCTGGCCTACGTGTTCAAGAAGGAGCTGCTGTACATCCCGTTCTTCGGCTGGGCGATGTCGCGCCTGGACATGATCCACATCGACCGCAGCAAGCGCACGGAGGCGTGGAACAAGGTGGCGGAGCAGGGCCGGCGGCTCAGCAAGCTGGGCAAGTGGGTGATCATGTTCCCGGAAGGCACGCGCACGCCGCGCGGCAGCCAGGGCACCTACAAGGCGGGCGCCACGCGCCTGGCGATCGCGGTGGGTGTTCCCGTGGTGCCGATCGCCGTCAATTCGGCGCGCTGCTGGCCGCGCAAGAGCTTCTGGCTGAAGCCGGGCACGGTGACGATCTCCATCGGCAAGCCGATCCCGCCGCAGGGGCGCGAGCCCGACGAGATGATGCGCGAGGTCGAGACGTGGATCGAGGCCGAGATGCGGCGCCTCGACCCCGAGGCCTACGTGCAGGCGAAGGCCTGACGCACCGGCGCGCGTGACGCGCGCCGCGCGGGCTCAGTGCCCGCCGCGCAGCTTCGCGGCCAGGAACTCGACGACCTGCGTCGTGCGCTCCTCGCCCTTGGCCAGGCTCGGCGACGTCATGAACTGGCCGCCGACCACGATGGTGGGCACGCCGTCGACGCCGTAGGCCTCCATCAGCTGGTTGGCCTGCTGCACCTTGGTGCGCACGCCGAACGAGCCGAACAGCGACATGAAGCGCTTGGCGTCGACGCCGTTCTTGCCCATGAAGGCGGCGATGTCGTCGGGCTTGTCCAGGCGCTGGTGCTCCAGGTGCACGGCGTTGAAGATCTTCTGCTGCACGGCGTCGACGACATCCATCGCCTCCAGCGCGAAGTACATCGGTTGGAAGTTCGTGTAGTTCTGCAGGAAGTGCACCGGCAGCCGGTGGAAGTGGATGCCGGCGGGCTTCTTCTTGAGCCAGGACTCGAGCGTGGGCTCGAACTCGAAGCAGTGCGGGCAGGCGTAGCTGAAGAACTCGACGACGTCGACCGTGCCGGCCGGGGCCGACGGGTTGCCCGGCGTGGCGACGGGCTTGTAGTCCTGGCCGGCGACGGGCGTGCCGCCCTGGGCGTCGGCCAGGCGGGTCAGGCCCAGGCCCAGCGAGGCGGCGGCGAGCGTGGAGAAGTGGCGGCGTTGCAAGCGAATCCTTTCAGGGAGCTGAAGCGTGGGCGCTCCTGCGCGGAGCCGCCGGCGGCGGAAAGCGAGGGGGCATTGTGACCACACTTGGTTCCCGCTGCACGGCAGAGGTTCCCCGCCGGGCGTGTCCTGCCGCCGCGCCGCTCAGCCTTCGGCCAGCACCTGTCCGGCCAGGCCGTCCACCACCGCCAGCGCCCGCGCCGCGCCGCGGGCCATGAACGGCGAGGTGAGGAAGCGGCCCTGCACCATCATCATGGGCACGCTGCCGGCGCCGCTGGCGTCGAACAACCGGTCGGCCTGCGCCACCTTCGCGCCGGTGTCGGGGGCGGTGAACACGCGCATGAACTCGTCGGCGTCGACGCCGTTGCGCGCCATGAACGCGGCGATGTCCGCGGGCGTGTCCAGGCGCTGGCGCTCCGCGTGCACGGCGTCGAAGATCCTGCGCGGCATCGTGTCGGCCAGGCCGAGCGTCTCGAGGGTGACGTACAGCGGCTGGAAATTGCGGAAGTTGCGCTGGAACGGCACCGGCGAGCGGCGGAAGCGGAGCTCCGGCGCCTTGCGCTGCAGCCAGGCTTCCAGCGGGGTCTCGAAGGCGAAGCAGTGCGGGCAGGCGAAGCTGAAGAACTCGACGACGTCGACCGCGCCCGGCGGCGCGGCGACCGGCACCGGCGGGGCGATCGCCGTGAAGTCGCGCGGCCGGGCGATGGCCGGCGACTCGCCCTGCGCGGCGGCGCCGCGGGGCAGGGCCAGCCCCAGCGTGGCGCCGGCGGCGAGAGCGGAGAAGTGGCGGCGCTTCAAGCGGGGTTCCTGGAAAGTGGGCGGGGCAGAGCCGCATTGTCGTGGCCGCGGTCCGTCACGGTGCGGCGGGTTTGGGCTCCATTCGGCCGCCGCGGCCGGCGGCGCGAGGCCCTAGAATCGCCATCCATGTCCCGACCCGGTCCGGCCGACGACCTCTCGCAGCTCTCGCTGTTCGACGCCCCGCCGTCGACCGCGGCCGCGTCGTCGCCCCCGCGCGCGCCGGTCGAGCGCGCCGCGCCGCCGCAGGGGCCGGCCGACGCGCAGGCCGACACGCCGTCCGCCCTGCGCCGCGGCGAGCCGTCGCCGCTGCATTTCCGCCATCCGCAGGCCGAGCGCGAGCTGCAGCTGGGCGAGCACCACGTGGCGTATGCGCTGCGCCGCGCGCGCCGCAGCAGCATCGGCTTCGTCGTCAGCGCCGAAGGGCTGCAGGTCAATGCGCCGCGCTGGGTGTCGCTGCAGAACATCGACGCCGCGGTGCGCTCCAAGTCCGGCTGGATCCTGCGCAAGCTGCAGGAGCAGCGCGAGCGCGCGCGCCGCGTCGAGGCCGCGCGCATCGAATGGCGCGACGGCACCACGCTGCCCTTCCTCGGCGAGACGGTCATCATCGTGCTGGACCCGCGCGTGGCCGGCGCCGTGCTCGACGCCGACGCGCAGGCGCTGCCCGGCGTGCCGCGCCTCGTGCTGCGCGTGGGCCTGCCGCAGACGGCCGAGCCCGAGCAGATCCGCGACGTCGTGCAGAGCTGGCTGCAGCGCCAGGCGCTGCGCATCTTCGACGAGCGTTGCCGGCACTTCGCGCAGACGCTGGGCGTGCGCATGACGCGGCTGTCGCTGAGCTCCGCGCAGACGCGCTGGGGCTCGGCCTCGGCCGACGGCTCGATCCGCCTGAACTGGCGCCTCGTGCATTTCGGCCTGCAGGTGATCGACTACGTCGTCGCGCACGAGCTCGCGCACCTGCGCGAGATGAACCACAGCGCCGCGTTCTGGGACGTGGTGCGCTCCGTGGTGCCCGACTACGAGAAGATGCGCAGCACGCTGAAGGACGTACCCGTACCGGTATTGGGCTGAACACCTGTACATGTATTAGCCGCTTACTACGCGAATGCGGAACTATTGGCCATCGAACCCCCCAAATGGGGGATGCCGGCCTCCTGCTCCGCAGGCAAAGTAGCACCTGCACGCTGTCATTGCCCGTCAGGGCCAGGGGAGCATCCAGGGAGCGAAAGCCGGACATGACCGGCAGCAGGGCCGATCGTTTGACGACGATCGGCTTTGTTTTTTTCAGCGCGCGGAAAAGCGCCGGACGCCGTCGGTGTCGCGCTGTCCGCGCAGGCGTCCCATGCCGGCCAGCGCGTGCAGGTGCGCGACGGCCTCACCCATCGCGAAGGTGGTCTGGTGCAGGTCGAGCTGGCGGCGGAACAGCACCGGCAGCAGGTCGGCAGCGCTGCACGGCTTGGCGCGGCAGGCCTCGACCACCGCGTCGAAGTGATGTTCGTGATGGCGCTCGAGCTGGTCGACGCGCTCGTGCAGCCCCGTGAACGGCTTGCCGTGCGACGGCAGCACCAGCGTGCCTTCGGGCAGCGTGCGCAGGCGCGCGATCGACGCCAGGAACAGCGGCAGCGGATTCGCCTCGGGCTCGATGTCGACCACGCTGACGTTGGTGGAGATGCGCGGCAGCAGCATGTCGCCCGAGATCAGCACGCCCAGCGCCGGGCAATGCAGGCTGATGTGCTCCGGCGCGTGGCCGTAGCCGGCGATGCAGTGCCAGTCGTGCTCGCCGATGCGGATCGCCTGGCCGTCCATCAGGCGGCGGAAGCGCCGCGGCACCTGCGGCACCATCGAGGCGTAGTAGCCGCCGCGGGCGCGCACCCTGGCCAGCGCCTCGGGGTCGACCAGGCCGTGCTCGCCGAAGAAGGCCGCGGCGTCCTCGCCGCCGAAGCCCGTGGTGGACTGGCTGGCCAGGCGCGCGGCGTACCAGTCGGTGGCGCTGATCCACAGGCGGCAGCCCCAGCGCTCGGTGAGCCAGTGGGCGTTGCCGATGTGGTCGGGGTGCATGTGCGTGACGATCACGCGCAGCACGGGCAGGCCGTCGAGGTGATGCGCGAACACCTGCTCCCAGGCGGCGCGCGTGGCGTCGTTGGCGACGCCGCAGTCGACGATGGCCCAGCCCTCGCGGCCGTCCTCGGCGCGATCGCGCAGCAGCCACAGGTTGATGTGGTCCAGCGCGAACGGCAGCGGCATGCGCAGCCAGCGCAGGCCGGGCGCGATGTCGATCGCCGCGCCGGTGGCGGGCAGGGTGTCGCCCAGCGGGTAGGCCAGTTTCGATTCGTCGGCGTTGGCCATGCGGGCTCCGGTGGACTAGACTTCCGTTTACGTTAACGTCAGTCTAACCATGAGCGCTTCTCCCAGCACGGCAGGCAGGAACAAGGCGGCGAAGGCGCAGGCCGCCAAGAGCTTCACGATCACGGAACTGGCCGCGGAGTTCGACGTCACCCCGCGCGCGATCCGCTTCTACGAGGACGTGGGCCTGCTGGAGCCGACCCGCGCCGGCCGCAACCGCGTCTATTCGCAGCGCGAACGCACGCGCCTGAAGCTGACGCTGCGCGGCAAGCGCCTGGGCCTGAGCCTGCAGGAGATCAAGCAGCTGGTGGACATGTACGACTCGCCCTCGGACACCAAGCCGCAGCTGGAGGCCTTCCTGTCGGTGCTGCGCGCGCATCGCCAGCAGATCGAGCTGCAGCTGGAGGACATCCGCGTCACGCTAGAGGAGATCGCCCAGCACGAGGCGCGCTGCGAACGCCTGCTGGAGGCGGCCGGCGGCGTCGTCCCGTCCGCGCCCGCCGCGAAGCGCGCGCGATCGACGGCCTGATTTACGTTTACGTAAACGTCAATTAAACTGCGGGCTTCCGATGCCCGGGCGGGCCGGCGCTGCGCGCCAGGCCGCCCCCAGGCCGCGTTTTCCACCCCAGTTGCCCGGCGCCGCCTCGCGGCGCGCCACCCAGGAGACGAGAGATGAGCAACCTGCCCGGCCTGAATTTCATGCTCGGTGAAGACATCGACGCGCTGCGCGACGCCGTGCACGCGTTCGCGCAGGCCGAGATCGCGCCGCGCGCGGCCGAGATCGACCGCAGCGACCAGTTCCCGATGGACCTGTGGCGCAAGATGGGCGAGCTGGGCGTGCTGGGCATCACCGTGCCGGAGGAATACGGCGGCGCCAACATGGGCTACCTCGCGCACATGATCGCGATGGAGGAGATCAGCCGCGCCAGCGCCTCGGTGGGCCTGAGCTACGGCGCGCACTCCAACCTGTGCGTCAACCAGATCAAGCGCAACGGCAGCGAGGCGCAGAAGAAGAAATACCTGCCCAAGCTGATCTCGGGCGAGCACGTGGGCGCGCTGGCGATGAGCGAGCCGGGCGCCGGCTCCGACGTCATCAGCATGAAGCTCAAGGCCGAGGACAAGGGCGGCGTCTACGTCCTCAACGGCAGCAAGATGTGGATCACCAACGGCCCGGACGCCGACACGCTGGTGGTCTACGCCAAGACCGAGCCCGAGCTGGGCGCGCGCGGCGTCACCGCGTTCCTGATCGAGAAGGGCATGAGGGGCTTCTCGATCGCGCAGAAGCTCGACAAGCTGGGCATGCGCGGCAGCCACACCGGCGAGCTGGTGTTCCAGGACGTCGAGGTGCCGGCCGAGAACGTGCTGGGCGCGCTCAACGGCGGCGCCAAGGTGCTGATGTCGGGCCTGGACTACGAGCGCGCGGTGCTGACCGGCGGGCCGCTGGGCATCATGCAGTCGGTCATGGACAACGTGATCCCCTACATCCACGACCGCAAGCAGTTCGGCCAGTCGATCGGCGAGTTCCAGCTCATCCAGGGCAAGGTGGCCGACATGTACACCGTGCTGCAGGCCGCGCGCAGCTTCGCCTACACCGTGGCCAAGAACCTCGACATGCTCGGCGCCGGGCATGTGCGGCAGGTGCGCAAGGACTGCGCCTCGGTCATCCTCTGGACCGCCGAGAAGGCGACGTGGATGGCCGGCGAGGGCGTGCAGATCTTCGGCGGCAACGGCTACATCAACGAGTACCCGCTGGGCCGCCTGTGGCGCGACGCCAAGCTCTACGAGATCGGCGCCGGCACCAGCGAGATCCGCCGCATGCTGATCGGGCGCGAGCTGTTCGCCGAGACGATGTGAGCGCGCGATGAGCGGCGGGCGCGTGCTTCCGATCCTGCAGGGCGAGCGCTGCCTGTTGCGCGCGCTCGTGCCGGAGGATGCGCCGGCGCTCGTCGCGCACGCGAACGACCCGGCGGTCGCGCGCAACCTGTTCGACGCCTTCCCGCAGCCGTACACGCCGGAGGCCGCGAGGGCCTGGGCGACGCACGAGTCGCAGTCCGGCGCGTTCGGCTGGGTGTGGGGCGTCGTCGTCGACGGCGGCGTCGTGGGCTGCATCGGGCTGCACCAGGCCGCGGGCTGGATGCGCTGCAACGCCGAGATCGGCTACTGGATCGGCCAGTCGCACTGGCGCCGCGGCATCGCCAGCGACGCGGTGCGCCAGGTGACCGACTGGGCGTTCGCGGCCGTGCCCGAGCTCACGCGCGTCTTCGCGCCGATCTTCGCGTGGAACGCGGGCTCCCAGGCCGTCGTGCGCAAGTGCGGCTACGTGCGCGAGGGCGTGCTCAGGCAGAGCGCGATCAAGGACGGCCTGGTGATCGACCGCGAGTCGTGGGCCGCCTACCGCACCGAGGCCGCGCGCCGCGACGCTGTCATCGACGCCGCCACGGTCGGCGCGATGGAGCGCGCATGAGCGGCCCGGGCGCCATCGCGTGCATCGGCGGCGGGGGCTTTCTCGTCGACGACCAGCGCGGCCTGCAGGAGCGCCACCTGCTGACGCTGCTGCGCGCGCCGCGCCGCGGGCGTCCGCGCGTGCTGTACCTGGGCCTCGCCCACGGCGACGCGGAAGGCCGGCAGCTCCGGGCGTTCAGGATGTTCACGGCGCTGGGCTGCGACCTCTCGGTGCTGCCGTTCTTCCCTTACGAGATGAAGCGCGACTACGCCGCCGAGGCGCTGGCCGCCGACCTGATCTACGTCGGCGGCGGCAACACGCCCGCGATGATCGCCGTCTGGCGCGAGTTCGGCTTCGACCGCGCGCTGCACGCCGCCTGGCGGGCCGGCGCCGTGCTGTCGGGCGTCAGCGCCGGCGCGAACTGCTGGTTCGAGGACTACGTCACCGACAGCGTGCCCGGCGGCGGCGTGCGCGCCGGCCTCGGCTGGCTGCCCGGCACGTTCTGCCCGCACCTGGACAGCGAGCCCTGGCGCGCGCCCCTGCTCGCGGGCGTGACGCGCGCGCCCGCGTACGGCGTGCGCGAGGGCGGGATGATGATCGTGCGGCCCGGCGCCGCGCCCGAGTTCGTCGCCGACAAGCCCGGCGTCACCGCGAACCTGCGCCTGCCCGGCGAGCCGGCGCGCGAAGTCCCTTCGCTCGACTTGTCCTCGCGGTGAAACCCGCGGCTCCGTAAACTGGACGACCGCCCCAACGATTCAGCAGCTTGACCATGTCCGACGACAACAGCAACGACAAAGACCTGTCCGGCCTCTTCGAGAAGAACGTCCGCTGGGCCGCCGACATCGAGAAGCGCAGCCCCGGCTTCTTCACCAGCCTGCTGACGCAGCAGACGCCGCAGTACCTGTGGATCGGCTGCGCCGACAGCCGCGTGCCGGCCAACGAGCTCGTCGGCTTGCTGCCGGGCGACGTGTTCGTGCACCGCAACGTGGCCAACGTCGTCGCGCACTCCGACCTGAACGCGCTGTCGGTGATCCAGTTCGCGGTCGACGCGCTCAAGGTCCGGCACATCATCGTCGTCGGCCACTCGAAATGCGGCGGCGTGACGGCGGCGCTGAACAACTCGCGCGTGGGCGTCGTCGACAACTGGCTGCGCCACGTGCAGGACGTGCGCAACGCGCACATGGAGTTCCTGCAGGCGGTGCCCGAGGCGCAGCGCGTCGACGCGCTGGTGGAGCTCAACGTGCTGGAGCAGGCGCGCAACGTGTGCCTGTCGACGGTGGTCGAGGACGCGTGGGTGCGCGGCCAGAAGGTCATCGTGCACGGGTGGGTCTACGGCCTGCACAACGGCCTGCTGAAGGACCTGGCCTTCACCGTCGCCAGCATGGACGACGTCGGCCCCGAGTACCAGCGCGCGCTGTTCGCGCTGCGCCTGCGCTACCTGCCGGTGGCCTGAGGCCGCGATGTTCCCGCACCAGCTGGACGACCCGCAAGCGTTCGCGATCGCGCAGGCGATCGTCGAGGGCTTCGATCGCCACTACCGGCTGTTCAGCGCGGCGGCGCGCGGCGCGAAGGCGCGCTTCGAGAAGGCCGACTGGCAGGGGCAGCTCGACGCGCAGCGCGATCGCATCGCGTTCTACGACATGCGTGTCGACGAGGCGGTGGAGCGCCTGCGCACCGAGTTCCGCGCGTCCGAGCTGTCGCGCGACACCTGGCACCAGGTCAAGCTGCACACCATCGGGCTGCTGATCGAGCACCGCCAGCCCGAGCTCTGCGAGACTTTCTTCAACTCGGTGACGACCAAGATCCTGCACCGGCGCTACTTCCGCAACGACTTCATCTTCGTGCGGCCCGCGCTGTCCACCGACTACCTCGAGAGCGACGAGCCCGGCGCCGCGCCCACCTACCGCGCCTACTACCCGACGCGCGAGACGCTGCACGAGACCTGCATGCGCGTCATCACCAACTTCCAGCTGGCGGTCGAGTTCCAGGATCTCGCGCGCGACGTCGCCGACGTCGTGCGCGCGCTGCTGGCCGAGCTGAAGGACGCGCGGCTGCGCGCCAACTTCCAGGTGCAGGTGCTGGCGACGCTGTTCTATCGCAACAAGGGCGCGTACGTGGTCGGCAAGATCGTCAACGGCTTCAGCGAGCTGCCGTTCGCGCTGCCGATCCTGCACGGCGACGACGGCCTGCTGGCGATCGACGCGGTGCTGATCGGCGAGGACGACCTGCTGCTGCTGTTCAGCGCCGCGCGCGCCTACTTCATGGTCGACATGGGCGTGCCCAGCGGCACCGTGCACTTCCTGCGCACGCTGATGCCGCACAAGACGCGCTCCGAGCTGTACGCGCAGGTCGGCCTGCAGAAGCAGGGCAAGGCGCTGTTCTACCGCGACCTGCTGCAGCACCTGCGGCATTCCAGCGACAAGTTCCGCATCGCGCCCGGCATCAAGGGCATGGTGATGCTGGTGTTCGACCTGCCGTCGTTCCCGGTGGTGTTCAAGGTCATCAAGGACTTCTTCCCACCGCCCAAGGACACCACGCGCGAGCAGGTGATGGCCAAGTACTTGCTGGTCAAGCAGCACGACCGTGTGGGCCGCATGGCCGACACGCTGGAGTTCTCCAACGTCGCGCTGCCGCGCCACCGCTTCGAGGACGAGCTGATCGCCGAGCTCAAGCGCTTCTGCGGCAGCCAGCTGGAGGACGACGGCGAGACGCTGGTGATCCGCCACGCCTACATCGAGCGCCGCATGGTGCCGCTCAACATCTACCTCGGCGACGCGACCCCGGCGCAGATCGAGCAGGTGGTGGTCGAGTACGGCAACGCGATCAAGGATCTCGTCGCGGCCAACATCTTCCCCGGCGACATGCTGTGGAAGAACTTCGGCGTCACGCGCATGGGCCGCGTCGTGTTCTACGACTACGACGAGATCGAGTACCTGACCGACTGCAACTTCCGCCGCGTGCCGCCGGCGCGCAACGAGGAGGACGAGCTGTCCGGCGAGCCCTGGTACGCCGTGGCGCCGCGCGACGTCTTCCCCGAGACTTTCGGCCCGTTCCTGCTCGGCAACCCCGTGGTGCGCAAGGTGTTCATGGCGCACCACGCCGACCTGCTCGACGCCGGCTACTGGCAGCAGCAGAAGGACCGCATCCTCGCCGGCTACGTGCACGACGTCTTCCCGTACGACCCGTCGCGCCGGTTCAGCGTGCAGCGCGCCGCGGCGCGTGTCAACCCGACCCATTCCGAAGCGCAGGCCAGGCAGCCCGCGCCGATCTGACCCACCGTCCTTGAAGGAGCCTTCCATGTCCGATTCCATCGTCATCGTTTCCGCCGCCCGCACGCCCATCGGCGGCATGCTGGGCGACTTCGCCGCGCTGTCCGCGTGGGAGCTGGGCGCCGTCGCCATCAAGGCCGCGGTCGAGCGCGCCGGCGTGCCCGGCGACGCCGTCGACGAGGCCCTGATGGGCAACTGCCTGATGGCCGGCCAGGGCCAGGCGCCCGCGCGCCAGGCCGTGCGCCGCGCCGGCCTGCCCGACACCGCGGGCGCCGTCACGCTCAGCAAGATGTGCGGCTCGGGCATGCGCGCGATGATGTTCGCGCACGACATGCTGCTGGCCGGCAGCGCCGACGTGATGGTGGCCGGCGGCATGGAGAGCATGACCAACGCGCCGCACCTGATGTTCGCGCGCAAGGGCGTGCGATACGGCGCCGCGCAGATGTTCGACCACATGGCCCTCGACGGCCTGGAAGACGCCTACGACCGCGGCCGCGCGATGGGCGTGTTCGCCGAGCAGTGCGTGGCCAAGTACGGCTTCACGCGCGAGGCGCAGGACGAGTTCGCGATCGCGTCGACCACGCGCTCGAAGAAGGCCAACGAGGACGGCTCGTTCGACTGGGAGATCGCGCCCGTCACGCTGCAGGGCAAGGCCGGCGACATCGTCGTTAAGCAGGACGAGCAGCCGTTCAAGGCCCGCATCGACAAGATCCCGTCGCTCAAGCCCGCGTTCAAGAAGGACGGCACCATCACCGCCGCCAACGCCTCCAGCATCTCGGACGGCGCCGCGGCGCTGGTGCTGATGCGCGAGTCGGAGGCCGCCAAGCGCGGCGCCAGGCCGATCGCGCGCATCGCGGCGCATGCCGTGCACGCCCAGGCGCCCGAGTGGTTCTCCACCGCCCCGGCCGGCGCGATCGCCAAGGTGCTGAAGAAGACGGGCTGGTCGGCGCAGTCCGTCGACCTGTGGGAGGTCAACGAGGCCTTCGCCGCGGTGACCATGGCCGCGATGAAGGAGTTCGACCTGCCGCACGACATCGTCAACGTGCACGGCGGCGCCTGCGCGCTGGGCCACCCGATCGGCGCGTCCGGCGCGCGCATCGTCGTGACGCTGCTGGGCGCGCTGCGCCAGCAGGGCAAGAAGCGCGGCGTGGCATCGCTGTGCATCGGCGGCGGCGAAGCGACGGCGCTGGCGGTCGAGCTGCTGTGAGCGGCACCTCGTGACGGTGAACGGCGGACGCCCGACGCGATGAATCGCTGGCTGATGCGTCCGCGCGTGATGCAGGCGATCGCCGTGGCGGTGTTCGTCTGCATCGCGCTGTTCCAGCTGCCGTGGAGCCCGGCGGCCAGCGCGCATTTCACCGCGCTGGCCGGCGCGGCGCCGTTCGACGAGCGGCCCGCCGGCTATACCCTGTCGGGTGTGCTGGCCGCCTTCCGCGCGCTCGGCCCGCGGGGCCTGGCCGGCTACGAGGCCTACCGCGCGGTCGACGTCGTGTTCCCGTGGCTGCTGTGCGGCCTGGTCGCGGCGGTGATGCTGCGGCTGGACGCCGCGCGCGCCACGATGTGGCCGTGGCTCGCGGCCGTCGCCGACACCGTCGAGAACGTGCTGCAGTACGCCATCCTGTCCACCCGCGACGATCTGTCGCCCCAGCTCGTGCAGTGGGCCAGCCTCGCCACGCAGGTCAAGTTCGCGCTGTACGCGCTGATGCTCGTGTTCCTGCTGGCCGTCGGCGCGCGGGCGCTGTGGCGGCAGCAGCGCGCGGCGCGTTGAGTTTTCCTTTCGAAAGAACCTGAGATGTCCACGTCGAACGCACGCAACGTCCTGATCGTCGGCGCCTCGCGCGGACTCGGCCTCGAGTTCGTGCGCCAGTACCGTGCCGACGGCGCCCGCGTCACCGCCACCGCGCGCAGCGACGACGGCCTGGCCGCGATCGCGGCGCTCGGCGCGAAGCCGCTGAAGCTGGACGTCGCCGACGCCGCGAGCGCCTCGGGCCTGGCGTGGCAGATCGACGGCGAGGCCTTCGACACGGTGTTCCACGTCGCCGGCGTCTACGGCCCGCGCAGCACCGGCCTGGAGCCGCCCACCGGGGCCGACTTCGATGCCGTGATGCACGCCAACGTGCTGGGCGCGATGCGCGTGCTGTCGCAGGTCGCCGATGCGCTCGCGCCGCCGGTAGCCGGCCGCCCGGTCGCGCGCATCGGCGTGCTGTCCTCGCGCATGGGCTCGATCGGCCTGCGCGCCAGCACGGTGGGCTGGCTGTACCGCGCCTCCAAGGCCGCGGTCAACTCGGTGATGAAGGACGCGTCCATCGCGCTGGCGGACCGCGCGCTGTGCGCCGCGTTCCACCCCGGCTGGGTGCGCACCGACATGGGCGGCGCCGGCGCCGACATCGACGCCGCCGAATCCATCGCCGGCATGCGGCGCGCGCTCGCCGGGCTCGACGGCGCACGCAACGGCAGCTTCCTGAACTACGACGGGACGCCGCTCGCCTGGTGATCCGCGAAGAACCCGTCGCGCCGCGGCAGGGCGGCGCAACAATGACGAACAACGATTGAAGACGAGACCGCCATGCACCTCTCCGAAGACCACCGCGCCGTCCAGGACGCCGTCCGCGCCTACGTGCGCGACCGCATCGCTCCCAACGCCGCGGCGTGGGATCGCGACTGCCACTTCCCGCGCGAGGAGCTGCGCGGCCTGGCCGAGCTCGGCTGCTACGGCATCGCGGTGCCCGCCGAGTGGGACGGCGCGGGGCTGGACTACCTGTCCGTCTCGCTGATCCTGGAGGAGATCGCGGCCGGCTGCGGCGCAACGTCCACCATCATCAGCGTCACCAACTGCCCGGTGAACACCATCATGATGGCGTTCGCCAGCGACGCGCAGAAGGAACGCTTCCTCAAGCCGCTGGCGCGTGGCGAGCTGCTGGGCGCGTTCTGCCTGACCGAGCCGCACGTCGGCTCCGAGGCCGGCGGCCTGCGCACGACGGCCGTGCGCGATGGCGACGAGTACGTGCTCAACGGCGTCAAGCAGTTCATCACCAGCGGCAAGAACGGCGACCTCGCGATCGTGATGGCGGTCACCGACAAGGCCGCCGGCAAGAAGGGCATCAGCGCCTTCCTCGTGCCGACGAACACGCCCGGCTACGTCGTGGCGCGCGTCGAGGAGAAGATGGGCCAGCACGCCAGCGACACGGCGCAGATCCTGTTCGAGAACTGCCGCATCCCGGCGGCCAACCTGATCGGCGAGGAAGGCCAGGGCCTGAAGATCGCGCTGTCGGGCCTGGAAGGCGGGCGCATCGGCATCGCGTCGCAGTCGGTGGGCATGGCGCGCGCGGCGTTCGAGGCCGCGGTGGCGTACGCCAAGGAGCGCGTCGCGTTCGGCGTGCCCATCTTCGAGCACCAGGCGATCCAGTTCAAGCTGGCCGACATGGCCACCCAGATCGAGGCCGCGCGCCAGCTCATCCATCACGCCGCCAGCCTGAAGGACGCCGGCCTGCCCTGCCTGAAGGAGGCCGCGATGGCCAAGCTGTTCGCCAGCGAGATGGCCGAGCGCGTGTGCTCCGCGGCGATCCAGGTGTTCGGCGGCTACGGCTACACCACCGACTTCCCCGTCGAGCGGATCTATCGCGACGTGCGCGTGTGCCAGATCTACGAAGGCACGTCGGAAGTCCAGAAGATCCTGATCGGGCGCGCCCTCGCGCTGTGAAGCAGGTCCTGGTCGAGAAGAGCGGCATCCAGCCGATGCCGTCCTCGCGCCGCGTGCGCGCCTGGCTGCAGATCGATGGCTCGCTGAGCGCGCGCATCGCGTCGGTCAGCGGCCAGCTCACGGTGCGCGTGCTGCGCCAGGGCCCGGTGCGGTTGCAGCCGGCCGAGGCCGAGCGGCTGGGCTGCCCGGCGGGCGCCGGCGCGCACGGGCGCGAGGTGATCCTGCTGGCCGACGGCGTGCCCGTGGTGTACGCGCGCTCGGTGCTGCAGGCGGTGCACGCGCGCGGCACCTGGAAGGCGATCCGCGGGCTCGGCAACCGGGCGCTGGCCGACCTTTTGTTCGGCCTGCCGGCGGCGCAGCGCTCGCGCTTCGAGTTCGCGCGCTTCGCGCCGGGCTCGGGCGTCGCCGCGACCGTGCACCGGCGCTGGCGCGACGCGACCGGCGCCGACTGGGGCCGGCGCGAGGTGTGGGCGCGCTGCTCCGTGTTCACGCGCCGCGGCGCGCCGCTGCTGGTCACCGAATGTTTCGCGCCGGCGATCGCCGCCTTCGACGCCCCGCAGCGGGCGCGAGCCGTGCCGTGGCGGGCGCCCGCGCGGCGCCAGCCCCCGGGTCAACCCTGAGGAGTGCGGCGCGGCCGTCGTATTTCGACGCCGCCGCGCTGCAGTTCGTCGCAAAGCGCGCGCGTGCCCCGGCCGTCAGGGGAACCATTGGCAAGGTGCGGCGATCCCTGTCGCTACACTGATCCGTTGCTGCCCGCGCGCTCTGCAGCGCGTGCCGCATCGCCGGCCCGTCGCGTCCGCGTCCCACGAGGGCGCTCGCAGCGATCGGCCGTTCATCGCCAACAACATCGAGGACGCGCCTTGACTCCCTTCCGCCCCGCCACGCTCGTGGTCGCCCTGTCGCTGGCCTTCGCCGCGCAAGTCTCCATCGGGGCCGATTCGGCCGCCACCGTCGTGGCGCCGGTCGCCAGCGTGCCGCCGGCACCCGAGTCCGGCCTCGACAAGTCCGGCATGGACGCGGCCGTGCGTCCGCAGGACGACCTGTTCAAGGCCATGAACGGCACCTGGATCCAGAAGACGGACATCCCGGCTGACAAGTCGGCCTGGGGCACCTTCTACCAGCTGCGCGAGCTGTCCGACCAGCGCGTCAAGAGCATCATCGAGGAGCTCGCCTCGAAGCAGCAGGCGGCCGGCACGGTCGACGCCAAGATCGGCGACTACTACAACAGCTACATGGACACCGCGGCGATCGACGCCGCCGGCACCCGGCCGCTCGCGCCGTTCCAGGCCCAGCTGGCCGCCGTCAAGAACAAGAAGGACCTGGTGCTGCTGATGGGCAAGTGGGTCGCGTTCGTCGACGCGCCGCTGAACATCGGCGTCGGCCCCGACGCCAAGGATCCGACCGTCTACTCCGCCGGCGCCGGCCAGGGCGGCCTGGGCCTGGGCGACCGCGACTACTACCTCAAGACCGACGCGCGCTTCGCGAAGGCGCGCGACGCCTACGTCGAGTACGTGCACAAGATCCTCGCGCTGGACGGCGACAAGAACGCCGTGATGAACGCCAAGGCGGTGATGGCGCTCGAGACGAAGATGGCCAGGCTGCAGTGGTCGCAGGAGGCCAACCGCGACCCGGTCAAGACCTACAACCCGATGACGCTCAAGGAGCTGTCGGCCAAGGCGCCCGGCATCGACTGGAAGGCCTACTTCGAGGCCGCCGACCTGCCGCCCAACCCGGCGTTCGTCTCCATCGCGCAGCCCGACTACGCCTGGGCGCTGGCCAAGCTGATCAAGGACCAGCCGCTGGACGTCTGGAAGGCCTACATGCGCGTGCGCCTGATCGACGCCACCGCGCGCGTGCTGCCGGCCGGCTTCCGCGACGCCTCCTACCAGTTCCACGACGTCGCCCTCAACGGCGTGAAGCAGGACAAGCCGCGCTGGCAGCGTGGCGTGGCCGCGCTCAACGGCGCGATGGGCGAGGCCGTCGGCCAGGTCTACGTGACCAAGTACTTCCCGCCGGCGTACAAGGCGCGCATGGTGGAGCTGGTCGACAACCTGCTCAAGACCTACTCGACCTCGATCGACAACCTCACCTGGATGTCGCCCGTCACCAAGAAGGAAGCCCACGCCAAGCTCGCGAAGTACGGCGTGAAGATCGGCTACCCCGACAACTGGCGCGACTACTCGGGCCTCGATGTCAAAGCCGGCGACCCGGTCGGCAACGCGGTGCGCGCCTCGCAGTTCGAGTACCACCGCCAGGCCGTGCGCAACGGCGGCAAGGTCGACCGCACCGAGTGGGGCATGACGCCGCAGACGGTCAACGCCTACTACGACCCGACCAAGAACGAGATCGTGTTCCCGGCCGCGATCCTGCAGCCGCCGTTCTTCGACATGAAGGCCGACGACGCGGTCAACTACGGCGCGATCGGCGCGGTCATCGGCCACGAGATCAGCCACGGCTTCGACGACCAGGGCAGCCAGTTCGACGGCGACGGCAAGCTGCGCAACTGGTGGACGCCGGAAGACCGCAAGGCCTTCGAGGCGATCACCAGCAAGCTCGACGCGCAGTATTCGGCCTACGAGCCGCTGCCGGGCGTGCACGTCAACGGCAAGCTGACGATGGGCGAGAACATCGCCGACCTGTCGGGCGTGCAGATCGCCTACAAGGCCTGGAAGATGTCGCTGGACGGCAAGCCCTCGCCCACCATCGACGGCGTGACGGGCGAGCAGCGCTTCTACTACGGCTTCGCGCAGGTCTGGCGCTCCAAGACGCGTGACGAGCGCGCGCTGCAGCTGGTCACCATCGACCCGCACTCGCCGGCGCAGTTCCGCGCGGACGGCGCGTCGATCAACAGCGACGGCTTCCACGAGGCGTTCGGCACCAAGCCGGGCGACAAGATGTGGAAGGCGCCGGCGGATCGCCTGCGGTTGTGGTGAGCCCCCTCGCTCGCTAGCGCTCGCTGCCCCCCGAGGGGGCGCTCCGCGACTGGCCCGGCAAAGCCGGTTCCAGCGCTCCCTCGAATCTCGTTTGCAATTTGCGAGCGGCGGCGCCGGCGACGCAATGCGGCTTCGTGCCTGCTGATCGTTTTCGACAAGGGAGATCAAAATGAAAGTTACTTTCCGCCCGGCGACGCTCGCCGTCGCCATCTCGCTGGCCTTCGCGGCCCCGTTCACCTTCGCCGGCACCGCCGCCGTCGCCGCGCCGGCCGGCGACGCCGCCCCCGCGGTGCTGGCCTCGGGCCTGGACAAGGCCGGCATGGACGCCGCCGCGCGCCCGCAGGACAGCCTGTTCTTCGCCATGAACGGCACGTGGCTCAAGAACACGCCGATCCCGGCCGACAAGGCGGACTACGGCACGTTCACGCAGCTGTACGACCTGTCCAACGAGCGCGTGAAGGGCATCATCGAGAAGCTGGGCGCGACGCCGCAGGCGCCGGGCACGATCAACGCGAAGATCGGCGACTTCTACAAGAGCTACATGGACACCGCGGCCATCGACGCCGCCGGCATCGCGCCGCTCAAGCCCTGGCTGGCGCAGATCGAGGCCGTCAGGACGCGCGCCGACCTCGTGAAGCTGATGGGCCAGTGGGCGCCGTTCGTCGACCTGCCGCTGGGACTCGGCGTCGGCCCCGACGCGAAGGATCCGACGATCTACTCGGCCAGCGCCGGCCAGGGCGGCCTGGGGCTCGGCGACCGCGACTACTACCTCAAGACCGACGCGCGCTTCGCCAAGGCGCGCACGGCCTACCTGACCTATGTGCAGGCCCTGCTGGCCGCGCAGGGCAGCCACAACGCCAAGGTCGAGGCCAACGCGGTGATGGGCTTCGAGACGCGCCTGGCCAAGGTGCAGTGGACGCAGGAAGCCAACCGCGATCCGGTCAAGACGTACAACCCGATGACGCTCAAGGCGCTGGCCGCCAAGGCGCCGGGCGTCGACTGGACGGGCTGGTTCGCCGCGGGGCAGCTGGTCGATCCGGCCTTCGTCTCGATCAACCAGCCCAGCTACGCGTGGGCGATGGCCAGGATGGTCAAGTCCGAGCCGCTGGACGTCTGGAAGGCCTACCTGCGCGTGCGCCTGATGGACGCGCTGGCGCTCGAGCTGCCGGCCGACGTGCGCGCCGCGCGCTTCCAGTTCCGCGGCGTCGCGCTCAACGGCACCCCCACCGACCGCCCGCGCTGGGAGCGCGCGGTCGACACCGTCAACGACTCGCTGGGCGAGGCCATCGGCCAGATCTATGTGTCGGAGTACTTCCCGCCCGCCTACAAGGCGCGCATGGTGCAGCTGGTCGACAACCTGATGAAGGCGTACTCGACCTCGATCGACAACCTCGCGTGGATGAGCCCGGCCACCAAGGTCGAGGCGCACGCCAAGCTGGCCAAGTACGGCATCAAGATCGGCTACCCGGACCAGTGGCGCGACTACTCGGCGCTCGAGGTCAAGTCCGGCGACGCGCTGGGCAACGCCGTGCGCGCCGCGCAGTTCGAGTACCACCGCCAGGTCGTGCGCAACGGCGGCAAGGTCGACCGCACCGAGTGGGGCATGACGCCGCAGACGGTCAACGCCTACTACGACCCGACCAAGAACGAGATCGTGTTCCCGGCCGCGATCCTGCAGCCGCCGTTCTTCGACATGAAGGCCGACGACGCGGTCAACTACGGCGCGATCGGCGCGGTCATCGGCCACGAGATCAGCCACGGCTTCGACGACCAGGGCAGCCAGTTCGATGGCGACGGCAAGCTGCGCAACTGGTGGACGGCCTCCGACCGCAAGGCCTTCGACGCGATCACCAGCAAGCTCGACGCGCAGTACTCGGCCTACGAACCGCTGCCCGGCGTGCACGTCAAGGGCAAGCTGACGATGGGCGAGAACATCGCCGACCTGTCGGGCCTGCAGATCGCCTACAAGGCCTGGCAGATCTCGCTCGACGGCCAGCCCGCGCCCGTGATCGACGGCGTGACCGGCGCGCAGCGCTTCTACTACGGCTTCGCGCAGGTCTGGCGCGAGAAGGACCGCGACGAGGCGATGCTGCACCTGGTCACCACCAACCCGCACTCGCCGCCGCAGTTCCGCGCGGACGGCGCGTCGATCAACAGCGACGGCTTCCACGAGGCGTTCGCCACCAAGCCGGGCGACAAGATGTGGAAGGCGCCGGCCGACCGCCTGCGCTTGTGGTGAGCCGCGCCAGGTACCGACCGTGATTGCCGGTTCCTGAAGCTCGAAGGGCTGCGCCGAACGCGCGGCCCTTTTCCATTGGCGCGCGTCGCGGCGCGCCCGCCGTTTCCCTTTCGTTCGTTGCACGAGGTTCCGTCATGACCCACCCCGCCTTCCGCCTCACCCTGCTCGCGCTCGCGTGCGTGACGCTCGCGCCCGCGCACGCGCAGGAGACCGCCTCGTCGACGAAGACGGTCGAGACCGTCACCAGCACGAAGCTGGGCTCCGGCATCGACCGCGGCGGCATGGACTCGTCCGTGCGCCCGCAGGACGACCTCTACCTGGCGATGAACGGCACCTGGGTGAAGAACACGCAGATCCCGGCCGACAAGGCGATCTGGGGCGCGTTCATCGACCTGCGCGAGCTCAGCGACAAGCGCGTCCGGGAGATCGTCGAGGGCCTGCCGTCCACGAATCCGGCGCCGGGCAGCAACGCGCAGAAGGTCGACGACTACTTCCGCGCCTTCCTGGACGAGGCCGCGATCGACAAGGCCGGCCTCGCGCCGGTCGAGGCGTCGCTGAAGGATCTGGACAGCGTCAAGGACGCCGGCATGCTGGTGGGCCTGATGGGCCACTGGCAGGGCGTGGTGTCGACGCCGCTGCGGGTCGACGCCAACCCCGACCTCGACGATCCCGGCGTCTACATCGCCGATTTCCGCCAGGGCGGCCTGGGCCTGCCCGATCGCGACTACTACCTGAAGGACGGCGAGCGCTTCACGAAGGCGCGCGCAGCCTACGCCGCCTACCTCGGCAGGCTGTTCGCGCTGTCCGGCGACTCGGAGGCCGACGCCGCCGCCCACGCGACGCAGGTGATCGCGCTGGAGACCAAGATCGCGACGGCGCAGTGGCCGCGCGAGCAGACCCGCGACCCGCGGCTCGCGCACAACCCGAAGACGCCGGCCGAACTCGAGGCGCTCGCGCCCGGCTTCGACTGGAACACCTTCGAGGCGCAGTCGCAGCTGCAGCCCGGCAAGGTCGTCATCGTGCGCCAGCCCGGCTACGTGACGGCGTTCGCGGGCCTCGTGAAGTCCGAGCCGCTCGAGACCTGGAAGCTGTACCTCAAGGCGCGCCGCCTCGACGGCGTCGCGACCGTGCTGCCCAAGCCGTTCCGCGATGCGAGCTTCCAGTTCCACGACGTGGCGCTGTCCGGCGTCAGCGCGCAGCAGCCGCGCTGGCAGCTGGGCGTCGCGCGCACCAACGGCGCGCTGGGCGAGGCCGTCGGCCAGCTGTACGTGGCGCGGTATTTCCCGCCGGCGTACAGGGCGCGCATGCAGGCGCTGGTGGCCAACCTGATGAAGGCGTACTCGACGTCGATCGACGGCCTGACCTGGATGTCGCCGGCCACCAAGAAGGAGGCGCACGCCAAGCTCGCGAAGTACGGCGTGAAGATCGGCTACCCGGACGTCTGGCGCGACTACTCGGCGCTCGAGATCCGGGCCGGCGACGCGCTCGGCAACGGCGACCGCGCCGACGCCTTCGAGTACCGCCGCCAGATCGTGCGCGTCGGCGCGAAGGTCGACCGCGGCGAATGGGGCATGACGCCGCAGACCGTCAACGCCTACTACAACGGCAACAAGAACGAGATCGTGTTCCCCGCCGCGATCCTGCAGCCGCCGTTCTTCAACGTGGCCGCCGACGACGCGACCAACTACGGCGCGATCGGCGCGGTGATCGGCCACGAGATCAGCCACGGCTTCGACGACAAGGGCAGCCAGCTCGACGGCGACGGCCGCCTGCGCAACTGGTGGACGGACGCGGACCGCAAGGCCTTCGACGAGATCACCGGCCGCCTGGTGGCGCAGTACTCGGCCTACGAGCCCCTGGCCGGCCAGCACCTGAACGGCAAGCTGACGCTGGGCGAGAACATCGCGGACCTGTCGGGCCTGCAGATCGCGTACAAGGCGTGGAAGATGTCGCTGGCCGGCGGGAAGTCGCCGGTCATCGACGGCCTGACCGGCGAGCAGCGCTTCGTCTACGGCTTCGCGCAGGTCTGGCGCTCGAAGGTCCGCGACGAGGAGGAGCTCAAGCGCATCGCCACCGACCCGCACTCGCCGGGCCGCTTCCGCGCGGACGGCGCCACGATCAACGCCGACGTCTTCCACGACGCGTTCCACACGAAGCCGGGCGACAAGATGTGGAAGGCGCCGGAGGACAGGCTGCGCCTGTGGTGACGGTCGGCGGCGCGCGCGCGTGACGTGCGCGCGCCGCGCGGCCCTATCATGGGCGCACATGACCACGCCGCCCGTCCTTCCCGCCGCTGCACGTGCTCGCGTGCAGGCGCTGCTCCAACGCGGCGGCCGCGCGCTGCTGGGCCTGGTCGGGCCGCCGGGCGCCGGCAAGTCCACGCTCGCCGCGGCGCTGCAGGCCGAATTCGCCGATGTCGCCCAGGCCGTGCCGATGGACGGCTACCACCTGGCCAACGTCGAACTCGAACGCCTGGGCCGGCGCGGTCGCAAGGGCGCGCCCGACACCTTCGACGGCGCCGGCTACGTCGCGCTGCTGCGCCGGCTGCGCGCGCAGGCCGGCGACGAGATCGTCTACGCGCCCGAGTTCCGGCGCGAGATCGAGGAGCCGATCGCCAACGCGATCCCCGTGTTTCCCGGCACGCGCCTGGTCGTCACCGAAGGCAACTACCTGCTGCTGGAAGACGGGCCGTGGGCGCAGGTCGCGGGCTTGCTGGACGAGGTCTGGTACGTCGATGTGCCCGACGCGTTGCGTGTCGACCGCCTCACGCGCCGCCACGTGCAGTTCGGCCGCAGCGCGGACGCCGCCGCGGCGTGGGTCGCGGGCACCGACGAGCCGAACGCGCGGCTGATCGAGGCGTCGCGGGGCCGCGCGTCGCACGTCTTCCGCTGGGACGATGCCTAGTTCACGGACGGGGCGGCACGCGTCGGGCCGGCCCGATGGGCAAGACGCGGCGGATGTGTTCCAGTTTGCTCGAGCGTCGCCGCAGCCGCGAGCCGGGTCGACGGCGATGACCGCACGAGGAGGAGTCGAACGATGAATGCGAAACACTGGCTTGCGGCGGCCATCGCCGCGGCGGGCGCCACCGGCGCTTCGGCCCTGCCGCCGGCCGATCCCCCGCCGGAGCCCAGGGCGGCGACGGTGGTCGCGTGGGATCCGAACTGCGCGCCGCAATATCCCATCGCGGCGATCAGGTCCGGCGCGCAGGGCGTGACGCGCGTGGCCGTCCACCTGGACGAGGCCGCCAACGTGACGGCCGTCGACATCGTCCAGCGCTCGGGCGACACCCGCGAGCACCGCCTGCTGGATGCCGAGGCAGCGCGCGCCATCGCGCGCTGCCCGTTCACGCCGGCGCGCGACGGCACCGGCAAGGCGATCCCCAGCGTCGTCACGCTGACGCAGGAATGGCACGTGGACGGCGCGCAGGCGAACGCGGCGGCGCGCTAGCTGGCCGCGTCATCCGGCGCGGCTTCGTCCGCGTCGCCGACGGACCTCCTGCTCTCGGGTCCGGCCGTGGCGCCCATGGGCAACCCGGCAACCATGCGCATCGAGTTCGACTGCACCTGGAGGAGCCGGTGAACCTCCCGCGTCTCACGCCACGCTGATCGGAATCACCCTGCCGCGTTCGTTCGCGCCCGGCTTCGTCGCCGCATCGCCGCCGCGGCCGTGCCACTTGTCCAGCAGCACGCGCCATTGCGCGCGGCCCGTCGCGAGGTTGCCCAGCTTCACGTGGCCGTAGCCGCGGATGCGTTCCGGCACGCGGGCGATCTGCTGCGCCAGCGCGTGGTTCCCGGCGTCCAGCAGCGGCAGGATCTCGGTGCGCAGCAGCGTCTCGTAGTCGTTCGCGAGTTCGCGCTCGAGCTTGCGTTCCTCGGTGTGTCCGAACGGGTCGGCCCAGGTGCCGCGCAGGCCCCTGAACTTGGCGAGCACGCGCAGCGCGGGCATCAGCCAGGGGCCGATGCGCATCTTCTTCGGGCGGCCGTTCGGGCCGGTGCGCGCGAGCAGCGGCGGGGCCATGTGGAATTCCAGCTTGCCCACCGTCTCGAACTGCTCCGCGAGCGACGCGGCGAAGCGGCCGTCGGTGTAGAGGCGCGCGACCTCGTACTCGTCCTTGATCGCCAGCAGCCGCGAGAACTGCTGCGCGACGATCGTCGTCAGCGGCGCGCCGGCCGAGCCGGCGGCCTGTTCGCGCGCATGCACTTGCTCGACCAGCGCACGGAAGCGCGCGGCCAGCGCGGCATCCTGGTAGTCGGTGAGGAACGCGACGCGGCGCTCGACCAGGCCGTCCGGGCCGAACAGCGACTGCTGCGCCGACGCGTCGTGCGCCGGCTGGTCGTCGCCCATGATGCGCCTGAACGCCGTCGGGTCGGTGACCGCGAGGCGGCCGATCGCGAACGCGGTCTTGTTGTTCTCGACGGCGACGTTGTTCAGCTCGATCGCGCGCATCAGCGCCGCGTGCGACACCGGCACCAGCCCGCGCTGCCAGCACGCGCCCAGCATGATGATGTTGGACGGCATCGTGTCGCCCATCAGCTCCTGCGCGAGGGCCTGCGCGTCGACCAGCTGGACGCGCTCGTCGCCGGCGGCGTGGCGCAGCTTGGCGATCAGCGCCGGCGAGTGCATCGTCGCGTCGGGGTCGCGCACGAAGGCGGCGGTGGCGATCTCGTGGGTGTTGGCCAGGATCGCGGTGCGGCCGTTCTTGACCGTGGCGAGCGCATCGTCGGACGCGCCCACCACCATGTCGCAGGCCAGCAGCACGTCGGCCTGCTGGGTGTCGATGCGCACCTGGTTGAGCTGGTCGGCCGTCGGCGCGACGCGCACGAACGACAGCACCGCGCCGCCCTTCTGCGCGAAACCCATGAAGTCCAGCACCGAGGCCTGCTTGCCTTCGAGGTGCGCGGCCATCGTGATCAGCGCGCCCACCGTGACGACGCCCGTGCCGCCGACGCCGGTCACCAGCATGTCGAACGGGCCCGTCCAGCGCCACGGCCGCGGGCGGCCGATCTGCTCGATCTCGGCCGCGAGGCGCTTCGCGTCGAAGCCGGCGCCGACGCGCTTTCGCAGCGTCGCCCCGGTCACGGTGACGAAGCTGGGGCAGAAGCCGTTGAGGCAGGAGTAGTCCTTGTTGCAGGAGCTCTGCTCGATCTGGCGCTTGCGGCCCCATTCCGTCTCGACCGGGATCACGCTGAGGCAGTTCGACGCCTGGCCGCAGTCGCCGCAGCCTTCGCACACCGCCTCGTTGATGAACACGCGCTGCGGCGGATCCGGGAACTCCTTCTTCTTGCGGCGGCGGCGCTTCTCGGCGGCGCAGGTCTGGTCGTAGATCAGGATCGTGACGCCATCGACCTCGCGCAGCTCGCGCTGCACGGCGTCCATCTCCTCGCGCGGATGGAACGTCGTGCCGGCCGGGAACAGGCTGGCGTGCGCGCGGTGCGGCGCGATGTCGTCGCTGACGATGACCACGCGCTTCGCGCCCTCGGCCTCGACCTGGCGCGCGATCTCGGGCACCGACAGCTTGCCGTCGACGGGCTGGCCGCCGGTCATCGCGACGGCGTCGTTGTAGAGGATCTTGTACGTGATCGTCGCGTTCGCGGCGATGGCCTGGCGGATGGCCAGATACCCCGAGTGGTAGTACGTGCCGTCGCCCAGGTTCTGGAAGACGTGCTTCTCCTTGGTGAAGCGCGAGTGCGCCGCCCAGTCGACGCCCTCGGCGCCCATCTGGATCAGGCCGCTGGTCTCGCGCTCCATCCAGCTGGCCATGAAGTGGCAGCCGATGCCGGCCAGCGCACGCGAACCCTCGGGCACCTTCGTCGACGTGTTGTGCGGGCAGCCCGAGCAGAAGTAGGGCTGGCGCTTCGTCGCGTCGGCCTCGTTGTGCAGCAGGCAGGGCATCGTGAAGTCGGTGACCAGGTGCGTGCGGTCGAGCGCTGGATTCAGGCGCGCGAGCCAGCCGGCGACGACTTCCATGATGCGCGACGGCCGCAGCTCGCCCAGCGACGACAGCAGCGGCACGCCGTCCGGCGTCGTCTTGCCGGCGATGCGCGGGCGCTGGGTGTCGGGCAGGCCGTACAGCAGCTCCTTGATCTGGCGCTCGACCACGGGCGCCTTTTCCTCGATGACGAGGATTTCCTCCAGGCCCTGCGCGAACTCGGCCATGCGCGTCGGCTCCAGCGGGAACACCAGGCCGACCTTGTAGACGCGCACGCCGGCCGCGGCCAGAGCGTTCGGGTCGAGCTCGAGGCGGCGCAGCACCTCCAGGAAGTCGTAGTGCGCCTTGCCGACCGTGACGATGCCCAGCGTCGCGCCGGGGCTGGCGACGATGTGCTTGTCCACCGAGTTCACCTTGGCGAACGCGCGCACCGCGGCGAGCTTCTCGGCCAGGCGCGACTCCAGCACCAGCGACGGCAGGTCGACCGCCCGCACGTGCAAATCCTGCGACGGTGTGAAGGCTACGGGCAGCGTGAAGTCCAGCGGGATCGCGTCGAGGTCGACGGTCATGCCCGACTCGACGACCTCCGAGATCGCCTTGAAGCCCACCCACGCCCCCGAGAAGCGCGACAGCGCCCAGCCGTACAGGCCGAACTCGAGGTACTCGGCGACGTTGGCCGGGTGCAGCACCGGCATGCTCCACGCCTGCATCGCGAGGTCGCTCTGGTGCGGCATCGACGACGACACGCAGCCGTGGTCGTCGCCCGCGACCACGAGCACGCCGCCCCTGGGGCTGGAGCCGTACACGTTGCCGTGCTTGAGCGCGTCGCCCGAGCGGTCGACGCCGGGGCCCTTGCCGTACCACATGGCCGTCACGCCCTCGACCTCGCGCTTGGGATCGAGCGCGACGCGCTGCGTGCCCAGGCAGGCGGTGGCGGCCAGGTCCTCGTTGATCGCGGGCAGGAACTCGACTCGCGACTCGGCCAGGAACTTCTTGGCCTTCCACAGTTGCTGATCGACCATGCCCAGCGGGCTGCCGCGGTAGCCGGAGACGAAGGCGGCGGTGTCCAGCCCGGCGGCCTGGTCGCGGCGGCGCTGCATCAGCAGCAGGCGCACGAGGGCCTGGGTGCCGGTCAGGAAGACGGCGCCGGAGTCGGCCGCCAGGTTGTCGGTGAGCGCGTATTGCCGCAACGGCGCGGCGTCCGGGTCGGGCGTGGTCGTGAGGTCGGAGGAGGGCAGGGGCATGGCGTCGGGCTCGCGCGGCTGGACCGGTCATGCTAGACCTCGGGCGAAATGGCGATATTGCGCAATGGTGGCCTGGGCCCCTGATATCGAGATGGAAATTTCGATAATCTGAATTTTGCGAGATGAATGTCGCGCATCGGGTTGATTCCGAGGGTAAATGCGCTGCCTGGCCGCACAATGCATCCATGAGCCTGCCCGCCTCCATCGACCGCGTCGCCCGCCGCATCGCCGCCGCCCTGCAGCGCGACGGCCGCCAGAGCGCGCAGCAGCTCGCCGACACGGTGGGGCTGTCGGCCACGCCCGTCTGGCGGCGGGTGAAGGAGCTGGAGGCCAGCGGCGTGATCCGCGGCTACGTGGCGCTGCTCGACCGCGAGAAGCTGGGCCTGTCGATCTGCGTGCTGGCGCACGTCACGCTGGTGCGCCACAGCGAGGGGGCCGTCGAGCAGTTCGAGGCGATGGCCAAGTCCAGCCCCGAGATCATGGAATGCCACAGCACGACGGGCGAGGGCGACTACCTGATCAAGGTCGTGGCGCCCGACATGAAGGCCTACGACCGCTTCCTGCAGGACAAGGTGTTCAAGACGCCCGGCGTGGCCAACGTGCGCTCCAGCGTCGTGCTGCGCGAAGTCAAGTACGAGACGGCGCTGCCGGTGGATTGACCGCGGCGACAGCCCCGGAAATCCCTCGTTTCGCGCGCGCCGCTTGCCCCGGTTTCGGACTACGCTGGGCGCCATGCCACCGGAGATCCACGCCATGTCCGACACGACCGAATCCGACCCGCGCCCGCTGGGGCTGGCGCGCGTGCTGAGCATCCAGGCCCACGCCAACCGCCTGGCCAACCGCCGCCTGCAGGCCGCGCTGGCGGGCCTGTCGACGTCCGACCTGCATGCGAAGCGCACCAGCTTCTTCCCGACGCTCATCGGCACGCTCAACCACCTGCTGGCCGTCGACCGCTACTACATCGCCGCGCTGCACGGCGAGGCGGACATGGAGCAGCAGTACCGCCGCTACGCGCCGCACGACGAGCTCGCGCCCTACGCCGCCGCGCAGGACGCCAGCGACCTCCGGCTGATCGCGTTCTGCGACGGGCTCGACGACGCGTCGGCCAACGACGTCGTGCGCATGGATCGCGGCGAGGGCAAGTCGCAAAGCGACCTCGCCTGCCTGGTGCTGGAGCACCTGTTCATGCACCAGACCCACCACCGTGGCCAGGTGCACGCGATGCTGGCCGGCACCCAGGTGGCGCCGCCGCAGCTCGACGAGTTCATCATGCGGGCGGACGCGCCGTTCCGCGTGATGGACATGTCGGCGCTGGGGTGGACGGAGCGGGAGGTGTATGGCTGACCGGGCGCTTGCGGCTGGGCGTGAGGTCAACCCTCGTCGGGCGCAACCAGGTCGTCGTAGGGCGGCAGGTTGCTGGACGTGAGCCGGGCCACCTGGTAGGCCGAGCGCAATTCCTCGGCGGCCCGGGTGTAGCTCATGAGCATCGCCGTATCGTCGAGCGGGTCGCCCGAGCCGTCGCGGATCCGCTCGTCGAGCAGCGTGATCGCGTCGTTGACGGCCTGGACGGCCATGAGAAGGGTGTTGCCGCTGACATCAGCCATGGGAGGAGGTCTCGTCGGGGGGTGTGCGCATCTCGAATTCAGACTTTGGTGGGCGCCTTGGCTTCGCCGAGCGCGACCAGGCGGACGACGGCGTTGCGGGCCAGATTGTCGAGGGCGCCTTTCATGGCGTCCATCGCCATCGTGCCGGCAACGCTCTCGATCTGCCAGTGGTCGGCGTCGAAGGTCTTGTTGTGGCCGGTGAACCGGATCTTCAGTGACGGCGGGATCACCGTGTCCGTCGGCAGCTTGAAGCTGTGCCAGGTCTTGGCGCCGCCCGGCAGCACGTCCGGCTTGTCGAACAGCGAGGTGCCGCCGTCGTTGCGCACCATCCGGATGCCACCTTCGCCGTCGAAGGTGCTCAGGTCGGCCGCGCGCACCTTGCCCTTGCCGAGCGGCCGCGGGTCGAAGTCGGGATAGAGCACGCCAGTCACCGGGGCCCCGTCGACGACGGGGCCGTTGTCGTAGCCGGATGTCGACTTGTGGATGGATCGATAGACATTCAACGTGGTCTTGCCGGTCATTTCGGTCATGTGGGGATCTCCCTGGGGTGGATGGCCGCATCGGGATCGACGGACACCGCGTGCGGAATTCTTGGACGACCGCGCCGGGCATGCCAGCCCTTGCTCAAGGGATGCCCGGGGCAAGGCATGCGCCGTCGAGTTGCAATTGACGTTTACGTAAACGTCAATCGATAATCCTCCGCTAACGTGTCGAGCGCGACCGCATGCCGGCACGCGCCCGAGAACCTCGAGACAAGCCCACCTCGCCCATGTCCATCCTCTCGACCCAACTGAACGCCCGCTCGGAAGACTTCAAGGCCAACGCCGCGGCGATGCGGCTGCTGGTCGACGACCTGAACGCCAAGCTCGCGAAGATCGCGCTGGGCGGCGGTGACGAGGCGCGCAAGAAGCACCTGTCGCGCGGCAAGCTGCTGCCGCGCGACCGGGTCGAGCGCCTGCTCGACCCGGGCACGCCGTTCCTGGAGATCGCGCCGCTGGCCGCGCTGGGCATGTACCCGGAAAAGGGCGGCCAGGACGCCGCGCCCGGCGCCGGCATGATCGCCGGCATCGGCCGCGTGGCGGGCGTCGAGTGCCTGATCGTCTGCAACGACGCCACGGTCAAGGGCGGCACCTACTACCCGATGACGGTCAAGAAGCACCTGCGGGCGCAGGAGATCGCGCAGCAGAACCGGCTGCCCTGCATCTACCTGGTCGACTCCGGCGGCGCCAACCTGCCCAACCAGGACGAGGTCTTCCCCGACCGCGACCACTTCGGCCGCATCTTCTACAACCAGGCCAACCTCAGCGCGCAAGGCGTGCCGCAACTGGCCGTGGTGATGGGCTCGTGCACCGCCGGCGGCGCCTACGTGCCGGCGATGAGCGACCAGACCGTCATCGTCAAGAACCAGGGCACCATCTTCCTGGGCGGCCCGCCGCTGGTGAAGGCGGCCACCGGCGAGGTCGTCAGCGCCGAAGACCTCGGCGGCGGCGACGTGCACACGCGCCTGTCCGGCGTGGCCGACCACCTGGCCGAGAACGACATGCACGCGCTGGCGCTGGCGCGCGGCATCGTCGGCACGCTCAACTGGCGCAAGGACCCGGCCATCGCGCTGCGCGGGCCGCAGCCGCCCAAGCTGCCCGAGCACGAGCTGCACGGCATCATCCCGCTGGACGCCGAGGGCAAGCCCGCGCGCAAGCCGTTCGACGTGCGCGAGGTCATCGCCCGCATCGTCGACGACTCCGAGTTCGAGGAGTTCAAGGCGCGCTACGGCGCGACGTTGGTGTGCGGCTTCGCGTGGATCGAGGGCATGCCCGTGGGCATCGTCGCCAACAACGGCATCCTGTTCGCCGAGAGCGCCGACAAGGGCGCGCACTTCATCGAGCTGTGCTGCCAGCGCAAGGTGCCGCTGGTGTTCCTGCAGAACATCACCGGCTTCATGGTGGGCCGCAAGTACGAGAACGAGGGCATCGCGCGCGCCGGCGCCAAGATGGTGACGGCCGTGGCCTGCGCCAACGTGCCCAAGTTCACGGTGATCATCGGCGGCTCGTTCGGTGCCGGCAACTACGGCATGTGCGGCCGCGCCTACAGCCCGCGCTTCCTGTGGATGTGGCCCAACGCGCGCATCAGCGTCATGGGCGGCGAGCAGGCCGCCAGCGTGCTGGCCACCGTGCGCCGCGACGGCATCGAGGCCAAGGGCGGCCAGTGGTCGGCCGAGGAGGAAGAGACGTTCAAGGCGCCGATCCGCGACCAGTACGAGGCCCAGGGCCACCCGTACTTCGCCAGCGCCCGCCTGTGGGACGACGGCGTGATCGACCCGGCCGACACCCGCCGCGTGCTCGCGCTGGGCCTGAGCGCCAGCCTGAACGCGCCCATCCCGGACATGAAGTTCGGCGTGTTCCGCATGTGACGGCGCGGCGCGCGAATCCGTTCAGGCTCCCGTCATCGGCCACGCCTCGTTGAAGCGATGATCCGGCGGTCAGCCACTTCGTTCGAACCATGACGTCGATCTCCATGACCCACCGTACCGCGTTCCTCGTCGCACTGCTCGCCGCCGCCGTGGGGGCGCAGGCGCGCGACAAGGTCCTGCTCCTGCCGGTCGCCGGCGCGCTCGCCGATCCTGCGGTGCAGCACGCCGCCGGCGCCACCCCGATGCGCTTCGGCTCGGCCTCGGCGACGAATGCCGAGCTGCTGGCGCGCGATGTCCAGATCGACGGCAGCGCCGCGCCGCTGCGCGAGAACCAGACCCAGCGCGACAGCCAGGCGCCCAGCGACGAATCGGTGTGCCAGAAGGCGTTCGCGGACGCGATGGCGCGGCTGTCCGAGGCGGCGCGCAAGGCGGGGGCGTCCGCGGTGCTGGGCATCGTGTCGGACTTCAAGGGCCAGGTGCACGACGACGCCGCGAACGTCGAGTGCCACGCGGGCAGCTTCCACTCGTACGTGTCGCTGCGGGCGCAGTTCGCGCGCTCGCTGCCGCACACGCTGCCGGTGCCCGCGAAGTCCGGCTTCGCCGAGTCCGGCAACGTCGACGCGGTACCGCTGTCGGCCGCGGGCAAGGAACGCTACGCGCACTTCCTGACGCTGCCCAGGCCGCGCGCCTTCGCCGTGGCCGAGGACGGCAGCTGGCGCTTCTGGGCCGACGACCCCGACGCGATGACCAAGGCGCTCGACGACTGCGCCCGCGCCGGCAAGCGCTGCTGGCTGTACGCGGTGGACGACCGCGTGGTGTGGGACGCCGACGCCGGCAGGCGCATCGCCAGCTCCGCGCAGCTGCGCGCCGCCGCCGCGCCGGTCGCGGCCAAGGACGAGCATCAATGAGGGGCGCCGCCGCGTCCATCGCCGCGGACCTGCGCGGCAGGCGGATTGCCGTGCCGGGCCGTCGGACCGTGTTCGCGGCCGTCGAGCCGGAAAGGAGCTGCCCATGAACCCGCTTCGCATCCCGCCGATCCTGGCGCGTGCCGCGTCCGTCGCCGTCGTCGCCGCGCTGATGGCCCTCGCGCCGTCCGCGCAGGCGCGCAACAAGCGGCTGATGGAGTCGGTGCCCGACACGATGCGCGTGTCGCGCGCCCACGAGATCCTCGGCAACCTCGACCTGCGCTTCGGCGGCGACAGCGCGCGCGGCGCCAACCTCGTCCGCCGCGACGTCGTCGTCAAGGGCGTGGGCACGACCCGGGTGCACGACGTCGGCCAGGACGACAGCGTGCGCCCGTCCGACCACGACCTGTGCGCCCGCGCCTTCGAGGACGCGATCACGCAGCTCGCCTTCGCGGCCCGCGGCGCGCGCGCCACGGCCATCGTCGGCGTCGTGTCGAACTACGAGGGCAAGGTCTTCGACGACCCGACGCACTTCGAGTGCCACGCCGGCGCGCTCAAGGCCGCGGTGACGCTGCGTGCGCAGCTCTCGGTCGGGCCGGTCGTGACGGCGCCGGCGTCCGAGGCGCCCGCGGTGTCGCCGCCGCCGGCCCCGGCCGTGGCGCCGCCGGTGCCCCCGATCGCGCCGCCGGCGCCGGCCGATGTCGTGCCGCCACCGCCTCCGCCCACCTTCCAGCCCCTGCCGCCGGTGCCTTCGTCCGCGCCAGCGAAGAACTGAGCCCGACGCCGATGACCGCCACCCTGCAGATCTCCCGCGACGGCGCCGTCGCCCGCGTGTTCCTGAATCGCCCTGACGTGCGCAACGCGTTCAACGACGCGGTGATCGCCGAGCTCACCGCGGCCTTCGCCGGCTTCGCGGCCGACGCCTCGCTGCGCGCGGTGGTGCTGGGCGGCCACGGCAAGGCGTTCTGCGCGGGCGCCGACCTCACGTGGATGCGCGCGATGGCCGACTACACCTGGGAGCAGAACCGTACCGACGCGCAGGCGCTGGCCGACATGCTCTACGCGATCTGGTCGTGCCCGGTGCCCGTCATCGGCCGCGTGCACGGCGACTGCTACGCCGGCGGCGTCGGCCTGGCCGCGGTGTGCGACATCCTCGTCGCGGCCGAGGGCGTCAACTTCTGCCTCAGCGAGGCCAAGCTGGGGCTGCTGCCGGCCACCATCGGGCCGTACGTCGTCAAGGCGCTCGGCGAGCAGGCGTCGCGCCGCTACTTCACCACCGCCGAGCGCTTCGACGCGGCGCGCGCCCACGCGCTCGGCTTCGTGCACGAAGTGGTGGCGGCCGAGGCGCTGGACGCCAAGGTTGACGAGCTCGTCGCCGCGCTCGTGGCCAACGGGCCGGCCGCCGTGCGCGCGTGCAAGGCGCTGGTCCACGACGTCGCTGCGCGCCCGGTCGACGACGCGCTGCGCTCGGATACCGCACGCCGCATCGCCGACATCCGCGCCAGCGCCGAGGGCAAGGAAGGCGTGCAGGCGTTCCTGAACAAGCGCAAGCCGTCCTGGCTGGCCGACTGAACACGAGGGCTCCGCCATGACGCCTCCCGATCTGGACACCGCGCATTTGGTCGCGCTCGCCGCGGCGCTGGGATGGGCGAGCGGCGTGCGGCTGTACCTGGTCGTGTTCCTGACCGGCCTGGCCGGCGCGCTCGGCTGGGTGGCGCTGCCGCCGGGCCTGCACGTTCTGCAGTCGCCGCTGCTGCTAGTCGCCAGCGGCGTGCTCGCGACGATCGAGTTCGTCGCCGACAAGATCCCCGCCGTCAACGCGTTCTGGGACGGCCTGCACACGCTGCTGCGCGTGCCCGGCGGCGCCGTGCTGGCGGCGGCCGCGTTCGGCGGCGACCAGGCGCAGTGGACGCTGGTCGCGGCGCTGGCCGGCGGCGCGCTGGCGGCCACCAGCCACGTGGCCAAGACCACGACGACGGCCTCGCTGACCACGCTGCCGGAGCCGGTCACGCACGCCGGCGTCTCGCTGGTGTCCGACCTGTCGGTGCCCGCGATGCTGTGGCTCTCGCTGTCGCACCCGGCCGTGTTCGCGGTGGTGCTGGCCGTGGTCGTCGTGACCATGGTGGGCATCACCGTCGTGCTGTTCCGTTTCCTGCGCGCATTGACGCGGCGGCTGCTGGGCCGGCCCGCCTGAATTCCCGAGCTAGAGAAGTCCAAGGACGAGACATGTTCAACAAGATCCTGATCGCAAACCGGGGCGAGATCGCCTGCCGCGTCGCGGCGACGGCCCGCCGCCTCGGCGTGAAGACGGTGGCCGTCTATTCCGATGCCGACGCCGACGCGCGCCACGTCGCCGCCTGCGACGAGGCCGTGCGCATCGGCGAGGCCGCGCCGCGCGACAGCTACCTGCGCTGGGAGCGCATCATCGAGGCCGCGAAGGCCACCGGCGCGCAGGCCGTGCATCCGGGTTACGGCTTCCTCAGCGAGAACGAGGACTTCGCGCAGGCCTGCGCCGACGCCGGCATCGCCTTCATCGGACCGCCGCCGTCGGCGATCCGCGCGATGGGCCTGAAGGCCGAGTCCAAGCAGCTGATGGAGAAGGCCGGCGTGCGCCTCGTGCCCGGTTACCACGGCGCCGACCAGGATCCCGCGCTGCTCAGGCGCGAGGCCGACCGCATCGGCTACCCGGTGCTGATCAAGGCGAGCGCGGGCGGCGGCGGCAAGGGCATGCGCATCGTGTCGGCGGGCGACGAGTTCGACGCCGCGCTGGCCTCGTGCAAGCGCGAGGCGATCAACAGCTTTGGCGACGACGCGGTGCTGGTCGAGCGCTACGTCCAGCGCCCGCGCCACGTCGAGATCCAGGTGTTCTTCGACACCCATGGCAACGGCGTCTACCTGTTCGAGCGTGACTGCTCGGTCCAGCGCCGCCACCAGAAGGTGCTGGAGGAAGCGCCCGCGCCGGGCATGACGCCGGAGCGCCGCCGCGAGATGGGCGAGGCCGCCGTGGCCGCCGCGCGCGCCGTCAACTACGTCGGCGCTGGCACGGTGGAGTTCATCGCGGAGCAGGACGGCCGCTTCTACTTCATGGAGATGAACACGCGGCTGCAGGTGGAGCATCCGGTGACGGAGGCGATCAGCGGGCACGACCTCGTCGAGTGGCAGCTGCGCGTCGCGGCCGGCGAACCGCTGCCGGCCACGCAGGACGACCTGAAGATCCGCGGCCACGCGATCGAGGCGCGCATCTGCGCCGAGAACCCCGAGGCCAACTTCCTGCCGGCCACCGGCACGCTGTCGGTGCTCGAGTGGCCGGAGCACGTCGAGTTCCGCCGCAACGCGGACGGCGCGGGCTTCCACGACCCGGCGCCGGTGCGCGTGGACACCGGCGTCGACGAGGGCGACGCGATCACGCCGTACTACGACTCGATGATCGCCAAGCTGATCGTCTGGGGCGAGGATCGCGAACAGGCGCTGGCGCGACTGGATGCGGCGCTGGCTGGCACGCACATCGCGGGCGTCGTCAACAACGTGGCCTTCCTGCGCCGCGTCGCGAAGACGGCCTCGTTCGCGGGCGCGAACCTCGACACCGCGCTGATCGAGCGCGAGCGCGCCGCGTTGTTCGGGCAGCCGGGGCTGCCGCTGGATGTCGTCGCCGCGGGTGTCGCGGCGCGCGCGATCGCGCTGGAGGACTCGACGGTCGGTGCGGATCCCTGGTCGAAGCGCGATGGCTGGCGCATGTATGGCGCCTCCGTGCGCCGCTTCGACCTCGAGTGGCAGGGCGAGTCGCTGCAGGCGCTGCTGGAGTCGCGCCACGACGGCGGCGCGCTGCTGAAGGTCGGCGACCATGCCGTCGCCTTCGAGTCGCGCGCGCTCGGCGACGACCGCCACGACGTCACGCTGGGCCACGGCGCCGACACGCGCCGCTTCGCGCTGAGCGTCTACCAGCTCGGCGAGCAGGTCTATGTGTTCGCGCCGGCGGGCAGCGCGCAGGTGACGGTCGTCGACACGCTGTCGCACGCCGGCGAGGGCCACGCCGAGGCCGGACGCCTGACCGCCCCGATGCCCGGCAAGGTCATCGCCTATCTCGTCAAGAAGGGCGACGCCATCAAGACCGGACAGCCGCTGGCGGTTCTCGAAGCGATGAAAATGGAGCACACCATCGCGGCGCCGCGCGACGGCACCGTGGCCGAGCTGCTGTTCGCGCCGGGTGACCAGGTCAGCGAAGGCGGCGAACTGCTCACACTGGAGTGACTGAAATGGCGAAGCTGCCCGAGTTCGTCAAGATCGTCGACGTCGGCCCGCGCGACGGCCTGCAGAACGAGAAGAACCACGTCCCCGCCGCCGACAAGATCGCGCTGGTCGGGATGCTGCAGGACGCCGGCCTGCGCGAGATCGAGGTCACCAGCTTCGTCAGCCCGAAGTGGGTGCCGCAGATGGCCGACGCGCTCGACGTCATGGCCGGCATCGTGCGCAAGCCCGGCGTGCGCTACTCGGTGCTGACGCCCAACATGAAGGGCTGGGAGGCCGCGGTCGCGACCAGGCCCGACGAGATCGTCGTGTTCGGCGCCGCCAGCGAGGCGTTCAGCCAGAAGAACATCAACTGCTCGATCGCCGAGTCCATCGACCGCTTCGCGCCGGTCGTGGCCGCGGCCAAGGCGGCGGGCGTGAAGGTGCGCGCCGCGATCTCGTGCGCGGTGGGCTGCCCGTACGAGGGCGAGGTCGCGCCGTCGCGCGTGGGCATGGTCGCGCGCATGATGCGCGCGATCGGCGTCGACCACGTCGGCGTGGCGGACACGATCGGCGTGGGCACGCCGCTGAAGGTGCGCGCCGCGATGGAGGCCGCGCTGGAGCACTTTCCGCTGGCCGAGACCAGCGGCCACTTCCACGACACCTACGGCCAGGCGCTGTCCAACATCTTCGAGTGCCTGCACATGGGCATCGCCACGTTCGACACCAGCGTGTCGGGCCTGGGCGGCTGCCCGTACGCGAAGGGCGCGACGGGCAACGTCGCGACCGAGGACGTCGTCTACCTGCTGCACGGCCTGGGCATCAAGACCGGCATCGACCTCGACAAGCTGGTCGACGCCGGGGCCTTCATCAGCAAGCAGATCGGCAAGCCCAACGGCTCGCGCGTGGCGCGGGCGCTGCTGGCCAAGCGCGGCGATTCGGCGGCGGTGTGCGCATGAGCGACGTGACCGACCGCCCCGAAGGCTTCCAGCGCGTCTCGCAGGAGCTGCAGCGCCTGGGCCATCCGCATGCGCCGAAGTTCCTCGATACCGCCGCCCGTACCTCGCAGGAGGCCGCCGATGCGCTCGGCGTGGCCGTCGGCCAGATCGCCAAGAGCGTGGTTTTCCGGCGCAAGTCCGACGAGGTCGCGATCCTGGTCGTCGCGTCGGGCGACCGCCGCGTCGACGAGAAGAAGGTGGCGCAGATCGTCGGCGCCATAGTGCGCGCCGACGCCGAGTACGTGAAGGCCAAGACGGGCTTCACGATCGGCGGCGTGTCGCCGCTCGCGCATGCGACGCCCGTGGTGACGCTGATCGACCGCGAGTTGTTCCGCTTCGATCGCGTGTGGGCCGCGGCGGGCCATCCGCACGGCGTGTTCCCGATGACGCCGGCCGAGCTCGAGAAGCTCACCGGCGCGCCGGTGCACGACGTCGTGCAGGCGCCGGCGGCGGCGTGATGGCGAGCGGTCCGGTCGTCCGCGACGGCATCGAGCACGCGCCCGACAGCGCGTTCTTCGTCGCGCGCCTGAAGGAGATCGACGACGCGACGCCGGTGCCCTCGCCCTGCGTCAACATCTGCAAGATCGACCCGTACACCGGCATGTGCCACGGTTGCCGCCGCACGCTCGACGAGATCGCGGCGTGGAGCGCGCTGGGCGACGCCGACAAGCGCTGGGTCTGGCAGCAACTGCCCGGGCGCGAACCGCCGATCTGATTCCGAGGAGCTTCCGATGCAGCGCGTGATCTTCGACTTCGACGTCGTCTCGCCTTATGCCTACCTCGCGTTCGAGCGCCTGCCCGCCGCGCTGGAGGGCCTGTCGCACCACGTCGAGTACCAGCCGCTGCTGTTCGCCGGCCTGCTCAAGCACTGGGGCAACACCGCCCCGGTGGCGGTGGCGCCGAAGAAGGCGTGGCTGTTCCGGCAATGCGCCTGGATCGCGCAGCAGGAAGGCATCGCGTTCCGCCCGCCGACGCCGCATCCGTTCAACCCGCTCGCGCTGCTGCGCCTGCTCGTGGCCAGCGTGCCCGCCGGCGGGCAGCCGAACCGGCGCGTGGTGGAGCTCGCGTTCCGTCACGTGTGGGCGCGCGACGGCGGCGACGCCAGCGACGCGGCCGCGCTGCAGGCCGTCGCCGACGCGATCGCGCCGGTGCGCGATCCCGCCAGCCGCGAAGTGAAGGACGAGTTGCAGGCGCGCACCGCCGCTGCGGCCGCGGCCGGCGTCTTCGGCGTCCCCAGCTTCCGCCTGGATGACGGCCAGCTGTTCTGGGGCACGGACTCGATGGCGATGCTGGCCGACGCGATGCGCCGGAAGCAGGGCGCCTGACGAGCGCGCGACGGCGGCGTCGCGCAACGGCCCCGGCCGTGGCGGTGTTTACCCTCGCGGTGTTCCATTTTTCCACGATGAGGAACGCAGGGTCCGCGTTTCCCCTCGGGTTGTAAGTTTCGGAGAAGTTCCGCGTCAGACCTCAGTCAGAGGGGGGTTCCACGATGCGCGACAGGCGCCTCCCGTCGAGGACGGCAGCCGCATCGACAACAGGAGACAACCCCATGGCAACCAGCACCGCGGTGAGGCCGATGTCGGGCGAGGAGAAGAAGGTCATCTTCGCCTCGTCCCTCGGCACCGTATTCGAGTGGTACGACTTCTACCTTTACGGATCGCTCGCCGCCATCATCGGCAAGCAGTTCTTCTCGGGGCTCGATCCGTCCGCCGCGTTCATCGCGTCGCTGCTGGCGTTCGCCGCGGGCTTCTTCGTGCGTCCGTTCGGCGCGCTGGTGTTCGGCCGGCTCGGCGACATGATCGGCCGCAAGTACACCTTCCTGGTCACCATCCTGATCATGGGCCTGTCGACGTTCATCGTCGGCGTGCTGCCCAGCTACAGCTCGATCGGTGCCGCGGCGCCGATCATCCTGATCTCGCTGCGCCTGCTGCAGGGCCTGGCCCTCGGCGGCGAGTACGGCGGCGCCGCGACCTACGTCGCCGAGCACTCGCCGGCCGGCAAGCGGGGCGCCTACACGTCGTGGATCCAGACCACGGCCACGCTGGGCCTGTTCCTGTCGCTGCTGGTGATCATCGGCGTGAAGTCCTCGCTGGGCGACGCGGCGTTCGCCGACTACGGCTGGCGCATCCCGTTCATCGTCTCGATCCTGCTGCTGGCCGTCAGCGTGTGGATCCGGCTGTCGATGAACGAGTCGCCGGCGTTCAAGAAGATGAAGGAGGAAGGCCGCACCTCGAAGGCGCCGCTGACCGAGTCCTTCACGCAGTGGGGCAACCTCAAGATCGTGCTGCTGGCGCTGTTCGGCCTGGTGGCCGGCCAGGGCGTGGTCTGGTACACGGGCCAGTTCTACGCGCTGTTCTTCCTGACCAGCTCGCTCAAGGTCGACGCCACCACCGCGCAGTACATGATCGCCGCGGCGCTGCTGGTGGGAACGCCGTTCTTCATCGTCTTCGGCACGCTGTCGGACAAGATCGGCCGCAAGCCCATCATCCTGGCCGGCATGGTGCTGGCGTGCGCGACGTACTTCCCGATCTTCCACGCCATCGCCGCCGCCGCGAACCCGGAGCTGGCGCAGGCGCAGGCCAACGCGCAGATCACGGTCAAGGCCGACCCGGCCACCTGCTCGTTCCAGGGCAGCCCGGTGGCGCGCGAGGTCGACTTCACCTCGCCCTGCGACATCGCCAAGCGCGCGCTGACGGCCAGCTCCGCCAGCTACGCCAACGAGGCGCTGCCGGCCGGTTCGCCGACGGTGGTCACGGTGGGCGACAAGACGCTCAGCCCGCCCGCGGGCGTGCTGGCGGCCGGTGGCTACAAGTTCGACGAGGCCTCGGGCAAGGCGATCGGCGCGTTCAAGAAGGAGGTCGGCGAGACGCTCAAGGCCGCCGGCTACCCGGCCAAGGCCAAGCCCATCGAGGCGTTCAGCGGCCAGTGGTTCACCGTCGTCGGCCTGCTGTGGATCCTGATGATCTACGTGACGATGGTCTACGGCCCGATCGCCGCGATGCTGGTCGAGATGTTCCCGACGCGCATCCGCTACACCTCGATGAGCCTGCCGTACCACATAGGCAACGGCTGGTTCGGCGGCCTGCTGCCCTCGGTGACCTTCGCCATGGTCGCGCAGAACGGCAACATGTTCTATGGCCTGTGGTATCCGTTCTGGATCGCCGCGGTCTGCTTCGTGGTCGGCCTGCTGTTCGTCCGGGAGACCAAGGACGTGGACATCTACGCCCGCGACTGAGCACGCCAGCGCGCAACGGAATGGGCCCTTCGCGGGCCCATTTTTCATTCGTGCGGACGACTATTTCGCACGGGTTTGACTCGGCGCGAACACGGCGGCGCCGGCGCGTGCAAAATGGTTCGTCACCGCGGCACCTGAAAGACCTGCGGGATCCTCGCGCGGCGCACCGCCGCGCGGTGCGGCGGGGTCCGGCATGCGCCGCGGCCTCCGGTGGGCGGGGCGGCCGGCGACGGCCCCGGTGGTGGGGCAGGCATGACGGAACAGGATCTCGACGACGACCTTCGCTCGCTCGACCACGAGGCCGAGGAACGCGGCGCGGCGGCCTTGGACACGATACGCGCCGCGGTCGAGCGCATGCGCGACGGCGGCGACTTCGACCGGCTGATGTGGGCGCTGCCGCCGCTGGCGCGCTCGTACGCCCTGTGCGAGAAGTTCGAGGAGGCCGAGGCCGCCGCCAACGAGGCGCTGGCGCACTTCCGCGTCAACGGCTCGGTGCGCGGCCAGGCCTTCGCGCTCAACGCGCTGGGCGTGGTGGCCGTGCGCCGCGGCGTGCCCTCGCGGGCGCTGGAGGTGGCCGGCGAGGCCGTGGTGCTGGCGCGCGCCGCCGAGGATCCGATCCTGCAGGTGCGCATCGCCAACACGCTGGGCATCGTGCTCAACGACATCGGCCGCCTGACCGAGGCCGTGCAGATCTTCGAGGAAGGCCTGCGCGCCGCGCGCGGCTTCCAGGGCGAGGCCGTGGTGCTGCGGCTGCGTTCCAACCTGTCGCTGGCGCTGGGACGCTGGGCGCTCAAGGAACACGACGAGCACGGGCCCGAGACCACCTGGCGCCCGCGCGCCGAGCGCGCCATCGAGCTGATGGAGTCGACGCTGCAGACCTGGCGCGAGCAGGGCAAGTGGGTGGAGATCAGCAGCGCGCTGGACCACCTCGCGGTCTCGCACATCGTGCTGGGCAACCTCGCCCAGGCGCACGCGTCGCTCGACGAGGCCGAGTCGCTGATGGACGCGTCGGCGCCGCACTCGATGGTGTTCTTCAGCTGCGCCCGGGCGCGCGCCCACCTGCAGGCCGGCGAGCCGCAGCTGGCGCTGCACGCGCTCGAGCGCGGCCGCCTGGCCGCCGACAGCCGCGGCGGCCACATGCACATGGACGAGCTGTTCCGCCTGAAGTCGCTGGCGCACGAGGCGCGCGGCGAGTGGCACGAGGCGTTGCTGGCGCACAAGCGCTTCCACGAGCTGCGCGCGCGCCAGGTGCTCGATCGCGCCGAGCAGCAGGCCTCGGCGCTCGCGGTCGCGCTCAACACCGAGCGCGCGCTGCGCCAGGTGACCGAGGAGCGCGACCGCGCCGAGCGAGCGCACCGCGAGGCGCGCAACGACCAGCTCACCGGCCTGGCCAACCGCCGCCGCTTCGACGAGTTCCTCGCCGGCATGCTGCCGCGCGCGAGCCTGGAGCACCCCGTGTCGCTGGTGCTGGTCGACCTCGACCACTTCAAGTCCATCAACGACCGCTACCGCCACCTGGCCGGCGACGCCGCGCTGCGCTGGGTCGCGCACCACCTGCAGGCCCAGTGCCGCCAGACCGACCTGCCCGCGCGCCTGGGCGGCGACGAGTTCGCGCTGGTGCTGGCGGCGCCGCTGGCCGTCGCGCACCAGGTGTGCAACCGCCTGCGCGTCGCGGTCGCGCAGCGGGCCGACGATTTGCCGGCGGACGTCACGATCCGCCTGAGCGCGGGCATCGCCGAGGCCAGCGCGCCGTGCGACGCCATGCACCTGTTCAAGCGCGCGGACGAGGCGCTCTTCGCGGCCAAGGCCGCGGGGCGCGACGCCGTGCGCGACGACGTTCCGGTCGCCCGCCGCTGCTGACGCGGTCGCCCACCACCAGGACACCCCCGATGACCACCGATCTCCAACGCGGCCTCTACGACGCCCTGCAGCCCGACGCCGGCGCCGCGCCGCCGTCCGCCGCCGGGCTGCCGCCGCAGGACATCAGCCTCGAGGTGCTGCTCGAGAAGTACGCCAAGGGCGACGAGCGCGACCTGCACGACGTGCGCGCGCGTGTCGCGCAGGCGCTCGCGCAGGTCGAGGCGCCCGAGCAGCGCGAGGCCTGGGCCGCGCGCTTCCTCGACGCGCTGCAGAGCGGCTTCGTGCCCGCCGGCCGCATCAACTCCGCGGCCGGCACCGAGCTCACGGCCACGCTGATCAACTGCTTCGTGCAGCCGGTGGGCGACTCCATCGCGCAGGAGGAGGACGGCGTGCCCGGCATCTACACCGCGCTCACCGAGGCCGCGGAGACGATGCGCCGCGGCGGCGGCGTCGGCTACGACTTCTCGCGCATCCGCCCGCAGGGCGCGTGGGTCGGCTCCACGCGCAGCCGCGCCTCGGGCCCGGTCAGCTACATGCGCGTGTTCGACCGCAGCTGCGAGACCGTCGAATCGGCCGGCAGCCGGCGCGGCGCGCAGATGGCGGTGCTGCGCTGCGACCACCCCGACATCGAGGCCTTCATCCACGCCAAGGACCAGGGCGACCTCACCAACTTCAACATCTCGGTGGGCGTGACCGACGCCTTCATGCAGGCCGTCGACGACGATGCGACCTTAGCCCTCGTCCACCGCGCCCGCCCCGGCGACGAACAGATCGCCGCCGGCGCCAGGCAGCGCCCCGACGGCCTGTGGATCTACCGCCAGCCGCGCGCCCGCGCGCTGTGGGATCAGATCATGCGCTGCACCTACGACCATGCCGAACCGGGCGTGCTGTTCCTCGACCGCATCAACCAGGACAACAACCTGAGCTATTGCGAGGCGATCAGCGCGACCAACCCCTGTGGTGAGCAGCCGCTTCCGCCATATGGCTGTTGTTGCCTGGGTTCCATCGATCTGACCCACTTCGTCCGCGACCCGTTCGAGCCGCATGCGTCCTTCGACTACGACGCCTTCTCCGCCGTCGCGAAGACGGCCGTGCGCATGCTGGACAACGTGCTGGACATCACCGTCTGGCCGCTGCCCGCGCAGCTCGCGGAGGCGAACGCCAAGCGGCGCGTCGGCCTCGGCTTCACGGGCCTGGGCGACGCGCTCGTCATGCTCGGCCTGCGCTACGACACCGCCGCCGCGCGCGAGGAGGCCGGGCGCATCTCGCAGGCCATGCGCGACGCCGCGTACGACGCGTCGGCCGACCTCGCGGTCGAGCGCGGCGCGTTCCCGCTGTTCAACGCCGACCTGTACCTGTCGCGCGGCACCTTCGCGTCGCGGCTGCCTTCGTCGTTGAAAGACAAGATCCGCGCGCAGGGCCTGCGCAACTCGCACCTGCTGTCGATCGCGCCCACCGGCACGATCAGCCTGGCCTTCGCGGACAACGCGAGCAACGGCATCGAGCCGCCGTTCTCGTGGTCGTACACGCGCAAGAAGCGCATGCCCGACGGCAGCGCCAAGGAGTACGCGGTCGAGGACCACGCGTGGCGGCTGTATCGCCACCTCAAGGGCGCGGACGCGCCGCCGACCGACGCCTTCGTCACCGCGCTCGAGATGAGCGCCGAGAGCCATGCCGCGATGGTGGCCACCGTGGCGCCGTTCGTCGACACGTCCATCAGCAAGACGGTCAACGTGCCGGCCGACTATCCGTTCGCCGACTTCGAGGGGCTGTACCGCTTCGCGTGGAAGTCCGGCCTCAAGGGCCTGGCCACGTACCGGCCGAACGCGGTGCTGGGCTCGGTGCTGAGCACCACGCCCGCGGCCGCGGAGCCGCTGCCGAACGCGGCCACCGACGAGACGCCGCAGCCGCTCGTGCCCGCGGCCGTCGCGGCCGCGCACCTGGCCGACCAGCGCCTCACGCTCGATCGCCCCGCCACCGCGGTGATGAGCTCGCTGCGCTGGCCCGGCCGTCCCGAGATGAACGGCGGCAACCCCGCCTGGACGTACATGATCCGCCACCCGCACGGCGAGTTCGCGCTGTTCGTCGGCGAGATGCCCGCGCAGGCCGGCCCCGGCTTCGGGCTGTTCGCGCAGAACGTGCCGTTCGAGGTGTGGGTCAACGGCGCCGAGCAGCCGCGCGGCCTGGGCGCGCTCGCCAAGACGCTGTCGATGGACATGCGCGTCAACGACCCGCAGTGGCTCAAGCTCAAGCTCGACGTGCTGGCCACCGTCGCCGAGGAGCGCGCGTTCGACATGCCGTTCCCGCCCGCCGGCGAGCGCCGCCTGTTCCCCGGCGTCGTCGCCGCGACGGCCGCCGTGATCCGCTGGCGCTGCGAGCAGCTCGGCGCGCTCGGCGAGAGCGGCCCGACGCCGATGCTCGACGCGATGTTCAGCCGCGACGAGCCGCGCACCGGCACCGCCGGCACGCTGGCCTGGGCGGTCGACGTCGACAACCCGGCCACCGGCGAGACCTTCACGCTGACGATGAAGGAAGTGACGCTGCGCTCGGCCGCCGCCGCGAGCGCGCCAGCGGGCGCCGCGCCCACGCTCGTCACGCGCCCGTGCGCGATCGGCTTCTCCGGCAACTACCCGCGCGCCCTCGATGGCCTGGCGCGCCTGCTGTCGCTGGACATGCGCGTCATCGACCCGGCGTGGATCGGCATGAAGCTGCGCAAGCTGCTCAACGTCGGCGAGCCGCTGGGCCACTTCATGGCCCCGTTGCCGGGCCAGAAGCGCCAGCAGGTATGGCCATCGACCATCGCCTATGTCGCGCGTCTGATGATCCACCGCTACGCGATGCTGGGCGTGCTCGACGAGGACGGCTTCCCGCTGCACGCCACCGGCCTGCTGGAGCCGCCGACCCCGCGCCCGACGGGCCAGCTCGCGCCCCAGGCCGGCCGGCCGTGCCCGGAATGCGGCAACGCGACGATGATCCACAAGGACGGCTGCGACTTCTGCACGTCGTGCGGGTACGTGGGCGCTTGCGGGTGAAGGTGGCCGTGCCCGGCGTGTGTCCTGTCGGGCAAGAAGTTGCCATATTTCGCCGCGGGACATGGCCCTACAGTCCGAGGGGCCCCGATTCAATTCGCAACAGGACGCATGCAACCCGGACTCCGACGCCTGACGCTCGCCGCCGCCGCGATCGCCTCGCCCGGATTCGCCATGGCGCAGGCCGCGGCCGCCCAGACGCAGCAGGTGGAGGTCACGAGCCACTACGACAACGCCGTCGGCACCTCGGACGCGGCTTCCCAGGGCGTGGTGCGCGGCGAGCGCCTGACCGACCTGCCGCTGCTGCGGCCCGGCGAGGTGCTGGAGACCGTCCCGGGTCTTGTCGTGACGCAGCACTCGGGCGACGGCAAGGCCAACCAGTATTTCCTGCGCGGCTACAACCTCGACCACGGCACCGACTTCGCCACCTTCGTCGACGGCGTGCCGGCCAACATGCCTACCAACGCGCACGGCCAGGGCTACACGGACATCAACTTCCTGATTCCCGAGCTGGTCGACCGCATCGACTATCGCAAGGGGCCGTACTTCGCGCAGGACGGCGACTTTGCCTCGGCGGGATCGGCGCATATCAAGTACGTCGACCACCTGGACGACGGCTTGCTGAACCTCACGGTCGGCGGCGGCAGGTACCGCCGGCTCCTCCTGGCCGGCTCGCCGACGCTCCTCGGCGCGAACGCGCCCGGGGGGCCGCGGCTGCTGGCCGCGGTCGAAGCGGTCGGCGATGACGGCCCGTGGACCGTGCCCGAGGGCATGCGAAAGTACAACGGCGTGCTAAAGCTCGGCGACGGCGACCGGGACCGCGGCTGGTCGATCGGCGCACTGGCGTCGCGCTCGCACTGGACGTCGACCGACCAGGTGCCGCTGGCGCTCATCGAGTCCGGCCAGATCGGCCGCTGGGATGCCATCGACCCGACCGACGGCGGCCGCAGCGCGCGGGTGGTGCTGGACGGCGAATGGCACGCGCACGACGCAGCCGGCTACACGCTCGCATCGGCCTATGTCGCCCACAACGAGCTGACGCTGTGGTCGAACTTCACCTACTACGAGGTGCACACCGGCACCGGCGACCAGTTCAAGCAGCAGGAGGCCCGCAACTACATGGGCGGGCAAGTCGCGCGCGGCTGGCAGCATGCGCTGTTCGGCAAGGATTCGACGACCGAGGTCGGCCTGCAGCTGCGCCACGACCACGTCGACGTCGGGCTGTACGGTTCCGAGGCGCGCGTCGTCCTCGATACGGTCAGCAACGACCGCGTCGACGAGACCGCGACCGGTGCCTTCCTGCAGAACACCACCAGCTGGACTTCGTGGCTGCGCAGCCTCGTCGGGCTGCGCATGGACGATGTCCGTGTCCGCGTCGACGCGCTGCAGACGCCGTCCGACAGCGGCCGCGTCACGGCCGATCGCTTCTCGCCGAAGCTGGCCCTGGTGCTGGGCCCGTGGGCGAAGACCGAGTTCTTCGTGAACGGCGGTCGTGGCTTCCATACGAACGACGCGCGCGGCGCGGTCGCCGACGGCGCACCCGTGATCGTTCCCAGCAAGGGTGCGGAAGTCGGCCTGCGCACCGAGATCGTCCCGGGCCTGCAGAGTTCGCTGGCGCTGTGGCGCCTGAACAGCGAATCCGAGCTGGTCTACGCCGCCGATGCCGGCACGACCGAGGCCAACGGCGCCAGCAGGCGCCACGGCGCCGAGCTGAACAACCACTTGATCCTGAACCGCTGGCTGCTGATCGATGCCGACATGGCCTGGACGCACGCCCGCTACGCCGATGCCAACGCCAACGGCGGCACCGGCAGCGACATCCCGAATGCGGTCGGCCGGGTGGGCCTGCTCGCGGCGACGGTGCACGAACTCGGCCCCTGGTCGGGCGGCCTCACGGCGCGCTACATCGGCAGCTACCCGCTGTCCCAGGACGGTGCGTTGACGGCGCCGTCGTCGATCGTCTCCAACCTGCAGGTCAGGCGCGCGCTGACGCCGAAGGTCGCGCTGACGCTGGACGTGCTGAACCTGTTCGACCGCAAGTTCTACGACATCGCCTACGAGCAGGACTACCGCTATCCGGCCAATGGCAACGTGGTCGACGGCGTCACGGTGCACCCGGGCGAGCCGCGTGAATGGCGGATGACCTTGAGCGTCAAGCTGTAGGGGGCGTTGCCGGATTGGAGCGCGGGTCACGGCGATGACATGCGCGCTTGCGAGCATGGCGGCTTCATCCACTAACCGCCCTCTGCAATGAAACAACTCGCCGTCGCCGCCGCGCTCGGCCTCGTGTTCGCCTCCCCGGCCATGGCCGACGACTTCTACCGGCTCGACCAGGCGCTGCCGTCCAACGTCGCCATCGAGGCCAACTATCCGGTGTTCGACTTCGACACCGACGGCTGCCTGCCGAGCGCGGGCATCAGCCGCGCCGGCGTCCAGAACGGCGGCCTGAAGCCGTCGGGCAGCATCACCGGCGGCTGCCGCCTGACCAACTTCCTGGACTACTCCAACACGCTGCACCGCCATGCCTGCGTCGCCAGCGGCGGCGACGTCTACTGCGGGCACTTCTACGCGCTGTACTTCCTGAAGGACCAGACCACCTCGCTGGGCGGCGGCCACCGCCACGACTGGGAGCATGCCGCGATCTGGACGAAGAACGGCGTCGTCACGCACGGCGGCTACAGTGCGCACGGCAAGCTCTACAACGCCGAGATCTCGACGCTGGACCAGCAGGACGGCCACATGAAGATCGTCTATCACAAGGACGGCCTGCTGACGCACTGCATGCGCTTTGCCAAGTCCGGCGAGGTTGCCGAGAACGGCTACGGCAGCTTCGTCACGCCCAGCATCATCAGCTGGCAGACGATGGTCGGCGACGGCGTGACGAACGCGCAGCTGCGCGCAGACCTGGACGCGTACGACTACGGCTCCGCGGTCGTCCCGCTGCGTGACGACAACTTCCTGTCCAACCTCAACACCTACAAGCCGTCGTCGTACCCGACGTTCACGACGGCCAGCCTGGACGCCGCCGGCTGAGAAGCCGTGGGCGGGCCGCCGCCGGCGCGTCAGACCAGCGCCGCCAGCGTCTTGCCCACCGCCGACGCCGCCATCACCGCGCCGCTGGCGACGTCGGAGACGGCCTCGCCGGTGGCGTGCGCGCCCACCGCGGCGTAGTGGCCCAGTTCCTTGGCGGCGGTCTTCGCGGCGTCGTAGACCTCGGTGGCGCCGTCGGCCACCGCGTCGGCGACGGCCTCGCCGACCTGCTCCGCGCCGGTGGCCGCGTGCTGCAATCCGTGCCAGGCGCCGACCGCGAGCTCCTCGGCGCCGCCGAGCACGAATTCGCCGGCCTGCTCGAGCGCATGCAGCGCCTGGCCGCTGAACGACACCGTCGCGCTGACGCCGTCGGCGACCGCCTCGGCCGCATGGGCGACGGTGGTGGCGACGCTGTCGCCGGCCTGCGTGATGCGGGACGATTCGGTGGACGCGGTGGACGCGGTGGCGGTGCTGTTGAGGGCGGCGATGGACATGGGATGTTCCTGCTGCTCGGCCATGGAGGAATGGCGGCCGATGAGGGAATGCTAAGGATCCTGCCGCCGCGCAAGGGCCGGATCAAGCCGCGAAACGAAGCCGACGAAACGTCCCACAACAATGTGTCGACGTCGACATGAATCCGCTGGACGGAAGCGCCCAATGCTTGCACTAATCGCACATTCGCGGGAAACCCCGTGGACGCGGCCCGGCGCAGCGCGGACACTGCGCGCAAACAAGCCGCCGCTCCAGGGGCGGCGTCCACAGCCAGCGCGAGACAAGCCATGCCAGACAGCCCCAGCGTCGACGTCCAGTCGTTCCTCAACGAACACCGGTTCTCGCCGTTCCAGTGGACGATCTTCGGCCTGTGCTTCCTGATCGTGCTGGCCGACGGCTTCGACACCGCGGCGATCGGCTTCATCGCGCCCTCGCTGCTCAAGGAATGGGGCATCGCCAAGCCGGCGCTGGGGCCGGTGCTCAGCGCGGCGCTGTTCGGCCTGGCCGCGGGCGCGCTGTCCTCGGGGCCGCTGGCCGACTGGCTGGGCCGCAAGAAGCTGCTGGTGGCCGCGGTGGCGGTGTTCGGCGTGGCCTGCCTGGCCTCCTCGTTCGCCGGCTCGCTGGAGCAGCTGACGACGCTGCGCTTCCTCACCGGCCTGGGCCTGGGCGCGGCGATGCCCAACGCGGTGACGCTGACCAGCGAGTACTGCCCCGACCGCCTGCGCGCCACGCTCACCAACGCGATGTTCTGCGGCTTCCCGCTGGGCGCCGCGTTCGGCGGCTTCCTGGCGGCGTGGATGATCCCGCAGTTCGGCTGGCGCAGCGTGCTGATGCTGGGCGGCGTCGCGCCGCTCGTGCTCGCGGCGGCGATGGCGCTGCTGCTGCCCGAGTCGGTGCGCTTCATGGTGGCGCGCGCGCAGCCGGTCGAGCGCATCCGCGCCGCGCTGTCGCGCATCTCCGCCAGCGCGGCGGCGGCGACGTCGTTCAGGCTGTCGGAGAGCCGCCCGACGACCGCGGGCCGGGCGGGCGTCGCGCTGGTGCTGTCGCGCGAGTACCTGGTCGGCTCGGTGATGCTGTGGGTGGCCTACTTCATGGGGCTGGTGATCTTCTACGCGCTTATCAACTGGATGCCCATCCTGTTCAAGGACGCCGGCGTCGACCCGCGTTCGGCCACGCTGATCGCCGCGCTGTTCCCGCTGGGCGGCTGCGGCGCGGTGCTGTTCGGCTGGCTGATGGATCGCTACGACGGCAACGGGATCATCGCCGCCGGCTACGCCGTCACGGCGCTGCTGATCTGGCTGATCGGGCAGGCGGCGGGGCAGGTCGGCTTCCTGGTCGTCGTGGTGTTCCTGGGCGGCGCGTTCATGAACACCGCGCAGTCCTCGCTGCCGGCCCTGGCCGCGGCGTTCTATCCGACGGCGGGGCGCGCGACGGGCGTGTCGTGGATGCTCGGGTTCGGCCGCTTCGGCGGCATCGCGGGCTCGCTGCTGGTGGCGGAGCTGACGCGGCGCCAGTTCACGTTCGCCGGCATCTTCACCGTGGTCGCGCTGCCGGGGCTGGTGGCCGCGCTGGCGCTGCTGGTCAAGCGCCGGGCGCAGCCGGGCGCGGCGGCGGACGCCGCGTCAGCGCGCACGGGCGGCTTCGCGGCGCATTGAGCCTCAGCGGCGCGACGCCGCGCGCAGGAACTGGCCGACGTCCTTCGGGTGCCAGTGGACGGTCCGGAGCGCCTGCGCCAGCGCCTCGTCGTCGAACTGCGACAGGAACGCGTCGTCCTGCGCCTCGACGGGCTCGGGGAGATCTCGCGGGGTCGGGAGGGGGCGTGTCGTGGTCATGATGTGTTCCGCCGGTTGCTGGGGGGATGGCCGCATCTTGGCGTCGGGTGCGAGGCGGCGAAGCCAGACGTTATCGCGGCGTGGCGTGCGTGCAGTCCTACAAAAGACGCCCGTCCGCCCCTCATCTGCGGCGATCCCGGCGATCAGGCCGCGGCACGCGCCTGCAGCTGGCGGCTGATCCGCGAGACGAGCCAGATCGCCGTCAGCGTCGTGCCGACGACGACGTAGCCGACCTCGGGGAAGTGCTCGATCCGACCGTCGGCGCCCGATGTGACGATGTGGCCGGCCACCACCGACGCGACGCCGCCCGACACCTGCTGGATCGACGCGCTGATCGCGTTGAACGCGCCGCGCCTGGTCGGCTCCGGCACCTGCGTGACCATGGCCTGGAACGGGATCATGCGCGAGAAGATGCCCACGAACATGACCACGTTGACCGCCACCACGGCCCACAGCGGCGTGATGCCCAGGTGGGTATAGAGCACGACCGTCGCGATCGACAGCGCGCTGCCGAACAGGAACACCTTCATCTTGCCGACCTTGTCCGCCGCCTTGCCGATCAGCGGGCCGAACACGATGGTGCAGATGCCGGTGAAGAAGTAGATCGTCGGCAGGTGCTCCAGGGCGATGCCGAGGTTGTGCACCAGGAACGCGCTGCTGAAGGGCATCAGCATGAAGCCGCCGGTGGCCAGCAGCGTCACGGTGAGGAAGGCCATCAGGTGGCGCGGCTCGGTCAGCGTGTGCCACAGGTGCATGAACGGGCTGTGTTCCTGCGGCTTGCCCAGGTGCGCGTCGACCGGCTTGAGCTTCGTCGCGATGACGCCCAGCCCGGCCAGGCCGAGGGCGGCCAGCGCGATGAACGGCGCATGCCAGTTCCAGCGGTTGGACAGGAACAGCCCCATCGGCAGGCCCAGCACCTGGCTGGCGGCGAACGCCGTCTGGATCAGGCCCATCACGCGGCCGCGCAGCGAGATGTCGAACAGGTCGGTGGCGATCGCCAGCACGATCGAGCCGATCACGCCGCCGAACAGGCCTGTGAACACGCGCGCGGCCAGCAACAGCTCGAAGGTCGGCGCCAGGCCGCACCACAGCGTGCCCAGCAGGAAGCCGGCGTAGAAGAACAGCAGCAGCTTCTTGCGGTCGAAGCGGTCCGCGAAGCCGGCCGTGACGAAGCCGGAGACGCCGGCGCTGAACGCGTAGGCCGACACGACCAGGCCGAACTGCTTGGGCGTGATCGCCAGCGCCGGCATGATCAGCGCGCCCAGTGGCGCCATCAGCATGAAGTCGAGGATGACGGCGAACTGCAGCAGGGCGAGCAGGCCGACGACGAACTTCTGGTACGGCGAGAAGCCGGCGGCGGGCGCGGGGGAGGGCGAGGCCATGGACGATGTCCTGTCGTGTTCCAGCCCGCCATCGTCGCCGAAAACGCCTTGCGCGCGACTTACCCGTCGACGGACCGCCGGATTCCATCGTCGAGTGACGGCTCCAGCGCGGCGTCTTGCGGCGGGTGCCGTGTCGGGATTATATTTCGCATGCGAAATAATAAACGCCATGTCCAAGCCGCCTCGCCTCATCTACCTGCTCAACAGCGCCCAGCGCCGCCTGCAGCAGTTCGTCGCCGCCGAGCAGGAGCGCGTCGCGCGCGAGGGCGTCACGCCGCCGTCGCCCGCGCAGAGCGGCGTGCTGTTCGTGCTCGCGAAGACGGACGGCGCGACGATGGGCACGCTCGCGCAGGCCCTGGACCTCGCGCCGTCGGCGGTGTCCGGCCTGGTGCAGCGCATGGAGGCGCTCGGCTGGGTGCTGCGGCGCGCCAGCGAGGTCGACGCGCGCACCCAGCACGTCTGGCTGCAGCCGGCCGGCCGCGCGCTGCTGCCCGCGCTGCAGAAGGCGCTGGCGCGCATCAACGCACGCCTGACCGGCGACTTCACCCTTGACGATCTGCAGACCGTCGGCCGCTGGCTCGAGCATGTCCAGACCTTGGGAGACCCCGATGAGTGAACCCCGATCCACCGATGCCGCCACGCTGCGGCCCGAGCCCGTCACCCTCGCCTGCGCCGACGGCCAGCGCCTGCAGGGCCACTTCTTCGCCGCGCGCGGCGACGCGGCCGCCGTGCCGGTGCTGATCTCGCCGGCCACCGGCGTGCGCCAGCAGTTCTACTGGCGCTTCGCCGACTGGCTGGCCTCGCAGGGCCACGCGACGCTGGTGTTCGACTACCGCGGCATCGGCCTGTCGCTGGACGGCCGCCTCGCCGACAGCCGCGCGCGCCTGGTCGACTGGGGCAGGCTCGACCAGGTCGCCGCGCTGCAGTGGCTGCTCGCGCGCAGCGGCGCGGCGCGGGTCGTGCTGGTCGGCCACAGCGCGGGCGGCCAGATGATCGGGCTGCTGCCCAACCACGACCGCGTCGAGCGCGTGGTCGGCGTCGCCGCGTCCACCGGCTGGTTCGGTGGCATGCGGCTCGCGTTCGCGCTCAAGGCGCGGCTGGGCCTGCGCCTATTGGTGCCGATCGGCACGCTGCTCAAGGGCTACGCGCCGACCTCGTGGCTGGGCCTGGGCGAGAACCTGCCGGCGCAGGTCGCGCGCCAATGGGGCCAGTGGTGCGCGGCCGGCGGCTACGCCACCAACGCCGTGCGCGCGGGCCTGGCCGACGACTTCCACGCGCTGGTGCGCACCCCCATCGTCGTGCTGCACGCGGAGGACGACGACATCGCCAACCCCGTGACCGTCGCCGACCTGCTGCGCACGCTGCCCGCCTCGCCGCGCGCCGCGCTGCAGGTGCGCCCGCGCGACCATGGCCTGCGCGCGATCGGCCACCTCGACTGGTTCCGCCAATCGCACCAGGCGCTGTGGCCGCTGCTGCGCCGCGCCGTGCTCGGCGAGATCGCGCTCGAGGCACCGAGCGCGGGCGCGTGAGTGCATCGCGGACCTGCAAGGCGCGGGCGCCTGAGCCGCCTCAGCCTTTCGAGATCACCTCGAACCCGCCGTAGATCATCCGCTTGCCGTCGAACGGCATCGGGCTGGCGCCGGGCTTCATGCGCGGGTCGGCCATGACCTTCTCCCAGGCCGCGTCGCGCGCCGCGCGCGAGGCCCAGGTCACCCAGCCGAAGGCGACCGTCTCGTCCGGGCCGCACTTCACGGCCAGCGGGAACGACGTCAGCTGCCCCGGGGGGACGTCGTCGCCCCAGGTGTCGATCACGCTCAGCGCGCCGTGCTCCCTGAACACGGCGGCGATCCTCTGGCAGTAGGCGCGGTAGGTTTCCTTGTCGGCGGTCGGCACGGCCGCGACGAATCCATCGATGTAGTCCATTGCGTTCTCCTGGTTGCGGACGAGCGGCCAGCCGCGATCGCGGCCGACCCGCAAGCCTACGACGAACGACGCCGCCGGGATTCGACGATTCAGGGGCTGCGCGCGGGCTCGGCCGGCGCCTCGGCGCCGTGGCCGCCCGTCATCTGGCCCAGGCTGGCCACCAGGTCGGCGAAGCGCTCGCCCTGCACGACCACGTGCGCGCGGATGCTCTGCTGCGCCTTGTCGGCGTCGCCCTCGCGCAGCGCGTCGACGATGGCCTGGTGCTCCTCGAACGAGCGCTGCGGCCGGTTGCGCACGCGCAGCTGCAGGCGGCGGTACGGCCGCAGCTTGCGCTGCAGCGCGGCGGCCTGCTCGAACAGGAAGGTGTTGTGCGAGGCCGCGTAGATGGCGTAGTGGAAGCGCTCGTTGGCGTAGAAGTAGGCGTCGGCGTCGCGCGCGGCGGCCGACCCGCGGCAGGCCTCGTGCGCGGCCTCGACCTCGGCCAGCTCGGCGTCGGACATGCGGCGCGCGGCCAGCCGGGCGCACATCGCCTCCAGCTCGGCCATGACCTCGAACATCTCGATCAGCCGCTGCGGCGTGACCTGCGCGACGACCGCCCCGCGCTGCGGCCGCGTCTCGACCAGCCCCTCGCCCAACAGCAGCCGCAAGGCCTCGCGGATGGGCGTGCGCGAGACGCCGAAGCGCGTCGCGAGCTCGACCTCGTCCAGCCGCGTGCCGGGCAGCAGCTTGCCCGTGGCGATCTCCTCCTCGATGGATTCGCGCAGGCGCTCGGACAGTCGAGTCGATGACATGGCTGCATTCTAGGAGTCGCTGTTTGCGTGCGGCTTGAGGGAAAGCATTCGTGAATTTCGGGGTAAACACTCGTGTGACTGTCATATAGTGAATGCAAACTTGAAGAAGTTGTATTCAAAAAGCCGCTGCCGGGAAACTTGGCAGCTCCGGTCCGCCGCGGATCCCTGAAGGAGACTCCATGACGATCACCCGCCGCTTCCTGGTCCAGGCCGCCGCCGTCGCCGGCCTGGCGCCCCTGTCCACCGTGTCGCGCGCCCAGGAAGGCACGCTCAAGATCTCGCACCAGTTCCCCGGCGGCACCATCGCCGACGGCGACTTCCGCGACCGGCTGTGCCGCCGCTTCGCGTCCGAGATCGAGAAGCGCAGCAACGGCGCGCTCAAGGCGGCGGTCTATCCCGGCTCGTCGCTGATGAAGACCAACGCGCAGTTCTCGGCGATGCGCAAGGGCGCGCTCGACCTCAGCCTGGTGCCGCTGTCCTATGCCGGCGGCGAGGTGCCCGAGACCAACATCGGCCTGATGCCCGCGCTGGTGCCCAACTACGAGGTCGGCACCGCCTGGAAGAACGCGGCGGTCGGCAGGCTGCTGGCCAAGACGCTGGACGACAAGGGCATCGTCGTCGTCAGCTGGATCTGGCAGGGCGGCGGCGTGGCCAGCAAGAACGCGCCGCTGGTGACGCCGGCCGACGCCAAGGGGATGAAGGTGCGCGGCGGCAGCCGCGAGATGGACATGATGCTCAAGGAGGCCGGCGCCTCCGTCATCTCGCTGCCGTCCAACGAGATCTACGCCGCGATGCAGACCGGCGCGATGGAGGCGGCGATGACGTCGTCGACCAGCTTCATCTCGTTCAAGCTGGAGGAGATCGCCAAGCACCTGACGACCGCGCGCAACAAGGCCTACTGGTTCATGTTCGAGCCGCTGCTGATGTCCAAGGAAGTCTTCAAGCGGCTGCCCAAGGCGCACCAGGACCTGATCATGGCCGTCGGCGCCGAGCAGGAGGCCTTCGCGACCCAGGCCGCGCGCCTGGACGACCAGGTGGTGGCCCAGGTCTACGGCCACGCGGGCGCCAAGGTCTACGACATCGACGCGCCCACGCTGGGCAAGTGGCAGGCGATCGCGCGCGCGACGGCCTGGAAGGACTACGCCGAGCACAACGACACGTGCAAGGCGCTGATGGCCGCGGCGCAGAAGCTGCTGTGAACGCCGACATGCCGCACGCACCGGTCGGCCTGGCCGCCGCGCCTTCGGGCGCCGGGCTGCACCAGCACATCGACGCCGCGACGCCGCGCTGGCTGCTGCCGCTGGCGCGCGCGCTGGCCGTGGTCAACCGCGGCATGATGGTGCTGGGCATGCTGGCGCTGCTGGCGTCGGCGCTGATCCTCACGTCCAGCGTCGTCACGCGCTACTTCCTGCACGCGTCCACCGACTGGCAGGACGAGGCGTCCGTGTTCTGCCTGGTCGGCGCCACCTTCCTGTGCAGCGCGTTCGTGCAGGCGATCCGCGGGCACATCGGCATCGAGGCGGTGTCGTCCATCCTGCCGGACGGCGTCAACCGCGTGCGCATCGCGATCGTCGACATCGGCTGCCTCGCGTTCTGCGCGTTCTTCGCCTGGAAGTCGTGCACGCTGCTGCACGAGGCGTGGACGGAGGGCCAGACGACGTCGTCGTCCTGGGCGCCGCCGCTGTGGATCCCGTACCTGCTGATGTCGCTGGGCATGATCCTGCTGAGCGTGCAACTGGCGCTGCAGTGCGTCGTCAGCGTCAACAGGCTGCGGCCGTCGGCGCGGGAGGGCGCGTGATGTCCATGCTCGCGCTCGGGCTGCTGTTCGGCGTGGTCACGCTGCTGATCATGTTCTCGGGCATGCCCATCTCGTTCTCGCTGGGCGCGGTGGGCGTGCTGTTCATGGCGTTCTTCATGCCGGCGTCGTCGCTGGACACCGTGACGCAGAACGTCTACGAGGAGATGTCCAGCATCACGCTGCTGTCGATCCCGCTGTTCATCCTCAAGGGCTCGGCGATCGGGCGCACGCGCGCCGGCCAGGACCTGTATGCGGCGATGCACGCGTGGATGGGCCGCATCCCCGGCGGCCTGGGCATCGCCAACGTGTTCGCGTGCGCGCTGTTCGCGGCGATGGCGGGCTCCAGCCCGGCCACCTGCTCGGCGATCGGCAGCGCGGGCATCCCCGAGATGCGCCGGCGCGGCTACTCGCCCGGCTTCGCGGCGGGCATCATCGCCGCGGGCGGCACGCTGGGCATCCTGCTGCCGCCGTCGGTGACGATGATCCTGTACGCCGTGGCCGCGGAGCAGTCGCTCGGGCGGCTGTTCCTCGCGGGCATCGGTCCGGGCGTGCTGCTGGTGGCGCTGTTCGCGCTGTGGGCCGCGTTCCAGTACCAGCGCGAGTACCGCGTCGCGAAGCGGGCGTTCGAGGCGACGGGCCAGGCGTCGCCGCTGCTGGAGGCCGAGCACTTCACGATGCGCGAGCGCTTCGCGATGCTGCCGCGCGTGCTGCCGTTCCTGATCCTGCTGACCGGCGTGATGGTGGCGCTGTACGGCGGCTACGCGACGCCGTCGGAGACGGCCGGCCTGGGCAGCATCCTCGCGCTGGCGCTGATCGCGGCGATCTACGGCGTCTGGCGCGTGCGCGACGTCGCGCCCATCCTGTCGGCGACGCTCAAGGAGTCCACGATGCTGATGTTCATCATCGGCATGTCGCTGCTGTTCTCGTACGTGATGAGCTACCTGCACATCAGCCAGTCGATGGCGCAGTGGATCGTCTCGCTCGCGCTGTCGAAATGGGTGCTGCTGGCCGCGATCCTGTCCATGGTGATCGTGATGGGCTTCTTCCTGCCGCCCGTCTCCATCATCCTGATGACCGCGCCGATCTTCCTGCCGCCGCTCAAGGCCGCGGGTTTCGACCTGGTGTGGTTCGGCATCGTGATGACCATCGTGATGGAGGCCGGCCTGATCCATCCGCCGGTGGGCCTGAACATCTTCGTCATCAAGAACATCGCGCCCGACATCGCGCTGGGCGACATCATCCGCGGCATCATCCCGTTCGTCGTGCTGATGCTGGTGACGGTGGTGGTGATCTCGGTGTTCCCGTCCATCGCGACCGCGCTGCCCGACCTCGTGATGGGGCCGCTCGCGCACTCCGGCGGCTGACATGAGCGTCGTCGCCGACTCGCCCTGGACGCGCCAGCGCGACGACCGCGCGGCGCGGCGCGCGCGCGCCGGTTCGCTGGCGGGCGTGCGGGGCAAGGTCGTCGACGCGGATTCCGCCATCGCGCTGCTGGAGGCGCTGATCGAGCCGGGCGACCGCGTGTGCCTGGAGGGCGACAACCAGAAGCAGGCCGACTTCCTCGCGCGCGCGCTCGCGGGCGTCACGCCCGAGCGCGTGCACGACCTGCACATGGTGCAATCGGTGCTGTCGCTGCCGGAGCATCTGGACATCTTCGAGTCGGGCATCGCCAGCCGGCTGGACTTCTCGTTCTCCGGCCCGCAGTCGCTGCGGCTGGCGCAGCTGCTGGGGCAGGGCAAGCTCAGGATCGGCGCGATCCACACCTACCTCGAGCTGTTCGGCCGCTACTTCGTCGACCTCACGCCCAAGGTGGCGCTGGTCGCGGCGCAGATGGCGGACCGGCACGGCAACCTCTACACCGGTCCGAACACGGAGGACACGCCGGCCATCGTCGAGGCCACCGCGTTCAAGAGCGGCATCGTCGTCGCGCAGGTCGACCAGATCGTCGACACGCTGCCGCGCGTGGACATCCCCGCGGACTGGGTCGATTTCGTCGTGCAGGCGCCCGAGCCCGCGTTCATCGAGCCGCTGTTCACGCGCGACCCGGCGCAGATCTCCGAGATCCAGGTGCTGATGGCGATGATGGCCATCAAGGGCATCTACGCGGAATACGGCGTGCAGTCGCTCAACCACGGCATCGGCTTCGACACCGCGGCGATCGAGCTGCTGCTGCCGACCTACGGCGAGCGCCTCGGGCTGAAAGGGAAGATCTGCCGCCACTGGGCGCTGAACCCGCACCCGGCGCTGATCCCGGCGATCGAGGCCGGCTGGGTCGAGTCCGTGCACTCGTTCGGCTCCGAGCTGGGCATGGAGGACTACGTGCGAGCGCGGCCCGACGTGTTCTTCACCGGCCCCGACGGCAGCTTGCGCAGCAACCGCGCGTTCTGCCAGGCCGCGGGGCACTACGCGTGCGACCTGTTCATCGGCTCGACGCTGCAGATGGACATGGCCGGCAACAGCTCCACCGCCACGCTGGGCCGCATCGCGGGCTTCGGCGGCGCGCCCAACATGGGCTCGGACGCGCGCGGCCGCCGCCACGCGAGCGCGGCCTGGCTGCGCGCCGGCCGCGAGGCGCGCGGCGGCCTGCCCGGCGCGCGCGGCACGCCGCGCGGCCAGAAGCTGGTGGTGCAGATGGTGGAGACCTTCCGCGAGCACATGCAGCCGGCCTTCGTCGAGACGCTGGACGCCTGGCAGCTGGCCGAGCAGGCCGGCATGCCGCTGCCGCCGGTGATGATCTACGGCGACGACGTCACGCACGTGCTCACCGAGGAAGGCATCGCCAACCTGCTGCTGTGCCGCGACGACGAGGAGCGCGAGCACGCCATCCGCGGCGTCGCCGGCTTCACGCCCGCGGGCCGCGGGCGCGACCGCGCGCTGGTCGAGAAGCTGCGCGCCCGTGGCGTCATCCGGCGCCCGTCCGACCTCGGCATCGACCCGCGCGACGCGACGCGCAACCTGCTGGCCGCGCGCTCGATGCGCGACCTCGTGCGCGCCTCGGGCGGGCTGTACCGGCCGCCGCGCCGCTTCCGCAACTGGTGAGGCCGGCATGGAGACCCTGCACTTCGCATTCGACGGCGGTACCGCGCCGGCGCCGTTCGCGCCGACGCTGGTGGGTGTGGTCGCGTCCGGCAACCTCGAGGTGCTGGTCGAGCCGTCGCCAGATACCGGATGCCGTATCGACGTCGACACCTCCGCGCGCGGCTTTGGGGCGGTCTGGGAGGCGGTGCTGCGCGACTTCCACGAGCGGCACGGCATCGCCGGCCTGTCGATCGCCATCCACGACATGGGCGCGACGCCCGCCGTCGTCAGCCTGCGGCTCGACCAGGTGATCGCCGCGATCCAGGGAGTGACGCCGTGATGCACAGCTTCGCCGAGATGTCGGCGCGCGAGCGCCTGGCCGCGCTGGTCGACGCCGGCAGCTTCCACGAGTGGCTGCCGCCGTCCGAGCGCGTGACCAGCCCGCACCTCGCGCAGCTGGGCGTGCCGGCGGCCTTCGACGACGGCGTCGCGATCGGCCGCGCCACGCTCGCGGGCCGCGCGGTGTTCGTCGCGGCGCAGGAGGGCGGCTTCATGGGCGGCGGCGTCGGCGAGGTGCACGGCGCCAAGCTGGTGGGGCTGCTGCGGCGCGCGCTGCGCGACCGGCCCGACGCGGTGCTGGTCCTGGCCGAGTCCGGCGGCGTGCGCCTGCACGAGGCCAACGCCGGCCTGATCGCGGTGTCCGAGGTCATGCGCGCGCTGCTCGACGTGCGCGCCGCCGGCATCGCCACCGTCATGCTCATCGGCGGCGCGAACGGCTGCTTCGGCGGCATGGGCATCGTCGCGCGCTGCGCCGACACGGTCGTCATGAGCGACATCGCGCGCCATGCGATGTCCGGCCCCGAGGTCATCGAGTCCGCGCACGGCGCCGGCGAGTTCGACTCGCGCGACCGCGCGCTCGTCTGGCGCACCACCGGCGGCAAGCACCGCTGGCTGTGCGGCGACTGCGACGTGCTGGTCGACGACGACGCGGCCGCCTTCCGCGACGCGGCGATCGCGGCGCTGGACGCGCAGCGGCCGCTGACGCTGGAGGCGCTGCAGCAGGAATCCGCGCTGCTGCAGGCGCGCGCCGATCTGGACGACGACAACGCCGACGCGTTCGTTCTGTGGTCGCGTCTGGGCGTGCCCGACGCGCGCGCCGTGCCCGACCTCGACGCCGACGCGCTGCGCCCGCTGCGTCCCGCCGCGGTGGCCGCGCTCGCGCGAGGAGGCGCGTGATGGACTGGCGGACCGTCGTCACGCGCCTGTTCGGCGCCTGCCACGCGATCGCTGCCGACGGCGAATTCCTCGGCGGCATGGCCGTCTTCGAGGGCACGGCGCTGGCCGTCGTCGGCACCACGAACCACGCGGCGGTCGGCGTCGACCTCGCGCTGCGGCAGGCGCGCGCGGTGCTCGCGACGATCGCCGAGCACCCCGGCCGGCCGCTGCTGCTGCTGGTCGACACGCAAGGCCAGGCGCTGCGCCGGCGCGACGAACTGCTGGGCATCCACCGCGCGATGGCGCACCTGGGCTGCTGCCTGGACCTCGCGCGGCGGCGCGGGCATCCGGTGGTCGGGCTCGTGTACGACCAGGCCTTGTCCGGCGGCTTCATCACGTCGGGGCTGATGGCCGACGTGTGCCACGCGCTGCCCGAGGCCGAGATCCGCGTGATGCGCGTGCCGGCGATGGCGCGCGTCACCAAGCTGCCCGAGGACCTGCTGGAATCGCTGTCGCGCACGAACCCGGTGTTCGCGCCCGGCGTGGCGAACTACGTGGCGATGGGCGGCGTGCGCTCGCTGTGGGGCGACGACCTCGCCGCCGGGCTGCGCGCGGCGCTGGCCGATCGCGACACCGCCGACCGGCGCGCGGAAGAGGGCGCGCGGCGCGGCGGCCGCCGCGCGGCCGCCGACGTCATCCGGCGCGTGCTGGAGGCCTGATGTCGCTCGTGCAGGACGCCGTCCGGCCGGCCGCGCGGCTGCCGGCGTCGCTGCATCGCCAGCAGCTGATCCGGCTGTCCGACGAAGGCTGGATACGGGTGCTCGATGCGCCCTGGGACGACGGCGCGCGGGCGTGCCTCGCGCTGTGGGCCGCGCGCAGGCTGCCGCTGGTGGTCACGCGCCAGCCGCAATCGTTGGTCGACGCGGTGGCCGCGGGGCTGCCGGCGCCGGCGCGGTTCCAGCGTCGCCGTCTTGCGCTGGCCGTCGCGCCGCGGGACCTGATGTTTCTGGACGAGTTCCCGCCGGCCGCCGCTGCGACGCGCCTCCTGCCGCGCGTGCTGATGGCGCCGTGGCGCGCGCTGGTCGCTTCGCTGGCCCTGGCCGGTTGCCGTGCGCGCGTCTACGGCGGCTACGGCTGGCAGGCGTTGACGCGGCTGGCGTATGTCCATGCCGGGTCGGACCTCGACCTGCTGCTGCCGGTCAGCGCGCCCGCGCACGCCGACGAGGTCGCGCGCCTGCTCGCCGAGGCCGCGTGGGACGGTCCGCGGCTCGACGGCGAGCTGCTGTTTCCCGACGGCGCGGCGATCGCGTGGCGCGAGTGGCGCGACCATCGCCAGGGACGCGCGTCGCGGGTGCTGGTCAAGCGGCTGCGCGGCGTGGCGCTGGAGTGTCCGGCATGAGCGCGCACATGCCCCTGGCTGTATGCGATGCGCCGCTCGCGCCGCGCGCCGACGCGGGCGCCTTCCATGCGGCGCTGGGCCGCGCGGCCATCGTGTCGCTGTACGACGAGCTGGCGCTGGCGCCCAAGCCCGGGCTGGTCTCGTTCGCGGACGCCGGCAGCCACGACGACATGGACGCCGGCACCTTCCTGCGCAGCCTGTTCGCGCTGCGCCATTTCTACGTGCGCATCGCGGCGCAGGGCGCGGCGAGCGCGGCGTTCGCGCCGCTGGAGGAATTGGGCATCACGGCCGAGGCGCGCATGCTGCGCGCCACCGGCGGCGTCAACACGCATCGCGGCGCGATCTTCACGCTGGGGCTGCTGTGCGCGGCGGCGGGCGCGGCGCGGGCCGCGGGCGTCGCCTGCAGCGCGACCCACCTGCGCGCCACGCTGCTCGCGCGCTGGGGCGGCGCGCTCGCCGAGCGCGTGCACGGCGCGCGCGACTCGCACGGCGCCCGCGCCGCGCGCGTCCACGGCCTGCGCAGCGCGGCGGAGGAGGCGGCGCAGGGCCTGCCCACGTTGTTCGAGCAAGTGCTGCCCGCGCTGCGCGCCGCGCGCCGGGCAGGCGTCGGCGATCGCGGTGCGAAGCTGCACGCGCTGTTCACGGCGATGGCCGAGGTCGACGACACCAACCTCGTGCACCGCGGCGGCCTGCAGGGGCTGCGAGACGCCAAGTCGCTGGCGCGCGACTTCCTCGCGCGCGGCGGCGGACTGAGCGCCGACGCGCCGCTGCGCGCCGCGCGCGTGCATGCCCTGTTCGTCGAGCGCCGGCTGTCGCCCGGCGGCGCCGCCGACCTGCTGGCCGCGGCCTGCTGGGTCGAGCGCGTCGAGCGGCTGGACGACGCGGCGCCGCGATGAGCGTCGCGCTGCTGTTCCCGGGCCAGGGCACGCAGCACGCGGCGATGCTGCCGTGGCTGGACGGCTGCGACGCGGCGCGGCCCGTGCTGGCCCGCATGGCCGCGCTGCTCGGCGACGACTGGCGCGCGCGCATCGCGGACGCGGCCTGGTCGCAGTCCAACGCCGTGGCGCAGGTGCTGCTCGCGGGGGCGAGCGTCGCGGCCTGGTCCGCGCTCGTCGCCGGACTGCCGCGCGTGGTGGCTGTCGCGGGCTACAGCGTCGGCGAGCTCGCATCGTGCGTCGCGGCCGGCATGCTGGAGCCCGACGACGCGCTGATGCTGGCCACGCGCCGCGCCGCCGCGATGGACGCCTGTGCGGCCGACGGCAGCGCGGGCCTGCTCGCGCTGTCCGACGTCGGCGCCGAGGACCTGGCCGCGGCCTGCGCGCGCTGGGGACTCGACGTCGCGATCCGCACGGGCGAGCGCCGCTGCATCGTCGGCGGGCCGCGCGCCGCGCTGGCGGAGGCGGCGCGCGCGCTGGCCGCGCGCGGCGCGACGGCCACGCCGCTGTGCGTGCGCGTGCCCTCGCACACGCCCGCCCTGCGCGCGGCCATGCCCGTGCTCGCGCAGGCGCTCGCGGAGGTGCGCTGGCACGCGCCGCGCGTCGCGTGGGTCGCGGGCATCACGGGTGCCGTCGTGCGCGATCCCGCGCAGGCGCGGCAGGCGCTGGCCGTGCAGGTCGCCACGACGATCCGCTGGGACGCCTGCATGGACACCGTCGCCGAGCGCCGCCCCGGCGCCGTGCTGGAGCTCGGCCCCGGCACGACGCTCGCGCGGCTGTGGCGCGAGCGGCACCCGGCCATCCCGGCGCGCTCCTGCGACGAGTTCGCGAGCGCGCACGAAGTGCTGGACTGGGCGGCCGCCGCGTCCGGCTGAACCGTTTCCACCGGACACCGGCGGATTCCCATTCGGCGCTAAGCTGCGCGACAGCATAGCCTCCGCACCTGCCCACCCGTGACTCCTTCCCCGTCCACGCCACCCGCCTCCCCGCCGCCGCCCGCCAAGTTCAACGCCGGCGGCCTCGTCAACGGCGCCGTGGTGCTGGGGCTGCTCTACCTCGGCCGCGAGGTGCTGGTGCCCATCACGCTGGCGGTGCTGCTGAGCCTGCTGGTCGCGCCGCTGGTGCGCAAGCTGCGGCGCCTGGTGCGCTCGCAGGTGCCGGCGGTGCTCGGCGCCGTGATCGCGCTGACGCTGCTGGTGGGCGGGCTGGCGTCGGTGATCGTCTCGCAGGTGGTGGCGATCGCGGGCAGCCTGCCGCAGTACGAGTACACCATCCGCGACAAGATCCGCACCGTGCAGGACGTGACGCTGGGCCGCGTGACGCAGGGCGAGACGGCACGCATGGTGAGCCGGCTCAGCGCGGAGGCGAACGCGGCCTCGGCGCCGCAGCGGGCGACGCTCGAAGGCGCGCCGCTGACGGCCTCGGGCGCTGTGCCCGTGGAGGTGCGGCCGCGCGCGCAGACGCCGGTCGAGGTGGTCTCGCACCTGTTCTCGTCGATCTGGGGGCCGCTGGGCCATGCCAGCATCGTGCTGATCGTGATGGTGTTCGTGCTGCTGGAGCACGAGTCGCTGCGCGACCGCTTCATCCGGCTGCTGGGCGGCTCGGACATCCGCCGCACCACGCAGGCCTTCAACGACGCGGGTGAGCGGCTGTCGCGCTTCTTCGTCTCGCAGATGGCGGTCAACGTCGGCGTGGGGCTGGCGGTGTGGCTGGGGCTGCTGCTCATCGGGCTGCCGCACGGCATGCTGTGGGGCGTGCTCACGATGCTGCTGCGCTTCGTGCCCTACGTCGGCGTCGTCGTCGCGGCCGGCAGCGCGGGGCTGATGGCGGCGGCGGTCGATCCCGGCTGGACGCTGATGTTCGAGACGCTGGGCCTGTTCGGCGCGGCCGAGCTGGTGTCCTCGCAGGTGGTCGAGCCGCAGCTCTACGGGCACAGCACCGGGCTGTCGCCGCTGTCGGTGGTGGTGGCCGCGATCTTCTGGAGCTGGATCTGGGGCCCGATCGGGCTGCTGGTGTCGACGCCGCTGACGCTGTGCCTGGTCGTCGCGGGCCGCCACATCAAGGGCCTCGCGTTCCTCGACGTGCTGCTGGGCGACACGCCCGCGCTGTCGATGTCCGAACGCTTCTACCAGCGCGCGATGGTGGGCGACCACGAGGAGATCGTGACCGCCGCGCGCGCCTACCTCAAGCGCAAGTCGTTCGCGCGCTACTGCGACAAGATCCTGATCCCCGCGCTGCGCCTGGCCGCCGCCGACCGCGCCATGCACAGCATCACGCCGGAGCAGCAGGCCACCGTCAAGGGCACGGTGGCGCGCGTGATCGAGGCGCTCGGCAGCGACGCCTGCCGCCCGACCTGGCGCAACCGGCGCGGCTCGGTGCTGGACGACACCAGCATCGGCGCGCACCTGCGCCACGAGCGCGAGCGCGCGATGGGCAGGTGGCAGGGGCCGCTGGTGGTGCCGCCGGGCTCGGTGGCGCTGTGCATCGGGCTGGGTTCGATGGGCGACGACCTGTTCACCGAGCTGCTGGTGCGCATCCTGCGCGACCGGGACGTCGACGCGCGCCACCTGTCGCTGGAGGACCTCGGCGTCGCGCCGCCGCCGGAAGCGAACCCGGCCGGCGTCGCGATGGTGTTCGTCGTCTGCGTCGATCCGGCCGAGGAATGGGATCGCATCGTCGAGCAGCTGCCCCGCCTGCGCGAGCGCTTCGGCGACGCGCTGTTTGTCGGCCTGCTGGCGGACGGCGAGTTCGCGCCGGCCGACGAGGCGATGGACGTCGTCGTGCACTCGTTCGAGGAGGCCGCCGCCGAGGCCGCCGAGCGCTACGGCAAGCCCCCGGCGAGCTGAACGCCGGTCCGTGCCGGCCGGACCTCGCGATGGCGGACGCCGATGTGCAAAACGACCGCTTGCCTGGCGTCGTCGCGACCGCCGCCGGCGCCCGCGACGGGGTCAAACCGGCGATACTGAAGCGAAGACTCCCGCGCCTTGCGCGCCGTGACCCGCCTGTCGCATGTCCACCCGCAAATCCGGCCCTCTCGACTACAACGTGCTGCCCGAAATCCTGCGTCCGCTGGCCGAGCGCAGCGAGATCCGCCGCTTCCGCAAGGGCGCGCTGGTGATCGACGAGGGCGACCGGGGCGACGCGCTGCTGATCATCCTGGCCGGCGAGCTGCGCGCCTTCACCGGCTCGGACACCGGCCGCCACGTCACCTACGCGCTGTACGGCCCGGGCGACTACCTCGGCGAGATGGGCCTGGACGGCGGCACCCGCATGGCCAGTGTCGAGGCGCTGTCGGACACCACCTGCGCCTACGTCGAGCGCGCGACGCTGCTGCAGTACTTCTCCGAGCGCCCGCAGTTCGCGCTCGAGATCATCGGCAAGGTGATCCAGCGCGCCCGCGTCGCCACGCTGGCCGCCAACCAGTACGCGATGAACGAGGCCTACCTGCGCCTGAAGCGCTGGCTCGACGCCGTGGCCGAGGCCCAGTTCGACGGCACGCGCCTGGTGCGCGAGCCGCTGGCCGACATCGACCTGCCGCAACGCCTCGGCTGCTCGCAGGAGATGGCCGGCAGCATCCTGCGCGACCTGGAGCACGCGGCGATCATCTCCCTCGAAGACGGCCGCCTGCGCATCCTGCGCGAGCTGCCGTCGCACTGGTGAGCCCCCACGCTCGCTAGCGCTCGCTGCCCCCGAGGGGGCGCTCCGCGAGCGGTCCGGCAGAGCCGGTTCCGCCGCTCCCTCGAACTTCGTTTGAGCTGTATCAGCGGCAACGCCGGGGAACGCCGGTGCTCCGCGACCAGACTAGGACAGGAACAGCTTGTAGACGGGGTTGTCCGTCTCTTCCACCCACGGGAACGCCAGCGTCGCGAGAAAGGTCGCCAGCGCCTTGTCGTCCTCGGGCGGCACCACCAGGCCCACCAGGATGCGGCCGTAGTCGGCGCCCTGGTTGCGGTAGTGGAACAGCGTGATGTTCCAGTCGGGGTGCATCGAGTTCAGGAAGCGCATCAGCGCGCCGGGGCGCTCGGGGAACTCGAAGCGGAACAGGCGCTCGCCCGCGGCCAGGTCGCTGCGGCCGCCGACCATGTGGCGTACGTGCTCCTTGGCCAGCTCGTCGCCGGTGAGGTTGGCGGTGGGGAAGCCGTGACGCTCGAAGTGGCGCGCGATCTTCTCGGCTTCGTCGCGCCTGGTGATCGAGATGCCGACGAACACGTGCGCCCTGTGCGCGTCCGAGATGCGGTAGTTGAACTCGGTGACCTGGCGCGGCGCGCTGCCCGGCGGTCCGATCAGCTCGCAGAAGCGGCGGAAGCTGCCGCGCTCCTCGGGCACGGTCACGGCGTAGAGCGCCTCGCGCTGCTCGCCGAACTCCGCGCGCTCGGCGACGAAGCGCAGGCGGTCGAAGTTCATGTTGGCGCCGCAGGTGACGGCGACGAAGGTCCTGCCCTTGAGCTTGTGCGTCTCGACGTACTGCTTGATCGCGGCCACGCCCAGCGCGCCCGCGGGCTCGAGGATGCTGCGCGTGTCCTGGAACACGTCCTTGATCGCGGCGCAGGCGGCGTCGGTGTCCACCGTCACGTACTCGTCGACCAGCGCCCGCGTGACGCGGAAGGTCTCGGCGCCCACCAGCTTGACGGCCGTGCCGTCGGAGAACAGGCCGACGTCGCCCAGCGTGACGCGCTTGCCCTTCTTCACCGACTGGATCATCGCGTCGGAGTCGGCCGCCTGCACGCCGATCACCTTGACCTCGGGGCGCAGCGCCTTGATGTAGGCGGCGACGCCGGAGATCAGTCCGCCGCCGCCGATGGCCACGAACACGGCGTCGATCGCGCCCTGGTGCTGGCGCAGGATCTCCATCGCGACGGTGCCCTGGCCGGCGATGACGTCGGGGTCGTCGAACGGGTGCACGAAGGTCAGGCCCTGGTCGTGCTCGATCTTCAGCGCGTGGGCGTAGGCGTCGGAATAGCTGTCGCCGTGCAGCACGACCTCGCCGCCGAGCGCGTGCACCGCGTCGACCTTGAGCCGCGGGGTGGTCACCGGCATCACGATCACCGCGCGCACGCCCAGGCGCTTGGCGCCGAGCGCGACGCCCTGGGCGTGGTTGCCCGCGGAGGCGCAGATGACGCCGCGCTGCAGCGCCTCGGGCGCCAGGTGGATCATCTTGTTGTACGCGCCGCGCAGCTTGAAGCTGTGCACGGATTGCGTGTCCTCGCGCTTGAGCAGCACGTGGTTGCCGAGGCGGCGCGACAGGTTGCGCGCGGGCTCCAGCGGGGTCTCGACGGCGACGTCGTAGACGCGCGCGGTCAGGATGCGGCGCAGGTAGGCGCCGGCGATCGCCTGGGCCGACTTGGACAGTGCTGCCGGCGGCGCGGGCGGAATCCCCGCGATGCCGGACGAGCGTCCCGTGTCGGCATCGGAAGGGGACTCACGCAGGGGGCGTGCGGCAGACATCGGGGGCTCCAGTCGCGGTTGGGCAGAGCCGCAGGATGATACGGCCCGGCACGCGCAATGGCTTCTCGATGCGACAACGAACGCCACGCTGGCAGCGAAAGCGGCGCGCCAAAGAAAAAGGCCCAAAGCTTTGCAGCTTCGGGCCGAATCCACCAGTTTTGAGGAGGTGGAGGAGACAACTTGCGGTCGTTTCGGCAAGCCCGTCCGCCCTATGGAGCAAACGTTTGCGTCAACGACAATGGAGCCAGTCTATCCCACCGGTTGCTGCGCCGCAATATATCTTTGTCACCGGGCGTAGGGAGGGTCCTCGAATGTCCGCTGGCGGTGCAAAAAGCACGGTCGTGCACCAGTTTGGTCAGTGATTTGCAGTGTCCTGAGGCAAACAGGGCCGGAGTGGGCGTTGCACAATCGAGACGATCTTCCGATTTCCTGGACAAGACCCATGCATTGCACGATCAACTGGCTGCCCGAGACGGGCATGGCCTTCTCCGCCGAGACCGGCAGCGGCCACCTGCTGACCATGGACGGCGCGCCCGATGGCGGCGGCCGCAACCTCGCGCCGCGCCCGATGGAGACGCTGCTGGCCGGCGCCGGCGGCTGCACGGCCTACGACGTGGTGCTGATCCTCAAGCGCGGCCGCCACGACGTGAAGGGCTGCCAGGTGAAGGCGACCGCGGAGCGCGCGTCGGAGGATCCGAAGGTGTTCACCAAGCTGCACCTGCACTTCATCGTCACGGGCCGCGGCGTGCCGGCGACGGCCGTCGAACGCGCGATCGCGCTGTCGCACGAGAAGTACTGCTCGGCCACCGTCATGCTGGGCAAGACGGCCGAGGTCACGACCAGCTTCGACGTCGTCGAGGCCTGAAAGGCCGCTCAGATGTAGTGGGCGGTGGCGGTCATCACCTTGGCCGCCAGCTGCATCGCGCCGCGCACCGGCGCGGGCAGGTCGACGCCGCCGGCCGCGCGCGCGGCCTCGCCGTGCGCGGCCTCGTCGACGCGCATCTGGTCGACGATGGCACGCGACGCGAGGTCGGCCGCGGGCAGGCGCTCGAGATGGCTCTCGAGGTGCTGTTCCACCTGGCGCTCGGTCTCGACGACGAAGCCCAGGCTCACGCGATCGCCCAGCCGCCCAGCGGCCAGGCCGATCAGGAACGCGCCGCCGTACCACAGGGGGTTGAGCAGGCTGGGGCGGTCGCCGAGCTCGGCCAGGCGCTGCTCGGTCCAGGCGAGATGGTCGACCTCCTCGCGCGCCGCCTGCGCCATCTGCGCCTTCAGCGCCGCGTTGCCGGTGGCCACGGCCTGGGCCTGGTAGAGCGCCTGCGCGCACACCTCGCCGACATGGTTCACGCGCATCAGCGCGCCCGACAGCCGCTTGTCGTCGGCGCCCAGTTCCGGCGGCGCGACGGCGTCCCGCGCGGTTGACGGCTGCGGCGTCGCGCGTTCGGCGCGGCTGCCGCCGGACAGCGTTCGCAGCGCCACTTCGGCGCCGCAGATCCAGCGATCGACAAGACTCAGTTCCATGCCGAAACGATACCCGATCGCCGCCGCCGGCCCTTGCATGCCAGCAAATGGGGCCACCGAATATGACGTTGTGTGAGGACAACAGGCCTCTGCGATTTACGGCGCCATTCCTTTGCAACGCGTGGCCCCAATGGTGCAATACGTCCAGCTTCCGATGAGGTTGCGGTACTAGCGGTGAAACACGCCCAGCCGCGCCGCGACCGGAATCTCTTGTTAACCCTAGGAGATATTCGCAATGAACAAGTCGCTGCTCGCTCTCGCAGTGCTCGCCGCCGTGTCCGGCGCCGCTTCCGCCCAGTCGTCCGTCACCCTCTACGGCAAGGTCGACCTCGGCCTGACCCTGGACGCCGGTGGCCCCAACGGCAAGTCGCTCCGCCTCGATTCCGGCGTGACCGGCGGTTCGCGCATCGGCTTCAAGGGCGTCGAAGACCTGGGCGGCGGCATGAAGGCGGCCTTCCAGCTGGAAACCGGCTACTGCGCCGACAGCGCCGCCGGCGCGCCGAACTTCTGCACGGGCAGCAACCAGTTCATGGGCCGCCAGGCTCACGGTGACCTGACCGGCGCCTTCGGTGCCATCAGCGCCGGCCGCCAGTACAGCATCGGCTTCAACAACCTGAGCACGATCGACCCGTTCGGCACGGGCTACGCCGGCCAGATCAACAACATCGTCGATCCGTCGGGCATCCGCCTGAACAACTCGGTGACGTACGCGACCCCGAACATGAGCGGCTTCGTCGGCTCGGCTGAAATCGCCTTCGGCGAGCAGACCGGCAACTGGGAAGCCAACCGCGAAACCGGCGCTGGCCTGACCTACGCGTCCGGCCCGGCCTATGTCGGCTTCTCGTTCTACGACGTGAGCAACTCGACCGGCAACGGCGCCGCCAAGAAGAACTACACGTTCGGCGGCACGTACGACTTCGGCGTCGCCAAGCTGCACGCCCTGGTCCAGAAGACCACCGGCCCGTCCACCCTCGACGTCCTCGACCTGATGGGCGGCGTGACCGTGCCCGTCGCCGGCGGCAACGTGATGGCTTCGTACATCCACCACAACGACCGCACGTCGACCGACCACGACGCGCAGCAGTTCGGCATCGGCTACAACTACCCGCTGTCGAAGCGCACCGCTGTCTACACCGCGTTCGCCAAGATCCAGAACCGCAACGGCGCCACCTTCACGGTCGGCAACGCGACGGCTGCCGGCACGGGCGACAAGGCGTTCAACTTCGGCGTCGTCCACAACTTCTGATCGTCGCCCGGCTCCGGCCGGGTCGAAGTTCAGCGCTCCGCTCGCGCGGAGCTCCACCAAGGCTCGTCTCAGGACGGGCCTTTTTCATTGCCGCGCCGTTCGTGCGCGCGCGTGCAGGCTGTGGTTGGCTGGCTGCTATTTCGCCGCCGGCGGCAGGCCGGGCGAACTCGCGCCCTGCGACGGCGGTGCCGGCGGCCGGTCGTTCTCGGCCGCGCTCGACGGACGAGTTGCCGGCGTGGCTGCGGGGCCGGCCTGCGCGGGCAGGAAAAGAGGGCCCTTCTGGCCGCATGCGGCCAGCACGAGCACGAGCGTCACGGTGCACGCGACCAAGACTGCGCCGCGCGCAGGGCGGCGACGCTCCGCTAGACTTGTTGTCTGGCTTCCATTCATCCGACGGATTCTATCGACCATGTCGACCCCCACCTTGCAGGACACCGAGTACCAGGCCGCGGCCGAGCGCGCGCTGGCGGCGATCGAGCGCCAGTGCGATGCGTGGCTGCAGCAAGGCGTCATCGACATCGATACGAGCCGAGCCGGCGGCCTGGTCGAACTCGAGTTCCCGAACGGCAGCAAGATCGTCGTCAACAAGCAGCCACCGCTGCACGAGATCTGGCTGGCCGCGCGCAACGGGGGCTTCCACTTCAGGTTCGTCGACCAGGGCTGGCGCGACACCCGCGACGGCGTCGAATTCTTCGCGCGCCTGTCGGACGAGGCGAGCCGGCAGGCGGGGCAGGCGCTGGCCTTCTCGGCCTGACGTGGCCGCCGTCCTCGTCCCGCTGCCGCGCGTCGACTTCGACCCGACCGAGGCGGGCGTCCCCTGGCGCGTGTTGAGCGAGGCCGGCCACGAGGTCGTCTTCGCGACGCCCGACGGGATGCCCGCCCAGGCCGATCCGCGCATGTTGCACGGCACCGGCCTGGGCCTGCTCGGGCCGATGCTGCGCGCGCAGGGCAACGCGGTCGCCGACCATGACCGCATGGCGCGATCCGCCGCATACCGCGCGCCCATCGCCTGGGCCGACATCGCCAGGGGCCTGGCCGACGACCGCTTCGATGCGCTGTTGCTGCCAGGCGGGCACGCGCCCGGCATGCGCGAGTATCTCGAGTCGCCGCTGCTGCAGTCGGCCGTCGCGGCGTTCTTCGAACGCGACCGGCCCGTCGCAGCGATCTGCCATGGAACCGTGCTCGCGGCGCGGTCGCGCGCGGCGACCGGCCGCAGCGTGCTGCATGGCCGCCGCACCACGGGCCTGACGCGCCAGCTCGAGCTGCTGGCCTGGCGCCTCACGCGCCATCGCCTGGGAGACTACTACCGCACCTACGCGCAGACGGTGCAGGACGAGGTGACCGCGGCGCTGCGCGCGCCAAGCGACTTCCTGATCGGGCCGCCGGCGCTGCTGCGCGATTCCGACCGCATGCAGCGCCTGGGCTTCACGGTGCGCGACGGCAACTACCTGTCCGCGCGCTGGCCGGGCGACGCCCACCGCTTCGCGCACGAGCTGGCGGCCATGCTCGCCTGAACGGACGCGGCGCCGCGCCGCATCCGTTCAGTTCCCGGTCTTGAACAGATCCAGGATGCTCTTCTTCTCGTCGTCGGTGCTCTGCTGCGGCGCCTTGTCGTCCAGGCCGAGGCCGCTGACGCCGTTGGCCGGGCCGAACTCGTCGTAGTACCACTCGCCGTTGACGTTCATCACGCCCTCGGGCGGATCGAGCGGCACCTGCGGCGCGTCCTTCAGCGCGGTCTGCATGAACTCGATCCACACCGGCAGCGCGAGGCCGCCGCCGGTCTCCTTGTCGCCCAGCTTGCGCGGCGTGTCGTAGCCGATCCAGACGATGGCCGCGAGCGAGGGCTGGAAGCCGCAGAACCAGGCGTCCATCGAGTCGTTGGTCGTGCCGGTCTTGCCGTACAGGTCGGGGCGCTTGAGCACGGCCTGCGCGCGCGCGGCGGTGCCGCTGCGCGTGACGGTGTTGAGCAGCGACTCCATCATGAACGCGTTGCGCGGCTCGATGGCGCGCATGTCGTCGTTGAACGGCTTGGGCTTCTCCTCGTGCAGCACCTTGCCGCGCGCGTCGGTCACCTTGGTGATCAGCATCGGATTGACGCGATAGCCGCCGGTGGCGAACACGCCGTAGGCCGTCGACATCTGGATCGGCGTGACGGAGCCCGAGCCGAGCGCCATCGTCAGGTAGGGCGGATGCCGCTCCGGATCGAAGCCGAAGCGCGCGATCCACTGCTGCGCGTAGGCCGGGCCGACCGACTGCAGGATGCGGATCGACACCATGTTCTTGGACTTGGCCAGCGCGGTGCGCAGCGGCATCGGGCCCTCGAACTTGCCGTCGTAGTTCTTCGGCTCCCACGGCTGGCTGCCGGTGGTGCCGGCGTCGAAGAACAGCGGCGCGTCGTTGACGACCGTCGACGGCGTGAAGCCCTTCTCGATCGCGCTCGAGTAGATGAAAGGCTTGAAGCTGGAGCCGGGCTGGCGCCAGGCCTGCGTCACGTGGTTGAACTTGTTCTTGCCGTAGTCGAAGCCGCCCACGAGCGCGCGGATCGCGCCGGTGCTCGGCTCGGTGGCGACGAACGCGCCCTCGACCTCGGGCTGCTGCGTCAGCGTCCAGTCGCCCTTGTCGGTCTTCATGGCGCGCACGATCGCGCCCGGGCGGATCTGCACCTTCGGGTCGGCCTTGGGCGACAGGCCCGACGTGACGGGCCGCAGGCCGTCGCCGGTGACGGTGATGCTGTCGCCCGACTGCAGCACGGCCACCACCTTCCTGGGGGACGCTTCCAGCACGACGGCGGCCTTCAGGTCGTCGTTGTCGGGGTGGTCGGCCAGCGCCTCGGCGATGCGCGCGTCGACGGCCTTGGGGTCGGCGGGCAGGTCGACGTAGCCTTCCGGGCCCCGGAATTGCTGGCGGCGCTCGAAGTCCATGATCCCGCGCCGCAGGGCGTGGTAGGCGGCCAGCTGCTCGGTCGAGTCGACCGTCAGCATGACGTTCAGCCCGCGCGTATAGGCCTCGTCGCCGTACTGCGCGTAGACGAGCTGGCGCGCCATTTCCGCCACGTATTCCGCGTGGATCGGCGACTCGCTCGGCGCCCGGTATGTCAACACCTGGGCGTGCGCAGCCTTGCGCTCGTCTTCGGTGATGAATCCGTTCTCGAACATCCGGTCGATGATGTACTGCTGGCGCACCTTCGCCCGTTTCGGATTCGCGATCGGGTTGTAGCTCGACGGCGCCTTGGGCAGGCCGGCCAGCATCGCCGCCTCGCCGATCGTGATGTCCTTGAGCGGCTTGCCGAAATAGATTTCGCTCGCCGAGGCGAATCCGTAGGCGCGCTGACCGAGATAAATCTGGTTCATGTACAGCTCCAGAATCTGGTCCTTGCTCAATTGCGCCTCGATCTTGAGCGCCAGCAGGATTTCGTAGAGCTTGCGGGTGAACGTCTTTTCGGTCGACAGGTAGAAGTTGCGCGCCACCTGCATGGTGATGGTGGAGGCGCCCTGGCTGCGGGCTTCCCCGACATTGGCCAGCCCGGCGCGGATCACGCCGAGGTAGTCGACGCCGCCGTGGTGATAGAAACGCGCGTCCTCGATCGCCAGCACGGCGTCGCGCATGACCTTCGGGATCTGGGCGATCGGGACGAACTGTCTCCTTTCCTCACCATATTCCCCCAGCAGCACGCCATCAGAAGAAAAAACCCGTAACGGTAATTTCGGGCGGTAATCCGTCAATGCGCTCAGCTCGGGGATCTTGGGATACGCGACCGCCAGCCCGATGGCTGCGCAGATTGCAACACCGAGTAACAACGCCAACACCCCGCCGGCAATTGCCAAAAGGCCGCGTGCGGCCGCCCGGCCGGCCCGCGCCGCCCAGTGTCCAGCAGGCGCGCCACCGGGCGTGGGACGCGGAAGTTTCGCGGGCGTGCTGTCGGGTTCGCTCATGAATGTAGGCCGGGATGTAAGCGCCGATTATAGAAACCGACAAGTCGGGCTTAAGCGTGGCGGCGCCGGGTCGAAGTGCATGCAATCGCGGATATGCGATCGTCCGCGCAGTTTCCACCATGACTTATGGTGACCAAATGCCGCGAAAATGCGGGCATTCCCGCACACTAACTTTGTTTTCCTGTCGTTCTTGCTGATAGGATTGCCGCAAAATATCAACCCGGCGCTTCCATTGGAGCGCTGTCGGAGCATGTCCTCGTGTCATTTCTCGATCGCATCTTTTTAAGGACGCATCCGCCCATGATCGGGTTGGATGTCAGTTCCTCCAGCGCGAAGCTGGTCGAGCTAGGTCAGACCCCGTCCGGGGACCTGGTACTCGAGCGATTCGCGAGCGAGCCGTTCGAAAAAGGCTGGATCGCGGACGGCCAGATCGAGAAATTCGACGAAGTGGCCGACGCCGTGCGCCGCCTGGTCGCCAAGAGCGGCGCCAAGACGCGCGACGTGGTCATGGCGATGCCGCAATCGGCCGTGATCACCAAGCGCATCGTACTGCCGGCCGGTCTCCGTGAAGACGAGATGGAGATCCAGGTCGAGTCGGAAGCCCATCAGTACATCCCGTTCTCGCTCGACGAGGTGAGCCTCGATTTCTGCGTCATCGGGCCGAGCGCGACCTCGGTCGGCGACGTCGACGTCCTGATCGCCGCGTCGCGCAAGGATCGCGTGCAGGACCGCCAGGGCCTGGCCGAGGCGGCCGGCCTGAAGCCGGTCGTGCTAGACATCGAGTCGCACGCGTCGCGCCTGGCGATGGGCCGCGTCATCTCCAGCCTGCCGGAGCAGGGCAAGGACATGCTGGTCGCGCTGTTCGAGATCGGTGCCGACACCGCCGGCCTGAAGGTGCTGCGCGGCGACGAGATGCTGTATGACCGCGACCAGACCTTCGGCGGCGCCCAGCTGACGCAGCTCATCTCGCGCCAGTACGGCTTCTCGTTCGAGGAAGCCGAGCAGAAGAAGCTGGCGGGCGACCTGCCCGAGGATTTCGAGTCGACGCTGCTGATGCCGTTCGTCGACAGCCTGGCCCACGAGATCGGCCGCGCGCTGCAGTACTTCTTCACCAGCACGCCGCACCACAAGGTCGACTACGTGATGCTGGCAGGCGGGACGGCCTCGCTGACGGGCCTGCGCGAGCGCGTCAAGGAAGTCACCGGCTTCGCCTGTCGCGTCGTCAATCCGTTCGAGAACATGAAGTTGGGAAGCGCCGTGCGCGAAGGCAAGCTGCGGCGCGAGGCGCCCTCCTACCTCACCGCCTGCGGTCTGGCGATGCGGAGGTTCGTGCAGTGATTCTGATCAACCTGTTGCCGCACCGCGAAGCGCGGCGCCAGCAACGCAAACAGGCATTCTTTGCCGGTATCGGCATGGCCGTCCTGGCCGGCGCGGCGATCCTCCTGGGCTGGTACACCTTCGTCAACGCGCAGATCAGCACCCAGGAAGAGCACAACCAGTTCCTGTCGGCTGAAATCAAGCGTCTCGACGCCCAGATCGCCGACGTCGCGACCCTGAAGACCGAGATCGAGGCCCTGAAGGCGCGCCAGAAGGCGGTGGAAGACCTCCAGGCCGACCGCAACATGCCGGTCTACCTGCTCAACGAACTCGTCAAGCAGACGCCGGAAGGCGTGTACCTGACGAGCGTCAAGCAGCACGACCAGCAAGTCATGATCACCGGCGTCGCCCAGACCAACGAGCGCATCTCCGAATTCCTGCGCAACGCCGCCAGCAACTCGCCGTGGCTCGAGAAGCCCCAGCTGGTCGAGATCCGCGCCCAGACCATGCAGGTCGCCGGCAGCAAGGACCAGCGTCGGATGTTCTCCTTCATCATGGGCGTGGCGCTCAAGCGTCCGCCGGCTCCGGGCGCCGCCGCCTCGGGAATCGCCGTCTCGGCGTCCGGCGCAGCTCCCGCTGTCGCAACGGCTCCGGCCGCTTCGAAGGCGACGAGGTAAGCATGGCTACTAAGGCAAAGAATCGAGGCGTGGACGTCGCCTCCGCCCTGCGCGGCGGACTCGGGCAATTCCGCGACCTGAACCCCAATCAACCCGGGCAGTGGCCGCTGCTGCCGCGCCTGGCCGTCTGGGCGGTCGTCATGATCGCGGTCGTGGTCATCGGCTGGTTCGTCGAACTCAGCTCGCAGGCCGACGACCTGCAGGCGGCGCGCGACAAGGAACCCGCGCTCAAGGCCGAATACAAGACCAAGCTGGCGCAGGCGATCAACCTCGACGCGCTCAAGAAGCAGAAGGAGGAAGTCCAGACCTACGTCACGCAGCTCGAGAAGCAGCTGCCGGGCAAGGCTGAAATGGACGCGCTGCTGACCGACATCAACCAGGCCGGCGTCGGCCGCGGTCTCGTCATCGACCAGTTCATCCCTGGCCAGACGGAGACCAAGGAGTACTACGCCGAGTTGCCGATCGCGATCCGCGTCACCGGCCGCTTCCACGACATCGGCGCGTTCGCCGCCGACATCGCGGCGCTGTCGCGCATCGTGACGCTGCACAACCTGACCATCAGCCCTGACCAGAAGTCGGCTGGCAGCTTGTCGATGGAAGGCACGGCGCGCACCTATCGTTACCTGGATCCTGCCGAGGTCGCCGAGGCCCGCAAGGCCGACGCGAAGGACAAGAAGAAATGAATCGCCTTCTCTGCATCACGGCCGGGGCGCTGATGTTGTCCTCGCTCGGCGCGTGCACCGCCGACAACGACGAGCTGATCCAGTGGATGGAGCAGCAGCACAAGGAAATCAAGCCCAGCATCGCGCCGATCTATCCGCCGAAGAAATTCGATCCGCAGCCCTACCTCGGCGTTACCGGCGTCGAGCCGTTCGGCGCGCAGAAGCTCGTCCCGGTGGGTGGCCCGTCGTCGTCCGGCAAGTCGAGCGCGGTGCTCGCGGCCGCCAAGGCGCACGCCACCCAGGAACTCGAGTCGTACCCGCTGGACAGCATGGCGATGGTCGGCTCGCTCCAGCAGGGCGGCAAGGCGCACGCGCTGCTGATGGTCGAGAACCGCCTGCACGACGTGAAGGTGGGCGACTGGATCGGCCAGAACTACGGCCAGATCACCGCGATCACGGACACACAGATTACCTTGCGGGAAACCGTGCAAGACCCCACGGGTGAGTGGATAGAGCGCACCAGCACCCTCCAGCTTCAGGAGAAGGCGCGATGAACAGCAGTCAGGAGAATCGGACTATGCGGAGTTGGACCGCGGGAGCAGCGCTCGTTTTGGCGTTGGGTTTGCCGCTGACATCGTGGGCGGAGCCCAAGATCACGTCGGTGACGGGTTCGCAGCAAGGCGGCACGGACGTCGTGCGCGTCGAGCTGAGCGAGCCGCTGTCGGCCGTGCCGGCGGGCTTCGCCGTGCAGGCGCCGCCGCGCGTCGCGATCGACCTGCCCGGCGTGACGAACGCGTCCGGCAAGTCCAGCGTCGAGGTGAACCAGGGCAACATCCGTTCGGTGAGCCTGGCCAGTTCCGGCGAGCGCACTCGCCTCGTGCTGAACCTGAAGACGCCTTCCAGCTACCACGCGGACATCCAGGGCAACGCGCTGCTGATCTCGCTCGACACGTCGGCTGCCGGCGCCACCGCTGCGGCGGCGACGACGCAGCCGGCCGCGGCCGACACGCACTTTGCCGCGAGCCAGAACACCGACATGCTCGAACTGCGCGACATCGACTTCCGTCGTGGCGCGGACGGCGCGGGCCGCATCGTCGTGAACCTTCCGAGCAACCAGGTCGGGGTCGACCTGAAGCAGCAAGGCAAGGATCTCGTCGTCGACTTCCTGCGCTCCTCGGCGCCGGCGCGCCTGCGCCGCCGCCTTGACGTGACCGACTTCGGCACGCCGGTGCAATCGGTGACCACCACGCAGACGGGCGACCACGTGCACATGGTCGTTTCGCCGACGGGCTCGTGGGAGCACAGCGCCTACCAGACCGACAACCAGTTCGTGCTGGAAGTGCGTCCGGCCAAGGTCGATCCGAACAAGCTGGTGCCGGGCATGGGCTACACGGGCCAGCGCCTGTCGCTGAACTTCCAGAGCATCGAGATCCGCGCGCTGCTGCAGATCATCGCCGACTTCAGCGACTTCAACGTCGTCACCAGCGACTCCGTCACCGGTACCGTCACGCTGCGCCTGAAGGACGTGCCCTGGGATCAGGCGCTCGACATCATCCTGCGCAGCAAGGGTCTGGACAAGCGCAAGTCCGGCAACGTGCTGCTGATCGCTCCGAAGGACGAACTGGCCGCGAAGGAGCAGGTCGACCTCGAGGCGAAGAAGAAGATCGCCGACCTGGAGCCGATGCGCATGCAGGCGTTCCAGCTGAACTACACGAAGGCGGTCGAAGTGGCCAACGGACTGACCGGCACGGGCGCGGTCGGGTCGGGTGCCGGCACGAGGCTGCTGTCCGCGCGCGGCTCGGTGATCGCGGAGTCGCGCACCAACCAGCTGTTCGTCACGGACATCCCGTCCAAGCTCGAGGAAGTCCAGGCGCTGATCGCGCGCATCGACGTCGCGCAACGCCAGGTGATGATCGAGGCCCGCATCGTCGAAGCCAGCGACAACTGGGGACGCGCGCTGGGTGTCAAGCTCGGCGGAAGCCTGTCGAAGGCCAACACCTTCGGCGGCAAGCTGAGCGGCACCGCGGTCGGCGGCAACTATGACGCGGTCGGCACGGCCTCCGGCAATTCCCAGGCATCGTCGACGTACGCCGACACGCAGTTCGTCAACTTCGCGGCGAATGCCGGCGCGGTCAGCAGCACGGCCGGCGCCGCCAGCGTCGCCCTGTCGCTGTTCAGCGCGGGTGCGAGCAAGTTCCTGAACCTGGAGCTGTCCGCGCTCGAGGAAGACGGCAGCGGCCGCATCGTTTCGAGCCCGCGCGTGATCACCGCCGATCAGGTGCAAGCGGTGGTCGAGGCCGGCGACGAGGTGCCCTACCAGCAGGCCACGTCCAGCGGCGCGACCTCGGTCGTGTACCTGAAGGCCACGATCAAGCTTCAAGTCACGCCGCAGATCACGCCGGAAGGCAACGTGATCCTCGACGTCGACGTGAACAAGGACAGCCTGGGCACGCTCACCAGCGTCGGCTACGCGATCAACACCAAGCACGTCAAGACGACGGCGCTGGTGGAGAACGGTGGTACGGTGGTTCTCGGCGGCCTGTTCCAGCAGAATGAGACCAACACGGTGGACAAGGTGCCGCTGCTCGGCGACATCCCGTTCCTGGGCAATCTGTTCAAGAGCACGACCAAGGTGTCGACGCGCAGCGAACTGCTGATCTTCATCACGCCGCGGATCATTTCCGACCGCACGGCCGTGCACTGAACGGAGCGATGACGATGCAGGCCGCGTCCCCCTCGACGTCCCTGGCGGGTCAGCCGTGCCAGGCCGCGAGTCCTTGACGGGGACGGTCAGCCGAGGCGCGGTCAGCATCACCCTGATCGGCATGCCCGGTTGTGGAAAATCCACGATCGGGCGACAACTGGCGCGCTTGCGCCAGTTGCCGTTTCTGGATTCCGACCACGAGATCGAGCGCTACCTCGGCTGCTCCATCCGGGAATTCTTCGATCGCGAAGGCGAGGCGGCGTTTCGCGACGTCGAGGAGCGCGTGATCGGCGAGACCCTGGGCGTCCCGCAGAGGCGTGTGATCGCCACCGGCGGCGGCAGCGTGCTGCGGCTGGCCAATCGCGCGGCGATGAAGGCCCATGCGACGGTCGTCTACCTGCACACGCATCCCGACGACCTGGCGCGCCGCCTCAGCCGCGACACGGCGCGCCCGCTGCTGCAGGTGGCCGACCCGCGGCAGCGCCTGCGCGACCTGTACGCCACGCGCGATCCGATCTATCGCGAGGTCGCCGACATCGTCGTCGACACGGCCCACAAGTCGGCCGCGATGCTGGTCAACCTGATCTCGATGCAGCTGGACATGAGCGCGGGCCCGCGCGAGGACGCAAAATAGCGTCCGATGTCCACGTCCTCCGAACTCCTCCGCGCCGCGCCGACCCGCGTCCAGATCGACCTGGGCGAGCGCAGCTATCCGATCCTGATCGGCGGCGACCTGCTGGCCGATCCCGGGACCTGGGCGCCCCAGGCCAACCGCAAGGCCGTCGCGCTGATCGTCACCAACGTCACGGTGGCAGCGCTCTACGGCGCCGCGCTCGCGGCCGCCCTCGCGCCGCACTTCGCCCGCGTGCGGACGCTGGCGCTGCCCGATGGCGAGGCCTACAAGGATCTCGCGCACCTGAACCTGGTGTTCGACGAGCTGCTGGGCCAGGAGGCCGACCGCCGCACCGTGCTGTACGCGCTGGGCGGCGGGGTCGTCGGCGACATGACCGGCTTCGCGGCCGCCTGCTACATGCGCGGCGTGCCCTTCGTGCAGGTGCCGACCACCTTGCTGGCGCAGGTCGACTCGTCGGTCGGCGGCAAGACGGCGGTCAACCATCCGCTGGGCAAGAACATGATCGGCGCGTTCTACCAGCCGCGCCAGGTCGTGTGCGACCTCGGGGTGCTGGACACGCTGCCCGATCGCGAGATGTCCGCCGGCCTGGCAGAGATCATCAAGTACGGCGCCAGCATCGACGGCGAGTTCCTGGGCTGGCTCGAACGCCACGTCGACGACCTGCGCGCGCGCAGGCGTGACGCGCTCGCGCACGCGGTGCGCCGCAGCTGCGAGATCAAGGCCTTCGTCGTCGGCGCCGACGAGAAGGAAGCCGGCCTGCGCGAGATCCTGAACTTCGGCCATACCTTCGGCCACGCGATCGAGGCCGGACTGGGCTATGGGCAGTGGCTGCACGGCGAGGGCGTCGGTTGTGGCATGGTGATGGCGGCCGAGCTGTCGGCGCGGCTCGGCCTGGTCGATGCGGCCTTCGCGCGCCGCGTCGAGGCGCTCGTCGCTCGCGCGGGCCTGCCCGTGCGCGGGCCGGCGAGCATGAGCCCGCAGCGCTACCTCGAACTGATGCGCGTCGACAAGAAGGCCCAGGGCGGCGACATCCGCTTCGTGCTGCTCGACGGCGAGAGTCATGCCAGCGTCCGCACGGCGCCGGAGTCCGTCGTCGTCGACGTGATCGCCGCGCTCACCGCTTCCGCCTGAGGCCCACGTTCGACGTGATCGCCCACCCGCCCGTCGAACGCCCCCCGTATGCCAGCGATCCCGCGCGCTCGCGCGGCCGTCGCGTGCCTGAGGCGGCCGCGCCGACGCGCACCGAGTTCCAGCGCGATCGCGACCGCATCGTCCATTCGACCGCGTTCCGCCGCCTCGTCTACAAAACGCAAGTCTTCCTCAACCACGAGGGCGACCTGTTCCGCACGCGGCTGACGCACTCGCTGGAGGTGGCGCAGCTGGGGCGCTCGGTGGCGCGCACGATGGGCCTGGCCGAGGACCTGGTCGAGGCCATCGCGCTGGCGCACGACCTCGGCCACACGCCGTTCGGCCACGCCGGCCAGGACGCGCTGGACGACTGCATGCGCGACCACGGCGGCTTCGAGCACAACCTGCAGAGCCTGCGCGTGGTCGACGAGCTCGAGCTGCGCTACCCGGAGTTCGACGGCCTGAACCTGACGCTGGAGACCCGCGAGGGCATCCTCAAGCGCGTCACGCTCGCGCAGGCGCGCGCGCTGGAGGCGGTCGAGCCGGGCGGGGTCGGCCATCGCTTCGTCGCCGGCTTGCAGCCGAGCCTCGAGGCGCAGCTCACCAACCTGGCCGACGAGATCGCCTACAACTGCCACGACGTCGACGACGGCATCCGCTCGGGCCTGCTCGATCCGGCGCAGCTCGACGACGTGCCGCTGTACGCGCGGCTGCGCGCCGAGGCGCTGGATGCGCACCCGCGGCTGCGCGAGCTGCCACCTCGCCGGACGGTGCACGAGACGCTGCGCCGCATGCTGTCGCAGATGATCTACGACCTGATCGCCACCAGCCAGGTGGCCATCGCCGCGGCCGCGCCGGCGAGCCCGCAGGCGGTGCGCGAGCTGCCGCTGCTGATGCGCTTCGGCCCGACGATGCGCCACGAGAGCAGCGAGCTCAAGCGCTTCCTGTTCGCCAACCTGTATCGCCATCCGGCGGTCACGTCCACCACCGATCGCGCGCGCGAGGTCGTGCGCGCGCTGTTCGCGATCTACCTCGACCGCCCGTCCGAGATGAGCGAGGAGTTCCAGCAGGCCGTCGACCGGCCGCGCGCGGTCGCCGACTACATCGCCGGCATGACCGACCGCTTCGCGCTGAAGGAGCATCAGCGCCTGACCGGCGAGGTGCTGTTCGGCGAGTGGGCGTCGCTGGGGCGTCCGGCGGCCTGAGCCGCGCCGGACGCGGCCCCGATGCAAAGGGGGTCAGCTAAACTGGGCGCATGGCCCGTCTCACCCGCCTCTCGCTGCCCGGCCTGCCGCACCACCTGATGCAGGTCGGGAACAACCGCCAGGCCATCTTCATCGACGACGAGGACCGGCAGGCGTGGTGCGCCCACCTGCGCGAGGCCAGCCTGGTGGCGCGGGTCGACGTCCACGCCTACGTGCTGATGGCCAACCACGTGCACCTGCTGGCGACGCCGCGCGATAGCGCCGACGGCCTCAGCACCATGATGCAGTCGCTGGGCCGGCGTTACGTCGCGGGCTTCAATCGGCGCCACGGACGCACCGGCACGCTGTGGGAAGGGCGCTTCCGGGCGGCGCTGGTCGACCCGGACGACTCGCTCCTGCCCTGCATGCGCTACATCGACAGCCACGCGCAGCGCAGCGGCCTCGTCGCCGAAGCCGCCGACTACGCGTGGTCGAGCTGCGCCCATCACCTGGGCCGGCGACGCGACCTGCTGATCGTCGACCACGCGCGCTACTGGGCGCTGGGCAACACGCCGTTCGAGCGCGAGGGCGCGTATCGGAGCTTTCTCGACGAGGGCGTGAGCCAGCGCGAGGCCCAGGCCATCTCGCAGGCCACGCGCCGCGGCTGGCCGATCGCCGGCGCCGAAGGCCAGCGCAGACTCGCCGCCCAGCTGGGCCGCGAGACGGTGCCGCGCCCGCGCGGTCGCCCGAGGCGCGCCGCGGCGGCACCCGTCGCCTGAAGCGGCGCGGCGCATCCAGCCGCAACACGCCGTTCGCGGACTCGGCGATTCCGCTGTCACGCGACCTACGCCAATACCCGACCAAATCATTGGCTGGCTGCCGACGCCCAGCGACTGGGTGATGGGCTGCCGCGACGATCAATATCCAGCCAACGGACGTTTGCGCACCGGAATTCACCACCCTGGTGCATCAAATGGCCGTTCGGGCGTTGAATATGACTATGGCCCTATTAAATATTGCACCAATCGCGAGCGATATGAATTAATTACACTGACCCCTATTTAATGGCTTTGCCCACAAGCGGCGCCTCGTTTAGTCTTCGGGTTTTCCAGCGCCCAAAGGACCCGCCATGAGCAAGGCCGCCCAAGACCAAGCCAACACGCCGATCGAGCCGATCGATATCGCCACCGCGGCCGCGGGCGGGTTGTACGACGCCTCCAACGAGAAGGACGCGTGCGGCGTCGGCTTCGTGGCGCACATCAAGGGCCAGAAGGCGCACTCGATCGTGAAGCAGGGTCTCAAGATCCTGGAGAACCTCGACCACCGCGGCGCGGTCGGCGCCGACAAGCTGATGGGCGACGGCGCGGGCATCCTGATCCAGATCCCCGACGACTACTTCCGCGCCGAGATGGCCGCCCAGGGCGTCGAGCTGCCGCCGCCCGGCGAATACGGCGTCGGCCAGATCTTCCTGCCCAAGGAACACGCGTCCCGCCTCGCCTGCGAGCAGGAGCTGGAACGCGCCGTCAAGACCGAGGGCCAGGTGCTGCTGGGCTGGCGCGACGTGCCGGTCGACCGCGAGATGCCGATGTCGCCCACCGTGCGCGCCAAGGAGCCGGTGCTGCGCCAGATCTTCATCGGCCGCGGCGCCGACGTCATCGTGCCGGACGCGCTGGAGCGCAAGCTATACGTGATCCGCAAGACGGCCTCGGCGGCCATCCAGGCGCTCAAGCTCACGCACAGCCGCGAGTACTACGTGCCCAGCATGAGCTGCCGCACCATCATCTACAAGGGCCTGCTGCTGGCCGACCAGGTCGGCAAATACTACAAGGACCTGGCCGACCCGCGCGTGGTGTCCGCGCTCGCGCTGGTGCACCAGCGCTTCTCCACCAACACCTTCCCCGAGTGGCCGCTGGCCCACCCGTACCGGATGGTGGCGCACAACGGCGAGATCAACACCGTCAAGGGCAACTTCAACTGGATGCGCGCCCGCGAAGGCGTGATGAAGTCGCCGGTGCTGGGCGAGGACCTGCGCAAGCTCTACCCGATCAGCTTCGATGGCCAGTCGGACACCGCTACCTTCGACAACACGCTCGAGCTGCTGACGATGGCCGGCTACCCGCTCGCCCACGCCGCGATGATGATGATCCCGGAGGCCTGGGAACAGCACGCGGTGATGGACGTGCGCCGCCGCGCGTTCTACGAGTACCACGCCGCGATGATGGAGCCGTGGGACGGCCCGGCCGCGATGGTGTTCACCGACGGCAAGCAGATCGGCGCCACGCTGGACCGCAACGGCCTGCGCCCGGCGCGCTACATCGTCACCGACGACGACTTGGTCGTGATGGCCTCGGAATCGGGCGTGCTCGACATCCCGCAGAACAAGATCATCAAGAAGTGGCGCCTGCAGCCGGGCAAGATGTTCCTGATCGACATCGAGCAGGGCCGCATCGTCGACGACGAGGAGCTCAAGAGCCAGTTCGCGTCGGCCAAGCCGTACCGCCAGTGGATCGACAACGTGCGCGTCAAGCTCGACGAGGTGCCGGTGCTCGCCGCCCCCGCCAGCGAAGACGCGGCGCAGACGCTGCTCGACCGCCAGCAGGCCTTCGGCTACACGCAGGAGGACATCAAGTTCCTGCTCAGCCCGATGGCCACGCTCGGCGAGGAAGGCATCGGCTCGATGGGCAACGACTCGCCGCTGGCCGTGCTCAGCGACAAGAACAAGCCGCTGTACAACTACTTCAAGCAGCTGTTCGCGCAGGTCACGAACCCGCCGATCGACCCGATCCGCGAAGCGATCGTGATGTCGCTGAACTCGTTCATCGGCCCGAAGCCCAACCTGCTGGACATCAACGCGGTCAACCCGCAGATGCGCCTCGAGGTGTCGCAGCCGGTGCTGGACTTCGACGACATGGCCCGCCTGCGCGCCATCGAGAAGCACACCTTCGGCAAGTTCAAGCCGCACGAGATCGACATCGTCTATCCGATCGGCTGGGGCCGCGAGGGCGTCGAGGCCAAGCTGGCGTCGCTGTGCGCCGAGGCCGTGGACGCGATCCGCGGCGGCCACAACATCCTGATCATCACCGACCGCCGCGTCGGCAAGGATTCGGTGGCGATCCCCGCGCTGCTGGCGCTGTCGGCCATCCACCAGCACCTGGTGCGCGAGGGCCTGCGCACGACGGCCGGCCTGGTGGTCGAGACGGGCTCGGCGCGCGAGGTGCACCACTTCGCCGTGCTCGCGGGCTACGGCGCGGAGGCCGTGCACCCGTACCTGGCGCTCGAGACGCTGGGCTCGCTGCACGCCGAGCTGCCGGGCCAGCTGTCGGCCGAGAAGGCGACCTACAACTACATCAAGGCGGTGGGCAAGGGCCTGTCCAAGATCATGTCCAAGATGGGCGTCAGCACGTACATGTCGTACTGCGGCGCGCAGCTGTTCGAGGCGATCGGCCTCGACGCGGGCGTGGTCGGCAAGTACTTCCGCGGCACCGCGTCGCAGGTGGGCGGCATGGGCGTGTTCGAGATCGCGGAGGAGGCGCTGCGCATGCACCGCGCCGCCTTCGGCGACGACCCGCTGCTGGCCGAGATGCTGGACGCCGGTGGCGAGTACGCCTGGCGCACCCGCGGCGAGGAGCACATGTGGACGCCGGACGCGATCGCCAAGCTGCAGCACAGCACGCGTTCGAACAAGTTCGACACCTACAAGGAATACGCGCAGATCATCAACGACCAGAGCAGGCGCCACATGACGCTGCGCGGCCTGTTCGAGTTCAAGTTCGACCCGACGAAGGCGATCCCGCTGGAGGAGGTCGAGCCGGCCAGCGAGATCGTGCGCCGCTTCGCGACGGGCGCGATGTCGCTGGGCTCGATCTCCACCGAGGCGCACTCGACGCTGGCGATCGCGATGAACCGCATCGGCGGCAAGAGCAACACGGGCGAGGGCGGCGAGGATCCGGCGCGCTACCGCAACGAGCTCAAGGGCATCCCGATCACGCAAGGCACCAAGGTGTCCGACCTGCTGGGCAGCGACGTGGTCGTGTCCGACTACGAGCTCAAGGCCGGCGACAGCCTGCGCAGCAAGATCAAGCAGGTCGCGTCGGGTCGCTTCGGCGTGACGACCGAGTACCTCGTCTCGGCCGACCAGATCCAGATCAAGATGGCGCAGGGCGCCAAGCCGGGCGAGGGCGGCCAGCTGCCGGGCGGCAAGGTGTCCGACTACATCGGCAAGCTGCGCTACTCGGTGCCGGGCGTGGGCCTGATCTCGCCGCCGCCGCACCACGACATCTACTCGATCGAGGACCTGGCGCAGCTGATCCACGACCTGAAGAACGCCAACCCGCGCGCCGACATCAGCGTCAAGCTGGTCTCCGAAGTCGGCGTGGGCACGATCGCCGCGGGCGTGACCAAGTGCAAGGCCGACCACCTGGTCATCGCCGGCCATGACGGCGGCACCGGCGCGTCGCCGTGGTCGTCGATCAAGCATGCCGGCTCGCCGTGGGAGCTGGGCCTGGCCGAGACGCAGCAGACGCTGGTGCTCAACCAGCTGCGCGGCCGCGTGCGCGTGCAGGCCGACGGCCAGATGAAGACGGGCCGCGACGTCGTGATCGGCGCGCTGCTGGGCGCCGACGAATTCGGCTTCGCGACCGCGCCGCTGGTCGTCGAGGGCTGCATCATGATGCGCAAGTGCCACCTGAACACCTGCCCGGTGGGCGTGGCCACGCAGGATCCGGTGCTGCGCAGGAAGTTCGCCGGCAAGCCAGAGCACGTCGTCAACTACTTCTTCTTCATCGCCGAGGAAGCGCGCCAGATCATGGCGCAGCTGGGCATCCGCAAGTTCGACGACCTGATCGGCCGCAGCGACCTGCTCGATACCCGCAAGGGCATCGCGCACTGGAAAGCCTGCGGCCTCGACTTCTCGCGCGTGTTCAACCAGCCGGCGATGCCGGCCAACGTCTCGCGCCTGCACAACGACGTGCAGGACCACGGCCTCGACAAGGCCCTGGACCGCAAGCTGATCGAGCGCTCGCGCCCGGCCATCGAGCGCGGCGAGAAGGTGCAGTTCATGGAGGACGCGCGCAACCTCAACCGCTCGGTCGGCGCGATGCTGTCGGGCGAGCTGATCCGCTCGCGCCCCGAAGGCCTGCCGGACCACACGCTGTTCATCCAGATGGAAGGCACGGGCGGCCAGAGCTTCGGCGCGTTCCTCGCGCAGGGCATCACGCTGTACCTGATCGGCGACTCCAACGACTACACGGGCAAGGGCCTGTCCGGCGGCCGCGTGGTGATCCGCCCCAGCATCGAGTTTCGCGGCGACGCCACGAAGAACATCATCGCCGGCAACACCGCGCTGTACGGCGCCACCAGCGGCGAGGCCTACTTCCGCGGCGTGGCGGGCGAGCGCTTCGCCGTGCGCCTGTCGGGCGCGTCGGCGGTCGTCGAGGGCACCGGCGACCACGGCTGCGAGTACATGACCGGCGGCACGGTGGTCGTCCTCGGCAAGACGGGCCGCAACTTCGCGGCCGGCATGTCGGGCGGCGTGGCCTACGTGTACGACGAGGACGGCAAGTTCGCCGAACGCTGCAACGCGGCGATGGTGTCGCTCGAGAAGATCCTGCCGGCCGACGAGCAGGCCAAGTCGGTGGAGCGCGCCGTCTGGCACAAGGGCGAGGCCGACGAGACGCTGCTGCGCCAGATGATCGAGGCGCACCACAAGTGGACGGGCTCGCTGCGCGCCCGCGAGATCCTCGACCACTGGGCCGACTCGCGCGCCCGCTTCGTCAAGGTGTTCCCGAACGAGTACAAGCGCGCGCTCGGCGAGATCCACGCCAGGCAGGAGGCCGGCGCCACCATCGAGAAGGCGCGCGGCAAGGACGCGAAGTCGCAGACGGTTCCCGCGAAGTAAGAACCAGCCAGAAAACGTGCGGGCCGCCCCCGGCGGGCGGCCCGTCGCAACCAGCATCAGGAAGAGAACATGGGAAAAGTCACCGGCTTCATGGAGTTCGAGCGCCTCGAGGAGGGCTACGCGCCCGTGCCGCAGCGCCTGAAGCACTACAAGGAATTCGTCATCGGCCTGAAGGTCGACGAGGCCAAGGTGCAGGCCGCGCGCTGCATGGACTGCGGCACGCCGTTCTGCAACAACGGCTGCCCCGTCAACAACGTCATCCCCGACTTCAACGACCTCGTCTACGCCGACCAGTGGAAGCAGGCGTCGGCGGTGCTGCACTCGACGAACAACTTCCCCGAGTTCACCGGCCGCATCTGCCCCGCGCCGTGCGAGGCGGCGTGCGTGCTCAACGTCAACGACGACGCGGTGGGCATCAAGTCCATCGAGCACGCGATCGCCGACCGCGCCTGGGAGGAAGGCTGGCTCGCGCCGCAGAAGGCCGCGGTGCGCTCCGGCAAGAAGGTCGCCGTCGTCGGCTCGGGCCCCGCCGGCCTGGCCGCGGCACAGCAGCTGGCGCGCGCCGGCCATGACGTCACGGTGTTCGAGAAGAACGACCGCGTCGGCGGCCTGCTGCGCTACGGCATCCCCGACTTCAAGATGGAGAAGTCGCACATCGACCGCCGCGTCGCGCAGATGGAGGCCGAGGGCGTCGCGTTTCGAACCGGCGTCGTGGTCGGGGCGTGGCCCAAGGCCGCGAAGATCACCAACCACGCCAAGGAGACGGTCAGCGCGGAGCAGCTCAGGTCCGAGTTCGACGCCGTGCTGCTGGCCGCCGGCTCGGAGGTCTCGCGCGACCTGCCCGTGCCGGGCCGCGACCTCGATGGCGTGCACTTCGCGATGGAGTTCCTGCCGCAGCAGAACAAGGTCAACGCCGGCGACAAGCTCAAGGGCCAGACGGTGGCCGGCGGCAAGCATGTCATCGTGATCGGCGGCGGCGACACCGGCAGCGACTGCGTGGGCACCAGCAACCGCCACGGCGCCAAGAGCGTGACGCAGTTCGAGCTGCTCCCGATGCCGCCCGAGCAGGAGAACAAGCCGCTGGTGTGGCCGTACTGGCCGACCAAGCTGCGCACCTCGTCCTCGCACGAGGAAGGCTGCGCGCGCGAGTTCGCCATCGCCACCAAGGAGTTCCTGGGAGAGAAGGGCAAGCTCACCGGCCTGAAGACGGTGCAGATCGAGTTCAAGGACGGCAAGCTGACCGAGGTCGCCGGCACCGAGAAGGTCTGGCCGGCGGACCTCGTGCTGCTCGCGATGGGCTTCACCAACCCGTTGTCGGAGCTGCTGAAGTCCTTCGGCGTCGACGCCGACGCGCGCGGCAACGCCAAGGCCGGCGTCGACGAGAAGGCGGGCTACAAGACCAACGCCGACAAGGTCTGGGCTGCCGGCGACGTGCGCCGCGGCCAGTCGCTGGTGGTCTGGGCGATCCGCGAAGGCCGCCAGGCGGCTCGCGCGATCGACCTCGCGCTGATGGGCGCCACGACGCTGCCGCGCTGAACCGGTTCTGCTCGACAGGAACGGGCGCCCGCGGCGCCCGTTCTCGTTCCCGCGCCGCCGCCGGGCCCCGTTGCTAGAATGCGACGGAGAAGATTGCCTAGGCAGTCTTTTAGGGGTTTCTCGAGGGGGTTCATAACGCCGGTCTGCGAGTTCGCACACAATGCAGCAGCGGGAAACCCCTAGGCTTCCCGCCCAGACAGGGTCCAGAAAGGACGGAGCGGCGATGCTGCCGAACCCGTCCCCCTCCACCTGAACGCCGCCGCCGCGGCCGATGCCGGCTTGAACTCCGACAATTTCATCCAAATCGATCACGTCACCTTCGGCTATGACAGCAGCCGGGTGATCCTGAACGACGTGTCGCTGCAATTCGCGCGCGGCAAGGTCACGGCCATCCTGGGCGGGTCGGGCTGCGGCAAGACGACGCTGCTGCGCCTGATCGGCGGCGTCTACAAGCCGCAGAAGGGCCGCGTCATGTTCGACGGCCAGGAAGTCGACACCCGCAACCGCGATCAGCTGTATGCGCTGCGCCGCCGCCTGGGCATGCTGTTCCAGTTCGGCGCGCTGTTCACCGACCTGAGCGTCTACGAGAACGTCGCCTTCCCGCTGCGCGAGCACATGCAGCTCAGCGAGACGATGATCCGCGACATCGTGCTGATGAAGCTCAACGCCGTCGGCCTGCGCGGCGCGGCGCAGCTGCGCATTTCGGAGGTGTCGGGCGGCATGGCGCGCCGCATCGCGCTGGCGCGCGCGGTCGCGCTCGACCCCGAAGTGATCATGTACGACGAACCCTTCGCCGGCCTCGACCCGATCTCGATGGGCGTCACCGCCAACCTGATCCGCCGCCTGAACGACGCCACCGGCGCCACCTCGCTGATGGTGTCGCATGACGTGCAGGAGTGCTTTGCCATCGCCGACTACGCCTACCTGATGATGCCCGGCGGCATCGTGGTGGCGCACGGCAAGCCCGAGGAACTCAACCAGTCGACCGATCCGCAGGTGCGTCAATTCATTCGCGGCGAGCCTGACGGCCCGATCAAGTTCCACTACCCGGCCGAGCCGTTCGCGCAGGCGCTGGGGCTGCCGCAATGATCGAATTGCTCAACTCCCTCGGCCAGGCGACGATCCGGGCGTTCGGCGCGCTGGGCCATGCCGCGTTCTTCTTCGTCGACCTGCTGCGCCACACGCCGCAGTCGGTGCGCCGCTTCGGACTGGTCGTCGCGCAGATCTACGCGATCGGCTACCGCTCGCTGGTCATCATCCTGGCCTCCGGCTTCGCCGTCGGCTGCGTGCTGGCGTTGCAGATGTATTACGCGCTGGTGCCGTTCGGCGCGGCGGAATCGTTGGGCCTGGTGGTCAACCTGTCGCTGGTGCGCGAGCTCGGGCCGGTGGTCACCGCGCTGCTGTTCGCAGGTCGCGCCGGCACCGCGCTGACCGCCGAGATCGGCCTGATGAAGGCGGGCGAGCAGTTGTCGGCGATGGAGCTGATGGCCGTCGATCCGCGCAGCCGCGTGCTGGCGCCGCGCTTCCTGGCGGGCATCGTGTCGATGCCCATCCTGGCGATCCTGTATTCGGCGATCGGCATCATGGGTGCCTGGCTCATTGCCGTCCAGCTGATCGGCGTGGATCCCGCCAACTTCTGGTCGATCATGCAATCCAAGGTCGACATCACGCGCGACGTGGGGAACGGCATCGTGAAGTCCGCCGTTTTCGGCGTGATCTGCACGGGAGTCGCGCTGTACCAGGGTTATGAAACGCAGGCGACGCCCGAGGGCGTCGCCTATGCGACTACACGCACGGTGGTGTTCTCGTCGCTGGCGGTGCTGGCGATGGACTTCATCCTCACGGCAATGATGTTTTCGACGTCCTGAAGCGACGTCAAGGTAGAAATCGGAATCCGACATGGCAAAGAAGAGCACTGAGACCCTGGTGGGCGTTTTCGTCTTGCTGGGCATCCTCGCCCTGGCGTTTCTCGCGCTGAAGGCGGCCAACCTCACCAGCTTCAGCCCGGCCAAGACGTACACCGTCCGCGCCCGCTTCGACAACATCGGCGGCCTGAAGAAGAACGCGCCGGTGCGCAGCGCCGGCGTGTCCGTCGGCTCGGTGACGTCGATCACCCTCGACAAGAACACCTACCAGGGCCTGGTGGTGATGAAGATCAACGAGGGCGTGCAGTTCCCGGTCGATTCGTCGGCCAAGATCCTGACCGCCGGCCTGCTGGGCGACCAGTACATCGGCATCGAGCCCGGCTCCGACGACAAGAACCTGGCCAACGGCGACTTGATCAAGCAGACCCAGTCCGCCGTCGTGCTGGAGAACCTGATCGGCCAGCTGATCTTCAACAAGGCCGCCGACGCCGGTACCGCCGCCGCGCCGGCGCCTGGCGCGTCGCTTGCCCCTGCGCCGGCTTCGGAAGCCAAGAAATGACGTCCCACGCCCTGGCTCGCGCCTTGCCGCGCGCCGCCGCCATGCTCGCCCTGGCCGTCGTCGCCGGCTGCGCGACGGCGCCGCAGGGCGTCGATCGCCACGTCGCCGGCCCGAAGGATCCGTACGAGTCGTTCAACCGCAAGGTGTTCGCGTTCAACGACACGCTGGACACCTACGCGCTCAAGCCGGTGGCCACGGCCTACAACAAGGTGGTGCCGTCGCCGATCCGCACCGGCGTGCACAACTTCTTCGGCAACTTCTCGGACGCCTGGTCGGCCGTCAACCAGCTGCTGCAGGGCAAGCCGGCCGACGCCGGCACGATGACGCTGCGCGTGCTCACCAACACCACCATCGGCATCGGCGGCCTGTTCGACCCGGCCACCAGCCTGGGGCTGGAGCGCAAGCCCGAGGATCTCGGGCTGACGCTGGGCCACTGGGGCATCAACCCCGGCCCGTACCTGGTGCTGCCGCTGTTCGGGCCGTCCGACATCCGCGACGCCGTCGCCCTGCCGGCCGATACCTACGTGTCACCGGCGCTGCTGGTGGCGCCCAAGTACTGGAAGGAAGTGGGCGTCGACGCCATCGGCGTGATCGACACCCGCGCCGGCCTGCTGGGCGCCAGCCAGATGCTCGACGACCTGGCGTTCGACCGCTACACCTTCCTGCGCGACGCCTACATCACGCGCCGGCGCAGCCTGGTCTACGACGGTAATCCGCCCGACCTGCCCGACGACGACACCGACGACGATTCGAAGTCGGCGCCCGCTCCGGCGGCGCCCGCGTCGCAGCCGGCGCCCGCGCCATCGCAACCCGCCAGCGGCGTGCAGCCCGCGCCGATGCCGGCGTCGTCGCCCACGCTGCCCGTGCCGCAGGTCGGCCCGGCGCCGACCCCGCCGCCGCCGGCCTCCGGCGCGCACGCCTGAGCGTCTTGCGCGACAGGCGACAATCGGCCCGCTGGTCGAGCTGTACGTTTCTTTGCACGGCGCCCCTGTGAACCGGTTTCCGGCGCCCGACGTTATGGACATGAGCGATTCAACGCTCGAAAGGACAGGAATGTTTCAACGCACGATTTCTTCGCTGATCTTCGCCGCCGCCACGCTTGGCGCCACCGCCGCGTTCGCCCAGACCGCGCCGGATGCCATGATCAAGCAGGTGGCCGGTGACGTCATCGAGTCGGTCAAGAGCGACAAGGCCATCCAGGCCGGCGACGTGGGCCGCATCCAGGGCCTGGTCGACACCCAGGTGATGCCGCACGTCGACTTCCAGCGCATGACCGCCGCCACCGTCGGCCGCGCCTGGAAGACGGCCACGCCCGAGCAGCAGGCCAAGCTGCAGGCCGAGTTCAAGACGCTGCTGATCCGCACCTACGCCGGCGCGCTGACCAAGGTCAACGCGCAGACGACGGTCGAGCTCAAGCCGACGCGCTCGGCGCCGGAAGACACCGACGTCACCATCCGCACCAACATCAAGGGCACCGGCGGCGACCCGATCGAGATCGACTACAAGCTCGAGAAGCAGCCCGCCGAGTGGAAGATCTTCGACGTCAACGTGCTGGGCGTCTGGCTGGTCGACCAGTACAAGAGCAGCTTCCAGCAGCAGATCGCCTCGGGCGGCGTCGACGGCCTGATCAACGCGCTGGTCGCGAAGAACAAGGCCGGCGCGGGCGCCAAGTAATGGCGCAGACGGGCGTGATGACCGCGCTGCCGGCCAGCCTGACGCTGCGCGACGCGCAGACCGTGCTGGAGTCGCTGCGCCAATCCTTCGTCGCCGACGGCGGCGCGGTCTGGCGCATCGACGCGGCGCCGGTGACGCAGCTCGACACCTCGGCGCTGTCCGTGCTGCTCGAATGCCTGCGCATGGCCGACGGCGCCAAGCGCAAGCTCGAGATCGTCAACCCGCCCGCGCGGATGAGCGACCTGGCGCACCTGTATGGCGTCGACGGCCTGCTGGGCATCGCGGCGCCGGCCGAGGCCGGGGAAGCGAAGCCGGCCGCGAGCTGACGCCGCATCCGCCGCAAGAGACAAGACCCGCCGCGGCGGGTCTTTCTCATTCCGGCGTCGCGTAGCGCCGCGTGCGCAGGTTGCGCTTGATCTCCTGCAGCGCCGGCCGCAGCCCCTGGCCGAGGCGCAGCGCGACGCCGGTGGTCAGGATGTCGATGATCATCAGGTGCAGCATGCGCGAGACCATCGGGCTGTAGCGGTCGAAGTCCTCGGGATGGTCCGCCGCCAGCAGGATCTGCGAGTTGGCCTGCGTCATCTGCGCGAGCGGCGAGGCGCTGGCCGTGATGACGATCAGCGTCGCGCCCTTCCTGCGCGCGATGTCGGCCACGTCGATCAGGTCGCGGCTGCGGCCCGAGTTGCTGATGATGACGGCGCAGTCGCCCGGGCCCAGCATCGTGGCGCTCATCACCTGCACGTGGCCGTCGCTGCTGGCGGAGGTGTTGACGCCGAGGCGGAAGAACTTGTGCTGCGCGTCCTGCGCGACGATGCCGGAGTTGCCGACGCCGTAGAAGTCGATGCGCTTCCTGTCGACGCCGGCCGCGGTCAGCGCCGCGATGGCGCGCTCGAACGCGTGGCCGGCCGCGTTGTTGCGGTACTTCAGCATCGCGCTGACCGCGTTGTCGATCACCTTGACGATCAGCTCGCCGGGGCCGTCGTCCTCGTCGACCGAGCGGTGCACGAAGGGGACGCCCTCGTTGACGGTGCCGGCCAGCTTGAGCTTGAAGTCGGCCAGGCCGTCGTAGCCCACGCTGCGGCAGAAGCGCACCACGGTCGGCTTGGACACGTGCGCGCGCTCGGCCAGCTCGCCCACGGGCGTCGAGGCGAAGCCGCGCGGATCGCTCAGCACCAGCTTGGCGACGCGCTGCTCGGCCGGCGGCAGGGCGGGGATGGACGCGCGGACGCGTTCGAGCATGGCCATGTCAGGCGCTCACTCTTCCTCGGCCCAGGCGAAGCCGTCGCGCGCGATCAGCGAGCTGGCGGCGGCGGGCCCCCAGCTGCCGGCCGCGTACGAGCGCGGGCCGTCGGTGTCGTTCTGCCAAGCGTCCAGGATAGTGCCGACCCAGCGCCAGGCCTGCTCCTGCTCGTCGCTGCGCACGAACAGGTTCAGGCGTCCGGCGATGGCGTCCAGCAGCAGGCGCTCGTAGGCGCCGACACGGTCGGTGGGGAAGGCCTTGTCGAAGTCGAGGTCCAGCGACACCGTGCTGAGCTGCTCCACGCCGCCCGGCGTGCCCAGGCCGCCCTTGGCCGCCTGCAGGCGCAGCTCCAGGCCGTCCTCCGGCTGCAGCTTGATGATCAGCTGGTTGGCGCGGTTCGGGCCGCCGAAGATCGGGTGCGGCACGGGGCGGAAGTTGATGACGATCTGCGCGTCGCGCGCCGCCAGGCGCTTGCCGGTGCGGATGTAGAACGGCACGCCGGCCCAGCGCCAGTTCTGCACCTCGGTGCGCAGCGCGAGGAAGGTCTCGGTGTGGCTGCCCGCGGGCACCTTTTCCTCCTCGAGGTAGCCGGGCACCGCGCGGCCGTCGATGCTGCCGGCGCGGTACTGGCCGCGCACGACGTCGCGCGCCACGCTCTCGGCGTTGAAGGGCTTGAGCGAGCGCAGCACCTTGAGCTTCTCGTCGCGGATGGCGTCGGCGTCGTTGGTGGCCGGCGGCTCCATCGCGATCATCGTCAGCAGCTGCAGCGCGTGGTTTTGCACCATGTCGCGCAGCGTGCCGGTGCGGTCGTAGAAGTCGCCGCGCGTGCCCACGCCCAGCGACTCGGCCAGCGTGATCTGGATGTTGGCGATGCTCTCGCGGTTCCACAGCGGCTCGAACAGCGCGTTGCCGAAGCGCAGCGCCATCAGGTTCTGCACGGACGGCTTGCCGAGGTAGTGGTCGATGCGGAAGGCCTGCTTCTCGGCGAACACCGAGCGCACGACGCGATTGATCTCCTGCGCGCTGGCTAGGTCGTGGCCCAGCGGCTTTTCGAGCACCACGCGGATGTGCGGGCCGTTGAGCTTGGCGGCGCCCAGCTGCTCGCAGATCTGCGGGAACAGGTAGGGGCTGGTGGCCAGGTACAGCACGGCGGTGTCGGCGCCGCGCGCGTCGATCCAGTCCTTCAGGCCGGCGTAGTCGTCCGGCTTGGACAGGTCCATGCGGCGATAGTGCAGCAGCTCGGCGAACTTCGCGAACTCCTCGTCGCTGGGGCGCTTGGAGCTGTCGACCTCGACGAAGCGCTCCTTGATGAAGGCGCGGTACTCGGCGTCGCTGCGCTCGTCGCGCGCGACGGCCAGGATGCGGCCGCCCTCGGGCAGCTTGCCGTGACGGAACGCCTGGAACAGCGCGGGCATCAGCTTGCGCCACGTCAGGTCGCCGGTGCCGCCGAAGAATACGAGATCGAAGGACATGGTGTTGTCTTGTGGTGCAGGATGGGAGCCGCGCCCGCGGCCGCCGCTCGACCGGAACTTGTCTCTCAAGGAGTGGTGGTGTAACTTTGTTTCAGGAATAATGATGCCGAAGTTTCTTCCCGCGGTCAAATCCGCCGCCCGCCCACTTTGCAGGGGATGACATGAACCAGCTCGACCAACTCAAGGCCTACACCGTCGTGGTGGCCGACACCGGCAACTTCAGGCAGATGGCGCAGTACGCGCCGCGCGACGCCACCACCAACCCGTCGCTGATCCTGAAGGCGGTGCAGCAGGCCGACTACGCGCCGCTGTTGACGGACACGGTCGCCGCCCACAAGGGCGAGCCGCTGGCCGACGTCGTCGACCAGGTGCTGGTGCGCTTCGGCCGCGAGATCCTGAAGGTCGTGCCCGGCCGCGTCAGCACCGAGGTCGACGCGCGGCTGTCGTTCGACACCCAGGCCTCCATCGCCCGCGCCCGCGGCATCATCAAGCTCTACGAAGCCGCCGGCATCGGCCGCGAGCGCGTGCTGATCAAGATCGCGTCGACGTGGGAAGGCATCGCCGCCGCGCGCGCGCTCGAAGCCGAGGGCATCCACTGCAACCTCACGCTGCTGTTCAGCTTCTGCCAGGCGGTGGCCTGCGGCGACGGCGGCATCACGCTGATCTCGCCCTTCGTCGGCCGCATCTACGACTGGTACAAGAAGCAGGCCGGCGCGAAGTGGGACGAGGCCGCGCAGGCCGGCGTCAACGACCCGGGCGTGCAGTCGGTCACCCGCATCTTCAACTACTACAAGAAGTTCGGCATCAGGACCGAGGTGATGGGCGCGAGCTTCCGCAACGTCGGCCAGATCCAGGCGCTGGCGGGCTCCGACCTGCTCACCATCAGCCCCGAGCTGCTGGGCGCGCTGCAGTCCGACACCGCGCCGCTCGCGCGCGCGCTCGACGCCGACGCCGCCAAGGCCCTGCCGCTGGAGCGCGTGCGCTTCGACGAGCCGGCGTTCCGCTTCGCGCTCAACGAGGACGCGATGGCCACCGAGAAGCTGGCCGAAGGCATCCGCGCCTTCGCCGCCGACTCGGTCAAGCTCGACGCGCTGATCGAGGCCGCGCGATGAACACGCCGCGCTGCGACCAGACGGACGCCTGGAAGGCGCTGCAGGCGCACTACGACGCGGGCGGCAAGCAGTTCGACCTGCGCGCCGCCTTCGCCTCCGACCCGGAGCGCTTCAACCACTTCGCCGTCCAGGCGCCTGGCGTGTTCGCGGACCTGTCGAAGAACCGCTGGGACGCCAGCACGCGCGCGCTGCTGACCGGCCTGGCCGCCGAGTGCGGCGTCGAGGCGCGGCGCGACGCGATGTTCGACGGCGAGCCGATCAACGTGACGGAAGGCCGCGCCGTGCTGCACACCGCGCTGCGCCGGCCGCTATCGGCACCGACGCTGAGCGTGGCCATGGACGCCGCCGTCAGCATGGTGCACGCCGTGCTCGAGCCGATGCTGGCGTACGCGGAAAGCGTGCGGGCGCAGGCAGGCACGACATTCACCGACGTCCTCAACATCGGCATCGGCGGCTCCGACCTCGGCCCGCAGATGGCGGTGCTCGCGCTCGAAGAGTTCGTCCATCCCAAGCTGCGTTTCCACTTCGTCTCCAACGTCGACGGCCACGACATCGGCCCCGTGCTGAAGCGCCTGGATCCGAAGAAGACGCTGGTGATCGTCGCCTCCAAGACCTTCACGACGCAGGAGACGCTGGCCAACGCCAACGTCGCGCGCGAATGGTTCCTGGCCAATGGCGGGACCGATGTCGCGTCGCACTTCGTGGGCGTCACCACCAACATCGATGCGGCGGCGAAGTTCGGCATCACGACGACCTTCGGCTTCTGGGACTGGGTGGGCGGGCGCTACTCGCTGTGGAGCGCGATCGGGCTGTCGATCGCGATCGCCATCGGCGCGGACGGGTTCAAGGAATTCCTCGCCGGCGCATACGCGATGGACGAGCACTTCCGCACCGCGCCGCTGGCGCACAACCTGCCGGTGCAGCTCGCGCTGATCGACGTCTGGTACCGCAACTTCCACGGCTTCACCAGCCGCAGCGTCGCGCCCTACCACCAGGGCCTGAAGCGCTTCCCGGCCTACCTGCAGCAGCTGGAGATGGAGTCCAACGGCAAGCGCGTCGACCTGGCCGGCCACCCGGTGCCGTTCGCGACCAGCCCCGTCGTCTGGGGCGAGCCCGGCACCAACGGCCAGCACGCGTACTTCCAGATGCTGCACCAGGGCACGGACGTCGTGCCGGTGGAGTTCATCGCGATCAAGAGGCCGGCCGCCGGCCACGACGGGCTGTACGCCGACCTGCACGTCAAGCTGCTGGCCAACTGCCTCGCGCAGTCGCAGGCGCTGATGCAGGGCAAGTCGCCGGCCGAGGCGGCGCTGGAATCGCCGCCGACGGCCTCGCGCACGATCGCGCGCGAGGTGCTCGCCGAGCATCGCGGCTTCCCGGGCAACCGCCCGAGCACGACGCTGGTGCTGGACGCGCTGACCCCGCGCACGCTGGGCGCGCTGATCGTGCTGTACGAGCACCGCGTGTTCTGCACCGGTGCCCTGTGGGGTATCAACAGCTTCGACCAGTGGGGCGTCGAACTCGGCAAGGCGCTGTGCAACGCGCTGCTGCCGCGCTTCGACAGCGGCGCCACCGACGGCCTCGACGGTTCGACGGCCGGACTGCTGACCCGGTTGCTCGGGAAGTGATGAAATGGCGGGATGCGGCCCGGGCACCGGACCGCATCCCGCCCATGTCGCTTCCGATGACTCCTGACTACAAGCCCGGCCGCGCCTTCGTCTTCGACTTCGGCCGCGTGCTGTTCCGCTGGCGCCCCGACGTGCTGCTCGCGGACGTGCTGCCGCATCGCGCCGCCGACCCCGAGAGCACGCGCCACTGGGTCGGGCAGGTGTTCCAGGCCTATGGCGGCGACTGGGGCGACTTCGACCGCGGCACCGTCGAGCCGGAGGAACTCGCGCGCCGCATCGCCGCGCGCACCGGCCTGGGCGAGGACGAGGTCGCCGCCGTCATCGCGGCCTGCCCCGGCGAACTGGAGCCGTTGCCCGACACCGTGGCCTGGCTGCGCCGCCTGCACGCGCGCGGCGTGCCGCTGCACTACCTGTCGAACATGCCGGAGCCGTTCGCGGCGCACTTCGAGCGCACGCACGACTTCATGCGGCTGTTCGAGTCCGGCGTGTTCTCGGCGCGGGTGCAACTGGTCAAGCCCGATCCGGCGATCTTCGATCACGCGGCCGCCGTGTTCGGACGCCGGCCGCAGGACCTGCTGTTCCTCGACGACCACGAGCCCAACATCGTCGCCGCCCGCGCCGCCGGCTGGCAGGCGCTGCACTTCGTCGACGCGGCGCGGGCCGAGGCCGACGTGCGGGCCCTGGGCTGGTGACGTCGCCGCTGTCGCGCGCGGCGTACGCGGCGCGCGCCCGTCGTCTTCGCGGCGCGCAAAGGCTGTAACCTCGGGGCGCGGTCACTCGCGTCCGGAGGTGGCATCCGTCCTTCCCGCCATGCCACCGGGAGCCCCGGGCGGACCGAGGCCACGCGACGATTGCAGGCGAGCCTGTCACCTCGCCGGGGAAGCGTTCCTATGCCAAAGATCCTGGTCGTGGACGACCTCCGCGACAGTGCCGACAGCCTGGCGCTGCTCTTCGAGGCGCTGGGCCACGAGACGATGACGTCCTACGACGGCCGGCAGGCCGTCGAGGCGGCGCGATCGTTCGAACCCGACATCGTCTTCCTCGACATCAACATGCCCATCCTCGACGGCTACGGCGCCGCGCGCTCGCTGCGCGACATGCGCGGCGACGCGCCGCCGGTGCTGGTCGCGCTGACCGCCGTGACCGACCCGGACGCCCGGCAGCGCGCCGACGCCGCCGGCTTCGACTTCTACGTGGCCAAGCCGGCGGACTTCAACGTGCTGATCACCATCGTCGACGACCTGTCGCGGCGCATGCAGAACCGGTCGGGCTAGGGCCTGTTCACACTACATGCGCGCCCGCGTGACTCGGCAAAAGCCTTCCCGCAAGGCGCAAAGCGCAGACGTGGCGGCGCCACGGCGAGCATTTGCAACGCGGCGGGAAGGCTTTTGCCGAGA
>Ga0306920_100000089_pt1 | contig 114607 bp, 69 predicted proteins | sample flu12Cox44000170_FD_204666 | JGI IMG/M metagenome (GOLD analysis project Ga0306920, IMG submission 204666) | Lab enrichment of tropical soil microbial communities from Luquillo Experimental Forest, Puerto Rico - flux4day.12C.oxic.44.000.170 (v2)... | ecosystem: Environmental > Terrestrial >...
GCATTCAGTCAACCGGCGCAACATCTCGAACGAGCGGAGGAAGAACAGCGCATTCAGGAAGCTTTGAACCGTTTATCCCCGGACCATCGGGCGGTCCTGATTTTGAAAGACTTGGAAGAGCAAAAATATGAAACCATTGCCGAGATTCTGGCAGTACCCATCGGCACGATACGAAGCCGGCTCCATCGAGCTCGATTGGAATTGCGCGTGATATTGCAGAAAGAAGAACCGAAAGAATAAAGCGTGAGTGGTGAGTCGTGAATGGTGAGTGGTGAAATCGCCATGCTTTCCGAAGACATTAGCCTGTTGTTGACCGCATTTATCGACGGGGAGGCGACCGCGCGCCAGCGCCGCGAGGTTGAATCCTTGCTGCAGCGATCGGCGGACGCCCGCACTCTCTTCCAGCAGCTCCATGACGATGCGCAAAAAATCCGCCGGTTGCCTCGGCGAGCACTCGATCCGGAATTCTCGGAGAAAATCCTGCGCACGATTTCCGACCGCAGGTTACCAGTCTGCCGGCGTTTGTCCCTCACCCATAAACCGCCGATTCCTGCCTGGGTCGGATTGGCGGTTGCAGCGTCCGTACTTTTCGTCGCCGCGGTGGGCAGTTATTTTTATTTCGATGCAGCCCAAAAATGGCAGGACAACGTAGCGGCGAAAAAAAATGACAGCCTGTCGCCTGTGCAGCCGAAGCGTCCACCCGTTCCGGAATCTCTTCTGGTGAAAAGCCCCGAATCTCCTGAGGAAAAAGAGCCGGATCCTCAGAAGGCAGCGTCGCCCCCGACGAAAATCGCCAAAGACGACACGCCCCCCGCCAAAGCACCGCCAACTCCGGATGACAAACCGCCGGCCAATTCGGAATTGGCCGCGCCCAATCCGAAAATCGAAGGATTTGAAGTGGTCCAACCGGGAGTTGCGCTGACCATGGCGCTCCGCGACCTTGATCGAGAGTACCTCAAACTACGACTCCGCAGCGAATTGCAGCGCGAAAATGCGTACCGGCTGGAGTTGTTCAGCCTGGGCAAGGGCTCTGCCATAAACCGTTTGCAAGCCGCCTTCAAGACGGTCGGCGTTCGCCTGCTGATCGACCAGGAGGCACAGGCCCGACTGAAGAATCGCCACTTCAGAACCGATTATGTGCTCTACATGGAAGGTCTTACCGGTTCCGATTTGGCGAAGATCCTTGAGAAACTCGGCAAAGACGACAAAACTGCCGAAGCCAAAAAACGCGGCGATGGGCAATTTGACGAGCTGGTGCTGGTTCCCCTGACGAAGGATGACCGCAAGGAACTATCCACCTTGCTGGGAGTCGATCCGCTGCAACTCCAAGCCCCCAAAGCCAAGGGACCACTGGGAGTGGACATTCGTAAACCGATCGCTGAGGGAACCGCTGCGCAAGTCACGCAGAATCTGGAAGGGAAGGGGACCCCTCGCCCGGAAGCCGGCAAGCCGGCCGCATCGAAACTGGCGGAACATTTGGCGATCGTCCTGCCTTACAATCCCGTCCGCGCCAAACCGGCCTCGTCCAAAGAAATCAAACAATTCCTCGAGAGCCGCAAGGAAAAACTTCCGGGAACCATTCAACTGCTGCTGGTCTTACGCAATGTAAACGGGTGAGAATCGTGAGGCGTGATGCGAGTGGCGAGTGAAGAGTAGCGCGGCTCACCACCCATCACTGGCCACGCCGAACGCTTTACGCCACACATTTTCACAACGGCTACAAGGCGCGCAATCTATTGCTTCCCTTGTTACGTCTATTAGGGTGAGGATAAATGGCGCCATACTTTTGGGAGGGAGTTGCTATGCTTCGTTACCTGTCGGTTTGCACACTGATTCTCCTGGCCGCAGGCAATAGCCGGGCGCATGGGTTGTTGATTCCGGTCGAAAAATCCGTGCCTCCCCTGGCCATGCTCAATCACGTGGTCACCATTAATATCGAAGATCAGGTGGCCACGACGCATGTCGAGCAAGCTTTCCGCAACCACACCGACCGCAACCTCGAAGCGACCTATGTCTTCCCGGTTCCCAAGGGCGCCGGCGTGCAGAAGTTCACCATGTGGGTGGATGGTAAGGAAGTGGTCGGGGAACTCGTCGAGGCCGTCAAAGCCCGGCAAATCTATACCGACATCGTCCGCCGCACGCAAGACCCGGGCCTCCTCGAATACATGGGGAACAACGTGCTGCGCTTGCGGGTATTCCCGGTGGCTGCCCATGCCGACCAAAAAGTTTCTCTCCGGTTCTCTTCGATCGCGCCGAAGGACGGCAACCTGGTCGAGTACATCTATCCGCTCAAGATCGACGGCAAGGCGACTCGCACACTTGAGAAGTTTTCCATTCAGGCCGCCATCAAGGGCCAGCATCCCATTCAAAACGTTTACAGCCCGACCCACGCCATTACCGTGGCCCGGACCGGCGACCGCGAGGTCAAAGTAACTTTCGATCGTGACCAGGCGCTGTTGGACAAGGACTTTCAACTCTTCTATGCCCTTGGCGACCAGGACATCGGCCTGACGATGTTGGCCCACCGTCCGATTGCCACCGAACCCGGCTACCTGCTGATGCTGCTGTCGCCGCGCGTGGAAATGTCCCGGAGCCAGGTGATTCCGGGCGACATGGTGATGGTCCTGGACACATCGGGCAGTATGCGCGGCATCAAGATGGAACAGGCCCGCAAGGCTTTGAAATATTGCTTGTCGAATCTGAATCCGCAGGATCGCTTCGGGTTGATCAACTTCGCCACCACCGTGAACAAGTATCGGGACACCCTGGTGGATGCCACCAAGGATCAACTGGAACATGGGACCAAATGGGTGGATGCGCTGGAAGCGACCGGCGGCACCGCCATCGATGATGCCCTGGCCGCCGCCCTGCAAATGCGCACCGGCGATGAAGGCCGGAGCTTTACAATAGTATTCTTCACCGATGGCTGCCCGACCATCGGCGAAACCAATCCGGACAAGATACTCAAGAACGTGGCCGCTAAAAATTCGGCCAATACCCGGATCTTTTCTTTCGGCGTCGGCGACGATGTGAACGCCAACTTCCTCGACCAGTTGTCCGACCTGACCCGCGCCTTGAGCGCGTACGTCCGGCCGGCGGAAGACATCGAAGTCAAAGTCAGCAGCCTCTACGGCAAGATCAGCCATCCGGTCTTGGCCAACGTGAAAGTCAACGTTGGTTCCAACGTGCGGCTGCAAGAGGTGTATCCCCCGCAGTTGCCCGATTTGTTTGCGGGCGGCCAAGTGGTCGTGCTGGCCCGCTACACGGGGCAGGGGCCCGTCGCCATCCATTTGACCGGCACCATCGGCAAAGAAAACCGCGAGTTCGTTTACGAAATGACCTTTCCGGAAAAAGCCGACGGCGACAAGGGTTTTGTCGAACACCTCTGGGCACGCCGCAAGGTCGGCTACCTGCTCGACCAGATCCGCAACAATGGCGAAAAGAAAGAACTCGTGGAGGAAACCATCGCGCTCGCCAAGAAGTACGGTATCGCAACGCCCTATACCAGTTACTTGATTGTCCCCGATGGGCCCGTACCGGTAGTTGGCGGTGCTTCCCCTTCCGGAAAGCCGGATGTTCGGTTCAATGCGAACCTGCCTGGCGGCTGGCGCGAAGCGCCGGCATTGGCTCTGCCCGCCAGCCAGGGCAATGGCCAGAAGAAAGTCGCCGACTTCGCCAAGGATGCCAAAGCCACCGCGGGCGACCTGGCGGAACAACGCGACAAATTGGCGGAGGATACGTTTAAACGGCTCATGCGCAGCAGTGCCGGCGGCATTGAGAGCGGCAAAGTGATGCAAGAAGCGCTGGAGAAAAAACAAGCCTTCGATCAGACGCGCCTCCGGCTGCAAAACCGTGACCGTGACGGCGTGCACACCGGCAAGCTCGGCGTCGATCTCGCCATCCAGATGAACAACCTCCGCAATCAAAACCGTTTGGAGCAAACCGCCCAGCGCAACGTCAACAGCCGCAACTGCCTCGAAATCGGCGGCGTCTGGATCGATGAAGGCTTCGACCCCAAAATGCCGATGGTCACCGTCAAAGCGCAAAGCGATGCCTATTTCCGCATCCTGGAAAAACATCCCAAGATGAAGGATGTCTTCCAGCTCGGCAACTACCTCGTCTGGGTCACCCCAAGCGGTACCGCCCTGATAATCGACACCACCGACGGCAAGGAAAAGCTGGAGGATGCGGAGATTGATAAGTTGTTTGTGAAGAAGTAAGACGCTTGCTGCATGCCCTCAAATATTTTGTCCCACGGTGCATCTTGCAGTAAACTTCACCGCAAACTCTATAAAAACAGGCCGAATTCTGCGTTTCGTTCGAGATTGCCGTCACCCCCCTATGAAACGAAATTGACTCGGTGAAACCGATGAAACCCTGAAACGCATGAAATAAAAACTAGCCGCCACCTTAGCCCGACGCGCCAGCGAGGAGATCACGGCAGCCTTGACGGTTTTCTCCTACCGATTAAGTTCTTCACGCTTCGCCCTCGCTGGCGCGTCGGGCTAAGGTGCCTCGTCCCCCGCTGGTTATCCAGGCATCTTGGCGGTCAACGTATACTGCGGTAAATGACTAAAATGCCGAAAAGCTTGCCTTTCGGCTCTCTTCCGATCCAAATCCCAACCAGGGTTCGATCAGATTAGCGAGGAAAAAATCGTCCAGGTTTCGTGCCAGGTTCGCCCCGCGTACATGCGCCGTGGATGATATGCCCATTTCCTGGCCCGTCATCGAGACCATCATCCCGTCAACTGGCGCGGGCAATGGGTTTGCCGGGAAGTGAATGGCAGAAGTTTCCGGAGGTATTCCGGCGACTTTCTCGGTCGTTTTCGGGACACCGTTGAACAAATCCGCGACGAACTGCCGGTTGAACGGACGGTTGCCCCGCCCCGGATTGCCGGAAGGTCCGCTCCCCGGCGGGTCCACCGTGATTGGAATATCCAGGCTAATCGTCCCATCGGAAACCGTGATCGTTTGGTCGCCCACAGTGATGAGGGTTGTCTCACCGCGGCCGGTGTCGGTGAAGGTGTGCACGCCGGCATCATCGGACGTGAACTGATAATCGAGCGGCAGGACCACGTTCGGGTCATTGTCGGTGCTGGTGAAAGTCACTGTCCCGGCGTAATTGATGTCGATGTTGCCGTAGGGATCCAAGGCGGTGATCGCGATGTCGAACGGTGTTCCGGACAGGACGTGGCTGACAGCTAGGAAGCGGAAATGATCAGCCGGTGCGGGGATCACCGTAACGACCGTGTAACCGCTTACAGCGGTGGCGGTATCGATGGTGCGCACCCATTGGCTGCCAGCTCTCGTAAGGGTAAGGCCTTTGAAAGTATGGACGCCGGCATCATCGGACATGAACGGGTAGTCATCCGGGAGCCCGGCCATGATATCCGAACTGCTGAAATGGACTACGCCAGCATAATCCGTGATCACATTGCCGTCGGCGTCGAGGGCAGACACCGTGATGCTGAACGGTTGGCCGGCAACCACGGACTTGGCATTAACCACGATACCGAAGTTGGCTGCCGCCTTGGCGACGGTTGTGGTGGCCTGAGCGCTGCTCGGCGTGGCTTCTTGATTGCCGGCGTTGTCGGTGGCAATGCTGTAGAAGCCGTAGGTATGGCCGGCCTCCCCGTCGAAGATGGCGGCAGTGAGCGTGGTATGCATGAGCCAGGGAACGAAGTCGCCGCCATCGGTCGAAACGAAGATGTCGAAGAACCCGAGGCCGGAGCCGCCCGGATCGTCCGTGCCGGCCCAGCTGACGATGAAGCTGGGCAGTGAGGTCTTGGGTAGTGGATCGACGGAGCTGGTGGGCGGCACGGCGTCGATGGTGACGCGGGCTTCTTTATTTGGATCCGTTCCCCGGCTCGGGTCGTGGGGATCGACTTGATCCGTGGCGATCGTCTCGCCGAGATCAAAGGTAACCAGAGCGATATTGCGGATTTCAGTGCCGGTCGTCAAATCGGCTCTCGGCCGAACCGTGTAGGAGATGTGCCCCATGCCGCGGCCGGTGCCGTCTTCCGGCGGCAGGAAGCCGGTCAAAACGTCGGGCGGCAGGCTGGTCGCCGGGTCGATCGACAAGAACGTTGCGTAGAGCTGACCGGTTGCCGAATGGAAGCCCACTTCGATCTGCACATCGAAGGTCCGCCCGTTATAGGTGGTCGGCACCGTGGTCTGGAAATTCTGCGTACCGGGTGAAATGCTAACGAGTAAATCGGCGAAACCGATCTCGGTCCACTGGAAGGTATTCCAATCCAGGGTGGATGCAAGCTGGTCGGTGATATCGACCCGCTGCGCCGGTGCGGTGGCCGTGGCCTCGTTTTCGAAGTCGATGCGATAGGGGAAGGCTCGATCCAGGGCCATGAAGTTCGCCGGGCCGAAGCCAGCGGGGCCAATCTTGTCATTGGGGTCGCCGGGAGCACGAACAGCGGTTGAGCCACCGGCACCAGGAGTGCCACCGGGAGGACCGGGAGGACTAGCATCTCCGCCGCCCCGGCCACCACCGGTACCGCCGCCACCTCCTCCGCAGCCGCCACCCCAACCCCAACCAGCTGCCCAGCCATTCGTTGAGCCATGGCTATAACCGACACTAAAGCCCCAGAATCCCCCGTAGAATAATCCCCAACCGGGCAGCATGGGAATGAAGAACGGAGGAAGAGGCAAGATCCATCGCGACCAAGGGCCCCCAAGTCCACTGCCGACACCAAAGCCCCATCCGATAGAAAATCCTGTCGAGGTTCCGACTGTGATTCCAATAAAATGGTCTGGACCACCTTCTATATGGCCGAATTTCCAGCAATCATTGGCAGAGGAATTGAGGTTCCCATTCTGCGTATATGTGTTATTTGAACCAAAAACATCGAAATCATCTGTGCCCAATGGATCTATGCGGCTGGTTGGTGCGTTATTGGCGTACTCGCGGAGATTCCGCCGCTGAATGGCCGCAAGGGGATCGTTTGAGATGAATTGTCCGAAGTTGGGATCGTAGTTGCGGGCGCGCATGTCGAACGTACCGCCGCCATCTTCTTGAGTCCCATATCTGCCAACGAAGGTAAACCGGTTTGGTAACGCTGCGGCACTGGTCATAGTCTGCCCAAATGGCAGGTAGCTGTACTGATTGACGTAATGTCCTGCGGTATCTGTTATGCCTGTGGTTGATCCAATAGCGTCGAAATCGTAGTAGGCTGCCACGCCGGACGAATTCACGCGGCTAGTTAAGCCCAATCCGTATGCATAATGGGCGATCAGGCCACCAGCCCCGCTGTACTCACCTACGACGTCACCAAACCCGAAGGGATCGACCAAATAACTCGTTCGCTGGCCATTGAAAGTACTCGCTCGGCGGTTACCGAAGACGTCGTACTCATATACCCACGTGCCGTCCGGTGCAGAGATTCGCACTAGCCGATTCTGATCGTCATAGGTGTAAGTGGTCAGGCTGTTACCGTCCCGTTTGGAGATCATGTTGCCGTCGGCGTCGTAGCCGTAGGTGACGGTGCCCACAGTAACGTATTCGTTCCGGTTGTTTGAGGTGTAAGCGGTCGTGGTCCCGTTGTCGGTGACGGATGTCCGGTTGCCGTTGGCGTCGTAGCGGTGCTGAATTCGGCGGCCGTTGGGCAGTTGCACCGAGGTCAACTGGCCGATGCCATCGTAACCGTAGGTCCACAGACCTTCGAGGGTGGTCATCGTCGCCACGCGGCCGAGGGCGTCGTAGGTGTAGTCGAACCGGGAATTGATCGAGCTGTCGCGAGCGTAGTTGATCAAATGCCTGACCTGGCCGGTCTCGGTGTAATCGTACGTGGTGTATGTGCCGTTGCCGTTGTCTTTGCGCTGGAGCAGGCCGGTGGGATAGTAAGTGTAACGGACGATCACATTGTCGCTGCCGTCGAGAAGCCGCTCCAGCCGGCCTACCGGATCGTAGCGGTACTTGACGATGAAGCCGTCCTGATCGGTCATCTGATTACGCCGGCCGCAGGGATCGTACTGAAACACCAGATAGCGGTTGTCCGGGTAGATGAGCTTGGTCACGCGGTCGGGGTGCTGGCTATCTTCATAAAGCAAGCTAGTCGCCCCCGAAGCATCGCTGGCCGAGAGCAACGTGCCGCGGACCGGATCATAATTGTAATCGACGTGTGAACCGTCGGCATAAACGACATGGCGTACTCGTCCGGCGCTGTCGCGCTGGTACTGGATCGGCGTTCCGCGGGCGTTGGTCCACTGGATGGGGTCGCCGGCGGCATTGGGCACGAACTGTTCGCTGGAACTGTCGGCATAGGTAATTGACAGGAGATTTCCCTGCGGGTCGTACCGATAGCGCGTCTCATAACCCATCGCATCCCTGACCGCAGTCAGGCGGTCATAGTTTGCGGCATAAACGTAACCAACTGTGTCCCCCAGCGGATCCGTGGAGTGGATCAAATTGCCTCGGCTGTCATATTGGTAGCGGTACTGCTGCCCGGCCGGATCCACGAGCTGGGTCAGGTTGAAGCCGTTGTCGTAGGCTAGCTCGGTCGCATTTTGAAGCGGGTCGACGACCTTCGCCAGAAGTCCGCGGAAATCGAAGAAATACTGCGTGGTATTCATCGCAGCATCGGTGGCGGCAACCTTCCCGGCTGGACCGTAGGTGAACGTGATCTGCTCGGCGTTGCCGTCCTTGTGGATGTCGTTTAACCGGCCCAGGGCATCGTAGCTGAAGAACTGGTGCGTGTTGTTGTGGTTTTGGATGGACAGCAGGGCGTGCATCTTTTGCGGATCGGCACTCTGGTCATAGGTGTAGCGCGTCATGAGGCCGTCAAAGGTCTGCACCGTCATCAAGTATTGATTAGTCGGGTCGTAGGTGAACGTGGTCGCGCGGTTGGCGGAATCGGTAACGCGGTCGATCCGGCCGGCGGCATTGTAGTGAATCTGGAGAGCCTCGCCGGCCGAGTGGGTCAAGTTGGTCAACAGATTGCCGGTGTAGCCTGCGGTGATCCGATTGCCGTTGGTGTCGGCGACGAAATCGACCCTGCCGTCGGCCCGAAAGCGGGTGACGAGTCCGTCCAGCTCTTGCAGGGAGAAAACCCCCGCGCCCTGGTTGCGCAATGTTCCCTGGTCGCCGGCCTGGGCGAAGTAGCCACCACCGGGGCGGCTGTCGGGCTGGAAGCGGCGCTGTGAGCCGTCCGTGTCGGCGACGGTCACCGTGCCGTCGTTGCCGACGCTCAGAGTTCGTTGCCAGCCGCCGGACCAGGTCCAACCCCAACCCAGCACGCCCAGCTGATAGCGCCCGAGCAGCGATGGCGTGAAGAATCGGGCAAAAGTCAACGGCAAGCCTGGCTGAGTTATTTGGGCATCGACGGTGTCTGCAAGCGTGGTTACGGTACTGAAGCCGATAGCCTGTTGCACCTGGAAATTCCACAGCCGGTTGACATCGGTTACAGGTTCTCCCAGGCGGCCCAGATAGGAGGCATTGTTATCCAGCATGGACACGTAAGCGCCCCAGGTGTTTCCCGTCAAGGAGATCAGGTTGGCGTAAATCGGATCCCATGCTTGCGCGTTGATGCTCGGCGGACGCAGGCCATCCTTGAGGGCGTCCCAGTCAATGGTCCTACTATCATCGTTCGTCAAGACCTGCAAATCGAAATTGATCGTCGACCCATTCCACGGTTGCTGCCAGCCGGCGTAGTAGACAGGCACGCGAACCGATTCCCCGGGCTGGAGAACGCCCGCCGTAGCCCCGCTGGCCAGAATCTGGATCGTGTTGCTGAAGCCATCGGGAAGCGCTGAGGTCCAGAATCCATCGTACACTCGAGACTGGTCCAAGGTTAGAATGGCCCCCAGCCTGCCATCGCGGGTCGGTTTAAAGACCAGGAGTGGAGCCGGCATCGCAACATTGCCGGTGTTGCTGTAATCGACGTAGATTGTGGCGACAATGTGGTTTCCTATGAAACTGGGCACGACGATATCGGTGTTCAGGTGCGGCTGTCCCCCGGCGACGACCCGGAAGGCGTTAGGCAAAACAGACATGTCGCCCCCGGGTTGTTGGGCGCGAACCGAGTAGAGTCCCGGGGGCACGGCACCGGCCCGGAAAGTAGCCGTGATCTGCGTCGGCAGGTCGACTGCTACGGCAGAAGCATCGTACGTAGTCCCGTCGCTGGCCACGAGGGAGACCCGGGTTGTCCGGTCAAAGCCGGCGCCGGTCAAAGTCAGCGTGCTGTCGGCCGCGCTGCCGGCATGGTCGGGCGTGATCCCGGTCAGGAAAATGGTCGAAGTAGACGCCAACAGGCTGAAGGGTCCAGGGGACTGTACACTCTCGCTGTAGACCAGCACGTACCAGCTTCCCGGAGCAGCCGTGGGCACGACCACCTGCTGGCTGGCGGCTGCTGCCGTATAGCGGAATTGATAGTCAACCCGCGTCGGTGGGGCGCCGAACTTGAGATAAACTTCGTTTCGGTCGGACGTGGCGCTGTCCTGCAAGAAGACCCGCAGTTGTCTGGCTTCGGGCACAACTACCCTAAAAAGCTGGGCCTGACCGCTCCCCTCGAGTCTGCCCGAGTAAGGAGTCCCCAATACAAGATCTACGAGGGTAATTTGTCGGACGCGGAACGCGTACGACCCCGTTTGCTGATTGGTCGCGGCAACAGTCAACACATAGTTCCCGGCGTTCGGTAGCGTCACAAGATCGCCGTTGCCAAGCATTTCGCGGAGGTAGCCGTTCGGCCCCGTCAAGTCAAAACGAATGGCCGGATTCGACCGGTTGAGCAGATCGAACTGAATCTGGGTACCGGCTGCGGCCGAAAAGTTCCAGTTGTCGATACGATAGGGCGTATCGATCTGGCCGTTCAGCTGTTGGTTCAGGTTAAGCGGCCTGTTGATGCCGGTCGCGTTCCACGCCGTGACAAGGTAATTACCGCGGCTGGAGGGCTGGCCGGCGCTCACCTGAATGCGGTAAGTGCCGTCCAACTGCAGTGCCTGACCTAGAAAAGCGACGTCCGCCCCGCTTTGCATGTTGGTCCGATCGCCGATGACGCCGTTATTGGGATCGAGGATGCGGACGTGGGCAAAGTTCAAGCCCGCGTTGGTGTTGACAATGACCGTGACTGCCTGGTCGCTCCGACCGAAAAAGGTCCACTCATCGATCTGCTGGTCGTTGGCGACAAAACCGCCCGCCGGCGTACCCAAAGTGATGGGCCCGGGCGGCGGCTGATTGACCATGCCGCCGACAACCGTGCCGCTAATCTGGACCACCCGGGCGTAGACGTGCAGCCCATTCAAATCGAGCGTTGTCCCGGCAGGAACGATCAACGAATTGGCATAGAGGACCGTCATACCCGCGGACACCAATCGGACATAGGTGTTGTTCGCCAGGGCCAGGGTGCCATAGGCGAAGTTGCGGGTGAAACCTTGAGAGACATTGCCCAAATCGCGGCTAATTATTTCGAGGAGTTGCGGGGACTGCGCGGTCCCAGGCCCGCTCATCACAACCGGCCCAAGCGGCGCAAAGCGGTCGGCATTGGACGTGCGGCCCACGAGATTACCGCCAATACTGATGCTCGCCCCGGCGGTGCTCCGTAGGATGCCAGCGCCATCAAGCGTCAATCCGCCGGCCGTTACTGCCAGCGACCCGGTCTCGACATCGATGATTCCCGTGTTGGTGAACGATGGATTTTGGCCCGATTGGTTAACGTTCATTGTGCCGCCGTTGACGACAATGGTGCCGCTGTTGCGGTGGGCCGCTGAGTCCTTGACGAGGTTCGTGGCCTGACTGATGTTCACAGTGCCCTGATTGTCCAGTTGGGCCGCCAGTGTGCGTTCCCCACCGGTGCCGGGGTTGACGATGATGACGCCGGTCGTAGTGTTGGTCAGCGTGCCGCTGGTCACGGTCAGGTTGGAGGCCCAGTTCTGGTCGATCGACTCGAGCCGGATGGCGCCCGCATTGCTGAAGCCGCTCGCCGCCGTCAGCGTAGCGTGTTGGCCCACGTTGCTGCCCTGCACCCATACGGTCTGCCCGGCCTGGAGATTGCCGCTCAGCGTGCAGGCGCCGTGGATGATGATTGTCCCGCCCGCCGTCGCGCCGCTGCCGATCACCAAGGCGGCGTGGGTGAGGATCATCGGCGTTGTGCCTGTTACCGCGCCGCCGTTGAGGTTCAAGTTGCCGTCGCTCAGCGCAAAGCTGCCCGTGTTGTTCAGCGTCCCGCCGTTCTGGGTAAACACGGCTCCCGATGATAGGCTGACACTGCCGGCGTTACTGAACGTGCCGCCATCCTGATTCAAGGCCTGACCGCTGCCGTTCATCGTCACCGCCCCAGTAGCCGGGATGTTAAAGCCTGCGGTGTTCGTAAACACGCCGGCCAGGGCGGTGCTGCCCGTGTTCAGGTTGACGGTGCCGTTGTTGGTCAGGTTGGCGGAGATGGTGCGTCCGCCGCCGCTGCCCGCATTGACGTTGATGACCCCGGCGCCGGCATTGGTCAACGTGCCGCTGGTTACGGTCAGGTTGGAGGCCCAGTTCTGGTCGATCGACTCGAGCCGGATGGCGCCCGCATTGCTGAAGCCGCTCGCCGCCGTCAGCGTAGCATGTTGGCCCACGTTGCTGCCCTGCACCCAGACGGTCTGCCCGGCCTGGACATTGCCGCTCAGCGTGCAGGCGCCGTGGATGACGATGGTCCCGCTCGCCGTTGAAGCGCTGCCAATGGTCAAGGCGGCGTGGGTGAGGATCATCGGCGTCGTGCTTGATACCGTGCCGGCGTTGAGGTTCAAGTTCCCGTCGCTCAGCGCAAAGCTGCCCGTGTTGTTCAGCGTCCCGCCGTTCTGGGTAAACACGGCTCCCAATGATAGGCTGAGACTGCCGGCGTTACTGAACGTGCCGCCGTTCTGGTTGAAGGCTTGACTGCTGCCGTTCATCGTCACCGCACCGGTGGCCGGGATGTTAAAGCCTGCGGTGTTCGTAAACACGCCGGCCAGGGCGGTGCTGCCCGTGTTCAGGTTGACGGTGCCGTTGTTGGTCAGGTTCGCTGAAATCGTGCGTCCGCCGCCGCTGCCAGCATTGGCGTTGATCACTCCGGTGGGCATGTTCGTCAGTGTGCCGCTGGTCATGGTCAGGTTGGAGGCCCAGGTCTGGTCGATCGACTCGAGCCGGATGGCGCCCGCATTGTTGAAGCCGCTCGCCGCCGTTAGCGTAGCGTGTTGGCCCACGTTGCTGCCCTGCACCCACAGGGTCCCATTCTGCGCAAATGTGCTTGAGACGAGGGAAGAACCCTGAGCAACCATGCTTGCTGCATTGGTTAACGTGCCAGTTCCGGTCCATGTCGAGCTCCGCCATAAGAGTGTCCCTGCCGACACATTGGCCGGTCCGTTCACCGTGAAGGTTTGGCCCGATGCAGAAAACGTGGCGTTCGCCGAGTTCAATGTGAAGCCGGCAATCGTGGGATTGACATCCAGCGTGACGGTATAGTTGCTCCCGGTGGCGTCAATAATCGCTGTGTCCCCGGTTCCTGGCGCGTGCGGGTTCCAGTTGCTGGCCTGGCTCCAGTTGCCGCTGACGGCCGCTCTCCAGGAAACCGCGTCCAAGAGCGTTCGATCCTCGAGATACTCCAAGACAGGAAGGAATCGGATTTCTTTCTTCAACCACCTTCCACTGTTGCGTTTGCGATTTCGAAAGGATCGATGAACGAGTCTGGACCAAGGTGCGCGAGACATGGCCTGCCCCTTTCCTGAAGAATCGAGGGTACCCGTGGACACTCCTCCGTCTTACGGTCGGACAACCGGCCTGCGCTCTGCTCCCCAATATCTAAATCAAGAAAAGTCGACAAAAGCCGACAACTTTTTGGTGATTTTTTCTTGCGTCGATCGGCCAAGAAGCGTGACTGGCCGCCATTATGTTTCCTTCAAATCCGGTTTGCAAGCATAAAATCGAAAAAAACGGCTAGGGAAAAACTCGGGACATACCAGCAACCGCCTAGAAAAAAAGAGCCAAGGTAGAGCGTGCGCATTGCCAAGCTGCCTCGGCAATGTCGGCCTGGAGCTCGAGCAGCAGATGTCGCGGTGGCTCGTCGTGACATCTGCGATGTCGATCAGTGCGAGCCACGGCCCGGTGACAGGGAGCCGTGTCACAGCAAGGGAAGGGGGGGTGAAATCTTGTTTGTCCAGGTCGCGGGCGGAAACCACACGGCCGAGAAGTTCCGCTGTCAACGGGGTACAGTTTTGCGGTGCGGTTACCGGAACGGATGAAGCAGTGGCGCCGGGGTTCAGCGGAAGTCGCCTCGTCGTTGCAGTTATTGCAGTCGTTGCGTGCAATGGCTGCAATGCGTGCAATGCGGTCGTTGCGTGCAATGCCCGCATTGCACGCAATGCACGCAATGCAGCAGGGCCGCGGTGTGTGCAACGACGCAACGACGTCAATAGGTGTCATTGGTCATTTGGTCAAAAGTCATTCGTTATTGGTCTGAAGTACTCATCAGTCATTGATTCGTCGTTGCAGGTGGTGATGCAATGACGGCAGGTGCCTTCCGACGGCGCCGTCCTCTCGCGGAGCGAACCGCAGGTTACGAGGGCTACATGAAGCGTCGATATGAAGCCAGCCGAAATGAAGTTACCTTGGGCAATTTGGTAAAATTCGGTTAATATTCATTTCTTCGGCAAAATCGGACGATACCATAAGATGTGGAAGATTGTTGCCGGGGGTTGGCGTTAGCCGACCAACTCATGTGGAGTTTGGCAAAACGGGGTGAAGGATGTTCGCGAACAAGGTGCGTTCTCGATTCCTGGGACTTTGGAGTTCTTGGTTCTTTTGCCTCTTGCTGTTGAACCACGGAGGACTCGCACTTTCTTGTGCCGCCGCGCCAGACGCTCCACGGCCGACGCCTTACGCTGCCGAATCGCCACCGGCCTCGATGCCGCCGGTTTGGACGGTGGATGCCGCCGTGCGTTATGCCCTCGAAAACAATCCGGAATTGGCGGCGGTGCGACAACAACACGGTATCGCGGCGGCCGGTGTCGTCATCGCGCAAACTTATCCGTTCAACCCGATTTGGGAAGGAAAGATCCGCGCCACCACCGGTCCCGAGTCGGCCGGCATTACCAACGCCGTTTCCAATGAGCATAAGTTTCTTGTCGATGTGGAAATCCGTGGTCAGAGAAAATATCGCCGCCAGGGCGCCGATGCCGCCCTGTCGCGTGTGGATTGGGAAATCGCTTTCCAGGAAGTCAATCTGGCCAATCGCGTGGTACGGGCTTTTTATGCCGTGGTCTATCGCAACGAGAAACTGGCGCTGGTCGCCGAGATCATTCAGCTCAATGAAAAGGCGGCGGAACACGTACGCAAGCTGGTCGATCAGGCGCGGCTCAAGCCGGCAGACCTCGTTCTCATCGGGACCGAAGTCGACGATGCCCGCGGGCAGGAGGGGCCGGCCCAAACCAGTCTGGCAATGGCCGGCTACGACCTCCGCCGGGCCCTCGGACTGATCCGTCAGGATTTGACCGTGCAAGGTAAACTGCAAGCGCCCCCGTTTCCCGAAGACCACGAGACGCTGGTGAACAAGGCACTTGAGCTACGGCCGGACTTGCACGCCCGCCAGGCGGCCGTGCAAGAAGCGGAGGCCCGGCTCCAGCTGGAAATTCGCAACCGCTACGGGAACCCGAACATCGGGCCGGCCTACGAGTATGACCCGACCCGCGTTAATCTAATCGGGGCACAGATCACGCTGCCTTTGCCGCTGTTCAATACACATCGCGGAGAAATCATGCAACGATCCGCAGAGCGCGGCAAGGCGGGCCTGGAACTACACCAAACCGAGGTCCAAGTTCGCCAGGACGTGGAAGCTGCCCTCGCCCGGCTGGAAAAAGCGCGCGCCTGGGCGAACAATTATGAAAAGCAGATTATTCCCAATTTCCGAAGTAGCCTGGAGCGCATCGAACGCTTGTTTGACCTGGACCCGACTGTGGATGTGTTGCGCATCATTGAAATCCGCCGCAAGCTCTTGAAGGCGCGCGACACCTACCTCGATGCCCTCTGGGAAGTCACGCTGGCCCAGGCCGACCTCGCCGCCGCCCTTGGAGATCCTTCAATAATCATTAGTCATTAGTTATTGGTCATTCGTGGTAGCCATAGCCTGCCTTTTGCCAGTGACCAAGGACAAATGACTAATGACCAAGGACTGATGACCAATGACAAATGACTCTGTGCGATGGTTGGTTGTCGCCATTGTTTTGGGCTGCTTGACGGCCGGTTGCGGTAGACAAGAAGAGCCGGCTCCGGAAGAAGTCCATCCCGCGCCGGTGACGACCGTTTCCGCCAAAAAAATAGCCCTCGGCGAGTGGAGCGAACTTTTGGGCACCACCCAACCGCTGCCCAACCGGAGCGGACGAATCACGGCCGTTGTGGAGGGTAGGGTGCTCTCTCTCTTGGGGGACGCGAATACAAGTAGCCCTCTCGCTCCGCGAGAGGGATCCGCCCTCACAGAAGGCCAACAGGTCCAGGCCGGCCAGGTCGTTGTGCAATTGGATGATCGCATTCTCCGGGCCAACCGGGAAAAACTGCTTGCTTCCCTCAAAGATTTGGACGAGCAAAAACGCCAGGCGGACTATGCCGAAGAATTGGCCCAAATTGATGTGAATAGCCTGATGACGCTGGCCAAGTCCAATTCCACCAATGGCGGGCTACCGCTCGCTTCTCGGGTGCAACTCGACAAAGCTCATGTCGCCGTGAAGGATGCCCAATCCAAGCAGAGAGCAGCACAGGCCAAAAAGGACATCGCCCTTGCAGAATTGAAGGCCCTCGACGAGCAACTCGCACTGTACCGGCTCCGTTCGCCGATTGCGGGCACTTTGGGTCTCGTACAAATCGTTCCGGGCCAGACCTTGGCGATCGGTACCACCGTGGCCGAGGTGGTCAATCTAGACGATATCGATGTACTGTGCTTCGTTCCGCCGCACACCGCCTCCCGCCTGGTCTTAAATCAAACGGCGCGCTTGTCGAACGGCGAAAAGGATAAGACCGACCTTAGCCCGCAGCGCGAGCAAGGGCCGCCACTCGCAAGCGGAAAAGTCGTATTTATCGCCGTACAGGCTCAGCCCGAAACGGGTAATTTTGCCGTCAAGGTTCGTTTCCCCAACCGGGATCTTCATCTACGGGCCAATTCCCTGGTGCGCGCCCTGGTCCTCACCAAACCCGAACAGCAACGCTGGACCGTTCCGGACACCGCGGTGCTGGAGGATCAAGATCCGCCGGGCGTGGTCATTGCCGAACAGGTCGAAACGAAAAAAGATGATAAGGGCGAAGAAGAAAAAATCGGCAAGGCCCGAAAGCTCCAGGCGACGCTTGGCGTTCGCGACCGGCACAAACACCTGGTGGAAATCCTGGAACTCAAGGATCCGGAAAAGAAGGAACCATTCAAAATCCAGGATGTCGTTTTCATCAAAGAAGGGGGCTTCGGCCTCCACAATGGCGACCCGATCAAGTTAAGCAAGGATGAAGGATGAAATTAGTTGTTAGTTATTGTCAAGGAACCAACAACTAGTAACCAATAACTAATAACTAATAACCAATCATGATCAATCTTGCATCGAAAGCCCGCCCATATCTTGGAGCTGTGGTCCTCACAGCCGCTTTGCTCGCCGGCGGGGGAATTTACAGCGCTCTCCGCATGCCCAGCGGCGTCTACCCGGAAGTCACCTTCCCGCGCATCTCCGTGACTGCCCGCAAGTCCGGCCTCGATCTCAACACCATGGAGCTCCAGGTCACCCAGCCGCTCGAGCAGGCGGTCAGTACGGTCATCGGCGTGGCCCAGGTCCGCTCCAAGACCATCCGTGGCGGCAGCGAGATCGCCATCGACTTCAATCCGGGCACCGACATGCGCCGGGCCGAGACGCTCACCTGGAACCTCATCGGCTCCATCCGCTCGCAACTGCCGCTCGACGTCGATATCAAAGTCGATCAGATGACGCCGTCGGTCTTCCCGATCTTGTCGCTGGTGCTGACCGGCGGCGACAGCCCGGCGCAGCTGCGCGACTATGCCCTTTACCAGCTGGCCCCGGTCATCAAGAACGTTCCGGACGTCTATCGCGCCGACGTGGCCGGCGGCGACGTGCGCGAAATCGAGGTCGAGGCCCGGCCTGATGCCCTCCTGGCCGCCGGTTTGTCCGCCGCCGATCTCGCCGACCAGATCGGCCTGGCTCACCGGCTGCAACCGGTCGGCCGAATCGAACAGCCACCGTTCGCTTTTCAGGTTATTGTTAACACCCAGGGAAAAACGACGCAGGCCATCGAGGACCTGGTGATTGCCACCAAGAACAATCAGCCCTTGCGCGTCCGGGACGTGGCCGATGTCAAGGTTTATCATCAAGACCGGGTCCTTTCCATCGGCTACACCGGAAAGGACGCGGTCGTTATCACGGTTTTACGGCGGCCGGAGGGCAACACCGTCAACATCGCGCGCGACATCCGCGAGCTCCTGGCCAAGCAACCACAGCCCCGAAATATCGATGCCCGGGTAGTCTACGACCAGGCGGCCTTCGTCAACACGGCCGTCGACAACGTCCGCGAAGCCATTATTATCGGCGGCTTTTTCAGCGTTCTCATCTTGCTGGCGTTCCTCAGGAGTTGGCGCGCCACCCTCATCTCTGCCCTGGCCATCCCGATCACACTCGCTATCACTTTTCTGTTCCTTCGCTGGACCGGCGAAACCTTGAACTTGATGTCGCTCGGCGGCCTCGCCGTGGCCATCGGCTTGATCATCGATGACACCGTCGTCGTCATGGAGAACATTGCCCGCCACATTGCCACTGGAAATGTAGCCGGGGTGTCACACCCCGGCCACAACGCCTCACAGCCCACGCCCCACGATCCCGTTGATGCCGCCTCCCGCGAAATCACCGGAGCCGTTGTCGGCTCGACGCTCACTACCGTTCTGGTATTCGTCCCGCTCGCGTTTATTGCGGGCGTGTACGGGCAATTTTTTGCTTCGTTGAGTCGGTCTCTATCGATCGCCGTCCTGGTGTCCATGGTGATCAGCCTGACGCTGGTGCCAGTGTTCGCGGCCAAATTTCTCGCGGGCCGGCCGATGCCCGAGCCGGGGCCGATATACCGCGCGCTGGCGGGCGCCTATGAGTGGGCTCTGGCCGGTGCCTTGCGTTTCCCCTGGGTGACCCTCGGCTTTTCCCTGGCTGCGGTCGGCCTGGGCGTCATACTCTACACCGGAATTCCCAATTTCACCCGGACCGCCGAAGTGGGCAAGGCGCCTCCCGCCCCGTTGTTTAAAGGGCTGCAAACCGGCCTGATGCCGGCCATGGATGAAGGCGCGTTCGTCCTGGATTACTGGGCCCCGGATGGAACCCCGCTGGAAGGCACCGAAAAAATCGCCCGCATGATCGAACACCTACTGTCCGAAAACCCCGACATCGATGCCTACATTCGCCGCACGGGAGCAGAGCTGGGCCCGTTCGCTACCGCCACCAACCGGGGAGACTTTCAAATTGTGCTGCACCGGGCCGAAGACAACCTGCTTAGCTGGGATGATCTGCTCAACCGGTTTCGCAAACCGGTGCGCCCCCCCTTCAGCAAGGTCGAAGATGAGCTCAAGGCGCTCGGCAAGAAACTCGCCGCCGAGGAATTCGGGCCGAATTTTACCGACGAACAAATGTGGGACAAAGGCAAGGCCGCCATCCGCGCCAAGTACCGCCGCCGCTCCGTCAAGGATGTGATGGCCGAAATCAAAGATGAACTTGAGGAGCATTTCGGCGAGCATCAGCTCAAGTTCGAACCCGTGCAGATCATGGAGGATGAGCTGAATGACCTGTCGGGCGCGAGCAAGCCCGTGGAGGTCAAGCTGTTCGGCCCGGATCATGCCGTGCTTCGCCACTGGGCGGAGGAAGTCGGCGAGATCCTGGAGAAAGAAGGCAAAAACAAGCACCGCGGTATCGGCGAAGTCAACAGCAACGTCCGCGGCGATGGCAACCCGGATTTGTTGGTTCGCGTGGACGGGGCGCTGGCGGCAAAGTTCGGCATCAAGGCCGACGCCGTCGAACGCCAGCTCCGGGCCATGTACCTGGGACAGGTGGCCACTCAGGTCCGCGAGTCCGCTCTGCGCATTACCGATGTCCGGGTCCGCTACCCGGATGCACTGCGATTTGGCCGGGGCTGGTTTGACCCGGACCAGGTCCTCAATCAATGGATCCTGCTGCCTGATGCGAACCCGGCTCCCGCCTCCCCGCCAACTGCGGCAACCAACTTGTTGAATGGGCCGGCGCGGGCTGTCCCTCTGCGGGCGCTTATCGAGCTGGAACGCGTCCGTACTCCCGATGAACAGTGGCGGGAAAATCAGCAACCGGCCTGGTTCGTGACCGTTCCCGAATTAAAAGAAGAGGAAGCCGGCCTGAGCTCCGTGGTTGCTGATATCCGCCACTGGATGGCCGATGTCCACCTCCCGCCTGGTTATCACTGGGAACTGGGCGGCCATTACACAAAGCTGAAGGAGGCGTTCAACAGCTTTGTGGTGATCCTGCTTGTAGCCGTTCTCTTGGTCTTCATCATGCTTGCCATCCAGTTCCGGTCGGTGGTCCTGCCCCTCCTGATCTTCCTGACGCAGCCGCTGTCGCTGGTTAGCGGCTTCTTTGCCCTTTGGCTGACGAATACGCCGCTCAACGTGTCGAGCGGCATGGGAATTATCCTCCTCATCGGCCTCGATATGAAAAACGGCATTCTGCTCGTGGAGTACATTCAACAACTCCGCAAGAGCGGCATGGAGCTCAAGCCCGCGTTGCTCCTCGCTGGCCGTACCCGTTTCCGCCCCATCCTGATGACCAGCCTGGCCGCCATCCTGGGATTGTTCCCCCTTGCTTTGGGCATCGGCCCCGGCGCGCAAATGCAGCAACCTTTGGCAATCATGGTCATCGGCGGCCTGACGGCCAACATGTTGTTTACGCGGATGGTGATCCCGGTCGGCTATCTGGTCCTAGAGCGAAAAGGCCAGTCGTAGCGCTCTCGCTCCGCGAGAGGTGGGCTAGTGAAAGTTGACCCTGATACCGTTACTCTAAATACACAAATTTTCTGTCATCTTCACAGCAAAATTCTTTCTCATTAAATTAGCAATTGCTCGTGCCGCGCTGTATAGTGCTTGAATCAAGGCTGTTATTTCTTGTGAATGGCGTTTCAGCCTTTTGGGAATTGGTGAATTTGAATTCCTGGAGAGTGAATCATGGTCAAGTTGGTTTCGGCATTGTTCGCCGGCTGTTTGGCGGCAATCGTGGGCGGTTCCGCCCGCGCCGACCAACCGGTGGAATTAAAGGCTCTGGTCGATAAGGCCCTCAAGGCGATGGGCGGCGCGGACAAGGTGTCCAAACTCAAAACGTCCTCCTGGAAAGGCAAAGGAACTCTCCTGATTGACGGCACCTCTGTGCCGTACACCGAAGAAAGCGCTACGCAACAGCCCGACCAGTTCCGGTTTGAAATGGAATTGGATTTCAACGGCCAAAAACTCAACCAAATCCTGGTTATCGATGGCGACAAGGGATGGATCAAGGTGGCGAACCAGACCACCGACATGCCCAAGAATGTTCGCTCGGCGCTGAAGGATTACTTCTACGCTCTCGGGCTGGCCATGAATCCGGCAGGGTTCTTGGACAAAGAAGTCAAGCTGGCCCCCCTGGGGGAAATCAAGGTGGGAGATAAAACCGCAGTTGGAATTCAGGCCGTTCGTATGGGCCGGCGCGACGTCAACTTGTACTTCGACAAGGACACCGGTTTACCCTTGAAAATCGATCTGACGGCGGGGCGGCTGGAAGATGAGATGGAAGTCAGCTTCGAGTTTCTATTCAACGAGTACAAAGACTTCGACGGTGCCAAGGTTTGCACCCAGATGACCTGGAAACGCGACGGCAAGGTGTACCTGGAACGAGAAGTCAGTGAAATCAAGACGCAGGAAAAGCTTGGGGACGGAGTCTTTAACAAACCGTAAAAAATTGTCCATCGTGCTGAAAATACCACTACAAATTTGCTACTGGAGGATTTTGCTGTGAATCACGCTATTTCCCGTCGCCGTTTTTTGCAAACCGGAGCCGTGACCGCTTTGGGAGTGGCAGGATTGCCTGCCCTTGTTCATGCCAAAGACACAAATGACCCCTATGGCGGCTTCAAGATGGGGGCCCAGAGTTACTGCTTCCGCAACTTCGACACCGAACAGGCCCTGCAAAAAACCAAAGCATTAGGTCTTCATTACATTGAGTTCTATCAGAAACATGCTCCTCTCAATAGTAATCGCCAGCAGATCCAGGCTCTTTTGAAACTTTGCAAAGCATACCAGATCACTCCCATTGCTTTCGGCGTGCAGGGATTTTCCAAGGATCACGAGGCCAACAAAAAAGTGTTTGGCTTCGCGAAGGAATTGGGCATCAAATACCTCAGCGCTGATCCCGCGCCCGACAGTTTTGACAGCCTCGATAAGCTGGTGGAAGAATACAAAATCGCCATTGCCATACATCCGCATGGCCCGGCGGGGGGCGGCAAGTTACACCGCTGGTATTCCGCCGAGGTGATCATGGCTGCGGTCAAGAATCATCATCCCTTGATTGGCTCGTGTCTCGATACAGGCCACCTGATTCGCGCCGCCCAGCTCGGGCAAAAACTCGACCCGGCCGATCAGGTTCGCGTCATGGGAGCGCGCAATTTCGGCATGCACCTGAAAGATCACGACAATGACAAAAAGACCGACGTGGTTTATGGCAAGGGCGCGTTGGATGTCCCGGCGGTTCTCAAGGCGCTCAAGGAAGTCAAGTTCAAGGGCTACATCAGCATTGAATACGAAGCCCATCCCGATAACCCCTCGCCCGACATGAAAGCCTGCCTGGAGGTTCTCAAGGACGCTGTCAAAAAAAGTTAACCATTCCAGCCGTTGTCTAACACTCAGGGCGTGAGGCATGAAAGACAGCCAAGTTCGTGCATGGTCTCCCTCACATTTCATGCTCCACACCTTTCGCCCCACGACTACCATTAAACGAAGCTTCGCAACTATAATTAAAAGCGAGTGATGACCAGCCATCCGTGTGGGTCAAGTTTCCAGACTTGACAAAAGACTGATGACGAGTGACCAGGTTCTTGAACTGCGCAAAACGCGCTACAACGCGACCATGAGCTGGTTGCGGAAACCCAATCCCGACCTGATGATCCTGCGGGTTACTCCCGATTTTCGGCTCCCCGCCCATCAACCCGGCCAATATACGTCGCTGGGATTGGGATACTGGGAGCCGCGCCATCCCGATTGCGCCCCGGAATCGTTAAGGCCCGGCGAGAATTTGAAATTGGTTCGCCGGGCTTATTCCATTAGTTGCTCGATTCTCGATAATGAGGATCGGCTCCTCAACAGGGACGGCATCCACTGGTTGGAGTTTTACATCGTCCTGGTCCGCGAATCGGAGAAGGCCCAGCCTCCGGGGCTGACACCGCGCCTGTTCATGTTAAAAGAAGGAGATCGCCTGCACCTGACTGAAAAAATTACCGGCCACTATACTTTGGCGCCGGTCCAGCCGCATGACACTGTGCTGTTCCTGGCTACCGGGACCGGCGAGGCGCCCCATAACTACATGTTGTGGGAGTTGTTGCACCGGGGGCACCAGGGGCGCATTCTTTCCGCTTGCTGTGTCCGTTTTCGCCAGGATTTGGCCTATGTGCCGATCCACGAAAAATTGATGTTGCGCTATCCCGGGTACACCTATTTGTCCTTGACCACGCGAGAAGCCGATACCGTTTCGAACAAGGTGTATATTCAAGACCTGATTACCAGCGGGCAGTTGGAAGACCGGCTCTCTCAGCCCGTCGAGCCGGCGAATACCCATGTGTTCTTGTGCGGAAATCCCAAAATGATCGGCGTCCCAACGAAGGACAAGGAAACCGGCACGCGCGTCTATCCAAAACCAACGGGCGTCATCGAAATCCTGGAATCTCGTGGGTTCCGGGCCGATCAGCCGCAAGCCAAAATCAAAGGCAATATTCATTTCGAGGAGTATTGGTGAGCAACATCCGGCAGCATGGCTTCGTGGCGGCGAGTTTGCTTGGGTGGCTTGCCGCCGGCAGCTCCCTATGGGCAGGGCCGCCGACCTTGGAGCGTGCAGCGCGGGGCGTGCAAGAACGGTTCACGCCTCACACTTCAGCCCCCAGGCTTTACGCCCCGCGCGGATTGTTATTATGGGCGCAGGGCAACCGGGGCAGCACTGCAGCAAGTCCCATCGAAGTTCCCACGGAATGGGAATCGACTCAGAGCACTTCCGCTCCGCCCGGCACGCAATGGTATGTCTATGTGTTGGCTGTATTGGGTTTCGGCTTCCTGGCGGCCGTGTTTTACCTGGGCATCAAGTATGGCAATCAGGGATTCCGGATCGGCGGCGAAGAAGGCAAGATCAAGCACAAGGCGGGAACTGTCAAGGTTACGGATGACCAGGTTGATAATTATCGCCTCCTCAAACTCATGGCTACCGGGCAGACCAGCCAGGTTTACGAGGTCGCCGAGGTCTCCAGCAGCCGTCATTTTGCCCTGAAGATGCTGTTGCCGGAACACGCCCGCAGCCCCCAGCAGCGCCATTTCCTGTTCCATGAAGCAGAAGTGGGTCAAAAGATTATCCATCCCAACATCATCAAGATGCTGGTGATCAAAAAGGATCCGTTACATCCCTACGTCGTGATGGAATTTTTCCCATCCACGAATTTGAAACTGCGGCTCATGCACAAGGATCCGTCCATCAAGGAGAATTTCAGAAAAATCGTGGAACAGGCGGCGACCGCCCTCGCCTTCATGCACGAAAAAGGGTGGGTCCATCGCGATGTCAAGCCCGACAACATCCTGGTCAACAGCAGCGCGGAGGTTCGTCTCATTGACTTTGCCATTGCTCAGCGCATTTCCCGAAAAAAAAATTTGTTCGCCAAGAAAGGCCACAAGGCACAGGGCACGCGCAGTTACATGTCCCCGGAACAAATCCGTAGCGAAAACCTGGATGAGCGGGCCGACATCTACAGTTTCGGCGTCACCTTGTATGAACTCTTGACGTTTCGGCCCCCGTTTCGAGCCAGCAACCCACAAGAGCTTCTCCATAAGCAACTGGGGGAAATCCCGGAGCCGCCGCAAATCTACCATCCGGATATTGCGGACGATTTCTCCAAATTGATTATGCAAATGCTGTGCAAGCGCAAAGAAGAACGGCCGAAGGATTTTCACGAATTCCTGTTGAAATTCCGCGGATTGCGCTTTTTGTTCAAGAGCGCGGTTGCTAAGAAAAAAAATTAAAGGGACCGTGGAGCGCAGGGGCACGCAAGATGGCAGCACAGAAATATCTGCCCTTTGAAAAAGAAATCGCCGAAATGGAAGAGGTGTTGGCCCGGCTGGAAACCACGAGCGACGGCCAGCTGGGAACCAGCGGCGAAATCCGCCGCATTCGTCGCGAATTGGTCCGCCTGAAACGCAAGATTTACAGTAATCTCAATCCCTGGCAAACCGTCTTGGTCGCGCGCCATCCCGACCGGCCCCAGACTCTCGACTTCGTCGATCTCATTTTCGATGAATTTGTGGAATTACACGGGGATCGCGCCATCGGCGACGACCGCGCGATCCGTACCGGCTTCGCCCGTCTCGGCGATTTTCGCGTCATGCTGATCGGCCATCAAAAAGGCCACACCTTGAAAGAACGTAGCGAATGTTTGTATGGCTGCGCCCATCCGGAAGGCTACCGCAAAGCCCTCAACAAAATGCGCCTCGCCGCCAAATACCGGTTGCCCATCCTCTGCCTGATCGATACTCCGGGCGCCTATCCGGGGATCGGCGCCGAGGAGCGCGGCCAGGCCCAATTGATCGCGACCAATTTGCTGGAAATGTCGCAACTTGCCACTCCCATCATTTGCGTTATCATCGGGGAAGGGGGATCCGGCGGCGCTTTGGGCATCGGCATCGGCGACCGCGTCAGCATGTTCGAACACGCCTATTATTCCGTTATCAGCCCGGAAGGATGCGCGGGCATTCTCTGGAAAGCCGCCACCGAAGAGACCAAGCCTCTGGCTGCCGAAGCCCTGAAATTGACGTCTCGCGACCTGTTCAAATTCGGCATTATCGATCACATCATTCCGGAACCATTGGGAGGCGCCCATCGCGACCATCCCGAAATGGCCAACACCTTGAAGGCCCATTTACTTCGGTACTTGCGCGAACTGCATACTTTTTCCACCGAAGACCTTTTGGAACAGCGTTATCAAAAGTTCCGCCGCATGGGTATCTTTCACGAAGGCCCGCGCGCTGCGGAAACCGCCGAATAGATCAAGGAGCATCCTCAATTAAACAGAAAGCGGTTATCAGCCGTTCTTGTTTTGCGATGTCCATTTACTAACGTCCGATAATGTCCGTTATGTTTAATTGCGCCTGAGGCCTTTTTCCGCATCCAGGCTTGACTTCGCGACGATCTTGACTCTAAAAGCATCATGGCCAAGAACCGCTCCGCAAATCTAACCCAGCACTGTCTCCGGGCCGGCATGGTCGGCCTTGGTATGATTTTCGATGAAACCTATCGACCTCTCTTCGAACAGCTTCATGCCGAAGGGATGTTTCGCAAGGACTTTGGTTTCGTCGAGGTGGAACTGGCCGCAGCGGCAAGCCGCACCGGCACGCGTGCGGAGAAATACAAGCGCGCTTCCACCGGCCGCGTTGGCGATTTCGCCCATTTCTCCGGTCCGGATTCCGTCCGTCCCCTGTTGGCGCACGGCGTCGATACCGTCTGTATCGCCACGCCGGATCATCGCCATTTCGAAACCGCCAAACTGGCTCTCGAAGCAGGCAAGCACGTGCTCATTGAGAAACCTTCCGTACTCACGCTCCAGGAACTGGATCAACTCGTTAGTCTGGCTCGGCGTCAAGGAGTTTTGGCCAAGGTCGTCTATCACAAGCTTGCCGATCCCGATCATAAGAAACTCCGCACCCACGTTGCCGATGGCATCCTCTGCCATGTTAATAACGGCTATTGCTCCCTGCTCGAGCCCAAGCAAATTAGCGGGAGTCAATTTTCCGAATGGATCACAGGCCGCAACCCGGGCACCTATGTGGCGGTTCACTACATCAAATTAATTGATTACACGTTTGGCCCGGCCTGGCGCCTCGCCCGCATCGCCGTGACCGGACAACGCGGTTTGGTGGGTCCGGCGACCGGCTCGACCTGGGATTCCGTCCAGTTGCAAATCGTCTACGCCTACCCCGATGGCCGCGAAGCTGCCTTCGACATCCATACCAGCTGGGTAACCCCGGATAATTTCCCGGGCTACGTGGAGCAAGAGGTTCAATTCCGGTTTGACAACGGCGTCTGGAACGCCCACCAACGTAAACGTGGCGTCGAGGTTACCGTTGAAAGCCGGACCCCTACCGAAATGAAAATCACCCCCAACCACCACTACAACGGCTCATTTCTCGAACCCTGGAATGAACGCTCACAACGCGGCTATGGGATCGAAATCTTGCGTCGATTTTTCGAGGAAGTCGCCTTTGTTGAATTCGGTGGGTCTCCCGCCTTGCGGCCCGAACGTCTAAACCAGATGCGCGCGCTGAGTTATAACGATCTTGCCGCCGACCGCAACACGGTCGCGATCGTGCAGGCGATGGAAGCAATTTTGGACAGGCACGCAAAAGGAGAACCGGGTAGTATGGTAGAAGTGAACGGCAAAATAAAAGGCTTGATTCAGCATCTCCCGGCTGGTACGGCTTCCGTGGTTCTTTATTCGTCCGAAGTCTGAGAATGATTGATAACCTTCGATAAAGATAACTTGTTTTGGAATCAAATCTATGACCCCTCCTGTCCAACATCCGGACGAAACGACTTCCAACGCGGCTCGCGAGCAGATCGCGCAATTTGAACCGCGAACCTTGCGTACCTATACGCCGACGCAGGCAGTGCTGGTGCGCAGTGCCGGCGTTTTCCATTGGACTCCGGAAGGCCGAAGGCTTTACGACTTCACGTCCGGCGTGCTGGTCGCCAACTTGGGGCATAACCCGAGCGGGTGGCTCGACCGCTTTACCCAATACATGGAATGGCCACGCGGCAACGAGACCAGCGGGGCCAATGGACAACCTTCGGGTTACTCCGGTGCCCTGCCGATGAGTGCCTACAATGCCATCACTCCGGTTGAAGCGGCAGCGACCCGGCGCCTGGTTGCCCTGCTCCAGAATTGTCCGGGGGGACGCAAATTAGAGCAGGTACTCTGGGCTGCTTCCGGATCCGAGGCCATCCAGAAAGCCTTGTGGGCCTCTCTGGCCCGGGACAAAACGCGCGACATGATCATCGCGACCCGGTTTGGTTTCCATGGTAAAAAAGGATTGGCCGGCGCCGTCACCGGCTGCGAAACCGATCATGATCGTGATCCGCGCGTCCGTTTCATTACCTTTCCCATGGCTGAATGTACGGATGTATCCCAGCGCGACCAAGTTTTTGATCCTGCCTTCTATCGCCGCGAACTCGAAGCGCTGCGCGATCAATTCGGCCGAAAACTCACCGCGCTAATCACCGAACCTTATCTCGGCGGAGGGGGTTCCTATCATCCCCCGCGATCCTATCTGCAAATGCTTCAGGCATTTTGCCGGGAAAACGACATTGTATTCATCCTGGATGAAGTCCAGTCGAACTTCGGCAGGACCGGAGCCCTCTTTGCTTACGAGACTTATGGCTTGGAACCGGACATCGTGGTCCTGGGAAAAAGTCTTGCCAATGGCGTGCCCGTCGCGGCAGCCGTGGGACGGACCGATTTGCTCGGCTCGCTCGACTATGGCGAGGGTTCCGACACCTGGAGTGCCAACCCGCTCTGCTGCGCCGCCGTACTGGCCACGCTCGACGAGTTCGCTGCCCGCGACGTGCTGGAAAATTGCCGCCGTTCCTCCGCCATCATGGAAGAGGGGTTGATTCGTTTGAAAGAGCTCCCTTTTGTGGCGCATGTGCGGGGGGAAAAAGGCGGCATGGTGTGGGGCCTGGAAATGTGCGACCACGCCGGACTTTCCGGCGCCGATTGGGCCAATGCCTCGGTTCTGGCCTGTTACCGCGGTGAAGGCGGCGACGGCATCCACTTGCTCGGGCCTCTCGCAAATAAGGTCATTCGTATTGCGCCGCCTCTGGTCATTACCGAACAGGTAGCCGCAGCGGCAATGAAATTAATGCATCGCCTCTTGGCTTCCAACGCAGCATCGTCGGCGCGACCTCAGCCCGCTGAGTTGTCAATTGCTCGGTAACTCTCCTGCTCTTGCGAGAACTTTTCGGAGCTTGCTTCCAATCGTCCTTGTATAATAAGCCAAAATATCGGACAATGCCGCGCCGGCCGACGAACCAAGATGAGTTCGCCCAGCGTACCAGGAAGAGGAGAGTCCCCTTCCCCGCTTTGATCTCTTGCCTATTTTGAACGAGAACCTGTGGACACCGAGCTTCCGAAATTTATAAATTCGTTCATCAGCATTCTCTACGAAGCCATGCCGTTCATTATCCTGGGGGCGATAATCGCCGGGCTTCTGGAGGAACTGGTGCCGCAGCGCATCATTGCCAGGATCATCCCGCGCAATCGGCTGGTGGCCATCGCCATCGGCGGTCTCCTGGGCCTGCTCTTTCCCATGTGCGAATGCGGGATCATTCCGGTGATGCGCCGCCTGCTCCGCAAAGGCGTGCCGCTGAGTTGCTGCGTTTGTTATGTATTGGGCGGGCCGATTATCAATGTCGTCGTGATGCTCAGCACCTTCGTGGCCTTTTCCGGTAAGGACAAGTTCACCGCCGATACCAGTCTACGACCCGAGTATATCGCGACCTTGAATTTTTCCTCCGAAGTTCCATTTCCGAGTAATGTTCCCTGGGCGGCGCTGCATTCCAGCGTTCCTCAATTTCAAGCTACTCTGCCTCCAGCTCAATTCAGCGCCTTCGGCATGATGTCCCTCCGCATGGGTTTGGGCTTCCTGGTAGCAGTCGGAACCAGCCTGATCGTGGAATGGCAGCACCGCAAGCACGGCAACAAACTTCTTGCCCCGCTGGCAATTGCGGATACCACCATGTCCGAAACCAATGACGACGATGAAACTTCCGCAGTTTCCAAGACCTGGTTTCAACGCCTGTCGAACATTTCCGAGACGGCCCTGCACGACTTTGTCGATATTACCGTCTACCTCATATTGGGGGCCTTATTGGCAGCGCTCAGCCGGTTGCTTCTGCCCCCTCAGCAAATGCAGTCCCTGGCCCTCAGCTATCCGGCGCTGGCCATTATCATCATGATGGGACTGGCCATTTTGATGTGCATTTGCAGTGAAGCCGACGCTTTTGTCGCGGCCAGTTTCCGCATGCTTCCCCCGGCTCCGAAACTGGGGTTTCTGGTCCTCGGACCTATGCTCGATTTCAAACTCTATATGATGTATACGCGCGTGTTTCGGCCGCGTTTGATTTGGACAATTATCGCGGCCGTGGTGGTTCAGGTGCTTCTCTATTCACTATTGGTGCACTTTTTGTGGGAGACCTTTGGCCCCGCGGCAGCGCCTTGAACGTCGGCATATGACGGGAGGAGAAACGGCTGGTGACTCACGAACACGATCATAATTCCAGATCTTATTTTCTGGATCAGCTTTGGACCATCGCCATTTGCGGCGCCTTCGGCGTCGTCATGATTCTCCTTAAATACTTGAACGTGATGCCCATTTTTCTGGATTCCAAGTTCCATCTACCGGTGATCTGGGGAGCCATTGCCTTGCTGATCCTCGTCGCCATTCGCGCGGTTGCCTTGTGGATCGCCGCCGGCCGTCTCAAGATGGCCGGCCAAAACGAGCATAATCACGCTCACGACCATGATCATTCTCAGGAACACCATCATCATGACCACGCTCACCAGCATGACCATCCCCACGACGACCATTCTCACGATCACACCGATCATCATCACGAACACGATTCGCTGGATGACCACGGTCACGAACATGATTTTGCCCCATGGCGTTACGTGGTCCTCATGCTGCCGATCGTTCTCTTTTTGTTCCGGATGCCCTGGCCTGATGAACCGGATCCGGAGGAGGCCCAGAACGCCGACATTCTCAGCATGAAATTGTCCGATGCCGAACAATCTGCCGAGGATGAGCAAAAAAGGGCTCTATATGAAGACAAGATGATTCGGCTGAAGGGCATCAGCGTACCGTGGGGCGATATCGGCCAGTTTATTTTCGTCAAAATGCGCATGACCTGCTGTTATGCCGATTCCTACGGCGAACCAGTAAGAATCCTCGTCCAGCCTCCAAAAAATGTGGATGTTGCCAAGTTGAAAGATAAGTGGGTCAAGGTCATCGGCAAAATGGGATACCGCCAAATGGGCAGTCGGTACATCACCTATGTCAAGGCGGATAGCGTCAAACAAATAAAACCGCCCGCCGACCAGTTCAATAATTAATTGAGGGGAACCAAGAAGTGGCCAGTTCCCTGGTAGACAGCGTTCAGCCCTTGCTTGAGGCCGGCGCTTTTGCCGCTCGCGCGCATCAACACCAGTTGCGCAAGGACGGTCAAACTCCCTATGTCAGCCACGTCTTTCGCGTATGCCTGATTGTCCGCCACGTCTTTGCAATCGAGGACCGGTCCATCCTGATTGCGGCTCTGCTTCACGACACCGTGGAAGACACGACCCGGGATTTCGATGATATAAATGAACAATTTGGTTCGGAAATCGCCCAGTGGGTGGCAGCCCTTTCCAAAGATAAACGGCTCCCGGAGTCCGAGCGCGAACAATCCTATTGCGACCAACTGGCCCGGGCTCCCTGGCAAGTCAAGATTTGCAAACTTGCCGATGTTTTTGACAACTTGATGGATGCCGGCGGCTCGAAATTGGAACTCCGAACCCGGGTGTTGCGCAATGCACGTCGCTATTTAGACGCTCTAAAAGCCAATCTGCCGAAGCAGGCCAGCAAACCCTGGCAAATGGTCGACGAATTGTTCGAGGAAATCAAAGCGCGAAAAGGATAGCACATGTCTACATCTCCAACACCCCAAACCCCGAGTGCCGAAGACGTCAAAAAGGCTTTCAAGGCTTTCAAAAAACGCTTGAAGTTAACCCGCCTCGATGAAGAGTCTTCGCTGGGCGGCGGCCCCATGAGCAGCGGCCGGCACTCCGCCATCGTCGCCATCACGCCCCCCGCACAGTTTCCCCAGGCCGTTTGGGACGAATTGGTCCGCCAAGGCAAGCTCAAAAACGCCGGGCACGGAACCTACGAGCTGGTGCAGGATTAGACGCTTTTTCCACTTGGTTTTCCCTGAATCTTTTGACGAAAACCGCGGCGCAAGCATGATCGATCCATGCGCTCTAATAATAGATGGGCACGCATAATCATCTAGGTTTAGCAGCAAAGGAAATTATCATGTGCCGCACATTTATTAGCGCCATCGCCAGCCTGTTGCTTGTCGTTACCGCCCAAGGCCAAACCCTACAACTGAACACCATCTATCGATTCTATCGCCCGGACACTGCCGATCATCTTTACAGTAACGCTCCAGCGGCCGAATCCCCCGTCGTTTCATGGGCCTATAATTCCGAAGGACCTGCATTCAGCGTGGCCTCACAACCGGCTCCCGGTTTGATTCCCCTCTATCGCTTCTTCAAGCCGACCGGAGGACATTACTATGACATTAACCCGCGTGGCGGAGCCCGTTTCAATGCCAGCCTCGAAGGAGTCATGGGTTATATTTGGCCCGAACCACAGCCGGGATTGCAGCCGCTTTTTGCCTGGTACCAACCCCAAATCGACCGGCACTTTTACACGCTCGATCCCAAGGGCGAGCTGGCTCCGTACGCCGGATATCAACCGGCCGGCATTCTCGGCTATGTCGTGCCCGGTCAGCGCTAATACCCCCCTGCCAGCCTGTCTGGCAGCGTTAGCAAATCTAAGCGGCTAACGACCAGCCAAACCCGCGCCATTAGTCCTTGGTCATTCGTAGTCCTCTCGCTCCGCGAGAGGTAAACACGCACCTCTCGAAGACCCACCAATGACCAAGGACTAATGACCAATGACTAACTAACTCTTCTCATACCGCACGCCACCCTGTTACAATCGCTTCCTGAAAAAATACGTTTCGTCCACCACCCCCCCGGCCCCCGTGGACGTAATTGCAAACCGTGGACGTATCGACCTCCTTTGCGACGTATTCCCTAACCCTCAATTTGACCTCTACTTATGACTCCCCAAAAACCGCCTCTCCGCTGCGACGTATTCCACCCGCCATGAACGTATTCTTCTCTTTGAATTTTGCATTTTTCACCTTGCATTTTCATTTTGCATTTGCTTGACGCGTTCAGCTCCTGCCTCTTGACCACGGACCCCGCCCTCAACTGACCACAATTGACCAATGACTAATGACCACCAACTAATAACCACTGCCCACGAGAGCCATCCTATGGCTTCCGACCCCCCTCCCCTCCCAGAACCGAACTGCGCCCCCTTCACCATGCCTCCCCTGATGAAGGCCAGCCTTTTGCCGAGAGCTTGCAGCTTCTTCTCTCTTCTTAGCAAGAATGCTGGGCGGGCCTTCAAGGGCAGCGGCCTCGTTAAGCAGCTGAACGTGGGACTAGCGGTCCAGAGTTAGCACAATGGTCGACGATCCACCTTGCCGCGGGTACAGAGTGTTGTCGTCGATCACGACACCATAGTCGGCGACGCTCCGATGGTCCCGCCGATACCTGTTGGCCACAAGAAGCGCTATTGTCTCGCAATCGTCACATTGCCCGGGACGTACGCACGGAAGGAGAAACGCCAGACAAACCGGCCCCCGGGCCGGCCCTGCACCGAATTACGGACTAGACTTGAGTAGCGTGGTTAACATCGAAAACCAAACTCCCATCCCTGGTTATCGACTCCTGGAGCGTCTGGGCCAGGGCGGCTTCGGGGAGGTCTGGAAAGCCGAAGCGCCGGGCGGCCTCTTCAAGGCGGTCAAAATCGTTTATGGCTGCCTGGAAACCGGCGACGCGGATCAGAATCGCGCTGTCCGTCAGGAACTCAAGGCCCTCGAGCGGGTCAAAAACGTCCGACATCCTTATATCCTGTCGCTCGAGCGCTACGACATCGTCGATGGCCGGCTGACCATTGTCACAGAGCTGGCCGACCGGAGCCTGTGGGACCGGTTTCGCGAGTGCCGCACCCAGGGATTGCCCGGCATCCCCCGCGAAGAGCTCTTGCGCTATCTGGAGGAGACCGCCGAGGCCCTGGACCTGATGAACACAGCGCATCAGCTCCAGCACCTCGACATCAAACCTCAGAATCTCTTCCTGCTTTACAACCACATCAAAGTCGGCGACTTCGGTCTGGTCAAGGACATGGCTGGAATGCGGACCCAGGTGACGAGTGGGTTCACGGTGACCTATGCCTCCCCCGAGACGTTTCGAGGTCTGGTGAGCCGGTTTTCTGATCAGTACAGTCTTGCCATCGTTTACCAGGAACTTCTCACCGGCCAGCTCCCCTTTGACGGGACGAACCACCAGCACATGATGCTCCAGCACATGACGGGCGCCCCGAACTTGGCTCCGTTGCCGCCGGGGGACCGGCAGGCCATCGCACGCGCTTTGGCGAAGAGCCCGGAAGACCGCTATCCAAGCTGCGGCGACCTGGTACAAGCGCTCCGCCGGGGCGGGCGGGAGAAGGCCATCGCCGTTGCTGCAAGCACCGGCGGGAACTCCGGATCGCCGGCCGACACGACGTCCCGAAGGCACTCCGCGACCGCCTGCCGGATCGAAGTCGACCCCTCCCCCCCAACGCCGCCCAAGCGGCCCGAAGTGACCGGGGACGGGGTCTTGTTCCCGGTCTTGGTGGTCGGACTCGGGGGCCTGGGCCTGGACATTGTGCGCCAGTTGCGCAAGACGCTGCGCCAGCGCTACGGCCCCGCCGCCACCTTCCCGCACATCCGCTTGCTCCAGATCGATACCGACCCCGATATCGTTGAGCAGGCGGCCCCGGAAGGGGCGGACTCCCTGCTGCGCGAAAGCGAGCTCTTTCTGGCCCGCCTGCAACGGCCTGCCCATTACCTCAAGCGGGGCCAGGAGCGGGAGGCGTTCCAGTCCTGGCTCCCAGTGGCGACGCTCTCCCGCCTCCCGCGCGACCAGGTCACCGCTTCGGGGTGGCGTCCCCTGGGCCGGCTCGCCTTCGTCTCCAACCGCGCGGCCATCACAGCCAGGCTACGAGCCGAATTGGAAGCTTGTACCGACCCGGACGCCATCGCCCTGGCCGACCAACAGACCGGCCTCGGCTTGCGGTCCAATCACCCGCGCGTGTACGTGGTCACATGTCTTGCGGGCGGTACTGGTAGCGGCATGTTCATTGACTTGGCCTATGCGGCCCGTCACATTCTCCGGCAACTGGGCTACGCCGGCTGCGAGGTCGTGGGACTGTTCCTGCTGCCGGGGACGGGGCACCGCACCGACCAGCCGCGCGCTGTTGCGAACGCCTTCGCTGCCCTGGTCGAGCTCAACTACTTCGCGACCGGCCAGCACCGGGGAATGCCCGCCGATGCCGGCTCCCCTTTCGACCGCTGTTTCCTGCTGCCATTGCCCGAACAAACGGCCGGCGCCGCGCCGCTGGCGGAGTTGGCCCGCCTGGCCGGAGATTTCCTCTGTTGGGAACTGACCACTCCATTGGGACGGGCAGCCGACCGCTGCCGCGCCGAGGTATCGGCCACAGAACCGGGGAATCTCTATCGGACGTTCGGAGCCTTCTGGTTCGCCGTGCCTCGCCGGCCCCTGTTACAGCGGGTAGCCCGATGCCTCGGGCGCCGCTTGGTCGAAACGTGGATGACTCCGGAGCGCCTCGACCAAGCGATCCAGGCCTGGGTCGCCGAGCAGCTAACTCGCCGGGAACTGTCCCTCGAAGGTCTTACCGATCGCCTCCACGCGGCCTGCGCCGCGCAGTTGGGCCAACCGATCGAGGCGTTTTACAGCACGGCTATTGACCGGCAGATCCCGGGCGGGCCAGCCAAGCTCGGCCACCATCCGGATGCTGGAGTGGCGGCCCTTGCCGAAATCGAAGCGCTGCTGGGGCGCACCACGAGCGCTCAACCGGCCTCGTTGGTAGAGGCCTTGACCAAGGCCGCCAACACACTTGAGCCGGAACTGGGCGACCAGCTGGCTGACATCGCCCTCGCTACGTTCTCCGCGCCCCAGTTCCGCCTGACTGGTGCCGACGGGACGGTGCGCGACTGCCTCCTCAATGCCCTGGCCGAGGCAGCGCGCAACCAGAAAGCCTTGGCGGAAGAGTCGGCCGAGCAAGCGGCCGAACTGCACCAGCAGGTCGTTGCCTTGCAAACCAAGCTGTCCCAGAGCTCACAGTGGTGGGGGAAACGAGCCAAGCCCGCAGCCGACCTGTTTGAAGCGTTACGCCGCTACGCCCGCGTGGGCTGTCAGGCCCTGACAGTCCAACACGTGGCTGACCTATACGCCGGTCTGGTGCTCCAGCTCCCCAGGTACCTGCGCGACGTCGCCTGCTGCCAACCACGCATCGCCCAATTCTTGCAGCGTTTTGCCGACGTGGGTGCCGGTGGCCAACCCCCGGCGCACCTGGGTCTGGGCCAGTATCTCCTCCCCGGCGGCTGTCGCACCTTGGACGAGGCCGCCACCCACCTGCTCGCCGGCCTGACACCCGAGGAACTCCTCGACCTGAACCAGAACGTGCATGCCCTGCTCTCGAAGAAGTTTCAGCAGCAGATCCACGTGTGCACCGCCTCGGCCACCTTTTTCAAGGAACTGGAAGAAGAGGTCTACGACCAGGTGGCCGCTGTGGCCGAAGCGCAACTGAGCAAGGCCCACGCCGCCGAGGTGTACCTGGACCTGCACCCCGACGACGGCCCCATGCTCGCTGACCTCACGGCCGCCTTCTCCGAGGCCAACCCGAAACTGGCTGGCCTCCCCTCGTCCCGCCAACTGTGCCTCCTCGCCGTGCCCCCCGGGCCGGAGGGAAAGTATTTCCATACCATCGCTGCCCGGACTTTAGCCGATCGGAAGCTGGTTCAAGTAGCCAGCACGAACGACATTGTTTTTTACCGGGAGCACCCGTACGTACCCGCCTCAGCCCTTCCGCCACTGGGTCCTGGGGACCTTGAAGCCTATCACCAACTCCTGGCTACGGACCAATTCACGCCCCACAACCGCACCGACATTGTTGATTGGCTGCCGACTCGGGCCGGAGCGGGAAGGTAAAAGGGGTCGGGAGTCTTAGATTTCGACTCTCGACCCCCTTATTTTTTCCGTTCTCAGCCTTATTGCACCCTTCTCAGCCTTAACTCGTAAGGGGTTGCGATTGAGTACAGCTGTCTGCAACGCATAATCAGGCGCGGCCTTTGGTCACTAGGCCGTCGATGAGCAACACTAAGACACCTCTCCCGACCGCCAACAACATGCTCCGCCGGTCAAATCCGGAGGTGTTCCGAAGTCCGAGTCGTGGGCCGATAAACCCGCCGCCGACCGCCCCGCCAATCGCAGGGGCTCGAGGTCAACAAGGATTTCAAGCCGCGGACCGTCAAGTTCAGCGCGAGAGCAAGACCAGCACGCTCCGGCCCTCGACGCGCACGTGGTCCCCCTTGATTGGCGTCTGGCGGTCGGTCTCGACGATGTCATCGGGCGAGGGCCGGGACGTATCGCCCACCAGATACCAACGCCGCCCTGGCACGGCAGGCACCTCAAAGTCAAGAGCGTCCCAGTACATGTTGAGCACAGTGTGAATATCAGGCGCGCCGTCGAAGCCGCCGAGAGTGTAAGCCAGGCAACGGGCGTTGGGATCGTTCCAGCCCGCCTTGTTCAGCTGGGTGCCGTGCCAGGCAATATCCGGCAATCCGCGCTCATTCAATTCTCCCTTGAAGAAACGGCCGATACGTCCGGCACGGAAATGGGGGAACTGGGCACGTGCGGCGATGAGCATCTTCCAGAAGCGCAAGAGCGAACGGTTCTTTTCCACGAGACGCCAGTCGAACCAGCTGATGTCATTGTCCTGGCAGTAGGCGTTGTTGTTGCCTTTCTGCGTGCGCCGAACCTCATCGCCGGCCACAAGCATCGGCACGCCGCGCGACAGCATCAGGATGGCGGCGAAGTTCTTGATTTGCCGTTCCCTGAGCGCCTCGATTGCCGGGTCGTCGGTCTCGCCTTCCCAACCGCAGTTCCAGCTCAAGTTGTCGTTGGCGCCGTCGCGGTTGCCCTCGCCGTTGGCCTCGTTGTGTTTGTCGTCGTAGCTCACCAGGTCGTTGAGGGTGAAGCCGTCGTGGCAAGTGACGAAGTTGACGCTATTGATGGGCAGATGGCCGCTGGCCTGGTAGATGTCGGCGCTGCCGGCCAGGCGGGCGGCGACGGCGCCGATCATGCCCGGGTCGCCTTTCACGAAACGGCGGATGTCATCGCGAAAACGGCCGTTCCACTCGGCCCAGCGGTAGCCGGGGAAGTAGCCGATCTGGTACAGACCGGCTGCATCCCAGGCCTCGGCGATGATCTTGGTGTCCAGCAAGTCTTCAGATAGCTCGATGCTCCAGACCACCGGCGGATGGGCCAATGGCGCCCCGTCTTGCCCGCGGGCCAGGATCGAGCCCTCGTCAAAGCGGAATCCGTCCACGTGCATCTCCCGCACCCAGAACTCCAGGCAGTCCACGATGAACTTCTCCACAATCGGGTGGTTGCAGTTGACCGTGTTGCCGCACCCGGAATAGTCCATGTAATACTGCCGATCCCGATCGACGAGATGGTAATAGATTTCGTTGGCAAAGCCCTTGAAGTTGAGTGTGGGCCCCTCGTGGTTGCCCTCGTTGGTGTGGTTGAAAACCACGTCGAGGATGACGGCGATATTGGCCCGGTGCAGGGCCTTTACCATATTGCGGAAATTGTGGAGGTGCTCCCCCTGCTCCGGGGCAACGCAATAGCTGTCCTCGGGCGCGAAGAAATTGATGGTGCTGTAGCCCCAGTAGTTATACAGCGGGCTGGAGCCGTCCGGCGCCATGCGTAACACCTCCTTGCTGTCGTACTGCATCACCGGCAGAAGCTCAACGGCGGTGATTCCTAGCTCCTTCAGGTAAGGGATCTTCTCGATGACCCCCGAAAAAGTACCGGGGTGCTTCACTCCGGAGGAGGGATGCTGGGTGAAGCCGCCGACGTGCATCTCGTAGATAATCATTTCCTGCATCGGCCGGCGGAGAGGCTGGTCTCCCTCCCAGTCGTAGTCGTGAACGTCGATGACGACGCTGCGCATGGAGGTCGCCAGATTGTCGGCCGGCCCGACGGCATCGTCGCGCTTGAAGAGCGTCTTGGTATTGCCCAGGGCATACGGGTCAACCAGCACCTTGTTGCGGTTGAAGCGAAACCCTTTGCCGTGCAGATCCTGCGGCCCATCGACACGGTAGGCGTAATGAGCGCCGGGCTTGAGGCCCCTGACATAGACGTGCCAGAAAAAAAAAGTCTGGTTGGTGGCGGGCTCGAGCTTGATGATCTGGATCGGCTGGACGTCGTCATGTGGGTCGAAGAGAAGCAGCTCTACAGCAGTGGCATTCCGGGAGAAGACCGAGAAATTCACTCCTTCCTCATCGACAGTAGCACCGAGTGGGTGGGGTCGGCCGGGCTCCGTCTGGAAAGGAGCTAGCGGTGTCGTTTGCCGAACATCGGTTTTCGGCTGGCGGACCGTAACGATGGCTGGCATGGCAAGGTCTCCGGTTAGTATAGTAACGGGCGAATATTTCGCTCGGTGTTCAGCGTTCGCTAAGGAGGTCGATGATTGGCCGGGCCCGATGACGTAGGCGCCGCCGGCGGCGCGCACCGCGATACCGTTGGGGGCATCAATACCGCTGCCGCCGAGGTAGATGGAATAGCTCAGGACCGGGTCAATGACCAGGGGGGAACCGCCGATCGTAGGCGCCCACCCGGAGCCCCACTACAACCGGCACCTCAAGTACCGTACCCGCCCCCCACTGCCTGCCAGCCTTCCGCCGTGTCCTGTTAGAGCACCGGGGCGTGCTCCACGACATCGCCGTCCGCCGTGTGCAGCACCAATTCGCCCGCCGCGTCCAAACGCACCGAGTCGGCCCCCTGTTCGATTTTCTGCCTGTCCGCTGGGTTACCGTTTTCCAAAAAAGAACAAACCGCATCCTACGGGGGTGTCCTTGACGGTTGGCTCATCGCTGGCCAACCGGGCAAAATGAGATGCTAGCGTACCTTAGGACGGGTGCGCGAGCCCGGCAAGATGTGCTTCCGTCCAGTCAGTGCGAGCGTGCTGCTTCTCGCGGCCAAAGAGATCGCCTATAACTAGTTCACGAAAAAAAGGCGATGGTGGCGCGGACTGGAGCACGTGGACCTGGCCGCGTGAAATCGCTTGCAAAAACCCTGTGAAAAAGGCCAAAATGTCCCCCGCCCACCGAAGAAGCCCGCATTAACAACGGCGCCAATATCTTCCGTGTAATCAAACGCCTTTCCAGCGTCTTCGGCTTCACGCTCGACCGACAGCTTAACGGCCTGCACCAGTTCCCTTCGGGCCTACGACCCAGATTTGTACGCGCTGGTCGACGAGACGATGGCCTACAAGGGACACGTGGATTGGGCGGCTGGTCGCTAATAAAGAAGCCGGGAACGACCGTCTGGCTGTGCCCTTTGCTGCCCGAGCGAGTGCCCGAAAAAGCAAGGAGGGGGCGGGAACAACAACAGGCCGATTGACCAGAAGGAACACGTCAGAAGCGCAGCTCCAGCCCTACCTCAACACCCTGCGCCCAGAAGCTAGAATTGTTCAACAACGGCATTGGCCGGCGGGGGCCGGTCACCGGTGTGCCGGCGTTTGGCAAGAGATTGGGATTGACCGCCTGATCGACCTCAGTGCCCGCCCGCAGTACCTGGTCCCAGTAGAGGAAGGTGTATCCCGCGAAGACTCGGAAGCTAGGGGTCACCTGGTAGCCGGCCCGGACGCCGAACTCCAGGATGACCTCAACTCGGTCCTTGCTAAAGTGACCGATGTTGCTCGACAGGGCAAGCAGGCCGCCCGAGCTGGTGAGCGGCGGAAAGCCGGGCACCGTCACGGTCGTGGCCCCGGAGATGTTCACGACCTCGCGATTGTCCCCCACGGCCATCTGAGCCCGACCTTCCAGCACCCAGGGGCCCCGGCATAGTTTTCCCTTCAGCCCAAAGTTGAAACCGTGGAACTCATTGCGTGTGTAGAACTGGTCGGCCAAGATGAAGGAGGTTCCCAGCGGGACGAAGTTCGGGTTGTTCGGACTGGTGCTCAGCAAGTTTTCGGCTACGCCAAGGCCATCCGAAAGCCGCAGGTAGCGATAGCCACCAATTAGGTCGAGCTGGTAGTCGCAGCCACGGCAGAGATTGGCACGGAGCATCGCGTCGGCGCCCAGTAGGCCCGTGGAGGCGGAGTGAGCTGAAACGGTGCCGGCGAGCAGTCCCGGAAAGGCGACCAGCTCACTATTCGGCCGACCGGTGGTCGCGTCCAGGAACGGCCGGGCCAGGATCGGGCTACCGGTGGAGCTGGCGACAAACCCACTCCCCCGGCTCGATAGTAAGAAAAAGTCACCCTCGACGCCAAGCGTCCGGCACTCGTTGAGCCAGGCCCCCAACGTGAACCGGCCCCCAGAGCGCCCGTTGTCATTGACACGGTTATCGCCAAAGAGAATGGCCGTGGTGGGTGCTCCGAGCACGCCGGCCTGAGTCGCGGGCGTGTCGGCCGGGCTAGCCGTGATGAGGGGCGGCAGGGCAGCTCCCCTCATCCACCACCACAGGTATTCCGTCTCTACCCAAATGCGTGGACCCGCGTCCGCTACCATTTCCAAGGGGACACCAATCGGGCGTTCACAGCGCTTTGTTCCAGCAGGATAAGGTGGCAGCGTCGACGTAACTGCGGGAGACTCCGCGTTGGTGCGAGGCGTTTCCGACCTCGGCTCGGGCTGCGGATATGCCGGTGGCCGGTCGGGCTGCGGATATGCCGGCGCCTGAGCTTGCAGGGCTGCGCAGGCTGTCAGGGCAACACACACGACCGGCAACAAAATCCGTTTCATGCGCCGGATTCCCAGGCCCATTTTTCGACGGCACGCCTCTGTTGAGGAATGCAGGCAGACTGTGCGCACAATCCCGACTTTGCCGAAAACGAAGGTTTTCGGCTTCTTCGGATTGTTATCGGCGAAATGGATCTTGCCAATGAACTGAATTTGCAGCCTGGAAGTGATAAAGTATTAAGTTGTCCAATTTTGTAGCCGCGTTCTGGCCAACGCGGCTAGGAGGGAAAGCGGACACTTTCACCGGGCACATGGATTGAGAGCCACGGGACCGAACTCCGGAGCCGCTGCAGGATACGAACCCGAACCGCCAGCGAGGACAGGAGGTCGGTCCTCCCTCGCTGGCGTTTCGGGTTAGTGTTGGCCGGTAGCTCTAAAGCCCGATAAACACCGAATCGGTACGATCGGGCGCCACGAAGTCAATCCCATCGACCGCCGGAGGCATCATCCCGGTCGCGGTGCCTCTGACCACCCGGACGTTGTCCGGCCCCCGCGTCGGCCCCGTTACGATGTCGAAATGCCGGGTGCGCTCAAAGTCGGCCGCGGCCACGGTCACACCCACGTTGGCGTTGAGGCTGTTATAGGCGAAGAACTGGTTGAGCAAGCTGGCGTCCGGGTTCGCGAGCTGGAGGGAGCCGTTGGCGATGGCCCTGCCGTCATAGACCTTGACGTGCGAATTGCCGCTGGCGGCACCCACAATCACGTCGCCGAAGCCATCGCCGTTGATGTCGGCGACGGCCACATTGGCTCCGATGTTAAACTGGAGTCCGAAGGCAAACCACTGCGCCACCACACTGGACCCGTTGGGGGCGAACGTGTGCAGGGCGATGTCCTTGCCGCTATAGACCTTCACGTGCGGATTGCCAGCAGTGGCCCCGGTGACGATGTCGGCGTAACCGTTGCCGCTTACATCCCCGACCGCCACGTTGACGCCGATGTTGAATTGCAGCCCGTATGCGAACCACTGCGCCACCACACTGGACCCGTTGGGATCGAACCGGTGCATGGCAATGTCCCTGCCGCTGAAGACCTTGACATGCGGGTTGCCCGCGGTCGCCCCGGTGACGATGTCGGCGAAGCCATCCTTTTCGATGTCGCCGACAGCCACGGTGGCCCCGATATTGAAGTTGATGCCGTAGGCGAACCACTGCGCCAGCAGGCTGGCGTTGGGGTTGGCCGGGTTGAAGGTGCCGTTCCTGATGGCCCGGCCGTCGTAGACACGCACGTCGGGGTTGCCCACGCCCGCCGCGGTGACGAGGTCGGGGACGCCGTCGCCGCTGATATCGCCGACCGCCACGCTGATCGGCCCGGAATAGCTCGGCCCGTAAGGTGCAAATTCCGTTAGGAGCGCACCATCACTGTCGCGGCGGACCTGGACCATGCTCGGCCCCAGGATGGTGCTCGCCAAAAAGTCGAGCTTGGAGATCTGGGCGGGCGACCGCATCACCGTGATCTGCCGGCTAGCCTGATTGTTCGCGATGTCCTGGTCAAACTGATCGGCCCTGACTTCTGCGTTATTAACGATCGGCCCGAGCGCTGTTGTATTGACCGTGAGTCGCAGGGTGGCTGTGGCGCCGTTGGCCAGCGTGCCCACGATCCAGACGCCGCTGGCGTTGTTATAGACGCCCTGGCTGGGTGCCGCCGCGATCAGGATCAGGCCCGGCGGGAGCGGATCGGCCACGATCGCGTTCGTGGCCGTATTGGGGCCGTGGTTGGTCACCGTGATGGTGAACGTGATCGGCGTGCCGAAGATGGGAGTGGCATTATCGACGCTCTTGGTGAGGGCCAGGTCGGCCTGCTGCGGCGTGACGGTGGCGCTGGCGCTGTTGTTGCCCGAGTTCGGGTCGAACTGGTCGGAGTGGGTGACGGCGGCGATGTTGGTCTGCGCCTGCGGAGCGACTACCCGCGCCTGGAGGATCAGCGTCGGCGCCGCGCCGGCGTCGACGGTGCCGACGGTCCAGACGCCGCCGGCGTAGATCCCCTGGCTGGCGGCGGCGCTGACCAACATCAGCCCCGCCGGCAGCATGTCGGCCACGCTCACGTGGGTGGCGGCGTCGGGCCCGTGGTTGCTCAGGGTCACGGTGAACGTCACCGCGTCGCCGACGTTAGGCGTGGGGTTGCTGACCGTCTTGGCGATGGCCAGGTCGGCCTGCTGCGGCGTGACGGTGGCGCTGCCGCTGTTGTTGCCCGGGTTCGGGTCGAACTGGTCGGCGTGGTTGATGGTGGCCGTGTTCGTCTCGGCGCCGGGGCTGACCACGCGCACGGTGAGGGTCAGGGTCTGGGCCACGGAAGGGCTGACGGTGCCCACGGTCCAGACGCCGCCGACGTAGGTCCCCTGGCTGGGCGCCGCGCTGATTAACGCCAGCCCCGCCGGCAGCACGTCGGCGACGCTCACGTTCGTCGCGACGTCGGGCCCGTGGTTGCTCAGGGTCACGGTGAAGATCACCGTGTCGCCGACGTTGGGCGTCGGGTTGCTGATCGTCTTGGTGAGGGCCAGGTCGGCCTGTTGCGGCGTCACCGTGGTGCTGGCGCTGTTGTTGCCCGTGTCGGGGTCGACCTGGTCGGCGTGGCTGATCGTGGCCGTGTTCGTCTGGGCGTTCGGGCTCGCCACCAGGGCCGTGATCGTCAACGTAGCGGAAGCCGTGTTGGCCAGGGCGCCGACCGTCCACAGGCCGGTGCTGCTGGTGTAGGTCCCCTGACTGGGCGTGGCCGACACGAAGGTCAGGCCGGCCGGCAACTGGTCGGTCACCTCCACGCCGGTGGCGTTCGAGAAGCCGTTGTTCGTGAGCGTCACGCTGAACGTGACGGTGTCGCCGACGTTGGGCCGCGGGTTGCTGACGAACTTGGTCAGCGCCAGGTCAGCCTCTTGGGGAGTGATCGAGGCCGTGTCGCTGTTGTTGCTGGTGTCGGGGTCGAACTGGTCGGCATGGCTGATGCTGGCCGTGTTGGCCTGGACACCGGGCATGGTCACCAGGGCCATGAGGGTCAGCGTCTGGGTGACGCCGACGGGTACGCTGCCGACGGTCCAGATCCTGGTGGTCGGGTCATAACTGCCGGCGCTGGCGGCGGACGACTGGAAGGCGACTTGGGCCGGCAGGACGTCCTGGAGGGTGACGCCGGTGGCGTTGTTGGGTCCGTCGTTTGCCACGGTGACGGTGTAGGTGATGACGTCGCCGACGTTGGGGGTGGGGTTGCTGACCTGCTTGCCCACCACCAGGTCGGCCTGCTGCGGCGTCACCGTCGCACTGCCCTGGTTGTTGTTCGGGTTGGGGTCGAACTGGTCGGCGTGGCTGATCATGGCCGTGTTGGTTTGCGAGTTAGGGTTGGTCACCCGTGCCGTGAGAATCAGGGTCGGGGTCGCCGAAAGGCTGACGGTGCCGACGGTCCAGACGCCGCCGGCGTAGGTTCCCTGGCTGGGCGTGGCGCTGATCAGCATCAGCCCCGCCGGCAGCACGTCGGCGACGCTGACGTTCGTGGCGGCGTCGGGCCCGCGGTTGCTCAGGGTCACGGTGAAGGTCACTGTGTCGCCGACGTTGGGCGTCGGGTCGTCCACGCCCTTGAACAGGGCCAGGTCGGCCAGCTGCGGCGTCACCGTGGCGCGGGCTTGATTGTTGCCCCCGTTGGGGTCGAACTGGTCCGAGTGGCTGATGGTAGCGGTGTTCGTTTGGCTGTTGGGGCTAACCACGTGGGCGGTGATCGTCAACGTCGCGGACGCCGTGTTGGCCAGCGCGCCGATCACCCACAGTCCGGTGCTGCTGCTGTAGGTCCCCTGGCTGGGCGTCGCCGACACGAAGCTCAACCCGGCTGGCAGCAGGTCGGCCACATGTACCCCGGTGCCCGCCGACGGCCCGTTGTTGGTCACGCCGACCGTGAAGGTCACCATGTCGCCGACGTTGGGCCGCGGGTTGCTGACGATCTTGGTCAGCTCCAGGTCGGCCTGTTGGGGAGTGATGGAGGCCGTGTTGCTGTTGTTGCTGGTGTCGGGGTCGAACTGGTCGGAGTGGCTGATCGCGGCCGTGTTGGTTTGCGGGTTCGGGCTGGTCACCAGGGCCATAATGGTCAGCATCTGAGTGACTCCGACGGGCACGCTGCCGACGGTCCAGGTCCTGGTGGCCGGGTCATAGCTGCCCACGGTGGCGGTGGACGACAGGTAGCTGACCTGGGCCGGCAGGACGTCCTGGAGGGTGACGCCGGTGGCGTTGTTGGGTCCGTCGTTTGCCAAGGTGACGGTGTAGGTGATGACGTCGCCGACGTTGGGGGTGGGGTTGCTGACCCGCTTGCCGACCACCAGGTCGGCCTCCTGCGGCGTCACCGTCGCACTGCCCTGGTTGTTGTTCGGGTTGGGGTCGAACTGGTCGGCGTGGCTGATGGTCGCCGTGTTCGTCTGCTGACCGGGGCTGACCACGCGAGCCGTGAGGATCAGGGTTTGGGCCACCGAAGAGGTGACCGTGCCCACGGTCCAGACGCCGCTGCCGTAGGTACCCTGGCTGGGCGCCGCGCTGATTAACGCCAGCCCCGCCGGCAGCACGTCGGCCACGCTCACGTTGGTGGCGGCGTCGGGCCCGTGGTTGCTCAGGGTCACGGTGAAGGTCACCGTGTCGCCGACATTGGGGGTCGGGTTGTCCACAGCCTTCAACAGCGCCAGGTCGGACTGCTGCGGCGTCACCGTGGTGCTGGCCTGGTTGTTGCCCGCGTCGGGGTCGAACTGGTCCGAGTGGCTGATCGTAGCCAGGTTGGTGGCGGCTACCGGGCTGACCACCCGGGCGGTGATCGTCAGCGTTGCGGAAGCTGTGTTGCCCAGGGCGCCGACCACCCACAGCCCGGTGCTGCTGGCGTAGGTCCCCTGGCTGGGCGTGGCCGACACGAAAGTCAGCCCGGCCGGCAGCGGGTCGGTCACCTGCACGCCGGTGGCGTTCGAGAAGCCGTTGTTCGTGAGCGTCACGGTGAACGTGACGGTGTCGCCGACGTTGGGCCGCGGGTTGCTGACAATCTTGCTCAGCGCCAGGTCGGCCTCTTGGGGAGTGATCGAGGCCGTGTCGCTGTTGTTGCTGAGGACGGGGTCGAACTGGTCGGCGTGCATGATGCCGGCCGTGTTGGCCTGGACGCCGGGCATGGTCACCATGGCCATGATGGTCAGCGTCTGGGTGACGCCGACGGGCACGCCGCCGACAGTCCATGTTCTGGTGGCCGGGTCATAGCTGCCAGAGGTGGCGGTGGACGACAGGTACATGACTTGCGCCGGCAGCACGTCCGAGAGGGTGACGCCGGTGGCGTTGTTGGGTCCGTTATTGCCCACCGTGACTGTATACGTGATCGTGTCGCCGACGTTGGGTGTGGGGTTGCTGACCTGCTTGCCCACCACCAGGTCGGCCTGCTGCGGCGTCACGGTGACACTGGCCTGGTTTCTTCCCTGGTCGGGGTCGAACTGGTCGGAGTGGCTGATGGTAGCCGTGTTGGTCTGCGCATTGGGGCTGACCACCATGGCCCGGAGCTGGAGCGTCGCCATCCCTCCGTTGGCCAGCGTGCCCACGGTCCACACGCCGGTGGCACTGTTATACGTCCCCTGGCTGGCCATGTACGACACGAAGGTCAAGCCGGCCGGCAAATGGTCGGTTAACTGGACGTTGGTGGCCGCGTCGGGACCCCGGTTGCCTAACGTCACGAAGAAGGTGATGGTCTCGCCCACGTTGGGACGGGGGTCGTCCACGCGCTTGCCCACCGCCAGGTCGGCCTGTTGCGGAGTAACCGTGGCGCTGGCCTGGTTGTTACCCCCGACCGGGTCGAACTGGTCCGAGTGGGTGATAGTCGCCGTGTTCGTCTGGGCGTTCGGGCTGGCCACGAGGGCCGTGATCGTCAACGTTGCGGAAGCCGTGTTGGCCAGGGCGCCGACCACCCACAGCCCGGTGCTGCTGGTATAGGTCCCCTGGCTGGCCACATACGAGACGAAGGTCAGGCCGGCCGGCAACTGGTCGGTCACCTGCACGCCGGTGGCGTTGTTCGGCCCGTTGTTGGTCAGGCCGACCGTGAAGGTCACGGTATCGCCGACGTTGGGGGTGGGGTTACTGACGAACTTGGTCAGCTCCAGGTCGGCCTGTTGGGGAGTGATCGAGGCCGTGTCGCTGTTGTTATTGGGGTTGGGATCGAACTGGTCGGCATGGCTGATGCTGGCCGTGTTGGTTTGCGGGTTGGGGCTGGTCACCAGCGCCGTGATGGTTAGCGTCTGGGTGACGCCGACGGCCACGCTGCCCACGGTCCAGGTTCGCGTGGCCGGATTAAAGCTGCCCTGGGTGGCGCTGGACGACAGGTAGCCGACCTGGGCCGGCAGGACTTCCTGGAGGGTGACGCCGGTGGCGTTGCTGGGTCCGTCGTTGGCCACGGTGACTGTGTAGGTGATGGTGTCGCCGACGTTGGGTGTGGGGTTGCTGACCCGCTTACCCACCACCAGGTCGGCCTGCTGCGGCGTGACGGTGACCGTGGCCTGGTTGTTGCTCGAGTCGGGGTCGGACTGGTCGCCGCTGATTACCGCGGTGTTGGTCTGGGCGTTCGGGCTGACCACCCTGGCCATGATCTGGAGGCTCGGCATCGCGCCCACGGCGACGGTGCCGACAGTCCATACGCGTGTGGCCGGGTTGTAGCTCCCGGCGGTGGACATAGCCGACACGAAAGTCAGCCCGGCGGGCAGCGCCTCGATTACTTTGACGCCCGTAGCAATAGCGGGGCCATTGTTGCTCGCCGTCACGGTGTACGTGACCGTGTCGCCGACGTTGGGGTGGGCGTTGTCCACCGTCTTGGTCAGGGCCAGGTCTGTCAGCTGTGGCGTCCCGGGGGCGGTGATGTTGGACCCGCCGTTGAACTGGAAATTGGCGCTATCGCCGCCGAAGAGCCGCCCGAAGATGTTGGTTGGGCTCGCGCCGATCAAGCCATTCGGGTCCAGGAAGATGCCTTGAGCGAGGCCCGCCTGGGCGTCGGTGTTGAACCTTAGAGGGGGGCCCCCGGCGAGGTTGCTGCCCCCGACGAAGTTGAAGAGCACGTTGTCAGGGGTGAGTCCTCCCGTCAGGACAACGTTACCATCGAAATCCGTGCTGGTCGTGAAGTTCAGGACGACCGAGTCGCCATTGACATCGCCGTTGATCGTCAGGGTTTGTCCGTGCATGAGGCTAAAGGAGGTCACATTGAAGACCCTAACACTGGTGTAACCTGCTCCCGAAGCGGAGAAAGTGCCATTGCTGGCATTGATCGTCGTATCGCCGTTGATAGCGACATTGGTCCCGGGCAAGGCGCCGAGGGTGGTATTCAGCGCGTTGACCGTGCTCAGGGCGCTCGTCACCGCGGCGACATTGTAGTTGACCGTTCCGGGCGGTTGCGGTTGAATGCCGGAGAACTGCCCCGTGTTGGCAGCCGAAAAGTCGATGTTGCCGTTGACATTAGACCCGCCGCCGGTGACCGAAACCTCTCCCACCCCACCGATCCCGATGTTGCCGTTGCCACCGCCTTGCATGATACCGCTGCCCGTGGTGTTGGTCGTGCTGTTAGCGATGCCGAGCCTAATGTTGTTGCCGCCCCCCTCAAAGAGGATGGCGTAGTTCGAGGCGGCCCCCAGAAAGAAGGTCGGCACAACTCGGTCTTCGAGCGCCTGAAGAACGAGTCTCTCACTTTGGGGCCGCCTGGCGACAGAACGGCGAATTGTACGGCGTGTTGGAAACCCGAGCCAGCGACGGAAAAATACGCGAACATTGCTCTCCGACGCTCGGAACCACCGATCGGGCAACATGCGGCACCATCTTTCTGCGAGTGTTGGAGGCTTAGCTTGCACGTCGTGGGAGTGGACAGCAGCACTGTCTGCTTCTGCATGTCCGAGGCCGCGCCCGTTGAGGATCTGGTTGGCGCCGGGCGTCCCTGCGAGCAAAGGGGATCCAGCCGAACTGGCGGCCGGCCCCAAAGCGCCACCCCGAATCGGGCACGGGGGAACCATGCCGAAATCCACGACGTTGCCTATACTGTTGCGCTGGGTTCGATTTTCTGCCTGTCAGCCCGTTGCCGTTTTCCAAAAAAGAACAAACCGCATCCTACGGGGGTGTCCTTAAAGGTTGGCTCATCGCTGGCCAACCGCGCAAAATGAGATGCTTGAGTAGACTAGGGGGCCGTGCGTGAGCCCGGCAAGGTGCTCGTCTGTCCACTGCGGCCGACCGGAAAACGGACTGTAAAACGGGTCGAGGGTGAAAGCGGTCGGGAGTCTTAATTGCCGACTCCCACCCCTTATTGGTTCTCAAGCGTTTACACAGGCACGCCGCTCCATGCAAGAGCTTGGAACGAAACAATTCAGAGTAATTCTATTTCCGTCTCTCACGGACGCCTGGGATGCGAAACAGAAACTGCTGCGAAACCTCCACATCGTCCATTGAGTACCGCGACTGTGTGTTGGTCCCGGACGTGACGGCGCGGGTCTCCGTGGAAAAGGTCCAGCTAGCACGTGTTATCAGCGGTTAGGCGAGGACATTCTTTCCACAATGCAATCTCAAGGCCTGCGGACCGGTTCCCCCGGTCTCAGCTTCAACGGTTCGCCCCGGTGGTGGATCGTCAGCCCGTCCCCCTGTTCCAGCTTATAAGTCACGCCATCGGGCTTGATGTCAACGGCGAGAAGCTGACCGCGCACCGTCAGGTGGAAGCGCAGTTCCCGCATCAGCTTGGCCGGGCGGAACGACAACTTCCCGCCGCGGTCACGCATACCCGCAAACCCATACACGGCCCCCATCCACGTCCCGCCCATCGACGCGATGTGGCAGCCGTCCTTCACGTTTCCGCTCACGTCTCCCAGGTCCATGAGCAAGGCATTGATTAGATAGCGCAGGGCAAGTTCATCGTAGCCGATCTCGAACGCGACGATGCTCTGGATACACGCCGACAGGGAGGAATCCCCCGTCGTCACCTCGTCGTAATAGTCGAAGTTGCGCTTCTTCTGCTCCGGGCTGAACTCATCCCCGAGCAGGAACATCGCCAGGACGACATCGGCCTGCTTGATCACCTGATGGCGATAGATGACGAGGGGATGAAAGTAAAGGAGGAGCGGGTACTTGTCGGCCGGGATGTTTGCGAAGTCCCACTTTTTCAGATCGAGGAACTCATCGTCCTGGGGGTGAATCCCCAGGCGCTCGTCGAAGGGGATATACATGCGGTCGGCCGCCCGCCGCCATTCCGCCGCCTCACCGGGCTCGAGTCCGGTTTGCCGCACCAAGGCGCGGAAGAGGTCCGGGCTGCCCTCGCGCAACTGGTCCACCGCGTCGGCGGCGGACCGCAGGTTCTCGCGAGCCATCAGGTTCGTGTACGTGTTATTGTTGACGACGGTGGTGTATTCGTCCGGCCCGGTGACCCGGTCAATGCAGAAACGCCCCTCCTTCCGCTCGGAAAAGAAGCCCAGGTCGTACCACAGCCGGGCGGTCTCGACCAGCATCTCCGCCCCGTACTCGTACAGGAAGTCCTTGTCCCCGGTGACGTCCACGTACTGCACGATGGCGTGAGCGATCGCGGCGTTGATGTGGTACTGGGCTGTGCCTGCCGCATAGTACGCCGACGCCTCCTCGCCGTTGATCGTCCGCCAGGAGAACAGCGCGCCCTTCTGGCTGACCGCGCGGGCCCGCTCCCGCGCCTTGTCCAGGATACTGTACCGAAACTCCAAAACGTTGCGGGCGAGTCGCGGCGCTGTGTAGATCAGGAACGGCAGGATGTACATCTCCATGTCCCAGAAGTAGTGCCCGTCGTAGGTCTGGCTGGTCAGCCCCTTGGCGGCTATGCCGGTGTTGTCGGCCCGGCCCGAGGCCTGAATCAACTGGAACAGGTTCCAGCGCACGCACTGCTGCGCCCGCGGGTGCTGGGCGCTGATCTGGATATCGCTCCGCTTCCAGAAATCGTCCAGGTACGCTCGTTGGTCGGTGAGGAGCTGCCCAAATCCATGGCCGACGACGCGGTCCAAGGTCCTCCCCGCCCGCTCACAGAGCTCGTCCGTCTTGTCGCTCCGGGAGGTGTGGTACGTGATGTACTTGGTCAGCGTGATCGGCTTGCCGGGGTCCGCATCGACGTGAAACACGACCCGCGCTCCATTTTCCTCGGCATCGGACTTGAAGGAAGAAACGCACTCGGTCTCCAGGGTGTGGTCCATCCCGCACGCCAATCCCATCTGACTATTCCTGGTCAGGTAGCGCAGCAAAACCCGGCGATCAGCCGTGACGCTTCCCTGGGGGGCCAGCACCTGATGAGACAAACTGCGGGCCAGGCGGGGATCGTCTTCGCCGCCCTCCGGTGCCGGAACGTGATTGACCAGCTCGGACACCAGGACGAGCGAGGCCCGGGCGTTGAGGACCGTCACCCGGTATTGAATCGCGGCGACGTGTTTCTCGTGGAACGAGACCAGGCGCCGCGACTCGACCAGGAGCTGCCGCCCGTCAGCCGTTTCCCAGAGGACCTGCCGATCGAGCGTCCCTGCACGCATGTCGAGCGCCCTCTCGAACCGGCGAATCCGCGCGCTGCTCAGGTCGAACGGTTCATCGTCCACGTAGAGGCGAATGAGCTTGCCGTCCGGGAGGTTCACGATCGTCTGGCCGGTCGTGGCGAAGCCGAACGCCCGTTCCCCGTACGGGATCGGCCAGGTCTCGTGAAAGCCGTTCACGTACGTGCCGTGCCGATAGGCCGGTTCCCCCTCCTCGAAAGCCCCGCGCATTCCGAGGTATCCGTTCGCGACCGTGAAGATGGTCTCTGCCGGAGGAAGGAACTGCGGGGCAAAGGTCTTCTCCACCCATCGCCACTCTTCGATGGGGTAATGGAATTCGGGCGGAGGGACCGCATCGTGCTTGATCATCGAACTCAATGCCTCGGGCGAGGTTCCACGCGGACGGAAAGCGGTCTCAGGTCAGCAACTCCTGCAGGTCCGTCACGACCACGTCGGCACCATGAGCCCGCAGGGCGGCACCACTTCCCCCTCGGTCCACTCCGACAACCAGGCCGAACCCACCCGCTCGCCCCGCCTGCACACCAGAGATGGCATCCTCCACCACGACCGCGCGGGCAGGGGTAACGCCGAGCATCCGGGCGGCCGTGAGGAACGTGTCCGGCGCGGGTTTGCCCGGAAGGTGGAGTTGACTCGCGACCCGGCCGTCCACCCGCGCGTCAAACAGGTCGAGGATGCCCGCCGCACGCAGCACCTCCTCGCAGTGGTTGCTCGACGACACCACCGCGGTGCGGATGCCCTGTTCCCGCAGCCAGCGGACCAGGGCGACCGACCCGGGATAAGACTCGACCTCCCCCCGATCGATGGCCGCCTTCACCAGTTCGTCCTTCCGGTTGCCGAGGCCGCACACGGTGTTGGCAGTCGGGAGGTCCTCCGGCGTCCCTTCGGAGAGCGAGATGTGCCGTGATTCGAGAAAGGTCTGCACCCCCTCGTACCGGAGCTTGCCGTCCACGTACAGCTTGTAATCGGTTTCGATGTCGAACGGTCGGAACGGTTCCTTCCCCTCCGCCGCTCGCCGGCTGAGGAAGTCGTCGAACATCGTTTTCCAGCAACTCGAGTGGATCTTGGCGGTGGACGTGAGTACTCCGTCCAAGTCGAACAGGACGGCGTCGAAGTGATCCCGGGTGATCGGGTTCTGTGGACGGCTCATGGCAGTGGTTCCCATGGATTGTACAGGTTGTTCGGTATCACGACCCGAAGCAGCGGTTCTTCCTTGGGTTGCTGCGACTAAGCACGAGGCCGCTCAGCTGACAGTCGATTCGCCGGAAATCGGCGGTTGTCAGTTCCATCCCAACGACAACTATCGCGAAAAAGACCGGGACCGCCACGCCGGCATCCACGACGGCCTTCAGCATCGGGCTTTCCCACATCAAGAGAGATGCTACCACGGCGCCCGGCGGGCTTGACCGAACACTGACGTAGATGTCTGCAAGTGGCTGACCTGGCTTGTTTTAGCTGACGGGATCGCGATTTCAAGCTCCTTCGCCCGTTGCAACGAATGCGGGGCTCGTTGTGCCAGATGCACACAGCCCGTGGAGGGAACGGCCCAACCTTGGGCGCGCCGGTGCGGGAAAGGCTCATTTCGAGAACGTGAAGGGAAATGTGTCCTCAATTGTAGATTACTGGCCATGACGTCCGGCGAGCAATCGGGCTGACTTTTCAAGGCGGGAACAACAAGAGGCCGATTGACCAGAAGGAACACGTCAGAAGCGCAGCTTGCACAGCGCCGCCTCGAATTGGCCTGTGAGAATCGTTTTGATATGTTCAATCATGCGGCTCATGCCCCGTGTCGTAAGCGGCGGACTTTCTCTGGCGCTTTCCGGTTTGGGGGATCCTCAAGTCAACTCGGCGAGCCCAAAGCTGCTCAAAAAGTGACGGCGATTCGGTCACACCTCCGCCTGCTCGCCTGGTGGGTAAACCAGTTTGGCGGCTAACGGGCGAACTCCTCCCCTTTTTTAAACAGTACGGAAGCTCGGATCGAGATCCGAGAGTTCACCAGCGATGGCCCTTACCAATGCCAGCGCCGTTGTTCGAGCCCGCGCATGCAATCCCTCATCTCCGGGTTCCGTTTGCGTCAAGGCGTCGGAATGGCTGGAGACGCCTGGTTCCGATGCCAGGGCCGCCGAGGCTTGATCCTGGTTCCCCAGTCCGGCAAGCAGTTCGGAGGAAGTCAGCCCTCCCGCCGGCGGTGGAGTGGTTGCGCTGACGCTGGCCCGGGCTGCCGAGCTGAGCGCGGTCCCGATTTCCTGGCTCGAGCGGTTGACACTGGGTTCCATGCTGCCAGGAACCCCCGGGGCCCCGCCGGTTTGGATCACCTTGAGGTCCAGCGCCGCCCAGTCGACGGCGGTGTCGTCCTGGATGGCCACGTTCAACAAGCCCGCTTGCAGTTGGGATAGGTCCATCGTCGAGCCCAGGTCCAGCACCCGCCCGGCGCCACTGGTGGTGGGCAACGGCGTCCAACCGAGAGCGTCGAAGCGATAACCATTATTCAGGCTGTTCAGGTAGATCAGGTCGTCTTCGACCACGCTGCCGGTGCGCCGGATCTCCACGCTCAGGGTCGCTCCGATCACCTGCTCGCCGGGCGCCAGGTTGAACGTGAAACTGAACGGGACCCACTTGTGCGCCGTGCGCAGGTCGTCGAACCCGACCAATGCGGTGGACCCTGCGCGGTTCTGGACCGTGGTATACCAATCGGGGTCCACGTAAGGGAAGTCGGCAGCGTCGCCGGGGTGGTAGTTGTCGTTATCGCCGAGCCGATACTCGCGCACGCTCAGGCCAGGATTGGCCAGGCGCTCGCTCAGTTGCTGGTAGTAGAGACTGGGCGGGTTATCGATGGGCGCGCCCCAGGAATCGAAGATGCCGTTGCCGGTCATTCTGGCTCCCGTGTCTCCAATGGCCCAGTTCTGCGCGGTCGGCGGGTTCTGGATGTCCACCGACCGGTCGGAGTAGGAGTTCCAGACGACATAGTTGGCCCCCTCCCAGCCGTGGCCGGTCCCGGAGTTGCCGGCGTTGACGACCTGGATTTGGGTCCCCTGAATGATGACGTTGTCCAGCAGCCCGCCGGTGGACCAGCGTTGGTGGGGCCCCACGCCGGCGCCCCGGCCGTCGGCCGCGACGTTGACGTAGACATTGGGCCCTGGGGCCTGCGGCCCAACGGCGATGGCGTGATAGCCGTTATGCACGTAGGCGTTCTGGATCAGCGTCAACTGCGCACTGGTGAGAAACCCGGAAGGCGGCGCACCGGTTGTGATACTGGTATCGAGCGACTGCACGTTGTCCAACGTCGCCCACTTGACGCCGCCGCCGAGGACGTAGACGTTCTGGGCGAAGCCCTGGCTGATGACGTTCTCCACCCAGGCGTTCTCGACCTTGTCCATTTGGGCGGCGCCGGTGGCGTGGTTCTGGTCGGAGCTGCCGGCCGAGTCGGAGACGGCGTAAAAGTTCTCCAGGCCGACGTTTTCCAGTCGGCCCGCCCAGGTGTAACGGTAGATGGTGCCGCCGCCGTACTGCTGTTCGAACGAGTTGGTTAGCGGCGCGTCCAGGGTAATGGTGTTGCCGTCGATGTTGGCGATGGTGCGGTCAAAGTCGAGGTTCTTGGAATTGGGCTGCCAGGGGTTGGTCAGCCGATCCATGCCGATGTCGTGGATCCAGTTGGCCGGGCTGGGCCGATGAACGATGACGGTATCGCCGACGTGCAGGTTGTCCGTACTATCGACGGTGAAGGACGTCGCACCCACTGGCACGTAGTTGTCGATGAGATTGTGGGTAGTCCCCGACACGGTCGACCGAGAGCCGCTGCCGGTCGCCACGATGAGGAGGCGCTGGCTGGTGCCGGTGGCCCGCAGCCGAGTGCCGCTGGTCGGATCGGACCCCACGCCTTCCAGCACCACGCCGCTGGCATTGATGTGGAGCTGACCGCTGATAGGGTACTCTCCGGCCGTCAGGAGAACAGCACCGCGGAAACCGTTGCCGTCCGGCGGGAGCTGCGACACCTGGTTGATGGCCGCCTGGATGCGGGCGGCCTGGTCGCCGGAGGAGGGATCGAGCGTCACCTGGATCGGGACGCTGACGCCGCCGGGGGTGTCGGGCAGCGGCACAATGCCGGTCTGATACCCGACCAGGGAAAAATCGGGAATGCGGTTGTCGCGGGCGTCCGGCTGATAGATCAGGTTGCCGTCGGGACCCGGGTACACCAGACTGCTGGTGGATAATAGACATCTCCCTTCCAGTTGCTCCAGCGCGGGCCTGAGTCGTAAGCTTGGCTGGTTTCGGGTGGCAGCGGGCGTCAACGTCAACGGTCGCTTTGACCAGAGTCGTCGTCTCGTCATGGGTAGGTCCTGCTAGGAAAATGGGTCGGGTTTCACGGCGAGTCATCGTGGTTTGCCCACATCGATTTAACACACCGGCGACAGAGGAGATTCGCCGCCGGATCAAAATCTCTCAAGAAGTGTCCAAGTGACAGAGTGTCCGCGTGACAGAGGTGTCCACGTGACAGTATACGCAACTGGCTTCGCCGCTCAGGATTGCAGAATATGTATGCTCTCTTCATTGACACTTTCTCACGGGCGGCCGGCTCCTTATGCGGGATATCAACCAGCCGGAATTCTTGGTTATGTTGCGCCCGGTCAGCGTTAGGATTCTCAAGAGGCCGGCGTTGCTGCCAATTCCGTTTTCGGCGCCAGGCGTTGAATCGCCCGCAACGCTTCCTCGGGACGCGGCCGGACGCGCCAGGTGTCAGCGCGATGGAACCATCGCACGATCCCATCACGATCCAGCAAGTACTGTGTCGGGATCGCCACATCTTCCCCGGTCATCGAAGCATGGGACTGGCGAATATCAAGTGCGTCCAGAAGTTCGCCCTTGATATCGGAAAGGAATTCGTAGCCTGCCCCCAGGCGAGCCTTCAATCGGGCATTTTGCGCCGGTGGATCGACGCTGACCGCGACCACCTGAACCCCAGCGTGTCGAAATTTCGCGTAATACTCTTGCAACTCACCGAGCTGCACGACGCAAAACGGTCACCAGTCGCCCTTGTAGAAAAGCATCAAGACCGGCCCGCGGGCCAGCAGTCCCGGCAATGCTACCGGCTTGTTCTGCGTGTCCGGCAAAGCAAAATTGGGAAATCGATCCCCCACCTGTAGCCGGCTAATGAGGTGTTTGCCGCGGAACATCGAGAAGTAGAAACAGTAATACCAGATGAGCCCTGTCAGCAGCAGCGGTAAACTGACCCGGATTAAGAGTCCCGTCGATGGTTCTCGCCAAAAACAGAAAATACCGATGAGAATGCAAAGTCCGCCGCCGAGCAAGACCAGTGGAGGATATTTCTGCCGTAGCGCCAGGAATTGGCCGGGAAACGTGAGAACGCCGCCCACTGCCGCGGTCCAGCTTAGATAGTTGGCGAGTGGATCCCGTGGTCCGGGAATGATGATTACACCGACAACCCAACCCGCTAAAAGAACTGGCAATATGAGCATAGGCACGCGGGCACGTGGCCCGCGCATATTGGCGACTGCGAAGGCCAGGTATCGCAACCGGTTAATCATGCGAGGCTTCCTCACGGGGTTTATGCGCAAAAATATAGACGCGCCGGCTGGGATATTCAACACCATCATAAGGCGGCCGTTCTATCACGTCCGTTATCTCAAAGCCGGCCGATTGCACAAAACCTGCCATTTCCTCGCGCTGGAAGAAAATAAAATCGACCGATACCTTCTTCCCCCACCATTCATCCAGGTGAATGTCTTCCGGACCCAAATGAAAGGAGACCAGTAAATTGCCGTTGGGCCGGAGAACTCGTCTGAGCTCCTGCAGGGCTCGAACGACTTGGTCGCGGGGGATATGGATCAGAGCATAGAAGGCGACAATCCCGCCCCACGTTTCATCCTCCACATCCAGCGCCAGCATATTGCCCTGTCGGAATTCGATGCCAGGATTTAACTGCCAGGCTAGTTCCACCATTCGGGGCGACAGATCGATGCCCAAAACATTCACACCCTGATCGTGCAAATACCGGCTAACGTGTCCGGGTCCACAGCCCATATCACAGACGGGCCCCAAGCCCTGAACGTTCGCTGCAAACCGGTCGAGAATCTCCCGATCCAGCGGTTTATGCTCCAACTCATGAAAGATTCGAGCAATGTATTCCTCCGCAACCTGATCATAGCTGTCTTTGAGGTCGTGAAGATCGGGATCCATAATCACGCCTTGCGGGCGACAACGCCGATGAGTCCTTTCGGAAAACGGAATTTTCCATAACCGCGCAGCACGCGGGCCCGGAAGCCCAGGCGGCGCAATGCCTTTACCACGTCCGCGCCCCGGACGAGTTGCAAGCGGTGGACTTCCTCGCCGCGGCGGTAAAGCCGGCCGACCTGCCGGAAAGTGGTCATGCGCCGAGCCAAAACATGCTCGTGAACGTCTTCTGTCGTTTCGAGCAATATCGCCCAGTCATCGCCCTGGAAATTCTTTTGGCGAGTCCCCTGCCCTCCCCCACGGCCTGGCCCGGCGACGTCGAAAATCAAAATGCCGCCGGGGCGCAGAGCTTGATAGACTCGTCCGAAGAACCCCACGAGCGCTTGCAGCTTGTTGACTGGATCAAACAAGTAATTGAAACACTCACCGATCGCGGTTACCGCGTCGCATGGGGGCAGATCCGCCGCCAGGAACGATCCCTTTTGCAACCTCGCTTCCGGCACCCGTTGGCGGGCGATACGGAGCATCGCGGCAGATAAATCAACCCCATAGACAGAGTAGCCTGCATCAACCAATTCACGGGCCCACAAGCCGCTGCCGCAACCGAGGTCCACCACCAACCCGCTGGTCACGCCGCCCGTGCGCAAGAGCCGGAGCAGGCCGGGAGCCGATTGTAACGCAAAGAAACCGAAGCCGGTGTCGTGAATGTACGCCAGGTCTTCATCGTAACCGGCCGTCATTGGCACTCCGAAAACCTACTTGAATGGCCGTGACATGGCCACGGAATGCTCGCCGGGCTTGTATTTTTCGTTTTTCTTTATATTTAGTCACCGGTCATAAGTCACTAGCGAAGGGAAATTCGCGACTTGCAAATGCAGCAATCGTCTTTGACTCTTTGTGCTCTGTTCTTGCTCGCCGGCCCCGCCTGCTCCGGCGACTGGCCCGGCTGGCGCGGTCCCACCGGCATGGGCACCGCCGATGTCAAGGGCCTGCCGCTCACCTGGGGAGGCCGCGACCATGCCAACATCCTCTGGAAGGCGCTGCTATCGCCCACGATTAGCAAGGCGAAGCTCGATCACAACCAGTCGAGCCCCATTGTCTGGAAGGATCGTGTCTTCCTGATCATGGTTTACTGGCCCGAAGGTGTCGCGCAATCGGAGTTCCCCGAACAGCATGTCGCCTGCTACGGCACGGCAGACGGCAAGCAGCAGTGGGATGTTAAGGTGCCACCCGGTCCGTGGCTTTTGAAGGACCTGCGCGGCGGCTACAGTGCCCCGACACCTTGCACCGACGGCGAGCGGATCTACGCCCTGTTCGGTTCTTCCGAGCTGGCCGCGATCGACTTCGACGGCAGAATTCTTTGGCGAAAGGAAATCACCCCCCATGCTTGGGACGTCGCCATCGGCACCAGTCCGGTCCTTTACCGTGACACCGTACTCGTCCTTGCCGACGGCACGATGCCGCAGCAGTCGCGCTTGATCGCTTTCGACAGGAAATCCGGCGACATCAAGTGGGAGCAGCCCCGGCCGACCGCCAACTTCAACCACAGCACGCCGGTTCGCGTTGACGTGATGGGCCGACCACAACTTCTCGTGAGCGCATCGGGCGCCCTGCAGGGTTTGGACCCGGACGACGGCAAGGTGATCTGGTGGGCCGCCAATGCCGGCGATGTGCCGACGCCGGTGTACGGTAAGGGCCTGGTGTACTGTGACAGCGGTCGGGGCGGACCCGGCATCGCCGTAGATCCGACCGGTGCGGGCGATGTCAGCAAGTCACGGGTCAAGTGGAAGACCGCCCCCGTGCCGGAAGGTTACTCGTCGCCGGTCATTGCCGGGGATTACGTTTACCGCCTGCACAACCCCGGCATTCTGAGGTGCTGGAGATTGGCCGACGGCGAACTCATGTACAAGGAACGGCTGCCGATCGGAGTCGTTTCCGCCGCCAGTCCATTCGTGACCCCGGAGGACCGTATTTACTTCGCAAGTGGCGGCAAAAGCGTCATTATCAAAGCCGGGCCGACGTTCGAAGTGCTGGCGACCAACGACCTCAACGACCCGAGTGCTGCGTCCGCCGCAGTCGCCGCCGGGCGGATTTATATCAAGGGCGGTCGCTACTTATATTGCGTTGGGACAAAATGAAACCACGGTTCTCTGGGAGACACACACTTGTGCAAATCCATTGTGGTACTACTACTGGCCATTTACTATGTCCCGGCGTTTGGGGGGGAGCCCGACTGGCAGCCGGTCGTTACGGAACTGCTCCGGAGCGAAAAAACCGGCTTCGGTGGCCTGTGCGGTGTGGTCGTCGATCACGAGAGCGGAGAAATCTGGATCAACCTCAGCGACCGCGGCATGTTCCATTCCACCAACCAGGGCGCGTCCTGGAAGTCCTGCAGCGCGACTCAGCCGAAGGGCCGCACGGAAACGCCCGGCTGTTGGCTGCTCGACCCAACTGGCAAGAGCCGCACCATGGTGACGGCCCTGGTCTACGGTTCTCCAGTCGCCGTCAGCGCAGATCAGGCGGCCAACTGGAGGTACCTGGCAAATCAATCGACGCACAGCGACTGGTGCGCTGTCGACTGGACGGACCCGGAACTGAAATTCGTATTGGCATTGAAGCACGAGGCCGGAGGACTGCTGTTGGTCTCCACCAATGGCGGCAAGTCGTTTTCCGAGGTCGGGAAGGGGTACGGCACCGGCTGGATTTTCGACGCCCAAACCGCCGTCGTCGCCGAGGCCAAAAGCAAGGATCGGCCGAAGCCGAACCTCATGCGCACCACCGACGGCGGCAAATCTTTCCAGCCCTGCGGCGCGTATAGCCCGGTCGGCACCAATAGCGCTCAGGCCCTGCCGAAATGGCGCGAGGGTGTCCTCTTCTGGCTAGTCGGCGGTGGCCTGATCGCCACGATGGACAAGGGCAAAACCTGGAAGCAGATCGCCAAGCTGAACGATACGCTATATGGCCCGGTCTTCGGCAGGGACGTTAAGCACATGTTCATCCTGACGAAAGCCGGGGTGATCGAGAGCACCGACGGTGGTGTTACCTGGTCGAGTCCGCTCGTGCCGCCGAAGGAGATGAAAGGCATCGCCGGCCTGAGCTGGCTCGCGTATGACTCCAAGAACGATATCCTCTATTTGATGAAGATGGGCAGCGATTTGTACCGGCTGGCCCGCGGCAAATGACGACGGCGCGCTCGACCAAATTGCGACTTGCTTCCTCACAGCTCATCGAGGCGTGCGTAACCCGGGTCCGCAAACGGAATCAATTGCGGCGGTCGCCCACCGAACCAAACCATGATCCGGCCAGCCAGACTCTTGTCCGTCGCAAGCCGAAGCACGGCCTCCGCCACCTCGTCGGGCGTAATCAACACGTCAGGCACGGCCGAATCCCGCCGCTGCTCGGGCGTCATCCCGGCGACAACGGCCTTGATGTGATCCGTTGCGATCCAGTGCGGCACCAGGCAATTCACGCGGATGGCTTCCTTTGCTCCGATCCAAGTCAGCGTTGTCGTCAGCCGAATCACGCCGGCTTTGGCCGTGTTGTACCCGCTCGCGCTCGGCCCATGCGCGCGCACATCGCCATGCGGCAAAGCCGATGTCGATCCGATGTTTACAATCGCTCCGCCACCGCGCCGACGCATGGCTTCGATGCCGTGACGGGTGCAATACATGGCGCCCAGTAGATCGACGCGCAGATTGGCGAACCAGTCATCCAGGGATTTTTCCGGGAAGACTGCCGCGCTGGCATTGTTGACGAGGACGTCGACGCCGCCGTAGGTCTTTTCCGCGAACGCGAACAGGGCACGCACCTCAGACTCGTTGCCGACGTCGGTGGGAAAGGTGGCAAAGCGCCCGCCGGCTGCCTCGATCGTGCTTGCCGTAGCGCGCATTCCCGCTTCCGATAAATCGGCGATCACAACCGAGGCGCCCTCACGCGCAAAATGGCAGGCAATGGCGCGGCCGCAGCCATTTCCGCCGGCGCCGGTAACTATCGCAACTTTGTCCCTCAACACCATCGCCCTTCCCTCAGTCGTCATCTCTGTTGCTTCCAAAAAATACGTTACGTTTCAACCCCCCACACACCTCTTGCAACATATTGCAAAGCGTGCAACGTATCGGCCTCCCTTGCAACATATTCCCGAACCTTTGATGAGGCCGTAACTTAAGTGTGTCATCGAAATGCAGTTCCACTGCAACGTATTTTCATTCACCAGAACCTAATTATCCTGGCAGCTAAAATACTAACACATTGTGAGGTTCGCCAGACCGCACACAGGGGTGTTGGAGATAGCTTATTGACATCCCCTGGCAAATGAAGCGACCTGTGCTATCCACATGGTGAAGGTTCCTCTCGGGATCTTGAATGTAGATGGCGCGATCGGTCGTGGCGGGGTCACTTCTTCTGGTTCTTGATCCGGATCTGGGGGAGGCGGTGGCAGGTTTTTTGGAAGTAACAGATCTCCACTAGGGATGGCCACAGCTCGATCGAGCCCTTGATCACGCTGATGACGTCGTCCACGATCCGGAGAGTGTGCATCTCAGTCATCCTATCCCGCACAGGCAGGACATCCAGGTTATGACAAGTAACAGGGCCGGAACGTCACGCCTTTGCCCTGTGCGCATGGAAACGACGATCATTGCGTTGATTTAGTGCGATGTCGTGTCTCACGGGCTCGTGAGATACGGGGGCAAAACAGACGTTAAGTTGTTGCGCGCGAACATTTTGCGTGCAGGACCGCATGCGTGCATTCGCGTGAGATACGAGCAGGAGCCCGTGACGCGGGGTCCCGTGTATCACTTCCCCAAACCGATCGATTCTCAGGAAGTCCTCGACAAAATCACCGCGCTATACCGGCGGGCACCGGAAGCGGCGGAAACGGCGGCCAGCCCGGAGCGAGCGGACGCGCTGCGCCAATACAAAGTTAGGTGCGCCGCCGTCGCAGGCTGGTGGGTTTTTGCGGTCGGTTATGGACTCGTTTTCCTCAGCTGGCTCATTTACCTGGTGGTCATATCCGTGCGACCTGGGTGGTTTCAGTCCTTGTGGGGACAAGATGTCTGCTGGTCATACATCCAGAACATGTGGATGTGGGGTCTGGTAGCATTCAAGTTGTGCGTCCGGCTCCCGGCTTTGGTGGCTCTCTAGTTGACCCTGTGGGCGAGACAATAGCGTAAACAATCAGCCCACGCCTGACGCACGTCAGGTCCAATCGTACGAGAGAAGTGAGTACGGCCCAACGGAGGTTAGGCCGGATCCCTGCAGATGATGCCGACAAACTGATTCCCTTTGCTACCGACCGGCCCATCTGGGGCCGCGATCCTGGCGCACCAGGACTTGACCGAGCTCATTCGCCTCCGACCGGACATCGGCCTCCTCATTTACAGGAACGTTTGCCTGGGGATGCGAGAGAAGCTGAAGCGCCTGAATGTTGCACGCGCCAGCGGATAGGAAGGTGGTGGAGGCCGATCTCTTTCTGCTGCACGCGACCCTTCAGTTCGCGGATGCCAGGGCTTGTTCGACCAGGGCCAGCAATTTTGGAAAATCGATCGGTTTGGGAAGGATATGCCGGGCCCTTGCGTCGCGGGCTTCGTCAGCCAGGTTGTTGGCGCCGCAAGCCGTGATGATCATCGTTTCCATGCGCGGATGCAATCGCTTGAGGTGCCGGCAAAAGGTCAGGCCGTCCATGCCGGGCATCCGCAGATCCAGCAATCCAAGGTCGTACGGCTGCTGATGGGCTTTCTCCAGGGCCATCTCTCCACCGTACGCAGCATCGACCACGTATCCCAGATCGCCGAACAGGTCGGCCATGTTGCGGCAAGTGTCCAAATCATCATCTACCACAAGAATTTCTGGCATACTTGAGTACCTCCATGGTGCGAGTTCGTTCTGGATTCACTCCTGGCAACGCGCGCCGGCGAGGAGCGGCTCGGCGGCCATGCCACGCATCAAGTGCCGGAGCACGTTGGCCAGCTCGTTCAATAGAAATGGCTTGGTGATGACATGTGCGGCGCCGCGCTGTCGCAGTTCTTCCAGCTCATCGTTGTCCGCGTTGCCGCTCATGAAACACACTAGGACTTCGGGATTGAGCTTGCGTAAGGCGTCCACGGTCGCTGGCGCGTCCCAGCCCGGCATGCAGGGATCGAGCAGCACCGCACTGACATGTTCCCTGTGTCTCCGGTAAAGCTGGATTGCTTCCCGCCCATCGCTGGCCAACCAAACTTCGAAGCCCTCTCGCTCCAGACCCAGTTGTACCATGATCCGTACAAGATGATCGTCATCAACCACGAGCACGCCGGACCTTTTGTCGCATCGCTGGGACACGGGCCCGCCGTCCGCGGCCTGGCTTATTTCGGGTGCGGGCTGGGTGGCCGTGCGGTAGGGCGGTCGCATCGCGTGTCTCCTGGGGGGGTCAGCGCGGCAGGCCCACGTCCAGCTCGTTGCGGACGTGATGGGCTCCCGGAACGGTAAGTGCGGTCGTCTGGGCGATCTGTTTCAGGTGGTAGCTGGGGACTCTTCCGCTGAGTATGACGAGCCGCTCATGCACGGTAACCCCAATGTCGCGCAGCGGCCCGTAACCGGTGGCGCGCAGGGCGCGCTCGATCCCTTCGGCCAGGCAGAGGTCTTCCAGGGACTGCGTCGCTAGCCCGGCGATCCCCTGCACAGCGTCCTTCTCCAACCCGGTGCGCTCACCTGCGGGCAGAATCAGTAGAGCCGAGGACTGAGTCATGGATTATTCCTCCTTCTCATCCGATGAAGAGCTCCGAACAAGCACGATTCAAGTTGCACCGCTCCTCTCGTGTGCGGCGAGTGAGGGCAGCACGCACACTTTCCAGCAGAGCCGTAAGCCCAAAGGGCTTGGGTAATACCTTGACAACCAGTGGCCAGCTGTCGCGGACGATATTCGGAGAGCAGCCGGCGGTGGCTGTCAGCACCACGGAGACCGGAGTGTTCTGCTCGCGCAGCCAGGCGAGCACTCCGTCCCCTCCGCCCCAGCGAAGATCCTCATCGAGCAGGATCACCGCGGGCATCAGCTGGCGCAGTTTCTCGATGCATTCCAGGCCGTCCGCCGCGGTTTGCACATTGTAACTGCGCTCTGCGAGGAATCTGCTGTAGATCGCACGCAACTCCGGATCGCCTTCGGCAACTAGCAGCATGGGTTTCATCAAGGACTCCTTTGTTCCGAACTCAGCAAACGGCCGGCGCGTGGGCGGTCGCGCCAGGCCGATGCTGCTGAGGCTCGGATCAGGTTAACCGTTGCGCCACGGAACCGCCAGTCGGGGAGACGGCAGACAGAATTTGTAGGGGAAACCCTGACACAGCGCACGGGCCTATCCCGCTGACCCTTTCTGTTGTACTTTGTAGAATGGACCCCGGAGAAATAGCGATGGGCACAAAGAAAAAAAACTCCAGGCGTGCGAAGGCTCCAAAGAAAACGAAGCCGGATGCCACGATCCGAAATCCCAAGGGCAAAGCGATCAGCCTCTCCGCGATTGCACCGGTCCTCACCGAGCACAAGCGGGCGCCGGCCGAGGCTGCCTTGCGCCAGACCGAAAAGCGACTGGCCGCCGAGCTGGCCAGCATGTCGCGCCTCCATGAGGTGAGCACCCGGCTGGTCCAGGCGGGCGATTCAACATCCCTGCTGCTGGAGATTCTCGATGCCGCCATCGCGCTCACGACAGCAGACATGGGCAACATCCAGCTCTTCGACCGAAACTCGAAGGGCCTGAAGATCGTGGCCAGTCGCGGCTTTGAGAAACCGTTTCTCGAATTCTTTAACGTTGTTCAGCACAGTCGGGCTGCCTGCGGCACTGCGCTACAGACGGGGAAACGGGTCGTGATCGATGACATTACGACCAGCCCCGTGTTCGTGGGTACGCCGGCCCTGGATGTCCTGTTGGCCGCCGGCGTTCGCGCCGTCGAGTGCACGCCGCTGGTCGGCCGGTCCGGTCGGGTGGTCGGAATGCTGTCCACGCACTACCGCACGCCCCGCCGCCTCGCCGATCGCGAACTGCACGTGCTCGATCTGTTGGCCCGCCAGGCGGCCGATTGGATCGAGCGGACGCTAGCCGAGCAGGCGATGCGCGAAAGCGAAGAGCGCTTCCGGCTCACGGCCGATGCCGCTCCCGTCATGATCTGGATGAGCGGCACCGACAAGCTGTGCACCTGGTTCAACGAGCCGTGGCTCGACTTCACGGGTCGGCCGATGGAACGGGAACTCGGCAACGGCTGGGCCGAGAACGTCCACGCCGACGATTTCGAACGTTGTCTGAAGACCTACACCACGGCCTTCGATGCCCGACAGCCCTTTTCGATGGAATACCGGCTGAAACGGCACAACGGAGAATACCGCTGGCTGCTGGACAATGGCGTTCCTTTTTGCGGGCCTGACGGCGACTTCGCCGGATACATAGGCTCCTGCATCGACATCACCGAGCGCCGGGAAGCGGAGGAGTCTGTCGCCGAGACATATCGTCATCTCAAACTCGCGATGTCTGCCGGCCGGATGGCGGGATGGACGTGGGATGTCCAGAAAGACGTTGTTTCCACTTCGGAGAATTTTCGGGAGATCTGCGGCGTGTCGAGCGTTGCCGGCAGGAAGCACGGCACGTCGCTGCTCCATCCCGATGATCGCAGCCGCCACAACCAGATCGTTGATTATGCCGTGAAACATGGCACGCCGTACCAGTCCGTCGTTCGCATGATCAGGCCCGACAATGGTCAGGTCGTCTGGTTGGACTTGCGAGGAGTTCCCGTGACCGCCGGCGATGGACACGTCACCAGCCTAAGCGGAGTTGCAATCGACATCACCGAACGCAAGCAGGCCGAACAGGAGTTGCTCGCCAGCGAGGAGCGCTTGCGGGCAATACTCGACACCGCAATGGATGCCATCATCACCATCGACCAGCACGGCATTATACAATCAGTGAACGCCGCCACGGAACGGATGTTCGGCTACGCCGCCGCCGAGATGATCGGCCAGAGAGTGAATATGCTCATGCCTTCGCCTTACCGGGAGGTGCATGACAGCTTCCTGGCAAAATACCTGCAAACGGGGGAGAAACACATCATCGGCACTACCCGGGAAGTGGCTGCCCGCCGCAAAGATGGCAGTGTGTTCCCGACGGACCTCGCCGTTAGCGAGATCGAGCACCTGAAGCTCTTCACCGGTATTCATCGCGACCTGACCGAGCGCAAACAGTTGGAACGCGAGATCGTGGAGGTCGCCTCCCAGCGGCAACAACGCATCGGCCAGGATCTGCACGACAGCGTAGCCCAGGAGCTAACCGCCCTCAACCTGCTGGCCAGGGAGCTCGCCGAGACCCTGCAAACCGATCCCGCGAAAGCGCCACAGCTGGTCGAACGGATGAAGGCGGGACTGCAGCGCAGCCAGCAAGAGCTTCGAACGGTCCTTCGCGGGCTGCTCCCCGTGGCGATCGATCACGCGGGGCTGATGGCCGCACTGGCGGACCTGGCCGACCGCACTCACCAGGAGGGGAAAGTGACCTGCACGTTCGACTGCCCCGCATCGGTTTCTGTCGCCGACAACGTGACCGCCACCCAGCTTTATCTCATCGTCCAGGAAGCCGTCCACAATTCCGTCAAACACGCGCAGGCCCGGAAGGTCCGCATCGGCCTCGCTGCTGATGTGAGCCTGGTGCTCAGCGTCCAGGACGACGGCGTCGGCATGCCGACATGGCCAGAGGCGAACGGGGGCCTGGGGTTGCGCATCATGCGCAGCCGCGCCATGATTATCGGAGCCTCCCTGACCATCGATCCGGCCGAGCCGAATGGTACCATAGTCACCTGTGCGCTGGCGAGGAAGAACTATGAGGCGGAAAAAGACAAAGAAGCGAAACCGGGTTTTGATCGTCGATGACCACCCGGCGGTGCGCGAAGCGCTTTCCTTGCGGATCGGACGGCAACCCGATCTGGAAGTCTGTGGCGAGGCCGCCGACATGAGCGAGGCCCTGCGACTCACCGCCGACGCCCAACCCGACGTCGCCGTTGTTGATATCACCCTCAAGAACGGCGACGGCATCGACCTGATCAAGCGGATTAGGGACCGCGATGGCCACGTCCGCATCTTGGTCTGGTCGATGCACAGCGAGTCGCTCTACGCGGAGCGTGCCCTCCGCGCTGGGGCGCTTGGCTACATCAACAAGGACCAGGCAACGGACAGGATTGTCGAAGCCATCCGACGAGTGTTGGCGGGAAAGGTCTGGCTTAGTGAAGCAATGGCCGAGCGCATGCTGCGACGGGCTATCGGCACAGTACGACAAGCGGTCACCCGCTCGCCGCTCGGCGCCCTGGCCGATCGCGAACTGGAGGTCTTCCAACTGATCGGCCAGGGAGTCAAGACCGCAGAGATCGCCAGACGGCTGCATCTGAGCATCAAGACGGTCGAAACCTACCGTGACCGGATTCGCCAGAAGCTGGACCTTGCCGACGGCACGAAATTGGTCCACTTCGCCACGCAGTGGGCGTCGCAGAATAAGTGAGTCAACTTTGCCATCTTGCTTGCCGCGAAGTTGCTACAAACACCGAAGGAATGCCACAAGGCAGTTCTTTTCCTCCGTCGTCAGTTGAACGCCAAGAACCAGGTTGAAGAACTCGACCGTGTCTTCCAGCGTCAATAGTCGACCGTCATGAAGGTACGGCGGTGAGTCCTTAATACCCCGCAACGCGAAGGTCTTGATTGGCCCATCGGCCGACGCCATGCGACCGTTGACTTTCTGTGGTTTATAGAATCGCTCGGCACGCAAGTTGTGCATCGTGTTGTCGGTGTAATAGGGCGCTGGATGGCACTCGGCACAGCGCGCCTTGCCGAAAAATACCTTTTCGCCACGCAACTCGAGATCCGTCACTTTCTTCGGATCAAGTCGCCCGAATACATCGAGCTTCGGAGCAGGCGGGAAGTCCAGCAGGGCTTGAAACTCCGCCATGAAATGCACCTGACTACCCCGGTCCAAGACATTTACTCCTTTTTTCGTCGCAGTGACCGGATCGCCATCAAAATAAGCAGCCCTTTGCTCGAACTCCGTGAAATCTTCCACGCTCTTGAGCGCTCGTTGGGAACCGAACAGTCGTTGGACGCCCACGCCGCGCAACGAGGGCGTGTCGATCCGGTGGCGGAACTCTTGCGGCCGAATGTCACCGACCAGGTGCGTCGCAGCATTGGTGTGGCCGTTCACGTGGCAGTCGAAGCAGACCACGCCCCTGCTGGGTTTGAGGGAGCGCCGGTCCTGGGTTTGATTAAATTGCTGCTGTGGGAAGGGGCTCACAAGCAGCCTGAGACCTTCCAGCTGCTTTGGGTTCAGAATGCCGTCGAACAGGTCGTAGTAATTGGCAATCGTAACCAGTTTGCCCTTGGAAACATCGCCCAGGTCCGGGCGTGTCGTCAGATAGATCGGGGGAGGAAACTCGGGCAATAAATGGTCCTGAAAATCATGGTCGAGGTCGAAACGGGTCAGGTCGCGATCTTCTTGGCGCTTGACTTCGTCAATGTGAAACTTGGGGAAAAGCATTCCCCCCTCCGCGTGATTGGGATGAGGTAGGGGCATAAATCCTTTGGGCCACGTGCCCTTGCCACGAATATCATCGGCCGACAGGCGGGCGAGCTCTTCCCATGTCGTGCCCGAAGGCAGTTTGACTCGAACTCGCTCCTGCACTGGTTTTCCACGCGACATCGTGACACCCTGCGCGGGACGATCTCCCAGGTCGTACCGTTCCGCGAGTAGTTCCTTCTGCCGGTTCATGATACTCGGCTTTTCCTTCTGCATCCGGGCGATTACGTCCTCAAGTTTGTCCTCAACAACAGAAGTGTAACTGGACGGCTTCTTGTCCGGTTGTTGGGCGAACGACGCCACCAATCCCAGCCCCAACACAGCCAGTACAGAGGTCACGTGCAGGGGCAATAATCGTTTGCTGCGTATCATCACTTGTCCTCCTTTGTCGAATCGAAAGGCAAAACCATTGCGGGGGCCCGTACTTATTTCGTGGATTTCCAAAGAGCCGTCTTACAAAGTGTCACTCCATTGGGCAAGAGTCCTGTCGCAGACTCAACTGGCCGATTCGCTCAATGCAAAAGCCCAAATTCCACGGAGGAAAGAAAGAAACAGATGACGGTGACAAGGTTGCAACGACGTCGTTTATGCAGAATCGATTGAATCAACAGGTTGTTGAATACAAACCGGAAATGATAAACCACCGGAGAGCATATGCTCCCCGGTGGTTGGCGGCAACCAGGTGTTTAGAATCGTTTCACAAACCCGAAGATCCCCCGTTGATCGAAGCCGCGCGGACCGGTTACAGGGATTTCCCATCCTGCTAGGAAGAACAAGTTGTTTCCCAGGTGGTTGCGCATCCCGGGTGTGAGGGTAATCAGCGTATGCTCATCACTGCCGCCCAGATCATTCCGCATGTTGAACGCCGGGTAGTAGGTGAAATCGCCCAGCGGCGTGTTGTTATGGGGCGTGATGGTCTGGCCGATGGAGACATTCGTTACAAACACGGCATCCGGCGTGACTTTGTTATCGGTGGGGATTTCCAGGCCGATACCGCGGCGCAGCGACCAGCCACCGCCGATATCGCTCCAGTAGGCCACAAACGGAGTTAAGCTGGACAAATCGCCAACCGTCCCCCGCTCGCCCGTCGGAATACGGATACCCAGGCCGGCGGAGAGGGACATGTTCTGCGTTTCCTTCAACATCACCTTGGGGGTGATAATGACGTCGCCGAAATCGACCCGCCCGGAGACACCGTCGCCGCCTTCCAGGCCGACCAGGAACGGAATATCAATCCCCAGCCAGAGGCGCCGGCTCAACGGAGTTTGCAACGAGAACAATCCCAGGTGCTCATTGTTGCGGTTGCCGGGGTTCAGGTCGGTCAACTCATAGAAAAACTGCAATTCCCGCGTGAAGAAACCATTGAAGGTGTTGATCCAGGTTTGCCTTGGAGCCCCGCCGGACCCATTCGGAGGCGCGATCCAGGGTTCCTGAAAGCCATCTAGGAAATTATTGCAACAAAGAGGAGTCCACGAATGATCAGGGCAACCACAGATGGATTCCTTGATAACTTCGAGACAAGAGTAGTGTTTGCCGCCGCATGAGCCGGGGGCGCATGACCCGGCGGCTGGTTGTGCTGCCGGAGCCGGGGCAGGTGCGGGTTTAGCGCCGGCTTCCACATCAGGACCGGGCTTTTGCTCCAAGAGCATTCTCCTCAGTGGCACTACACCACCCCGAGAATTCTTGAATTCACTCGCCTGAGGCTCCGCGGAGGCACCGGAGTTCACGGTTGGAGATGCGGGCAAGTACTGCGCTTGGGCCGTCATTGCATCCCCCAGAAACACCGCCAAACTCAACGCGTATCTTCGCAGCATGGGAAAATCCTCCTTGATGTTGCTGCTCGCAAGATCGGCCCTCAACTTCACGCGCTTATGGCAAAGACCGCCGTGTCCGGGTTATTCGTTCCTCCGTTGTGAAAATCGACCGGTAGGGATTTGGGCCTTTAGCACAACCTGCGGATTCTGAGGAATGGAAAGAACAACGCAACCGTAAGGAAGGATAGGGAATTTTCGGATGCTCTCGGTAGGGATTGGGGTAAAAGGAAAAACTTTTATCGATTAAACCGTCGAATCCGGAATACGGTTAGTCCCCCCCTTGCTGTTCCCCCTATGTTGCGCCCATAATAGCAATGACCCTGCTATAAGGAGACGTGCCAATGATCGGCGAATATATGCGCTGTTTGTTACCGGTTTGGCTTTGCGGATTGCTAATCATCGGATTGGCGGGTCCGGCCCACTCCTGTCCGTTTTGTGCTCAGCAGGACGGGCAAACATTGACCAAGGAAGTCCTCCAGGCCACCATGGTGCTTTTCGGCACTCTGACCAATGCCCGGCTCGATCCCAACGGGGGCTTCGGTCAAGGAGCCACGGACCTCAAAATCGAAGCTGTCGTCAAGGGGCAGGACGTCCTGAAAAATCAGAAAGTCATCACCCTGCCCCGTTACGTGCCTACCGACAATACTAAATCCAAGTTTCTGATCTTCTGCGATGTGTTCAACGGCAAAATTGACCCCTACCGCGGCATTCCCGTCAAACCGGACAGCGACATGGTCAAGTATCTCACCAAGGCCGTGGATATTAAGGAGAAAGATGCACCCACCAGGCTCAAGTTTTTCTTCGACTATCTCGATAACGCCGATTTGGAAATCTCCAACGATGCCTACAAGGAATTCGCCAATGCCGACTACAAAGATTACCGGGACATGTCCAAAAAACTGCCGCCCGAAAAGATCGTCAAATGGTTAAAGGATCCGGAAACACCGGCTTTCCGCCTGGGTCTGTATGCGTCGATGCTCGGCCATTGCGGATCGGAAAAACATGCCGAGGTTCTCCACTCCATGCTGGAAGATCAAAGCAAGCGCTTGAACTCCGGCGTCGACGGCATGCTCGCCGCCTATGCGCTTCTCAAACCGAAAGAAGGCTGGGAATACCTGCGCGGCTTTCTGAAGGATTCCAGCAAGGAATTCATGGTGCGTTATGCCGCTCTCCGCGCCGCCCGCTTTTTCTGGGATTCCCGACCCGACGTGGTGGACAAGGTCAAAATCGTCGCCGCGGTGTGTCTGTTGCTCGATCAAAACGACATCGCCGACCTGGCGATTGAAGATCTCCGTAAATGGATCCGCTGGGAAGTAGCCGACGAGGTGCTGTCGCTGGCAAACAAGAAATCGCACGATGTGCCGATCATCAAGCGCGCCATTCTCCGCTATGCACTCGCCTGCCCCGATAAGAAATGCGCCGCGTACGTCGAGGCCATGCGCAAGAAAGACGCCGAAATGGTGAAGGACGTCGAAGAACTATTGAAGCTGGAATCGCCGCCGCCGGCGAAGCCGCCAACCTCGAAATAATTTCGTTGAGCTTGTCAGTTTGATGGAACACTCTACGCAATTCTCCACCCTGTCCGAAGTCGAAGCGGATTGGCTCATCGTCGGAATTTGGGAAAACGAAGAATTCACGGAAACGGTACACCATCTCAATGGCAAATTGGCGAATGCGCTCAATCGGCTCAAGCAAGCAGGAGACATCACCGGCAAGGCCAATGAGGTAGTTACCTTGCTGGACCCACAAGGGATTGTGGCCCGGCGGCTACTGGTAATCGGCCTGGGGAAAAGAGACATGGCCGATCGGGCGTCTCTGAACGATGCTGCTTCCGCGGCGGCCCGGTCAATTACCGCCAAAAAGCACCACCGCCTCGCCTTCGCCCTTCCCGAAGGGGTTTCCGAACAGGAATGGGATCAGGTCGCCCTTGCCATCGGCGTCGGCTTGATTCAAGGTTGTTACGGCCCTGGTTTGCGCAAAAACCAGCAGGACCGCTTTCCGCCGGACGAGATACTCTTGGTGGCCCCGCCCTCTGCTCCGGAAGAAAAAGTGCGACAGGGAGCTGAGCGTTCTCGAATTGAAGGAGAGGCCGTCCAATTTGCCCGCGAGTTGGTCAATACTCCGCCATGCGATTTGTATCCGGAGACGTTTGCCCGGCGCGCCGGCGATGCCACCACGGGTCTGGGGATCGATTGCGAAGTTTTTGATGAAAAATGGCTGGAAGCGGAACGGATGGGTGCCCTGCTAGGTGTGGCGCGCGGTTCGGATAAGCCGCCCCGGCTGGTCGTGTTGCGCTATCGCAAAGGAAGCAGCGGCCGAACCCTGGGATTCGTCGGCAAAGGGGTTACCTTCGACAGCGGCGGGTTGTCGCTCAAGACCAATGAGCAAATGGTAGACATGAAGTGTGACATGGCCGGAGCTGCGGCTGTGCTCGCAGCCGTGGTGGCGGTCGCGGAACTGCGACTCCCGGTGAATCTGCTCGGCGTGTTGGCCCTGGTCGAGAATCTACCGAGCGGCCGCGCGGTGAAATTGGGCGACGTCCTCACCACCCGAAGCAGCAAAACCATTGAGGTCCTCAATACGGACGCCGAGGGCCGCCTGATACTGGCCGATGCGCTGACGTACGCCGTGGAACAAAAGGTGGATAACCTGGTTGATCTGGCCACGCTCACGGGCGCCTGCATGGTGGCGCTGGGTGCGGAGGTCGCCGGATTGATGGGGAATAATGAAGCCTGGTGTCGCCGCGTGCTGGCGGCCGCCCAACGGGCCGGGGAACGCGCCTGGCAACTTCCGATGTTCTCGCTATTTGATGAGATGATCAAAAGCAAAGTGGCGGACATGCGCAACACAGGCGGCACCCGTTACGGCGGCGCGATTACCGCCGCCAAACTTCTGGAACAATTCGTGGGGAATGTTCCCTGGGCCCACCTGGACATTGCCGGCCCCGCGTGGGCCGAAAGCGATAGTGCAACCCGGGATGCCGGTGGCACGGGATGCTTCGTCCGTACCCTGGTCGAATTGGCTCGCGGCTACAACGGGGATTAATTATCCTGCGATACTATACGCCGTCGCCGGAATCGGGGGCAATTGCGGCGGCGCTTCCATCCCAACCAGATAGCCAAAGCGCTTGCGGAAGACTTCCCCGTCCATTCTGGCTGCCCCCGCAATCTTGGCCAGTTTTTGCGGATCTTCGAAGTCGGTCCGTTCCAGGCGAATCATGTACCGCCGGGCACATTCATAGGCCTCACCTTCCACATCCACCCGACGGACCTGCATCCGGCCGGTGGCCGGATCCAGCAATTGCTCGAAGGGCAACGGCAACATCCGTCCACCCACAAAACTGATTACCGCGCCGAACCGAGCGGCGGCATCGCTGCGCAGGAACTTGACCGCTCCATAACCCAGGTCGCGGGTGTATTCGGCATCGAACGGCACCGGGTCGGCGCAGCGCAGCTCGTAGCCCAAATCCTTATCAATGAGCTGTACCTGCAGGTTCAATTGTTGGAGCCGAATGGTAAGTCGATCGCGCACCATGCGGCCGAATTCGACCTCACCGAGCCGCAGGTGCCCGTGGGGGTCTTTCTTGAAGTTGCCGTATTGCTTCATTTGTTCCGCACCCAGCGCGGCCAGGAGGCCTTTTTCGCCGATGGCTTCCATCAATCCTTCCGCCAAAATCGCGACGCCGTATGGCGAGTCATTGCTGCTCCGTTTGATGATACTACCGATGATGATATCGCACAGTTCATCCAAAGTGAGCGGCCGAGTGCGAAATTCCTCCGGAATGATGGTCAACGTGGCTGCGGCGGCTTTGCCGATGCCCAGGGCGAGGTGGCCGGCGGCCCGCCCCATGCTGATAATCAGATACCAGCGCGACGTCGTCCGCGCATCTGTGGCCACGTTTCGGACAATGGCTACTCCCAGGTGCCGAGCGGTTTCAAACCCGAACGTGGGCGCCGAGCCGGGTAATGCCAGGTCATTGTCGATGGTCTTCGGGACGTGCGCGACCCGGATGGTGCCCCCCGCGCGAGCGTAAACCTGGCTCGCGGTAAAGGCCGTATCGTCGCCCCCGATCGCCACGAGCGAGCGGACTCCCAGTCGCTGCAGCGACTCCAGGACCTGGCGCATTTCGGCTTCGTTCTTGGTCGGATTGGTCCGGGAGGTTCCCAGAATGGAGCCCCCCGTGGAATGGATTGCCTTGACGTCGGCAATCGTCAACGGCCGGTGGTTTTTCGGATCCCCTTTGACCAGCCACTTGAAACCATCGCGAATGCCGATCACTTCGCTGCCATGGTTGATGGCTTCAATCGTCACCGAGCTGATTACCCCGTTGATTCCCGGAGCGGGACCCCCGCCTACCAACAATGCCAGTTTGCCACTTAATAAAGTCATGCGAAATCCTTGAAAGCGATGCTCACAAACGTCAGCCACCCAGGTGTACTGCAACCATGGAGAGAATTAAGAAAAGAGGCTCGGCAGGAGATTTGAAAATAGGCTTCCTACCGGTTACCTCGGCGGCATGCATTCTTGGTTTTATTGTAAAGAAGTGTTGAGTTCTTACCAAGTGGTGAGTGGTAGATGGCCACTCGCCACCTGCCACTCACTACCCGCCAACTTCGCGATCAGCGGAAAAAATTGGCGTGATTATAATTCGTTTTCCAAAAGGCCGGACCAACTTGTCTCCACCGCCGAAGCCGGGAAGCGATGGAAGGGCAATAAGTGACCATGGCTCTCTCCATCGATCGTTCGGCCGACTTTCACAAAAAAGAGATCCGAAGCGGCCGGTCTTGCCGTGGAATTGGCAGCAGCCGAGTCGGCTCCATTTGATTGATGCGCCTCCGGAACGGAATAAGCGGAAACTGCAATAACCTCACCGCGATGGGCTATTGGCCGTGCCAGGAAAGCCGACTCTATTGTGACAGGGGGCGGCTGACTTCCACGGGAAGGCGCCCCGGGAGGGGGATCCACGGTCACATCCCGGGAGAATTCGGAAGTGGTGTTATTGGGGTCGGTGACGGTGGCCGCGATGAACTGGCCCGGTGGAACGTCCGCATTGAATACGGCCGTGAAGGCGGCGTTTCCGGAGTCATCCGTCGTGATCGTCAGGGTTCCCAGGTACCGCTCTCCTTCGCCGAATCCGGAGGGATGAGCAACCGTATTGGCGTAGAAATCAACAAGGTAAGCGGTATTCGGAGCACCGGTATAGGTTCCTTGAATCGTGACCACACCTTGGTCGGCAAATGCGGCGGTTAATTCAGGAATAGCCGGTGCTTCGGCTGGGCGCAAATTAATTCCCAAAAGGGTGTTGCCATAAAGCGAATTGCCGCGTATGGAATTCGCCGTCCCGACAACAACGTCGAGTCCATAGGTCCCGTTGAATGCAATGGTATTTCCTTCGCCGGGGCCAATACCGCCGATAGTATTGTTCGAGCCGTCCCAGGTAAAATCCATCCCGGGACCACCGTTGCCCAGCGGACTGACACCATCCGCAGCGGTTCCAATCCAGTTGCCTTGAACGAGACTTCCACTTGTAATGTCCGACGGACCGACGAATGCCAACCCTTGCCAGCCGTTGCCGGAAATAACATTGCCAGCGCCGGCCAACGTCCCACCGATCGTAGCGGAAGGACCCCCAACCAAAATGCCGGCGCGATCATTACCCAGGGACCGGCTGCCGGTGACATCGGTGCCGATAAAGTTGCCCTGAATGAGTATATTGGAGGCATTAAAAATAAAGATCCCGTAGCCATTGCCGGAAACGACATTCCTTGCCTGGGGGCTGGTGCCACCGATGGTGTTGGCGGTAGAGGAATCGAAGTAAATCCCGGATTGGCCATTTCGGATGGAAGCCGTGCCATTCACATCGGTGCCGATGTAATTGCCCTGAATGAGATTTCGGGTTCCAAGATCGCCAATGATTCCAATTCCATCAACCCGATTTCCCGAAATAATGTTGCGGGTCCCGGCAGCGGTCCCGCCGATGGTATTGGCTGGAGCGTTGATTAACACCCCTTCCTGCATGTTTGCCACGGCGATCGTGCCGGTAAGATCGGTGCCGATGTAATTTCCCTGAACCTGGTTCGCGGTGGCTGTGGCGCCGGCAATCTCGATACCCACAAAATTGCCGGAGATCACATTGCCGGCCCCAGGCGCGGTTCCGCCGATTGTGTTGTTAACGGCCCCGAAAATAAATACCCCAAAGGTCGCATTGCCCAGCGAGGCTGCGCCGTTCTTATCGACACCGATAAAACCAGCTTGAATCTGATTATTGACGGAAGTTCCTCCGATAGAAATGCCATATGTGGCATTGCCCGAGATGACATTGTGGGCGGGAGATTCAGCAGTTCCGATGGAATTTTGCCAGGAGTTGTTCAGGGTGATGCCTTCGCCGTTCGGCCGGGCTTGGGTGCCTGCTGCGTCCGTGCCAATCAGGTTTCCGAGGAGTATATTTCCGTGGGAATTGTCGATCCGGACGCCGCCCACCCGATTCCCGGAAATGAGATTGCCCGCGCCTGCAGCCGTTTCACCAATGCGATTGGCAGAAGAATCGACGATGAAAAGCCCCTCTTCTCCATTACCCAAGAGGTTGGCTCCGGTAACGTCCATGCCAATATAGTTACCGAAAATCTTGTTATCTGTTGTGCCCTGGTCGAGAATGAGGATCCCATTCGTCGTGTTGCCCGAAATGATGTTGCGCAGCGCCACACCAGTCCCACCGATCGTGTTATTGCCGGACCCGCCGCGGATCGATATGCCCGCGCCGTTGCCCTCGGCCCGAGTCCCGGTGGGGTCCGTGCCGAGAAAGTTCCCGACAATGCGGTTGATGCCGTTGGTTTGCAAGCGGATACCGTCAGCCTGAAACCGATTGATGGCTAGTCCTTGAATGGTTGTGTTCCCGGCAAATACGGTTAAGCCATTGGCAAGGCCCGCCGCGCTGCCGTCCAACTCGATGAGGGGCGTGTTGGTATACCCCAGTTGCGAGGTTCCATCCAGAATGAGCGCGTTGGTAATATTGGGTAGCGCGGAGGCAGGACGGATCGTGTGCGCTCCCGTGCCGGGAATATTGAAGGTAATGGTATTTTGGCCGGGCTGCGCGTTGGCATCTAAAATGGCCTGGCGCAGCGAGTACGCGCCGCTGTCGTTGGTGTTCAACACAACATATGTAGACAACAATCGGCGTGTTTCCAATTCTTCACACAAGGGATGAAAATTCTGCTTGCGTGGCACCCGGCGAGAAACTCGGCCGAGTTTGGAATTCTGGGGACGGTTGGTTTTTTTGAGCTGGTAAGTAAATAACATGAGAGGACCCCCTCCATAAGGTCAAGCGAGATGGAATCCAAAACACCGCGATGGACGGAAAAGACACTCTAACGGACTATTGCGGGCTGTCAAATCCTCGGCGCTGCTCCAGTGGGAGACGCAGCGCTTTCTCCCGGCTTGATTCTTTTACCGGGAACCGCCTAGTTTAAGCAGATCGTACTTCATGTCAACACCATTCTAAGTGTTGAGCTGTATGCGGGAAAAAGTGTTGAAAATCCAAAAGAACTCTTGACGCTCGGGCAGCATAAAGCGAGAATATTTGCTATTGAGACTCAGTATCAATTATTTTGCCGCTTTGTTTTGCAGTGGTAATCATGCATAAGTCCGTGGATCACAATGGGTTTACGCTTATCGAGCTCCTGGTTGTTATCGCTATCATTGGGGCATTGATTTCGCTACTGCTCCCCGCCGTTCAGAAAGTCCGGGAGGCCGCCAATTGGGCAAAGTGTGTTAATAATCTGAAGCAGATTGGCCTGGCTTGCCACAATTACCACGACAACAATCAATCGCTGCCGCCCGGTTATTTCGCAACGGCTCCCTATCTTGATGGGGCTTCCGACACCAGTCCCGGCTGGGGCTGGGGTGCGTTTCTGCTTTCTTACATTGAGCAAGACAACCTTTACCGGTCGATTCATTTCAACTTGCCGATTGAGCATGCCATGAACCGGACGGCCATTCAAACGATGATCCAGCTTTACCTTTGTCCCTCCGACCCGTTACCCCCTGCTGCTTTTCTCGTGCCCGATGCGTTTGGCAATCCACTCGCGACTGCGTCGCCGTGCAGTTATGCGGCTGCAGTGGGGGGCGATGAATCCGACACTACCGGGTTAGGCGGCCTGGGCATTTTCTACCGGAATAGCAAGACGCGTTTGGCGGATGTCACCGATGGAACCAGCGCGACGATCATGATCGGGGAACGTGCCTGGGGCAATGCGAAGGGTATTTGGGCCGGAGCGATCGCAAATGGTGTCATTCTGCGTGGGGAACAGAATCCCAATCCCCCATCGGGTGCTCCATGGTATCCTGCTGCCGCTCTCGTACTGGCCCATAGCCACTTGAACAATCCGCAAGCGCATCCGGATGGTGGACTGGACGATTTCTCCAGTAAACACACCGGCGGATCCAATTTCGTTTTTGCCGACGGTTCGGTCCGCTTTCTCCGAAGTGTTCCGGGCGATCTTCCGGACGGCAGCTACACGGCGGACAGCCTGATCTTCCAAGCCCTGGGCACTCGGGCGAATGGGGAGGTAGTCCCAGCTGACTTTTGACCTGGATTTGTCATGAGGATTGTTGCCTCTGTTATGTTGGTCGTCATGTTGAGCGGTTGCGGAAAAACCGCACCAACGCTAACCGGAGGGAAACCGGTGAGTTATTGGGTCGAGGCGCTGCAAAGCTCCGACCCCAAGCTAAGGAAAAAGGCAGTATTTAAACTGGGGAATGTCGGATGCAATGATTCCGCGGCTTTACCGGCCGTAGTAGGCACCTTGCAGGATCCCGACTCCGCGGTTCGCTGCGCAGCGATTCAAGCGTTGATGAAGTTTGGGCTCGAAGGCCGGCAAGCGGAACCGATTCTCAAACAGATCCAACAGCACGACCGGAATATTCAGGCGCGCGATTATGCTGCCAAAGCTTTGCAAAAGCTAGGGCTCCGCAATTAAAAAACCGGCGCATTTCTAACAGATTTCTACCCGGCGCATTTGCAGGCTCGTAGCCGATTTCGCGCGAATTCCTATGAGCGGATTCTTAATTCTCACGAATTCGGCTACAAATCCAATCCGGCGGCTGACTCGTCTTTTCATGGGAGTTGTTCTCTGTGATAATTGGACCAAATCCAGCTTGAATGCGATCTTTAAACCACGAGGTTGGAAACATGATAAGGAAGTGGAGATTCGGCGCACTAGGTGTTTTTGCAGTGCTCGCGCTCGGGGTGGTTTGGCTGGCGGCCGCGGATAAGTCCTCCAGCCAGTCCCGCGAATCGTTGATGAAGACTTTCCAGGCAGGCAACTACAAAGATGCGTACGACGGATTGCGCAAGCTGGCTCTTGATGCGAATGATGACCGGCTCAAGGTCAGCAATGACCTGAGCATGGGCGTCGATTGCCTCCAGCGTCTGGCACGGGTTGAGGAGATCGATGAATTCCGCGAAGCAGTGATCGAGGTCCACAAGAAGAACTGGCGGCTGTTGGAGACGGCCGCGCAGACTTATGTGAACAGCGAGCACTACGGGTTCATTGTTGCGGGAAAATTCCACCGGGGCCAGAAACGCGGGGGCGGCCGCTATGTCAGTTCCATCCAGCGCGACCGCGTTCGGGCCCTGCAACTGATGCAACAGGCCCAAGAGCTGACCAAGACCGAAACGGATAAAGGCGCCCTTTCCCAGTTTTACGTGCATTTCGCGTACATGCTTCTTGCCGGCGGCGGCTATCATGCCCCGTGGCGGCTGCAATACCTCACCGACCTAACCCAGCTGCCGGACTACGAAGAGGGGTATTACGGGTACGGCCACGAGCAGCACGGCGCCCCTGTCGATGCCGATGGCAACCCGATTTTCCACAAAATGCCCAAGAGTTACGAAGCCGCCCAGAGCGACGGCGAACGCTGGCGCTGGATGCTAGCCCAGGCCGTGGAATTCAATTCCAGCCGGCAAAACGAAGTCGACATGTCGTTCGCGAATTTCCTCTGGCAACAATTCGGCGAGCAAACCATGGCCTACTACGGCGGCTTCTATCGCGATGAGGACGATCGCAAAAACGACCAGAGCGGCCCCTACGCCCTGCACACTTTGACGGACGAAGAGTCCATCGCCAGGCTGGCCACGGGAATCAAGCGCTTCAAAGTGCCCGATGAATTCAATTGGATTAAGATTTACCAGCGCGTTGCTGCGCGCGGCCGCACCAATTGGGGAGAGCAGGCTCGCGACACTCTGGCGCAGATCTTTGAAAATCGCAGGCAATACGTGAAAGCGGCCACCGCGTGGAAAAAGGCCATCGAAGAATATGGGGCCGGTCACAATAATCACCGCCAAAACCGGCTCGACCAGATCGTCGGCAGCTGGGGGCGATTTGAAAACGGACAGGTCCAGCCTGCGGGAAAGAATGCCGTCGTCGATTTCCGCTTCCGCAACGGAACGCGTGTCACCTTTGATGCGTTTGCCATCGACGTTCCCAAGCTACTGGCCGACGTCACAGGGTATCTCCGAAATAATCCGGGACAACTCGATTGGAACAAGCTGAATATCGGCAATATCGGCCATCGCCTGGTCGAGCAAAATCAGCAGCAATACTTGCAGGGAAAAGTTGCGTCCTGGAGTGAAGACCTCAAGCCGCGGCCCGGCCACGTCGATGAGCGCATCACCGTCACCACGCCTCTGCAAAAGCCGGGGGCCTACCTCCTAACCGCCCGAATTGCCGGCGGCAACGTGAGCCGCATTATCGTCTGGCTCAGCGATACCGTTATTGTCAAAAAACAACTGGATGGCAAAGCATTCTATTTTGTGGCGGATGCGGTCAGCGGCAAACCGGTCCCCAAAGCGAACCTGGAATTTTTCGGTTATAAACAAATTCCCGTGGCGCCGAACAGAAACCAGTTTCAGGTTCTCACCACCACTTTCAACGAAACCACCGATGCGGATGGGCAGATTATTCTCGGCCAGGATAAATTACCCCAGGATCACCATTGGTTGATCACGGCCCGCGCCCCGACCGGCCGCCAGTCGGAGCGCTTTGCGTACTTGGGATTTACCAACGTTTGGTACGGCCGGTATTACGACCCCGTTTACAACTTGACGAAAGTTTTCACGATCACCGATCGTCCCGTATATCGCCCGCTGCAAACGGTGCAGTTTAAGTTCTGGGTCCGCCATGCCAAGTATGACCAGCCGGATACGTCGGACTTCGCGAACCGGTCGTTCAAGGTGCAAATCCACAATCCGAAGGGCGAGAAGGTCTTCGAAAAGGATTTCACGGCGGATGAATACGGCGGACTGGCGGGTGAATTCCCTCTCGAAAGCAGTGCCATGCTGGGCGTGTATGGCATCCACGTTCTGAACCATGGCGGCGGCAGCTTCCGAGTCGAAGAATACAAGAAACCGGATTTCGAGGTGACCATCGAAGCGCCGAAAGAGCCAGTGCGCCTCGGGGAACAGGTCCTGGCGACGATTCAGGCCAAGTATTATTTCGGCGCGCCGGTGACCAAGGCCCGGGTCAAATATAAAGTCCTTCGCAGCAACTACAGCAGCCGGTGGTATCCGAAAGGCGACTGGGATTGGTTTTACGGCCGGGGCTACTGGTGGTTTGGATACGACTACACCTGGTATCCGGGTTGGGCCGATTGGGGCTGCCTGCGGCCGATCCCGATCTGGTGGGGCCGCCCCCAAGACCCGCCGGAAGTCGTCCTGGAGAATGAGGTTGATATCGGCCCCGACGGGCAGGTGCTGGTCCCGATCGACACGCAACCGGCGAAGCAACTCCACGGCAACCAGGATCACCAGTATGCCATTACCGCCGAGGTGGTCGATGAATCGCGGCGCACCATCGTCGGCACCGGCAAAGTCCTTGTTGCCCGAAAGCCGTTCGAGGTATTCGCGTGGGTCGATCGCGGCTATTACCGGACCGGCGACACTGTAGTTGCCAGCTTCAACGCGCAGACGCTGGATCAAAAGCCTGTGCAGGGCGCCGGCGAATTGACGCTGAACCAGATCAGATACAACGAGAAGAACGAACCCGTCGAAAAGGCGGTTCAGACGTGGAAACTGGAAACCGACGCCCAGGGCCAGGCGCGGCAGCAGCTCAAGGCCGCCGCACCGGGGCAGTACCGCCTGTCCTACCGGGTCACCGACGCGAAGAAACATGTCGTTGAGGGAGGCTACCTGTTCGTGGTCCGCGGCCAGGGCTTTGATGGCCGCGAATTTCGCTTCAACGACATCGAACTGGTCACCGACAAGCGCGAATACGCTCCGGGCGACAAGGTCAAACTGCTGATCAACACCAATCGCAGCGACGGCACTGTTCTCTTGTTCCTCCGCCCGACCAACGGCATCTACCTGGCGCCGAAGATCATCCAGCTGCAGGGCAAGAGCACGGTAGAGGAAATCGGCGTCGTCCAGAAAGACATGCCCAATTTCTTCATCGAGGCCGTCACGGTCGCCAATAGCCACATCCATTCCGAGATGCGCGAGGTGATTGTGCCGCCCGAGAAACGGGTGCTCAACGTCGCGGTCATGCCATCACTCGAGGAATATAAGCCGGGACAAAAGGCCATTGTGAAAATCAAGCTAACGGATCTCTTAGGCAAACCATTCGTAGGTTCCACGGTTTTGACTATGTACGACAAGAGCGTGGAGTATATTTCCGGCGGTTCGAATGTGCCGGAAATCCGCGAGTTCTTCTGGAAATGGCGGCGGCAGCATTATCCGCAAACGGAATCGAGTCTCAACCATTGGTTCGGCAACTTACTGCGCCAGGGTGAAATCGGCATGGCCAACCTCGGGGTGTTTGGGGGGTTGGTGGTGGAGCAACTTGCCAAGGGAAACCTCAATGCCACTTTTACCAAGGCAGGCGGCGCTCGCTGGGGAGGAATGGGCGGTGGCGGTGGACCCGGCGGAGCGCCCGGCGCGCCGGCCCCCATGTCGGAGGCTGCCAGCGCCAAAGACGGCGTTTATGCGGGCGTCGCGCAACATGGCGGCGAGCTGGAAAAGCTAGGCGACGGCAAAGACAAGCCTACCGCCGAATCGGGAGTGCAGCCTACGATCCGCAAGAACTTCGCGGACACCGCATTCTGGGCCGCGGCGCTGACCACCAACCAGGACGGCATTGCCGAAGTTTCGCTGACGATGCCCGAAAACCTGACCGGCTGGAAATTGAAAACATGGGCCATGGGCCACGGCACCAAGGTCGGTCAGGGGGAGGCCGAGGTCGTCACCAAGAAGGATCTCCTCGTGCGCTTGCAGGCGCCGCGCTTCTTCGTGCAGAAGGATGAAGTTGTGCTCTCCGCGAATGTCCATAACTACCTGAAATCCGAAAAAGATGTGAGCGTAGCTCTCGAATGCGACGGCAACGTCCTCGCTCCCACGGGTAGTCTCCGGCAAATGGTCCGCATTCCGGCTGGCAGCGAAAAGCGCGTGGATTGGTTGGTAAAAGTGCAAGCCGAGGGCCAGGCTGTGGTCCGCGTCAAGGCCATCACCGACGAAGAATCGGACGCCATGGAGATGCGCTTCCCCTCCTATGTCCATGGCATGCTCAAGATGGAATCCTTCGCGGGCGTGATCCGGCCGGACAAAAATTCGGCGAGTGTCACGTTGATGGTGCCGGAAGAACGGCGGATCAACGAATCCCGGCTCGAGGTCCGCTATTCGCCGACCTTGGCCGGCGCCATGGTCGATGCCCTGCCCTACCTGGTGGAATATCCATACGGCTGCACCGAGCAGACGCTCAACCGTTTCATCCCGACGGTCATCACGCAGCGCCTTTTGCAGAACATGAAACTGAACCTGAAGGATATTCAGACGAAGCGCACCAATCTAAACAGCCAGGAAATCGGCGATGATCGAGAACGGGCCAAGGGCTGGAAGCGCTTCCCGCGCAACCCGGTGTTCGATGAGGAGGAAGTGCTGCACATGACCAAGGCCGGCATTCAGGCGCTGGCCGGGCAGCAGGTGTCAGACGGCGGATGGGGATGGTTCTCCGGTTTCGGCGAGCGCTCCTATCCGCACACCACGGCCGTCGTGGTCCACGGGTTGCAACTCGCCCGCGAAAACGACATTGCCTTGCCTCAGGGCATGCTGGAACGCGCCGTCGCCTGGCTCAAGAACTACCAGGCGGAGCAACTGCAATGGCTCAAGAATTTCCCGACCCGGACTTATCCGTGGAAGGAATTCGCCGACAATCTCGACGCCATGGTCTATATGGTGCTTGTGGATGCCGGCGCCGACAATGACGAAATGCGCGAGTTTTTGTACCGCGATCGGACGCATCTCGCCGTTTATGCCAAGGCGATGTTCGGAGTGGCGCTCCACAAACAAAAGCATGTAGAGAAGCTGGCGATGATCCTGAAAAACATCGATCAATATCTCGTCCAGGACGATGAAAACCAGACCGCGTACCTGAAGTTGCCGGAGAACAACTATTGGTGGTTCTGGTACGGGAGCGACAACGAGGCGAATGCCTATTACCTGAAATTGCTGTCGCGCACGAATCCCAAGGATGAAAAGGCTTCCCGCCTGGTGAAGTACTTGCTCAATAACCGCAAACACGCAACGTACTGGAACAGCACCCGCGACACGGCTGTTTGCATCGAGGCCATGGCCGAGTATCTGAAAGCCAGCGGCGAAGACCGCCCGGACATGACCGTCGAAGTCTGGCTGGACGGCAAGAAACACAAGGAAGTCAAAATCGATGCCGAGAACCTGTTCACGTTCGACAACCAGTTTGTGCTCTTTGGCGACGCGGTCGAGTCCGGAAAACACACGCTCGAACTCAAGCGGAAAGGCACCGGCCCGGTGTACTTCAACGCCTATCTCACCAATTTCACGCTGGAGGACTTCATCACCAAGGCCGGCCTGGAGGTGAAGGTCAACCGGAAGTACTACAAGTTGACCAAGGTGGACAAGAAGATCAAGGTTCCCGGCTCGCGCAACCAGGCCGCGGATCAGAAGGTGGAGAAGTACGAGCGGAGCGAGCTTGCCAATCTCGCTCAGCTCAAGAGCGGCGACCTGGTGGAGATCGAACTCGAAATCGACAGCAAGAATGATTACGAATACCTGATCTTCGAAGATCCCAAGGCGGCAGGATTCGAACCGCTCTTGGTCCGGAGCGGCTACAATGCCAACGACATGGGGGCCTACATGGAACTCCGCGACGACAAGGTCTGCTTTTTTGTCCGCGCCCTGGCCCGCGGCAAGCACTCGGTGAACTACCGGATGCGCGCGGAAATCCCGGGCCATTTCAGTGCGTTGCCGACGCGCGGGTATGCGATGTATGCGCCGGAGTTAAAGGGGAATTCGGATGAGATCAAGCTGGCAATTGCGGATTGAGGGGCTGTGAAAATAGCCACTCGGCGTCAGGACGCATCAAAATCGATTGAATTGGGAGAAGGATTAAGAGCAGGATGAAGATTAAGAGAAAGATGGCTCTCCCAACGAGTGTATCGGCCAATTCTTAATCTTACTCTTCATCCTGCTCCTAATCCTCTTCGTACTCTTGATCCTTAGCCTACTCTTGGGATCATCTTGCTTTCGGCCCAAAGCAATACGCGAACGGGTAGTGAATTCCGCGGAAGCAGAAGGCGGAGACACTCACCGGACTGGGCGGTGGAGTTCGGCGGCGAGGAGGCGCAGGCGCTGGAGAAAGCGTTCGGCGGTTGGGCTGTGGTAACGGCGCTGCCGCCAAATGACGCCGACGGTGCGCTGGGGCTTATGATCGGCGAGCGGGCGATAGACCCGGCGCTTGTCGTTATCCGCGCGGCGCGCCATGTCGGGTAGCAGTGATATTCCCTGGCCCATGCCGATCATTGATTGTATCGTAGAAATCTGTTCGCCGCGACACGCGATCCAGGGCTGGCAGCCGTGCGTGTTGCAGAAGCTGAGGACCTGGTCGGACAGGCAGTGCATTTCATTGAGCAGGATGAAGCGTTCGGTGCTGAAATCATCAAGTGTGATGCGGCGGCGCGTAGCCAGCCGGTGCTTGCGGGCGACCGCGAGGAGCAAAGGTTCAGTGAAGAGCGCCTCGGACTGGACTTGGGGGTGGGCGACAGGCAGGGCAACCAGGGCGAGATCCAGTTCGCCGGCCACGATGGCCGCGAGCAACTGCCGGGTCACATCTTCCTGAATGGTGAGTTCCGCTTGCGGAGACTTTTTGAGAAACGCGGGCAAGACCAGGGGGAGCAAGTACGGCGCGATTGTGGGGATGGCGCCGATAGCCAGTGGCCCGCCTTGATCAACGTCGGCGTTTCGCAGGCGGCGCTTGGCATCATCAACGGTCTCCAGGATGGCTTCGGCGCGCTCGAGGAGCAGCCGGCCAGCGTCCGTCAGCACAGCGCGCCGGCCGAGCCGGTCGAAGAGTCGCTGTCCCAGGCCGCGCTCGAGTTTCTGGATTTGCTGGCTAAGCGAAGGTTGTGAGACGTGGCATTGCTGTGCGGCCAGGGTGAAACTGCCCGTTCGGGCGACTGCGACAAAGTAGCGGAGCTGGTGCATTTCCATAGGTATGTCCTATCACTTCCATAAGAAAGAAGTATTTGTCCTATAGAAAGCGGATGTCTATAGTTCGAATATCGCCCCTGAAAACGTGCACGGACTGTTTTATTTTACCACCTTTAAGGAGTCATCCCATGACTAACATGAATACGTTGGAACCAGTCGGTCGCGTTGCCTGGGCCCCGACGGAACCTCCGGCTGCGCACGGTTTAGACGTCCAGGTGGTAGGAGACCGCAATGACTTGATCGTCCGGCTTCGCGGGGACGCTGGATTTATGGAGGCGGACAAGCTGGAGGCAGCGCTGCTGCCCATTTGCGCCCAGCGTCCGGCAAGAGTGACTTTCGATCTGAGTGAGCTCCGGTTCATTTCCAGTCTGGGTCTGCGAGCGTTGGTGTGCTATCGGTGGGGGGCAGTCCGCGCCGGGGTCCGCGTGTGTCTCGCAGCCGATTTGCAGCCGGCGGTGCTCGACACGCTGCAAACGACCGGGTTACTGGAGCTCTTCGAGGTCGTTACCTGTCCATTCTCAAGCTTGCTATAGGGGAATATCATGAGCATGCCCGAATGGATCCGATCAAACAAGGACGAATAGGAGGGCACTATGAGAAAAATGCTCGCTGTCTTGATCTTGGTCGTCTTCGTGGGCAAGCTTCCGGCGGAGCCCCAGAAAGGCGAGCCAGCTAGACCGTTGGCCATCACTCATGTCACCGTGATCGATGGGACCGGAGCTGCTGCGCAACCGGACATGACCGTGGTGATCGATCGGGGTCGGATCTCGGCCCTGGGAAAGTCCACCGCGATTTCCTTGCCGCAAGGCGCGGAAACGATTGACGGCGCCGGCAAGTTCTTGATCCCCGGCCTGTGGGACATGCACGTTCACATCGTTGGTCTATCCTATTTACCGTTGTTCCTGGCCAACGGAGTCACGGGCGTTCGCGAAATGCACGCGTTCTTCCCGGCATCGACTTTGAAGATGCGCAAAGACATCCAGGAAGGTAAGACCCTGGGGCCGCGCATTGTGGCTGCCGGTGCTCTGATCGACGGAGCCAAGCCGTTTTGGCCGGGCTCCTTGACGGCGACCAACGAAGAAGAGGGACGGAAGGCCGTGCAGTCGCTCAAGAAGAGCGGAGCCGACTTTATCAAGGTCTACACCAAGCTGCCCCGCCCGGCCTATCTCGCCATCGCTGATGAGGCCAAGAAAGTGGGGCTGCCATTCGCCGGCCACGTGCCCGAGTCGATCAGTGCCGGCGAAGCTTCCGATCTCGGGCAAAAGAGCATGGAACATCTCGTTGGCATCTTGCTGGCTTGCTCGGCCGACGAGGAAAATCTCCGCAAGCAGGAACTGGAAAGCATGGAAAAGCTGGACAACCAAGCCGTTCGGGGCCTGCTTGGGCGGATTCAGGTCCGGGCGCTGGACAGCTATAGCGAGGACAAAGCCAGGGCCCTATTCGCCCGGTTTGCCAAGAACGGCACCTGGCAAGACCCGACCCTGACGGTGCTGCGATCCCTGGCCTCGAGGGACGATGAAGAGTTTGCCAACGACCCTCGGCTCAAATACATGCCGGCTTTCATCGTTTCAGGCTGGAACCCGAAGACCGGGACATTCAAGATTTCAGCCGAAGGCGTCGCCAACCTGAAAAGGACCTACAAAAATGCCAGCCGTTTGGTGAAGGCCATGCATGAGGCCGGTGTGCCATTCCTCGCAGGCACCGACGTGACGAACCCGTATTGCTTCCCCGGATTTAGTTTGCACGACGAGCTAGCGCTGCTGGTCAACGAATGCAAGTTCACGCCGATGGAGGCCTTGCAGTGTGCCACGCGCAACCCGGCCAAGTTTTTGGGCAAAGAGAAAGAGCTCGGGACTGTGGAACAGGGCAAGAACGCCGATCTCGTGCTGCTGGAAGCGAATCCGCTGGCCGATATCCGAAACACGACAAAGATTGCCGCCGTGGTGGCGGCGGGAAGGCTGTTGCGCAAGGCGGAGCTGGAAAGGATGCTAAAAGACGTCGAGACGTCGAACAGGAGATGAACGAAAAATTAGTTCGGTGAAACTAGCTCGGCCACAGCGCGTTCCGATGAAAGGAGAAGAACGGTAAAAGAGCGCAAGAACTGGGGCAAGATCGCCGGCCTGGTCTTCGGCATCACGAGCAAGGAACTTGGGATAGCGCCGGCCACCCTGCAGAGCGCATTGTGCGGCAAAAGAAAAGAGAACATTATGAGCAGAACTCCTCAAATTGTCCTCATTGCTGAAGAGCAAATCCTTACAGCAGGAGCAGCACGCTGTCGCTGCGCTACAAGCTGAAGGGCACGCGGGTGAAAGTCCTGGAAATCGCTCCGCTGTGGGTACAGACCGACTTGCACAACAGCAACAACGCGCCGAGGGCAATGCCACTTGCCGAGTTCATCGAGAAGACGATGCAAGTTCTCGTAACGGGGGCAGAGGAGCTATTGGTGGAACGGGCGAAGCCGCTTCGGAATAATGCGGGGCGAGGCTGCGTTCGTGACGCAGTTCAACGACATGATAAACAACCCGGAGTGAATTTATGCCAGCAACAACGGGAATGAAGGGTGCGGGATACTACGACCAGCATTCGACAGCGCAGATGTCCTCGATCCAGGCGCTCGAGGACTGGGTTGAAGACGCCGTCGCGAGCGTGCCGTTGCCGGCGCCTGCCGAACCGGTGACCGTGCTGGATCTGGGCTCTTCGGAGGGGCGCAACGCGATCCAGGGGATGGTGACCATCGTCGCCGGGCTGCGACAGCGCACCCGCCAGCCCGTGCGGACGGTCTACAGCGACCTGGGCAGCAACAATTTCAACCAGCTATTCGCCAACCTGGAGGAGGCCCGCCGCGCCGGCCTGTTTCCCGCGGGTGTTTATCCGAGCGCGGTGGGGGGCTCGTTCTACGGGCCGCTGCTGCCGCCCGGAACGGTCCACCTCGCCACCAGCTTCAACGCGATCCAATGGCTGGACCGGTTGCCGCCCGTGGTGTTAACCGATGATGTCGTCTACAGCCGGCCGCATCTCAATCGCCCGGGAATTACAGCTTCGGCGAAGGTTACTGCGGCCTTCGTGGGACAAGCGGAGCAGGACCTGGTCCGGTTCCTGGAATGTCGAGCCAAGGAGTTGGTTCCAGGCGGCAAGTTGTTGTTGGCCAGCCCCGGAGATACCGACGAGGCCCGCGTGAGTGATGGGATAGGTGACGTTCTCAAGGACGCGTGCCTCGACCTTGTCGCCGCCGGCATGTTGAAACGCGAGCAGTATGAACGGTTGACGATGCCGGTGTATTTCCGGACAGTTGCGGAGTTGCTGGCGCCCCTGGAGCGAGCGGACTCTCCTATCCACGGGTTGTTTGCCGTCGAGCGTGCCGAGGCGCTGGAGGCGCCGACGCCGTTTGTCATCGAGTTCCAGCGCGGCGGTGACGTGGCGGGTTACGCCTCGGCGTACACCGGTTTCTTGCGTGCCATCTCCGAGCCGGTGGTCCGGACGGCCTTCAACCAGCCAACCGGGGAAGCGGGGACCATTGAGGGTCTGTACAAGCGTGTTCGGGCCCGGCTGCTGGCGGAGCCGGAGCGCTACATGTGGCGCTATATTGTGGTGGCAGCGCTGTTGACGCGACGCTGAAGGGGCTGGGTCCGCGAAATCCATGATGGTAAGAAAAAGTGGACGCGGGTGTTGACTTGCGGCCGATTACCTGTATATAAAGGTAATGGCCATGCGGAGGGAAATTATGAGACACGATGGAGTAAAACGTGAGGCTGCCGAGGTCGTCCGCGATTGCATCGCCACGCGGTTGCGGATGGCCAATCGCGTGATCACCAAGGTCTACGACGACGCGCTCCGCCCCTGCGGCCTGAAGGTGTCCCAGATGGCGATGCTCGCGGTGGCCCAGGACCGCGGGCTCATTCGCCAGACCGAAGTCGGGGCGGAACTCCAGTTGGATGATTCGACCTTGAGTCGCAACTTGGAGCTAATGCGGGAGAACGGCTGGCTGGAAGAGGTGTCGGCCAACGACGCCCGCATCCATTCCTATCGCCTCACGGAGGCGGGAAGGGCCCTGCTCAACAAGACCATCCCGGCGTGGAGAAACGCCCAGGGGGCGGCGAAGCGCCTGCTCGGCGACGCCGGGGTGCAAGCTCTAAGGCGCTTCGCGCGGGAGCAAGGATTCGGGAGTTGAAGCATAGGACTTTTTTTTGATCAACAACCTGTATCTACAGATTTCGTTCCTTCGCCCGAAAAGGAAAGTGACATGGAATTGCCTAACCCCGGTATGGTGCTCGACCCACAGCGGACCGCGCTAGTGATCACGGACCTGCAGAATGATTTCCTGAGCCCCGGCGGCATCGCCTGGAGTCTGGTGGCGGACAGCCTGGCGGCAAACAACACCATCGAGAACCTTGAGTCGTTGCTCCGGGCGGCCCGGCAGCACGGCCTCCCGGTGTTCATCTCACCGCACTATTACTACCCGACCGACCGCGCCTGGGTGGCCCCCGGGGGTGCCCTGGAGGTCCTGATGCACGAGATGGGCCTGTTCGCGCGGAGGGGCCCGCTGACGCTCGACGGCTTCGCCGGCTCGGGGGCAGACTGGCCGGAGCGCTTCAAGCCCTACCTCGAGGGCGGCGAGACAGTGGTGGCAAGTCCGCACAAGGTGTATGGGACGTCCTCGAACGACCTCGTGCTCCAGCTGCGCAAGCGCCGGATCGAGAAGATCATTCTGGCCGGCCCGGCGGGGAACATTTGTGTCGAGGCGCACCTGCGCGATTTCCTGGAGCAAGGCTTCGAGGTTGCGATGGTACGGGATGCGACCGCCGGGGCACGGAATGAGGAAGGCGACGGCTATCGGGCGGCGCTGGTGAATTTCCGAGCGCTGGCACATGCCCTCTGGACGACTCGCGAGACCGTCCAGTTCATCGAAACCGCAGCCGAGGCAGCGCCTACTCAAACGCGAAGAGGAGGAACATGATCCATTATCCAGCCTACAAAGTTGCAGTCGCCCACGTCGCGCCGGTGTTTCTCGACACCGATCGGAGCGTCGAGAAGGCTCGTTCGGTCATCGAGGAAGCGGCCGGCCATGGTGCCAGGCTGATCGCCTTTCCCGAGGCATTTGTGCCCGGGTTCCCGGTCTGGGCAGCGCTCGAAGCGCCGATCCGGACGCATGAACTCTTCAAGCGGCTTGCCGCCTCTGCGGTCGCGATCGACGGCCCCGAGTTGGCACGCATCCGCCAGACGGCACAGCGCAATGGCATCTGCATCTCCATCGGTTTCACCGAAGGCACCAAAACTAGCGTCGGCTGCCTTTGGAACTCCAATGTGCTGATCAGCGCGGAGGGAACCGTTCTGAACCATCACCGCAAGCTCGTGCCGACCTTTTACGAAAAGCTCATCTGGGCGAACGGCGATGGCAGCGGCTTGCGCATCTCGGACACGGAACTGGGCCGGATCGGCATGCTCATCTGCGGCGAGAATACGAACCCGCTCGCCCGGTTCGCGCTCATGGCGGAGGGTGAACAGGTTCACATCTCGAGCTACCCGCCGGTCTGGCCGACCCGCCCGCCCGAGAAGCCGGGCAACTACGATCTGGCGCAGGCCATCCGCATCCGGGCCGGCGCTCATGCCTTTGAAGCCAAGGTCTTCAACCTGGTGGCGTCGTCTTGCGTCGATCCAACGCTGCGGGACGCCATCGAAAGTGGCCTCGGCAAGGAACCGTTACGGATCCTGGAGCAATCGCCCCGAGGAATATCGGTGGTAATCGATCCGACCGGCACGCCCCTGGGAGACGCGCTCAGTGAGGACGAGGGCATCCTCTATGCCGACATCGATCTAGCCCAAAGTGTCGAACCGAAGCAATTCCACGATCTGGTCGGCTCTTACAACCGCTTTGACATATTCGCTCTCACGGTCAATCGTTCGCTGCGCCGGCCGGCGGCCTTTGTCGACGATCGGCAGGACGGTTAAGCAGGGTCCAGTGACAGAAGGAGCTCGGCCGGGTCGTCGAAAGGGCCGCCCGCGCAAAGCACCGCCCGGCCGGGAATGGTATTTTCCGCAATTCTATGAGTCGAGAGAGGATGGGTAAACCGTCACTTTCTGCCTCTTCTTTCTGCCTCTTTATGCCTTCGCTGTCATTGGTCATTGGAGAGTCGTTGCACGAATGGGTTGCGCCGTGGTTCGTGGCGCAGGGGGAGAGGCTCTGACGAGGTGTCTGTAATAAGGTGAAGGATCATGGCGGTGTGGAGGGGGGGTGTCCGAGGGGTTCGGAAACGATCTGTCGCAAGTTGGTGGACTTTAGGAACTTGCAAAGTGACATTCGTTTCCGGGTGCGGTTCGGGGTGCGGTTCGGGAAGCGAATGAAGGTCAAGACGTTTGCTCGGCGGGTTTTTACAATGGAGGCATTGGCATTCAGAGAATCGGGAGGACAAGTCGTTATGCATCGTCTGCTGTGCACGGGGTTGGCTTTATGGGTCATTGCGGAGGCGCTGGCTCCGGTCGCGGCCGAGCCATGCGATCCGCGGTTGTATGAATGCCTGCGCTGGCGGATGATTGGGCCGTTTCGCGGGGGGCGGACGGTGGGGGCAACGGGTGTTCCGGGCCAGCCGAACGTGTTTTACATTGGGGTCAACAACGGCGGCGTGTGGCGCTCCACCGATTTTGGCCAGGTCTGGAAGCCGATTTTCGATGACCAGCCGACTGGATCGATCGGCGCTGTGGCGGTTGCGCCGTCGAATCCCGAGGTTATCTACGTTGGCAGCGGCGAGGGTCTGCAACGTCCTGACCTGTCCACGGGCGACGGCGTTTACAAAACCACCAACGGCGGCAAGACGTGGAAGAACTTAGGGTTGCGCGACGGCCAGCAGATTCCGGCGATCATTATCGATCCGCGCGATGAAAATCGGGTGTTCGTCGCCGTGCTGGGCCATCCTTATGGTCCGAACGCGGAGCGCGGCGTGTTTCGATCAACAGATGGCGGGAAGTCCTGGGAGAAAGTTCTCTATAAAGATGAAAACACCGGGGCGGTGGCGCTGGCGTTCGATCCTTCCAACGCGCAAACGATCTACGCCGACCTGTGGTCTTCGCGCCAAGGCCCGTGGGAGAACGGCGCCTGGCAGGGACCGGGAAGCGGATTGTACAAATCCACCGATGGCGGCACGACCTGGACGCCGCTCACGCAAGGCCTGCCGACAAGCGCGCAGGGACTGGGGCGTATCGGATTCGGCATCGCGGCGAGCGATCCCAAACGCATTTATGCGACGGTCGATGCCCGGCAACAGGGCGGCATCTACCGCTCCGATGACGCCGGCGAAACGTGGCAATGTATCAACACGGAGGTTCGCCTGTGGGGGCGCGGCAGCGATTTCGCGGAAATCAAAGCCGATCCCAAGAACAAGGATATCGTCTTCGTGGCCAACACCTCGGTCTATCGCTCCACCGACGGCGGCCGGACTTTCACTGCCATCAAGGGCGCGCCCGGCGGCGATGACTACCACACCATCTGGATCAATCCGGACAATCCGCAAATCATCTTGCTGGCCAGCGACCAGGGCGCGACGATCTCCGTGAACGGCGGGCAGACCTGGAGTTCCTGGTACAACCAGCCCACCGCCCAGTTTTACCACGTGATCACCGACAACCAGTTTCCCTATTGGGTCTATGGCGGGCAACAGGAGAGCGGCTCGGTGGGCATCGCCAGCCGCGGCAACGACGGGCAGATTACTTTCCGGGAATGGCATCCGGTCGGCGTCGAGGAGTACGGCTACGTTGCCCCCGATCCGCTAAACGCGAGCCTCATCTACGGCGGCAAGGTGAGCTGTTACGACCGGACGACGGGCCAGGTGCGAAACGTCGCGCCGGAAGCGCTGCGGTCCGGAAAATATCGATTTCTGCGCACGGCCCCGCTGCTCTTTTCCCCGATCGATCCGCATGTTCTCTATCTCGGCGGCAACGTCCTGTTCAAAACAACCGACGGCGGGCAGCGCTGGGACATCATCAGCCCGGACCTGTCGCGGGAAAAACCGGACGTTCCGGAGAATATCGGCATCTTTCGGACGCCCGAGTTAGCCAAGCAACCGCGCCGGGGAGTGATCTACACCGTCGCCCCTTCCTACAGGGACATCAACACCATCTGGGCCGGAACCGATGATGGCCTGATCCACGTCACCGGCGACGGCGGCAAATCGTGGCTTGATGTGACGCCGCCCGAGGTAACTTCGTGGAGCAAGATTTCTCTCATGGACGCGGGGCGATTCGACGCCGCGACCGCCTACACCGCGGTGAACCGGATCCGCCTTGATGATCAGCGGCCGCACATCTATCGCACCCACGACGGCGGCAAGACATGGACGGAAATCGTCCGCGGGCTGCCGGACAACGCCCCGGTAAACGTGGTCCGCGAAGACCCAGTACGCCAAGGACTCCTGTTCGCCGGTACGGAGCGGGTCGTTTTCGTCTCGTTCAACGACGGCGCTGATTGGCAACCGCTGCGGTTGAACATGCCGGCGACATCGATTCGCGATCTCGTCGTTCATGGGGACGACTTAGCTGTCGGCACGCACGGGAGGTCATTCTGGATACTGGATGACATCACGCCGCTAAGGCAATTGAACGCTGCACTGGCGGAGGCCGAGGCGCATCTTTTCCAGCCGCAAGTCGCTTACCGGGTGCGCTGGAACATGAACCCGGACACGCCGTTGCCCCCGGAAGAGCCGGCGGGGCAAAATCCTCCGGACGGCGCGATCATCCATTACTTTCTGAAAACGTCCGCGGAGGTTTTGTTGGAAATCTTCGACAGCGAGAAAAAGTTGGTGCGGCGGATTGCCAGTACCGACAAGCCCGTGCCGGTACCGGAGAGGAACCTGGACATTCCGACGTATTGGATCCGGCCTGCGCAAATCCTGTCGGGTGAAGCGGGCGCTCATCGATTTGTTTGGGATTTACGCTATCCGCCGCCTCAGGAGGCGCGAAGCCGGTATCCGATTTCCGCCATTATTCACGATACGCCGAGCATGCCGCGCGGCCCGGCCGTGATGCCGGGCCAATATACGGTGAGGTTGACCGTTAACGGCAGGACCTACACGCAACCTTTGACCGTGAGAACGGACCCACGCGTCAAGACTCCGCCGGATGGGCTGGCGCGGCAGTTCGCCCTATCCATGCAATGCTACGAAGGGATGCGCGAGGTCCGGAAGACGTTGGAACAAGTCCGCAAACTCCGGGCGCAAATGAAGAAGCTCCAGGAAACTGCGGAAAAAGGCGCGCTGCGAGAGGCACTTGCTTCTCTGGATCAAAAAGCGTCGGCTCTGGAAGGAACGGTCCGCGGGAGAGGTCCGCGCGGCGGCCGCGGTCCCGGTGAACTCAGTCTGAACCGATTGAATGGAGAGCTCGACGCGTTGCTGGAAATCCTTCAAGGTGCGGATGCAGCTCCCACGTCCCAAGCGGAGAACGCCGCGGAAGACTTGCACAATAAACGCAAGGAACTTATGAAGCGCTGGGACGAGCTTCACCATGAGGCGCTAAAAGAGCTTGACGCCAAACTCCCACCGGATCGGAATTCTGACCGGCTGCCTCGAAAAAAGCTATAGTTTCAGCATCGAGGAGTCGGAATCTCCATTGCATTCTGCCTCAATTAGAGGCAAAATAGAAGTACTTGTCCGTTTGGGCTCCCCGCTCCCGCAATACCGGAATTTTCTTCCATAACGGCCGACAACGATGTGCTGCGCATGAACATCCGAGCGAAGAGGTTTTTTTATTGATATGACCGGCAATGTTACCACCGATTTGTTTCTGGAAGCTTGCTCAGCCACCGGTACCCTGCAAGTACAAATGGAATGCCAGGGGAAGCCGGCGGCGGAGAAGATCGTTCCCTTGCCTTTTATCGTGGTCGGCCGGGATGAAGGTTGCGATCTGGTGCTGGACGATGACCAGGTAAGCCTGCGGCATGCGTTTTTTCAGGTTGTTGGCGGCAGGTTGTTCGGAGTGGATCTGCGGAGCCGGACGGGAACCTTCTGGCCCAACGGTGCGAAAGCCTCCGGATGGGTGGACCCGGGCCAGTCGATCCGGATCGGGCCATATGTTTTGCATTTCTATGACTACGGATTCGAAAAGTTTCCTCCGCCGGAATCCGATTTCGATCCCCTGGCCTCTCCCGTCACGGACCGCGAAAGCATGCTGGAAGTAACGCTGGAATTTGTTTCGGGACCGGCCAGACCGCTGACGTGGGGAATCAACCGGGTGCTGACCCTCATCGGCCGATCCAATGATTGCGGCGTGTGTTTGCGAGACACGAGCGTATCGGCATTTCATGGCGCCCTGCTGCGCGCGCCGGAAGGAACCTGGATTATTGATCTACTGGGGCGTGGAGGCATCGCGCTGAACGGCCGGCGGGTACGCTGGGGGCGCCTTAACCCGGGCGACCAGTTGCAAGTGGGCAACTTCGTGTTGCGTTTCCGCCCCATATCCTCATCGAACGGCTCGACAACAAGCCATGGGGCGGTGCCGGGAATAAACGGATACGCGGAGCGGAGCCACGACGATGCCAGGCTCTTTACCGCGTTTGGGGCAAATGAAACGCAGGGCATCGTTTCCAATTCGAATGCGGGCGGGCCGGCTTATGCCCTTACGCCGGCTCTGGACCGTGCCGGGATCAACGAAACAATTGTAATGCCCCTGGTCAATCAGTTTGCGATGTTGCAGAACGATATGTTTGCCAAGTTTCAGGAATCCATCCTGATGATGGTGGACATGTTTAGCCGGATGCACCGGGAACAGATGGGAGTGATCCGCACCGAGGTGGATCGGCTCCATGACCTCACCGAGGAGCTGCAAGCATTGCAAGCCGAATTGACCCGGCGCCAGGCCCCTGCCCCGGCTGCCGCCGGAGCAGCGCCGGCAACACCAGCCATGGAAAATGAACCAGCCGCGCCAGTTGTAACCGGTGTCTCTAATGTGTCCGGGGTCTCAGACCCCGGTCTACAGAGCGTGCAGCTTCCCGCTCCCGCCGCGGTGGCCGTGCCAGAACCGAAACCCGCCAAGCCTCCTGCCTATTCTTTCACTCCGGCGCCCAAGGAACCGCCGCTCGAACTGCCTCAACCCAAAGAAACCACTACCGATGGGGATGTGCACCTCTGGCTATATCAGCGGATCAACGCCCTCCAACACGAGCGACAGAGTATCCTCAAAAAGCTATACAAGTTCGTGGTTGGGAAATAATTACTCGATAGCGCAACTCAAGTCACGCGAATCACCACAACCGTCGCATTGTCGAGTCCGCCCTTGAGATTGGTAAAATTCACGAGGCGCCGGGCGGCCATCTCGGCTGAGGTTGATTCCGAAAGCAGCATCTGTTGCAATTCCAGCGCATTGATGTGATTGGGAAGGCCATCGGAACACACCACCAGCCAGTCGCCGGGTTTCAGGTTGGCGTGATAGAATTCGGGCTGAATCTCCGCATGGCAGCCGATTGCCTGTTGCAATTCCGATTTTCGCGGGTGGTTTTCGGCCTCTTCCTTGGTAAGCTGGCCCAGTTCTACCAGACGTTGGGCCAGGGTTTGATCGCGGGTTAATAGCTTCAGCTTTCCATCCTGCAGATGATAGGTCCGGCAATCGCCGACGTGACCGATATTGAGCCTGCGTCCATGAATATAAACGATTTCGGCCGTACAACCCATGCCGCGTTGGCCGGCGGCCGACCGGGCTGCCTCATTCACTTGCCGATTCGCTTCGTCCAAAGCCATCTTAAGCAGGTTGCGAATCGTTTCCGGATTCTGGTCAGCGGTGCCTAGACGCGTATTTCCGCACAATGTTGCGAATGGAGGCCATTGCAGGAGAACGTTGCGAATGGTTTGAACCGCCAATGCGGCGGCGACCTCGCCGGCTTCATATCCGCCCATGCCATCCGCCAATACGATCAGGGCGGATTCGGCCAGTTCTTCGTGCTGGGAATCGATCGCGTGCAGCAGTGCAAAGGCATCTTCATTCACGGTACGGACCATGCCGGTCGTCGTCCAAGCCGCCATGTCGAGCCGAACCCGATCCAGGGATTTGCGGCACGTTGAGAGCGTTTGCATTAACTCGACGAAGCCGGTCGGATCTTTCTGGGAGGCATCTACCGTCGGAAAGCGGCATTTTAAATCGCGGCAAAAGGTTTTGCTCAGCAACCGGCCGAGGAGAGGATGCGCATCCGGGAACTGGGAAGTAAATCCCTTGGGTACTCCGGGGCGTTCGAAATCCATTTCCGTCAACTCGCGCCCCACCTGTAGTGAATAAAGCATGGCCCCAAAGCCGTACAAGTCGGCGCGGCCGTCTGCTACTTCCGGAGACAGAATCAACTCCGGAGCGCTATAGAGCGTATCCATGATCTGCCGGTCGGCGGGCATCGGCAGCGGCAATAGACCGAATAGGTACTGGAAACGGACCTGCCCTTCCGCAGTGATGATGAATTGGTCCGGGCGCATGGCAGCAACAATGGCGCCGGCCTGATGGAGTTTGTGCAAACCTGCCGCGATTTGTTCCAGCCAGGTATAACGCTGGTCTGTCGTTGCCTCGGGATCGTCCCAGGCGTCCCAGAAACATCGGCCGCCGGGCGCTTCCAGCACCAAGTAATCCCAGGAATCGTCTTCGATGCGATCCAAAACACGGGGAAGCGTCACGTGGCGGGCCTTTTCCAGGACGACTTCTTCCCAGCCCGGGCTCGGCCAGCAGGGTTCCTTCTTATATTCCCCGGTAGCGGGCATCCCGGTCTCTTGCGGACCATCGAAAGTCGGTATGAGGACGTCATCTTCGCAATTAGTCATGTCCGCTGAACTATCGCGTGATTTGTTTGATCGAACGATGAGTACGGCAACGGGGGCTGAATCGCCCTGACCATAATCCACCCCCCGAAACCGGCCAATTGCCCCCTGCTCCAGAAGCAGTTCCCCGAGTTCATATCTTTCCTTAATCCGCCGCGATGCAACCGCCGCAGACGGGTGGGGCGCAGAGACGGCCTCTGTATTCGACGGAAAAATCAATCCGCAACAATTACAGTAGGTCTGGCCGGGTTGGCGCGGTGTTTGGCAACAAGAGCACAAAAGCAATTCCGGTCGGGCAGCTTCCATCATCCCGCGCAAATGGGCCAGCATCATTTGCATGAATTGGCCGGGAATGGTTGAATCTGGTTCGGATGAATGCATCGTTTGATCTCAGACTAATGACCTATGACCAATCGATTACCGCAATGAATGCACCATCGACTGCCCATTCGGTTGATTTGGCCGCAGTGGTGGCAGGGAGGAGTGGGGTCGGTCAGAGCTTCTGCGCATTGGCAACAGTAAGGTTCCCGCACTTTATTGGTAGCTTGGCAGTTGGGGCATTCGACTTCCAGGGTAAGTTGTTTCTTTTCCAGGTCGGCCTTGAATTCTTTGGCGGAGCAATAGCGGGCATTAACATCTTCGGCCAAATTGGTCCGGATCAGTTCGAACAACCACCGGTAATCGGCTGGAATGGGACCTGCGGAGTCGGCCAACTGGACAGCCAATTCGCGGGCTGTGGCGACTCCGCCGGGAGCTTTGCCAGTGGCCAGATGGTACATTGTGCTCGCCAGGGCAAACAGGTCGCTGCGCGGTTCCGGTTTGCCCATGATTTGCTCCGGCGGGGCGTAGCCCTCGGTAAACACGCGGGTCTTGGCAGCCAGCCGGCTCCTCTTGCTCCGGCCGACATCGCGGGCGGTTCCGAAGTCGATCATTTGAATATGACGTTGATCCTCCAGCAACATGAGATTGTCCGGTTTGAGGTCCCGGTGGACGAGCGGAGGCGATTGACTGTGCATGAACGCCAGGACATCGCAAACACTCTTACCCCATTCCACAACCAAATCCAGGGGGAACGGCTTGTTGCCGTTCTTCTCCATAATTTGGAACAGGTCACGCCCGCGAATGTATTCCAAAACCAGGTGTGCCGTTTGCCCCTGTTGAATGAAATCGAAGACACGGGGAACGATGGGTAAATTTTGCAGCGACCGAAGAATCTCGGCTTCGCGCCGGAAAAAATTGACGCGGATATTGAACTCCTGCGCGTCGGCACAAATCATGTCCTTGATGGCGACCAGACGATTGCCATCCTTCAGGTCCGTGGCCAGATAGACCGCGCCGAAGCCGCCCACGGCCAGCTGGCGTTCAACGCGATAGCGCCCGTGAAGAACAGTGCCCGGCGCCGTGGGCAGCGGCGATCCGCAGCGCTGGCAGTTCCGGTCCTGCGGCGCATTGGCCACTCCGCATGCGGGATTGGGACACAGAGTGGGCCGATGTTCCGGTTCCGCTCCGGTGTCGGGTTGGAGCATGTAGCCGCAATCCATGCACGCGATCGCCCCGGACAACAATACGGCCTTGCACGCGGGACATGCACTTTGGGTCAGGTCGCCGGAACCAGGCGGCGGCGTGGGCGTCTGATCCAAACCCAATGCGTGGGTATCGGATTTGCCAGCTGGGGCAGATGCTTTCGGGGAGGCGCCTAGGGTCACGGAACGCGTAGTGCCGGCGGCTCCCACCGTTTGTGGAATTTCCAAATCGGCAACCTTGATCACCTTGTTGCAACCTGGGTGAGGGCAGCGCACGGATTTTCCGGTAGCTTGTTCCGGAACCTGGAGCGATTTACCGCAATGAGGGCACCGCAATACCGTCGGCATTCCTTTTCCCCGCTAGTAAACAGAAGTCAGAGGTCGGAAGTCAGAGATCAGAGGTCAGAACTCCGATTTCTGAGTTCGCATTACCGATCGTTTATGTCTTTCACCAAAATATAACAGGCTCTCGCCAATGCGAATGCGATCGCCGGAGACCAGCCGGGATGGTTTTGTAACCGCTTGTTCATTAAGAAAGGTGGCGGCATTTCCGTTGTTAACCACCAGGTACTGATTGTCTTGAAAAAGAATCCGCGCATGGATTCGCTCGATGGTCGGGTCCGCGAACAAGCCGATGTCGCAGGATTCGGCCCGCCCGATGGTCGTTTCGGCCTTGGCAAGCATGACTTCCTTGCCCGGGCGAAAGCCTTTTTCAACCCGGATCCACGCTTCCTTGAGAATGATCTGGGCCAGGCCGATCCAAAGCCCGATGGAAATTCCCAAAATCACAAATCCGGCTGCCAGCGAACTGCGCCGCGAATGCACCAGGAATTCGAGAGCGTCAAAAAACAATCCTCCCAACCCGCCACCGATCGCCCCGCCGATCAGGCCGTTAATCAGTTTCCGGGCCGCTGGTCTCAGGGATTGATGCCGGGCGAATGCCTGGAAAAAATCGAATACGCCAATCGAAGCCCCAATGACCGTGCCTACCATGATCCAACCGATAAAACGCGGCAAGCCCAAATTTTGCAACAGCTGGCCGAGGCAGCCTCCGAGACCTCCTCCCAGAAATCCTACGGCAAGGCATACCAGGATCCGCATCCAGCGCTCGGAGCGGATCGAATTTGCGAGAGCATCGAGAGTACCTACGGCAGACGCCAGCACGAGCCCGACGAGGCTACTGATGCTCATCGTCTGGAACACTTTGTCGTTTTCAAACTTTTTTTGAAAATGCAAAAGATCCTGAAGGCCCCAGGCCAAAAACGCCGCCCAACCCCCGCATACCGCACAATAATAGATGAAGAGTTTGAACGACATTAATCAAATAATCCCGAGGAACGAATCTGGACTTTGTGCAATTGTCGCTCGACGCCGGAGGTCACTTCCACCACATGAAGTCCCTCCTCGTGGGCTTTAACTTTCCATGACACCTGGCTCAATTCCTTGCCCGCCTCGACGGCTTGTTCCTCTTGTTGATCTTCTCCCCCCTCCCCTTTCACAAGGCTGAGTGCTTTGGGCAGATTCAGTTTCACCGTTTGGTTTTCATAGGAATTCTTCACAATCGCTGTGATGGTGAAGACCTTTCCCGGCTGGAACGAACCGCCCACGGTAATGCCGATAGCGCCGCTGCTGCTCGCCAGCCGGCCCAGGCCGTACGTGAACGCCATGGCCCGCCTGGTCTTGGGTTCCATGCTTTGTTCTTTCCAGTACAAGACGACGCAGGAATCGCTTTTTTCATCCGGCGGTTCGTTCATCGCCGTGTAATCCCATTGCCAGCGTTTTTCACTGTTGCCCGGCCACCGGCAAACAACCAGTTTTTCCAGCGGCTCCACTTCCGGATCGGATCGTTGGATTTTGATTCCCTGCAACTTAAGTCCCAAATGCGCAATAGTTCCGGGGTTCGTCAGATTCGGATATTCCAGGGCTTCAATGTAATCGGGAATGTCTTTTTGATCGAAAATGCGCTTGGTTTGCAATAAACCCGGTTGGCCGGGAATGATGAACGGCACTCCGTCGTTGGCCCCGATATAGGTGTCGAGCATCACCCGAATGCCGACTTTACGGGGAACGGTGTCCTGATTTTCGATGAGGTAATGGACCAAACAGGTGTCCAAAAGCAGTGTCTGTTCATTCGGTACGACTTCGACCGTCTGCCGGACCAGGACTTTCTCATGGGGGTATTTCCAAAAAGACATCCAGCCCTGGCGGCTGTTGCCCAGAGGAACCTTTTTGAGAATCTCAAAATTCTTGTTTTTGACCCACTCGCCAGGTCGAACTCCGAACAAAGGCTCATGGCCGTCCAGGCGAATGCAAGTGTTGTTGGTGCTGCCGTCTTCCTTGGCGGTTAATTTCTTGAATTGGTCCGGACGTTCCGGGTCCGTTTCATTTAGCATAAGAATACCAAAACGCATGGCGTCATTGAATTTGACCCCAATGCGCGGTTTTGGGTCAACCAATTTCCAGCGGGCGCTGGCAAATTCTTCCTCCTCGGAGCCTGTTTTTTGTGGAGGCTTCGCGAAGTCACTCAGGACCACCCCGAAAAGGGCCAAACCGAGAAACACTGCCGGCATGGCGTGCAGCGATTTTCTGCGCAGCATGGGGAGTGGGGAGTGAGGAGCGGGGAGTGGGGAGTGGGGAGTGGGGAGTGGGGACGACTCGTCACCGGGCCGAGCGCCGACATCAGAGGTTGGACCTCCGACTTTTGACTTTTGATTTTTGACTTCCGACTTTTGACTTCCGACCTCTGCCTTCTGATTCGTTGGCGACGAAGGTCCCGTGAAATCTAGATTGGCCCCCACATCCAACGTGACGCCAACGCTAAAGCGTTGCTTTCCGTTGGCAGTGATCAAAACCCTGGCATTCAGGATTTGGCCTTCACGATCGGGAACCGAGGGAATGACCAGCGGAATGGTCAGGGAGCCGGTTCGGCTGTTGAGCCGTCCGCGCCCCACTTCCAGCCATGGTTGGTCGGAGATGCCATAAGCGTAAATGGGACGTTTTTCTGCGGACTTGATTTCCAAGACCTGCCGCAACCCAGCGCCGACGTTCCCCTGAAAGGTGATAGCAGTTTGGCTGATTTCCACCCTGGGCGGTTTGGACAACCCGAGGGCATCGAAAAACTGCTGAACCGCCGCCGTTCCTTCGGCTACGGCTCCCTGCACCGGGTAGGTCCAACCGTTGCACTTATACCACTGGGCGACCGCACCGTTTTCGAATGGGGCCGCGGCTTCTTTCCAGTTCACCCGCAAATGGGCCTTGGCTTTTTCGGCAATTTGCCGCGGCGTCGGGGCACCGGCATAAATTCCATCGGGAAACGGTTGCACGGGAACATCGGCCCGGACAATAATTGTGGCATTGCCGCCATTGGATTCGATTTCCAGCCGCCCTTCCAGCGGCTTGATTCCCGCGCGCAATTGCTTGCCCCGGACATGCAACGGCAGGATGAGTTCGCCGCTGAATTGAAACAATTTGTGCGGCGCTCCCGGTGCTTCGCCTACGCCGAGCCATACGCAATCTTCGCAGGTGATCGAACCATAGAGCAGCCTCATTCCCTGGTTCACCAGGTGCAATTCCAAATCCCGGTCTTCACCAATCAGGATTTGGCCGAGGTTGACTTCCGTCGGGGCCGCTTCGAGTTTCGGAGGATCGACCACTTCACTCGGCAGTTTGCTCAAAAACTGATCCAGGGCCCTTTCCCCGTCGGGAAACTTGGCAGCTTCCCGGGCCATCCGCGCCAGGTCCGCCCGGCCCAGTCCCCCCAGAAAATTTTCGAGGTACCCCTGTTGCAACAGTTCTAGGGCTTCCTTCCAGTTCTCATGGCAGGCCAGCGCGAGCTGGTCAAAATTATCGCACACCGTGCCGGAAGGAAACGTGAAATGATGTGGAAAAGGCCGGGTGCCGGTATTGATTGGACCTTCATTGGTCCCGGAGCGGCTCAGCACCGTGCCGTCGAAATAGCAGTATAGAGCATCCGGCGGATTAACCCGAGTGCAGCGGCTACACGTTTGAACCGGGGCCTTCACAATTCTGAAATCCTTCCCTCGAACACGATCACCGCCTGGCGGCGCTTATCATAGTTTTACCTTCATTTGCACCGTTCCAATCTGAATAATATCGTTCACATTGAGCGGTTTCTTCTGACCGGGGTGGATGCGATTGCGATTGAGAAAAGTGCCGTTGGAACTATTCAAATCCTCGATGGTGAGTTGCCCATTTTCCAAAGCGATTACGGCATGCTGGCGGGAAGACCAGACTCGATCGGCCGGCTCCTGATCCTCCAGGTCGATATCTACTGGTTTTTCATCCGCCCGCCCGATGAAGTTTAAGCCTTCATACAAGGGATACTCCGCATTCATTTTGAGACCTCGTAGTACCACCAGTCTGGGGTTGGCGGTTGCGGCAAGGCGCGGCGCTTCCTCACAATCCGGTGGCTCAAGCGGCAGGGAAGGTACTGCCTCTGATTCTTCGAGAAACGCGGCGATCGGGATTGATTCCAGCGGCAGGGCCCCGACTTCCTTCGCCGGATTTCCCAGGTCCGATTTACACTGCTCACAAAATATCGCCCCATCCTCATTGACAAACTGGCAAAACGGACACTTCACCATGGATTTCGGTACTCCCAAGAATCGGTCATGCATCCGACAAACGGGCGGCATCGTCGACGGCCAATTGAGTTTTTCTGGAAACGCGACCGCCGAAGTTCAATTCGTGCAACACCCGCCTGGCCAGCATGGTTTTTTTGGCGGCGCGCGACCCCGTCAAATCGCCTTTTCTGGCGATATTTTCCGCCAGGCGTTGTGCTTCCGCCGGATTGTCCGAGGCAATTGCTTGTTGCAGATTATTGTTCAACTCAAATATCTGCACTTCGTCGATGTACTTCGCCACCTCTGCGTTTATGTAACCGTGACCGGCCGCCGTGTAGAGCATTTCGAGAGGATGCATCCCGGTGCTCTCGATCCGGCTTGTGCCCATCGAGTAGGTGACATCCATTTGGCAAATCACGTACTTGCCGTCCGGCCTTCTGGGTAAACTGAGATCCAGGATGTAGCGAGTGGCCCTGTCGCGCTCCAGCGTACCCAGCGCTGCGACCAAATGCCGGTCTTCCACTTCCTTCAGCTTGAGCTCCTTGATTTCGGGAACCACCTGCCGAACCCGCTTGATGCGCACGTCCCGGAGCGGGCGCAGATGCATTTCCACGTTGGTGAACGCCAGGGCTGTTAAGTGCTCGAATTCTTCCAGAAAAATGCGCTGCGCTTCCTGCGCCTCGTGAGTGTCGATGTAATACCATTTGCCGTCACTGAGTCCCGCCAGTTCTTTGATCAGCTTCGCGTTCCATTCGGTACCTACGCCCATAAAGGTCAGCGGGACCTTGCTCTCGCCGGCCTGCTGCGCCAATTGGCGGCAATCTTGTTCGCCCGCCGTTTCTCCATCGGTCAGGACCAGGACTTGCGAAATTTGCGCGCAAGAAGCATTTTTCCCAACTTCCGCCAGTGCCAGCCTTATGCCCTCGCGCATGGCCGTGCCGCCCGGGTCCACATCGAACATGTCGATGCGGTGAATAACATCTTCAATATTACCTTTGGCGGCCAGGTTGGTGGAGGGCAGGAGCACGTGCGCATTGTTGCCAAACGCCACGATGGCTAGCGTATCTTCCGGTTTGAGTTTGCCGATGGCCATGGCAGCCGCCTGTTGGATGCGTTGCAATCGGCTGATACCCGTGCCGTCCAGTTCATACATCGAACCGCTCACATCAAGAGCCAGCGCCAGATTCAATCCGAGCGGTTTGGCCGCCCCGTCGCTCGCGGGAATCACTTTCACGAGCGCGTAACTGGCGCATGTTTCTCCCGAGACCGAAATGCTGTTTCGGTGCATCATCCGTTCTAAATGGAGCAGCGCCGCCATCGCCTGGAAGCCTCTTCGAGCTGGTTTTTGCCGGTTCTGGGTGTCTGCGAGGACCTCGCTAGCGCTTCGGGCTAAGGTGCAGCAAAATCATGCACGGTCATTCAAGTGCCACGACACTTTTGTACATCCTACCAAAACGATACTCTCCATGCCACCACTCACCAAACCACCCGATCGGCGCAGATTCGATGCCTATTCTCCGGTCTTGATCCCATAAGCTACAATTGATACAAGACGGTTTAATCGCGCGCGTTGTGTGCCCGTTTCTGTCGATCGGAACCCCTAGCATGAAACGCATCGTCTTTTCGATCCTGGGAATTATGGAACTCTTTGTCGCTGGTGTGCTGGTACTGTTAGTCTGGCTCTCGAGCCGGGCCGATGTGCCGACGGCCTTTGCCAGGGCCGAACGAGTCACCCGGAATGCGAGCCACCAGGTCCGACTGGTACACCAGCAGGTTGAAAGTATTCACGGGCCGGAACTGCGGGAATTGGCCAATCGATTGCAAACACAAACGCAGATGTTGACGACGGCCCTGCAATCGCAACAGGTCGATTTCGATACCGTGGGAAATCTTGCCGATGCCATGGAAGGGCTGGCAACCGGCCTGGAAGCCATCGCAAATACTTTTCAAGCCGATCAAATCGGCAAAACGGGAGAGGCCCTGGAAGAAGCCGCCAAATTCCTGGAAACGATCATCCCGGCGGCAGCCAAAGTGGCCGAGGATCTGGAAAAAGCTCCCGGGGGGCAAAACAATTCGCTGACGCAGGCCCTTCGCGAGGCCGGGAAACTCAAGGAAGTCGCCGGCCCCCTGCGCCAGGCCCGAACCGGCATCGACGCCGCGGCAGCGCGCTGGCCCGAATTGCGCGGCTCCCTTTCCCGGGCGGCAACCTTACTGAAGGCCACCCGCATGCAATTGCACGCCGTCGTCAAAAACCGCAATCAATATGAATCAGCTCGCAAACAGGCAGTTCTCTTCGGCGAATCGTTTTCCCAGATGGTACCTCTCTTTTCCGAACGCATTGAAGATCAACTGCGCCAGCAGGACCGGAACTTGGTGGAACTGGGACAGAGTATCGATGAAATTTCTGATCTTTTGCCGTCGAATGGACAGGCGGCGGACCGACTGCTGCGCATCGGCCAACTGTTGGCCTGGTTAGTCGCGGGGACGGTGAGTTTGCATGGGGTTTATGTGCTCTTGAGTGCGCGGTTGGAGTAGGGGTCAAGAAGATTAACCGCTGAGGGCGCAGAGAATGCAGAGAAGAAGGGAAGGGATGCCGGGTGAAACCTCTCCGCGTCCTCCGCGTTCCCCGCGGTTAACCATTATGGAAGTAGTTTGGATTCATGGAACCAGCCCGCGGACCAGGGCGGCGGCCCGGGCTGTGGCGGCCCGCAGCTCTGCCTCGACGAGCGCATCAAGTTCCGCCTGCTCCGCCGGAGCAAGCGCTGTATGCGCATCGCGCGCCAGCGGGCCATGAGATCCTGCAAGCGTTTTTGTTGGTCGGCCGTAAAAAACTGGTCCGGGCGCTGGTGCTGGACGATTACCAGTGTAGCTATTTCGGCTTCGCTCAACTGGGCAGTGACTGCATCCAGCGCTTCGCCGGCCGTGCCGCCCACCGACTGGACTCTCCCTGCAATGGCGCGGTAGCTCGTGGGTCGCGCTTCGGAGTATTCGGGAACGATAGCAATTGTGGTCATCGAGCTTACCTATTTTCGCACTCTATCAGTTATCGGGATTGTCGGGAAGGGCATCTACCGTAATGATGCACGGGCATATCGAGATTTATTTTGGGCAGATTGCCAGAGATTTTTCTCGACAAGGCGGTTTGGTCTCGGCATAATCTGTTTAACTCAAGTGCAAGCTTTTTGCCGACCTACTTGTGTGAGGCCGCCATGCCCGCCGAAAAGGACCTTGTGTCCATCATTATCTTGTGCTGCAACCAGTTGGAATATACGGCTATTTGCCTGGAGAGCGTGTTATCGCGCTGCTGGAGCACTCGGCGCCACGCGTAGAAACTCGGCTCGGACAAACCTTCGACCGCACAGAAAGTGCGCACCGACCCACCGCGTTTCCGCCATTGCCTAATCATCCGGCGCCAGAATCGTTACTTGTCGCGATCCCGTACCTTGTTCGACATGGTTCGTACCTCCTTTACAGAGGATGACACCATGCCCGTCAAGAACGCGATTCGCCGGACGGATCCTTCCACCTCTTCAGATCCTGTGCCCTGACCTGAAAGTTGCGCAACTCCTTGCCGGCCGAGCCGGCTGGCTACGCGGTTCGCCGGGCGGACACGCTAAATCCGGTCTACGGCGGGCCGGTTGTACTTGCTCGAGGCACAGTTCAGCAAATTTTTGTAACGAAGGCATCGGAAGGGCCTCGGGGGCTGGGTTGGAAAGCGTGGACTATTGGAAAGTTGTTTGAAGATGTATCCCCAGTAACGAACGTACACCCAGTTTTGGGGTCTACTGCGATGGCATGGCCAAAATCGTAACCGTTTCCGCCTAGATACGAAGAGTAGACCAGAGCCGAGCCGTCCGTATTGAGCTGCGCAACGAAGGCATCGTTGTGGCCACCGTTGCTCGGTTGAAAAGCATCTACGGTCGGGAATTCAAGTGAATCAGTAACCCCTGTGATGAAGGCGTCGCCGGTGTTGGAGTCCACCGCTATCGCAGCGCCCGCATCGATGCCTCCTGCGCCGATGTAGGTAGAGTAAACTAAGGTTGACCCGTTTGCACTTAATTGCGTCACGAAGGCATCGCCTTTACCACTGTAGGTCGGCTGGAACGGGTTTTCAGTGGGAAAATTGTCGGACCAGGTCCACCCGGTGACAAAGACGTTTCCGGTTATGGCATCCACAACGATCCCATAGCCAGCATCAAGATCCCTGCCACCGAGGTAGGTAGAAAACACGAGAGTGCCGCCGTCCGCACTAAGCCTGGCCGCAAAGGCATCGGGGCCGCCGCCGTTGGTCTTTTGGAATGGATTGGAGGTCGGGAAGTTGGTTGAATAGCTAATACCCGTTACCAGCGCTTCGCCGGTCGTTGGATCTATGGCTATCCCATAGGCAACATCGTAGTCCGTGCCCCCGAGGTAAGTGGAATACACAAGTATGCTGCCGTCTGCACTGAGCCGGGCCACAAAGGCATCAGGTGCGCCACCGTTGGTCTTCTGGAACGCATTAGCGGTTGGGAAGTTGGTTGAAGAGGTACTCCCCGTGACGATAGCGTCACCGGTATTGGGGTCGAGGGCGATCCCATTGCCAACATCGTTATCGCTGCCTCCAAGGTAAGTGGAATACACCAGGGAACCGTCTGCATTCAATTGCGCTACAAAGGCATCGGATAACCCGCCTTTAGTCGGCTGGAAAGCCTTGAATACCGGAAAATCGATGGAACCCGTATACCCGGTGATAAAAGCATTGCCAGTTTTAGGGTCCTCAGCAATGGCATTGCCTGCCTCGCTGCCAGCACCCCCGAGGTAGGTAGAGTAAACAAGCGTGGCGCCGTCCGCACTCATTTCAGTTACAAATACGTCCCAATCCCCGCCTCCAAAATGCTCTTGGACTGGATTTATAGTTGGGAAATCGGTTGAACCCGTTGCGCCCGTTATGAAGGTATTGCCCGAGTTGGGGTCGACGGCGATGCCAAGGCCAACCTCATAGCCGTTTCCGCCAAGATACGTCGAGTAGCTGAGCACTGGGTCGATGACCAAGGGTCTGTTGGAATCATATGCGCCCAGCCGAAAACCAACTTGTTGGCCACTGAAAGTGAAGCCACTGGAGATTTCCTGCCGACCACCTTCTATTTCTTGATAGACCAATGGCTTGTGCTGCCGAATCTCTTGTCCACCCACGTCCAGAACCAGGTCGCCCCTACCATCTACCTCGATCCGATTCGCGCCAGTGAACCTGAGCTGGATCACGCCCGGGTCGGCGCCAGGGGAAATCACGAAGTCATACTCCAGTTGCTGCTGGCTGCCATAATAAACTAAATCGATCCCCGGGTAGACCCGTTGATACTCCACCTTGGCAAAAGTGGAAATGTTCGAATGCCAATGGGATGGGTCGTTGCCCAGGAAATAATTGACCTTTCCCGGCAATGGGTCTTCTCCCATCACCCGCGGGGTGGCGTTACCACCGAGAAGTTGCATACGGACGATGGAAGGAGGGGTTAGGGGTTGGGGGGCAGGGGTCAGGGAAGTAAGGCCCTCGCTAACGCTTCGGGTTGGTAGAGGAGACAGCGCGGAAGTATCGAATGACGGCATGTTATAAGAAGGGCCCTCGCTGGCGCTTCGGGTTGGTATAGCGGTTGCCTGTTCGATGGCGGATGCCTGATTGCCGATCCGGGACCCTTGTTGAAGGACCATAACGGCTTCCGTGCCGGTTAGATACAGGCCGTACCCGGGGCCGTGGGCCAGGAATTGTACCGAGGCGTCGGCTTGGCCCACGTTCGCCTCGAAGGACAAGGATCGGTTGCCGTAGTTTGCTTGAATTTGTTCTTTGGGAACGGCGCTGTGTTGTGGCACGGTCGCTTTCCGACCGGGTCTTGCATGCCCGTCTCCGGACAGACGAACCGAGGCCAGGGTTTGCAAGAGCCCTGGATTCGCGGCGCGCCCTAAACCGCCAAAGTACGTCGACATGACATTCATCTGCGTCGCAGCCGCAGCCGCCGGCATCTCTGCCAGGGATACCGACTGCTCCGGGGGATTGTCCGTCCCACTCGACAGGACTGGCGCACGTGCGGTTCCAAGATCCACAGGATCTGCCAATCCGGACGAAATCGGCCGGCTGGGAGTCGAGACCATTTCGATTGGTTCCACCGCGCCTGGATCGTTTGATCCGACGGCCCAAAGAGAGTCCCCGCCTTGAATTGCCAAGCTCAACGCAGAAAGGCTGTCTTCCCTGGAAACGGCGAACGCTTCGCCTTCCGGGATCGTACCGAGGCTCGACCCGACCCAGCTGACTGCCAGCAGCGGACCGACCAGGGCATCGCCCAGCGGCAAACGCTCCTCCAAAAGGATCACCTGGGGACGAAAATAGACTCTGGAAAGCAGTTTACGTGGAACTTTTGGATGCGTAACCGGAATTTGTTGTCGCCGAGGCCAGCGGGAATTTCTCATGAGGCACCTCTGGAGTAGGTTGGATTGCCCCCTATTATGCCATGCGATATTGGGATTGCAAGAGAATAAATTTGGTGAGTGGGGAGTGGGGAGTGGCGAGTGGGGAGTGGTTAGGGGTCAGAAGGTTGGTCCTTGGTCATTGGTGACCGGGGTTGACGTCGTTGCAGTTATTGCAGTCGTTGCGTGCAATGCAGCCGGGTCGGGGTGTGTGCAATGACGCAATAACGTCGCCAATTGTCAGTGGACTGTCATGATGGGTGATTGGTGAGTCGTCCTTGGTCACTGATTGTCGTTGCACGCGAGGATGCAACGACGATTTGGGCATGCATCGGTCATTAGTCATTCGGTATTGGTCGATGGTCATTGACGATTCGTGTGAAGAATGGATTGGGCCGCGGTTGGTTGCGCAGATTAAGTGGGGTGTTCGAGTACGGAGTACCGAGGACCGAGGACGCAGGAGTGTCGACCGGTCACTCGCGCAAGATTTTTGTTTTGAAGTTGACATGCAAGCAAGGGACTTTAATGGAATTGGACGATAGATGGCCAAAGGAGATTGGCCGACCGCCTGTGCCTTGGAGGGGAAAGGCAAGATTTAAGTGGACATCGGGGTGTCAACAACACGACCAAAAAATGCAAAATGCAAAATTCGGACAGGAGAAAGGCGGTCCGTGTGGAGGCGAATGTTCTTGTCCTTCAGCACGCCTTGGTTCCCAAACTGAGTTTGGGAACCAGACTCAAATGCAAAATTCGG